>OBLU010002188.1_pt1 | contig 18091 bp, 8 predicted proteins | sample 1518681 | NCBI WGS metagenome assembly OBLU01 (sample SAMEA3539304, study PRJEB22396) | soil metagenome | biome: tundra; feature: field; material: soil | place: USA | collected 2010-05 | depth 0.15 m | reverse complement strand
TGCTCGGTTCTGACCTGCGCATCACCAACTTTGCCGGCGGCAACACCAGCTCCAAAGTTCCTCAAGTCGACCCGCTCACCGGCCAGACCGTCGAAGTGCTCTGGGTCAAAGGCTCAGGCGGCGACCTGGGCAGCATCAAGCGCACAGGCTTCGCTACGCTCTACCAGGAGAAACTGCTCGCTCTCGAGCGGATCTACAAGGGTGTCGACACAGAAGACGACATGGTCGGCATGTACCCTGTCTGCGCCTTCCGCAACAATCCCGTGGCCGCCTCCATCGATACGCCGCTGCACGGATTTCTTCCCTTCCCTCATGTGGATCATCTCCACCCCGACTGGGGCATCGCGCTCGCCGCGTCAGCCAACGGCAAAGCAAAAATGGACGAGTTCAACCGCGAATTCAACCATTCCCTGGTCTGGGTTCCCTGGCAACGGCCCGGCTTTGAGTTGGGACTGATGATGCGCAACGCTCTCGCGGAAAATCCCGGCTGCGACGGCATCGTTCTGGGCGGCCACGGCCTTTTCACCTGGGGCCAGACCCAGCGCGAGTGCTACCTGAACACCCTCACTGTGATTGACCAGATTGGCCAATTCATTCATCGCCATGGAATCAAGAAGGGGCCGGCCCGCTTCGGCGGCGAACTCGTCCCAGCCCGTGGCGAGCGTCCAGAACTCTCCGTCCAAATCGCCCCGTATCTCCGCGGCCAGGTGAGCACGCAGAATCGCTGGATCTCCAGTTTCACTGACGCCCCCGGCGTGCTGCAGTTCGTCAACTCCACCCACGCGCGGAACCTTGCCTTTCTCGGCACCAGTTGCCCGGACCACTTTATCCGCACCAAAATCCGCCCCCTGTTTGTGCCCTGGGCAGCCGGCGAAGACATTGCGGCGCTCAAAAAACACATTGCGAGTTCCATCGCCGAATACCGCGAGCAGTACCGCGCCTATTACAACTCCTTTGCCACACCTGACTCGCCGGCTCTGCGCGACGCCAGCCCAACCGTAGTCCTGATTCCCGGCCTCGGCATGTTCAGCTTTGGCAAGAACAAGACTGAAGCACGCATCGTTGGCGAGTTCTACACCAACGCCATTCACGTCATGGAGGGCGCCACCCTGCTTGCCGAGGACGAAGTCAAGGGGACCCTCCCGCAGTGCGGCGAGGGGATGGAACCAGCCAGCTTTAAAGTTTTCTCTAACTACGTCGCGCTCCCTGCCATTGAGGCTTTTCGCATCGAGTACTGGGCCATGGAAGAAGCCAAGATCCGCCGCCAGCCTCCGGAGAAGGAGCTAAGCCGCCGTATCGCCCTCGTGGTTGGCGGGGGTAGTGGCATCGGCCGCGAGGTCGCACTGTTGGCAGCCGCGCGCGGAGCCCATGTTGTGCTCGCCGATCGTGACGAAGCCGCTGCAGGCCGCGTTGCCGTTGAACTCCAGGCTGTCACCTCAAAGGAATTTGTCGCCAGCACAGCGGTTGATATTCGCAATCGCGAGGCAATCGCCAAGGCACTCCGGGCCACAGTAGCGGCCTTTGGAGGCGTCGATATTCTCATCAACACGGCGGCCCTCTTTCCTTCTTCGCCAGACGGTGTGATCCCCGACGCGATGTGGGCCACCACACTCGACATCAACGTCACGGCCAACTACCTGCTCGCCGATGAAGCGGCCAAACTCTTTGCCGATCAGGCTCTCGACGCCTCCATCGTCCTCACCAGCTCAGCAAACGCAGTCGTGCCCAAGCGTGGCAGCGAGGCCTACGACGTGAGCAAGGCCGCTCTTTCGCACCTGGTCCGCGAACTCGCCGTCTCCCTGGCGCCGCGCGTTCGGGTGAACGGCATCAGCCCTGCGACGGTCGTCAAAGGTTCGACGATGTTCCCGCGCGACCGCGTCCGCGCTTCGCTCACCAAATACAACATTCCCTTCGACGACTCGCTTAGCGACGAGCAGATGCGCACCCTGCTGGCTGGGTTTTATGCCGAGCGCACGCTCACCCGCCAACCCATCGATCCAACAGACTGCGCGGAGGCAATTCTCTTTTTGGGAAGCCCGCGCGCTCGCTGCACAACCGGCCACCTGATCCCCGTCGACGGCGGGCTCACGGAGGCGATTCTGCGTTAGACTCGAACGTGGGCTGACTTCTTATGCAAGAACCTGGACGGATTGCCATTGATTTAGGCGCGGAAAGTTGCCGCGTTTCCCTGCTGCGCTGGCTGGGTGGCAATCCTTCAATTGAAGTCGTCCACCGCATTCCGAACGGCCCTGTCCATCGCGGCACGTCGCTCCACTGGCCCCTCGATACGATTCTTGCCGGCCTTGAAGAGGGCCTTCGCAAAGCGGCGCTAGCAGCGCATGAGGGAATTGCCTCAATCGCCGTCGACAGTTGGGGAGTTGACTACGTTCGTCTTGCCCCGGACGGAACGCCGCTCCGCGAGCCTTTCTGCTACCGCGATGAACGCACCGTCTTCAGCAAAGAAGCGGCTGACCTCGTTCTCCCGCCACTCGAGCTCTACAAGCGAACCGGCGCGCTCCCGCTGCGCATCAACACCGTGTACCAGTTGCTGGCCGACCCCGCCAACGGAATCGATCCCCATGCTCCGTGGGTCACCATGCCTGAATATGTGCTCCATTGGCTGGGCGGCCGCCGCGTCGCTGAGTACACCCACGCCACCCACACCGGCCTCGTCGACTTGAAGACCGGCGACTGGGACTACGAGCTGTTTCGCCTGCTCGATCTTCCCATCGACGCCGCGCCGCCGATTGTCCGCGCTGGAACCATTGTTGGCCGTGTGCAGGGGCCTCTGGCAGCGGTTGAGGCTTTCCGCGAAACACAGCTCATCGCGCCTGCCTGCCACGATACTGCGTCCGCCATCGCCGGCATTCCCACGAGCCTGAGCACTACCGCTTACATCTGCTCCGGAACCTGGTCGCTTGTCGGCACGCTAACAAACAAGCCGGTTACCACACAGCAGGCCTTCGACGCCCGCTACACCAACCTCGGCGCCGCAACGGGTGAACTCTGCTTCCACACACTCGTCAATGGGATGTGGCTGCTCAAGCAGTGTATGGAGTCCTGGAGTGCCGACGGGCGCGTCTGGAAGATTGAAGATTTGATCGCTCAGGCCGCGTCCTCCGGGTTTCCTGGAGCCATAAACGTGGATGCGGAACCCCTGCTGCTCGACTCCGACATGCCGGAACGCATCAACCACCAGTTGTGGCGACGGCGCTGGGCCACCATCCCTGACGTTGAAGGAAACGAGCCCGTCTTTGCGCGTGTCATCTTCGAGAGCCTTGCCGCCCGTTATGCCTCGGCATTGGAAAGCCTCGAAGAGATGCTGGGCCGCAAGCTGGAGCGGATCCACATTCTAGGCGGCGCCAGTCGCAACAAGCTGCTCACCGAGCTGACGGCCCAGCGTACCGGCGTGCCCGTCGAAATCGGCGAACCGGAGAGTTCCACCATCGGCAACTTCGCCGTCCAATTGGCCGCAAGCGAGGCCGACAGCCAACCCATCAGCCCCGACTCAGTGCGCAAATGGGCAAAAGTCCTCTGCGAGGCCTAGAGCGAAACCAGAATGGCCATGCCCTGCCGAGTTTGGTGGAGGGTTGCCGCTCCCTGGTGGTCGCGTCAACTTGAGTCCATGGGCTTCGGGGTACACTAATTCTGGTTTCGCTATAGCTTCGCAATCAAGTTGCCTGCCGAAGGATCGGCAGGTCGAATCAGCATAGGAATTAGTACCTATTACTCTTTTTGAAGCCGGCCGCAGTTTCAAATTGAAAGGCGTCAACCTGATGCAATAGACTGTGCAAGCCTTACCGGACCCACTGTATAAGTCTATAAGTTTGCGTCGAGCCGTGTCGGACACCACTTGCCGGACAATCGATTGCTTGAAAGAGAAAGGCGCGTATTCAATGTCCATCCATCGCCACGTAAGCTGGGCAGCGGTTGCTGTTGTCGCGGCCATTGCCGGTCTGCATTCTGTTGCAACCCAGGCGCAGACTGATTTCGTCACCGCAGTGACCTCAACCCATCCAATTGCCTACTACCGGCTCGACAATATATCTGGAAAAAGCCTGGTTGGCACAACTACGTGGAAGTCAATGGGCGGCGTTACCTGGGCCGTGCCCGGAGCGCCCATTGGAATCCCCAACAATCATTTCGCCAAGTTCGACGGACGCGACGGCAAGATCACGACGACACAGATGGGTGGAGTGAGCACGACGGTCAGCATCATGGCCTGGGTCAACCTGGCGTCGTTGCCCTCGAAAGAGAGCCGCATCTTCTATGTCGCCGGCGAATCGGAGTCAGGCAACGATCTCGACATTCAATTCGAAACCGACAACGCACTCAGGTTCTTTACGGCTTCTGGGGGCAATATTTCCTTTACTCCCCCCCCCGCCTCACTTCTGAATCAGTGGCACATGATTGTCGTCACCCTCGACACGCCCTCGCATACCAGGGGGATCTTTTGGGATGGCAAGTCTGTTGCCACGGACAAGGGCGGCGGCGAAGCGGGAAAGAAGAATGTCTTTACGATCGGCGAGAGCCCGGTGTTTACCGGCCGGTTCTTCCATGGCGGCATTGAGGAAGTGGCGCTCTGGAATCGTGCGCTGAAGGCCCCAGACGTGGCCGCAATCTACGCATCAGGAAAGCCCGGCACTGCAGTCGCATCAGCTGCCAGCGACTCCTCAGACACAGGCGCGGCTACAAGCGCGTCTGCGCCCGGAACAGGTCCGTTTGCAACAACAGCCAAGGTCGAGGTTGAAGACAGCAACGGCCCCGTGCAGCTCAAGCGGAACGAGCAGATCGCCTACATGTTCCTGACCGCCATTGAGCTGATTGAGCACGACTGCCAGATGACCTTGCAACATGTCTGCACGATGGATCAGATTCTGTCGGGATCGTACCCGGCAGGAACACATATGGAGCATCTGAAGTTCGATCCGAACAAAACGGATCCGAATTATACATACACACTGGCAGCTTCAGGGATGGCCTGGGAGGCTCACGCAAATCCGAAGAAGCCGGGTTTGAAGGGCCTGTGCATGATGTCTCGGAACATTGGAACAACAACTGCGACGTACAGCCCGAGCGGACCTGCCGGTTGGGTCAGCACGGAGTTCATGTCGCGCGGTGTGGACGGCGATTCGTTCGCAATCCAATAAGGCCGGCGTCTGGCATTGAACTCTGAGATGGCTTCACACAAACTTCGGGTGCCCCAGGTGTCATCCGCCGCCGCGGAGAGACCTGGGAGCCGGGGAATCTCTTAGCCCAGTGCCTGCACCGCGCCCTTGCCCACCAGTCCTTCCACCCGCTCCACCCAGCCGCGATCCGCCGCGACGCTCATTCCTTCCGGCTCCAGGATCACCGCATACTCACCCTTCTTTTCCAGGTGCAGCATCACTTTGCCTGGACCGGGCGCCGCATCGGCCGCGCTCTTCAACCCCGCAAACATCTCTTCTGTCGCCCGGTCCAGGTTGACCCGGATGCGGATGCTGTTCGGCAGCTTCACCTGCACTTCTTCCAGCGACACAATCGAACTGACCGCAATCTTCGGCGCCGCATCCTCATCGCCCATCAGCACGCCGCGAACCAGCACCGGCGCTTCCATCTTTAATTGCCCTTGCAACTTTTCGTAATCCCGCGAGAAGCAGATCAGATCGATCTTGCCTGTTGCATCCTCCAGCGCCGCTTGTGCATACAGTTTCTGGTCGCGCTTGCTCTTCTGCACGCGCAATCCGAGAATCATTCCCGCCACTTGAATCTCGTCTGCCGGATCGGTCTGCGTGCCCCAGCGTTTCTCTGGCGGCTTCTTTTCCAGCGCATCCGCCGCCGAGATCACTCCCGTCAAATTCCGCAGCTTCTCCGCGTACTTATCCAGCGGGTGCCCTGAAACAAAGAACCCCAGCACTTCTTTCTCATTCGCCAGGCGCTCTCCTTCCTCCCACTCCGCCACCTTGGACAACTCATCACCGTGACGTCCAGCCTTCGGCCCTTCATCGAACAACCCAAACAGTCCCGTCTGTCCTTGCGCCGCGTCTTTCTGCGCCTTTTGCGCCTGCTCCATCGCCTTGTCGACCGCCTTCATCAGCGACGCGCGACCGCCAAGCGAGTCCAGCGCTCCGGCCTTAATCAGCGACTGAATCACCCGCGAGTTCATCACCCGCAGGTCAACCTTCTCGCAAAACTCCCACAAGCTCTTGAACCGCCCGCCAACCTCCGCGCGTGCCTTCAGAATCGACTCAATCGCATTCCCGCCCACGTTCTTCACCGCAGCAAGGCCAAACCGAATCGCTTCAGCATGTGGCGTAAACTGCGCACCGGAGGACTGCACGTCTGGCGGTTCCACGCGAATGCCCATCTCTTTGCACTCGCCGATATACTTCACCACGTTCTCCGGCTTCGATGTTTCTGAAGTGAGCAGTGCCGCCATGAACTCGACCGGATAATGCGTCTTGAGGTAAGCGGTCTGGTAAGCAACCAACGCGTACGCCGCCGAGTGCGACTTATTGAATCCATATTCAGAGAACTTCGCCATCTGCTCGAAGATTTCGCCAACCGCATTCTTGTTATGCCCCAGCGCTGCAGCCCCACTCAGGAAGCGGTCTTTCTGCTCCGCCATTCCCTCTTTGCTTTTTTTCCCCATCGCCCGCCGCAGCAGGTCCGCCTCGCCCAGCGAGTAGCTCGCCAGCAACTGGGCAATCTGCATTACCTGCTCCTGGTAGACGATCACCCCCAGCGAATCCTTCAGCAGCCCCTCAAGCTCCGGCAGCGTGTACTCCACCTTCCGCCGTCCCCACTTGCGCTCGATGAAGTCGTCGATCATGGCCATCGGCCCCGGACGGTAAAGCGCATTCAGCGCCGTCAGTTCCTCCACGCTGTCCGGCTTGTAGCGCCGCAAAATATCACGCATGCCGCTCGACTCAAACTGGAAGATCCCTGAAGTCAGCGCCGAGTGAAACACCTTCTTGAACGTCTCCTCGTCGTCCAGCATAATGGCCTCGATGTCAACCTTTCCTCCACGGCTTTGCTCAATCAGCTTCAGGCAATCGTCGATTACCGTCAGCGTGGCGAGCCCAAGAAAATCCATCTTGAGCAGGCCCATCTTTTCCACGGCCTTCATGTCATAGGCCGTCACAATTTCGTCGTTCTTTGTCTTCGACAGCGGCACCAGTTCCGTCAGCGGACGCGGCGCAATCACCACTGCCGACGCATGAACTCCACTCCCACGCACCAGACCTTCCAGCTTCTTCGCTGTATCGATCAGCTCGCGAATCACCGCATCGCCGTCGTACGCCTTCCGCAGCTCCGGCACATCCTCGAGCGCTCGATCCAGCGTCATGCCCACCGTCGCCGGAACAAGCTTTGCGATCCGGTCCACGTCGCCATACGGGATGTCGAGCGCGCGGCCGCAATCCTTAATCGCGGCCTTCGCGGCCATGGTATTGAACGTGATGATCTGCGCCACCTGCTCGCGGCCGTACTTCCGGGTGACGTATTCAATCACTTCGCCCCGACGGTTTTGGCAAAAATCAACGTCCACGTCCGGCATGGTCACGCGTTCAGGATTCAGAAACCTCTCAAACAGCAGCGAGTTCTGCAGCGGATCAACGTTGGTGATCTCCATTGCGTACGCCACCAGTGAACCGGTCGCCGACCCGCGTCCCGGCCCCACTGGAATGCCGTGGTCCCGCGCGAACTTGATAAAGTCCCACACAATCAGGAAGTAGCCCGCGTAGGTCATCTGCTTGATGGTCGCGATCTCCCTGTCGAGCCTGGCATGGTAGGCATCGATCGTCGACCGCAGCGCGCCACGCTGTTCCAGCATACGCACCGACGTTTCCAGCCGCTTCTTCAGCCCCTCGCGGCAGACCTGCTCAAAGTAGCTGTCGATCGTGTGCCCCTCGGGAACCGCAAACTCCGGAAAGGGATTGTCCACCGCGTGCAGCTTGAAGTTGCACCGCTCCGCAATCTCCATCGTCCGCTGCAGCACTCCGGGCGAATCCGGAAAGAGACGCCCCATCTCATCGGCGCCCTTCACAAAAAACTGATCGCTGTCGAAACGGAACCGCTCCTTGTCGTGGACCTTCGACCCTGTCTGCACGCAGAGCATCACGTCATGCGCATTCGAGTCGTCTCCGCACAGATAGTGGGAATCGTTGGTCGCCACCAGCGGAATCGCCAGCTCCCGTTCCAGCCGGTAGAGCGCTTCGTGAATCTTCTTTTCGTCTTCGAGTCCCTGGTCCTGAATCTCGAGATAGAAGTTGCCCTTCCCAAAAATGTCCTGGTATTGCTGCGCCACGCCGCGAGCCTTGTCGTAGTTACCCGCGACTAACTCCTCGCATAGCTCGCCGCTCAGGCAACCTGAGAACCCGATCAGGCCTTGCGAGTGTTCCGCCAGGTATCGCTTGCTCACTCGAGGCTTGCGATAGAACCCGTGGAGCGAAGCCTCTGACGTGATGCGGATCAGGTTCCTGTACCCCTCCTCGTTCTCGGCCAGCACCAGCAGGTGATTGTTATCGTCCCCCTCGCCCGGCGCACGGTGGTCCTCATTTTTTGAGATATAAAGTTCGCATCCCAGAATCGGCTTGATCCCCTTCGCCTTCGCTGCCTCAAAGAAGTGAACGGCTCCGTAAATATTTCCGTGGTCCGTCATCGCGACAGACTTCTGCCCCAGCGCCGCCACCCGGTCCACGAGCTTCTGAATGTCGCAAGCCCCATCCAGCAGCGAGTACTCCGTGTGCAAATGTAAGTGAGTAAATTCAGCCATGATTACCCTTGATTCTAGCCTTCAGGCGCCGTCCAGATCTTGACCCATTGCCGGTTGAAATCCAGTCGATCTGAGGAAAAGCCGCCCCACAAGGAATGGACGCCGATACGGGTCCACTAGCGGAGCAACATCCATTCTTGAGACAGCTTTCTGAAGAGCTAGGCCGGCTCGCCCCTGGTCCCCAGCGCCTTGCTGAAGATCAGCGCCGCCCTGCCATTTGGATAGAACTCTTCATTCTTGCCCTCGCAATGATATGCATGCGCCACGTAGAGCCGGATCGCTCCTGCATTCTCCGCATCCACATGCAGCCACAGCGCTTGCGCACCTACATCAACTGCAGAGCCTTCCACCCTTCGCAGGAGTTCCCCGCCAGCGCCTTTACCTCGCAATTCCTGCATAACCTCAATCGTTGCGATGTAGCCAACAAGCCCGCCCGTCTGAAGCGCCCACTCCACGATGGCGAACCCGCCCAACCGCCCGCTCTCCTCCGCAACCCAGGTCGCGGCATCGGCACGGCTCACAACTTGCTTCATATACCTACGTCCAAAACGAAACGGAGGCTCGAAGCAAACCTCCTCAATCGCATAAAGCGCGTCAAAATCCTCCGGAGTGTAGAGACGATAGAGCACAGCCCAACTCTAAGGCATTCTCCGAAATAGTGTGGACTTATTAGCTGCTTGCTGGGCCGTCGCTCCCTGGTGGTCGCGCCAGCTTGAGTGTATGGCTTCGGTCTACAGCATTTCGGAAAATGCCATAGCGCACTCGCAGAGCCGCCGTTGGACTCGCCGAATGCAAAGAGCCACCCTCGGAATTGAGGATAGCTCTTTGAGTAGTCCGGTTCAGTGGAAAGTAACACCTTCGCATGGGATCGCAGTCAATGCGCCCTTCTGCGGAGAGTCGTCACTGCATCGGTGGAAATGCGCCGACGCACTGCCCCAACTTGGTGACAGGGTCAATCGCGATCAGCGACGCGCCCGGAGCATTGCTGATCGACGGGAGCGCCGGCGCCGGCGAAACCACGACCTCGGTTCCCTTCAATTCAAAGTTCACATGGGCCACCGCCGCCTTGGTGTATTGCGAGTGCACCTGCTCCGGTTTGATGTCCTTGATGGTGACCGTGTCGAGGGTAATCTCCGTCGTATGTGCGGCGTCCTTGCCCGCAATCAGCACATCGCCCGGCGCAAGGGAAACAATGTTGCGCAGCGTGATCGCCTTGTATTCCGGAATGCGATCGCCCAAAACGCCCGGATCCACAAATCCCTCCGTGGTGCCGTTGTTATAGAAGGGGCTGATGGCGATGGGGATGGAAACATTTTTCATGCAAATGTTCTCATAGGTCAGGTCGTGCACAAGACCACCGCGGGCCGCGTTGCTCTTGATGCGGATGCCGCTGGTCGTGTTTTCCTCCGTCAACCCGTCGACCAGCAGGAAGCTGTCGCCAGTGAAGGTCTCACTGCCAATCGACATCCCGTGCCCATCGTAGAAATGATTGTTCAGCACGCTCATGTGGGTGATGCCGGTCTTGATGGCAATGTTGTCATCGCCGTTGTCGATCCAACTGTTGGCAATGGTAATGTTGGTCGAGCTTCCAGGGTCAATGCCGTCGGTATTGCGCGCGTCGGTGCCGCGGATTGTCGGCGTCAGCAGATGCACGCCCCACGCCGTGAAGCCGTCTGTGTTGCTGACCGTAACGTGGTAATTTGGCGAATTGTGCAGCGTGATGCGGTACAGGACAAACCCATCGGCGTGGTTTGCCGTAATCAGCCGCGTGCTGAAGTAGCGTAACTGCTTTGGCTCCGCCGCGCGCGCCATCTGCCACCAGCTGTAATCATGCCCGACGATCTTGGCGCCGCCGCGACCGTCAATCACTCCATCGCCCATGATGGCGGCGCTTTTCACATTCACAGTGATCAGCGACTTGCAGAAGCGGCCCCGCGGCGGAGTCGGCATCGTCGGTCGCTTGGCCGCATCTCCGCCCTTTGCCGCATCCCCAGCCGTGACGTAGGCCGTGCTCACTTCGGTCGTCGTCCCGCAAAGCAAGTCACCGCCGCCAGACGGGTTCGGATCGTAGTCCTTGGGATCTCGCGATCCATAGAGTGTCGCGCCCTTGTCAATCAGCAGCGTCACACCCTCCCGTAGGTCCAGTGAGCCAGTCAGGAACGCGTTTCCCTTGTCGCCTGGCGCCAGTTCAACGGCCATCCCCGGCTTGCATGCGTCCAGAGCCGCCTGAATGCGAGCTGTGTCGGTCGTCTTCTCGAAGATCTCAGCGAGCTTTTCGGCGTCTCCGGTCTTCTCAGCCTGCAGTTTGGTACAGGTTGGCGGCACCACCGGTTCGGTCACGGTGCGGGTATCCTGCGCCACTGCTGAAAGCGTTGCCATCAAAGCCATTGTGAATATTGGCGCACAAATACCAGAAATTCGTCTCATGGCCAGCCTCTCCTGCTATCTCATAGAGCAATCGAAATTATAGCGCGCGACGATCTCGCCCGCTGTACCATTCGCGGTGAATTCCCTCCGCATCCTTCATCAATCAATGCATTTCAGTTGCTGATGAATTTTCTCCCGATCAACTCACTTCAGGGCTTAGAATTCCCCATAACAAAGGCAGGGTTATGTGGCCCGAAGATCGTTGCCGCTTGAGACCAGCCTGACGGAGTCAACATGTCTGACGAAACTGACCTTTTGGCCCGAACCAGGCGGCTGGCTGATCCTTTGCGGGTTATCACGATCATCACCGCGGTGAGTGCCGTCTTTCTTGGCCTCGTCACATGGCCGGCAAGCGGTATCTGGGCTGGATTGGGGATCGCCTGTTCCACTTTGAGTTTCGCCTTGTTGATTTCGCCATCGGGCAAGCCGAATGCCATCTACCTGCGCGCATTTCGCACCGACAAATCAACCGCAGCACTGCGCACCCGGCTGGCTGCAGTCCTGGGAACCGACTTTCGCCTCTCGGGCATTCGCCCACCAAAAGAAAAATCGTCGGCGTTCTTGCGATTCCTGTTGCCAGGCATCGTCGCCATGCGATATGCGGGCAGCAAATTCATGGAGCTGGAGGCTGGCGATGACTGGATGGCGAGGCTGTGGAGGACGTACCAGAAAACGCGCCTGGTTTTCATCGATGTGCGTGAAGTAACCCCTCATGTGCACGAAGAAATTGAGATGACCCTGCAAACGGTGGGTCCGGAGCGGTGCGTTTTCCTCATCAGCCGGGATAAGCCCGATGCTGAGTGGCGACGACTGCTGGCAGAGATCATTGGACCGGAGAACGATCCGACGAAGTTGCAGCTTCTCGACGTAAGCCCTGACCGTTTGAGCTCCCGCCAGATTGAGGCCGACCTCAGGGACATTGTCCTGAAGCTTCCGTCTGGCGTGCCGGGAGAGTTGGTGCAGGGGCGCCAGTTCGTCCTCGACCATGTGAGCGCGGAGTTGATCAAGAAAAGCCGCCATCCCTCGGCAATGACGGTATTCAGCATCGTGGCCGCCCTCGGCTTGTCCACGGGCTTCGGCCTGGCTTGGACCTTCATTCCGCACAACAGCATCCTGATTCTGACCGGGCTGGTTTGCTTCCTTATACCTGTTATGGCTCTTTGGTTGGGCAGCGTCTACCGGGTGATCGTCCGCGCCAGGGAGCTTGGACGTGCGGGCCATAAGCGGGCAGCGATCCGTGCATGGTCTGCTTTGCTTATCGTGCTTCTGCTTTTTGTGGCGGGTCCTGCATTGAATGTTGTTCAGGCCAGTTGGGGCCCGGACGCTCCCCTTGTGCGCAGCCGGAATCTGGCATACGAGATCTCGGCAATTTCGTCGCTTCGCACTCTGAACACGGCAGAGATCATGTACAGCTCAACCTACTCCACAGGCTATGCGTGCAGTCTCTCCGCGCTTGGAGGCAATCCCAACTCGGGCGCTCCCACACCTGACGCAGCGCAACTGATCTCCGATGACCTGGCCAGCGGAAAGAAGTCCGGCTATACCTTCACTGTCTCCAGTTGCACCAAGACCAGGGTCAATGGCCAGGACTCGTACACCGGCTACCAAATCACGGCGGTACCGGATGCCGTGGGCAAAACTGGCGACCGAGGCCTCTGCACCGACGAAAGCGGGGTGATACGTTATGACCCCAAGGGGAGCACCAATTGTTCACTGCCGATTGAGTAAATGGATGGCCAGCTTCCCTGATTTTCGAATTGAATAATTGTGAACGCAGCGAATACGATCACTTATGCCGTGTAAGGTCGCATCCTGCGACAGATCTGACCGCGATGCTTGCGAACTTGAAAAGAAATGGGGTAGTGATGAGACTGGCCTCTTTGAGAAGCTGTCGGGAAAAAATCTGCTTCAGGCTGACGCTGAGCCTCGCTGTGTTCCTCGGCCTGATCGCTACCACCTTCGCCACTGCACAAGACATCAAACTGAACTTGACGTATGTCTGCAATGGCGAACGCATCTATGTTGAGAGCTGCAACATTCGCGATCTCTCTGACACCTCCACCTGCATGGTCGCCCATCCCGATCGTCCGCAACACAACGGGTTCATGGCTTACACCACGGAGACCCGCGGCACGCTGAAGAAGCTCTTCCCTATCTGCAAACAGCCCATTGCGCAAGAGATTGCCGCGGAAGACGCATTCAAGAAGAAGCAGCAGGAGATCTACGACGCGAATGTGCGCAAAGCCAATCCTCAGGCGGTTGGCGTCAATCAGCAGCCGGCCGCGATCAGCAATTCCCAGCCCCGCTATCTGCCCCCTCCTCCCAAGAATGCTGACGAACGGGCCATGCGCCGCTGCGTCAGTTCTGGGCGGCTTCCCGCAACCTGCACCGGCAACTCTCTCCTGGGCGCGTTCGGGCAGATGCTCTCGTCGGTCCTTCCGGGAGCAAACAAGGAACCCCCGCCCGGGCCAATCATGGCTGGGGTATTCCAAGGCGCAGGCAATTGGCGGCTCGACTTCATTGACGGCGGAGTTCTGGTGAATTGCTCCTTTCTCTCACCCAACCAGGAGAACTACACCATCGACTTCAAGACCAGCCGAGCCGTACTCACCATTGACATCACCCCCAAGCCGCTCGTCCTTACGTTCAAGCCCGATGGATCCATCGTTGGACCGGGTCCCGTGACCATCAACGGAGTGGTCGCCTCGGGATATACCAACGACGCACCATCGAGCGCCACACAGAAAGACCAGTTCGGGAATCTCTACGATTCGGCCGGAAACCGTGTCTCGGGGAGCGCGAACACCGGACACACAAACTTCGCGCCAAGAAGAGCCACCTGCCCGGCGTTGAACCTCTCCTCAAAGGGGGCCGGGGTAGGGATGCAGACCATGCAAACCGATCTCCTCAAGACTGCCTTCGGCGGCGACAAAGGTCCTCCCACACCCTCCGGTATCCGGATGCATGGGATCTTCGCTGCGCCTACCGGCTTCAGCGTCCAATTCTTTCCAGAGTCAGTCATCCTCGGCTGTGGTCCCGATGCTGCGCGCGCGTATTCCTACACGGTGCTCGCCGACGGAACCAAATCCCAAATCAAGATCGACGCCCCCGATCACCCACTCACCCTGGCCTTCTTGCCGGACGGCTCGCTCGACCCCGGCACTGGCCCGTATCAGGTGCACGGACGCATCACCACGGGCCAGAACGACGACGGTGACTTCACATTCGCGCCAATGGAGGAGACCTGCAACCTTGCGGTTCTCGCGCCCAGCCAGCAAATCCCCTCCGTCGGCGGCGTCGCTTCATCCATCATGGCCACAGCGGGACGTGCGCCGGCAGCCTCACCCAGCGGGGGCGGCGGCCTTTCCACTCCGGATGCGCCACTCGGGAACGCTACTCTGGAGATTGTTCCCGGACTTCCCGTGCAACCGGGCACTCCGAATCCGTTTGCCGGGCGTCCCTATGTTCTGTTGCGCCACAGTTACGCTACCGCACTCGCCAATGGCGGCATAGCCGTCCCGCCCGGAACGTCGGCATATAAGTATGCGGGAACTGCCTGCAGCAACAGGACGCCTGATTGCCAGAAGATTCACGACGCCATCAAGATAGATGCCGCCTCAGCTGTCCGGGCCGACGCCAGCGGAAGAGGAGACTTCCCTGGCGTCGCACCGGGGACCTACTACTTGATGATTTCCACCGTCTACGACAAACAGTCGCTCATCTGGGGTCAGGCCGTGCAACTCAGGGCCGGCGCAAACTCGGTAACGCTCGATCAGCGCAACGCGACTCCAAATAATTGAGCGAATCTGTCCTCGAAAAAGAACACGCCAAGCCACAGAAAAGGCGTATGAGGAACTTGCCGGAATCATTCGGTAAGTCCCCGCCTTGGGCGGGAGAACACAACACCGCACGGAGTGTACTCACCTACCCAGAAAATCATCCTGAAAAGATTCTCTTTATGTTACACAGATGTCCAGTTAATCTGGTATTTTGTCTCCGGAGGTTTTTCCAATGAATACGCGTAAGCTGGTGTTCGGCAGTGTCCTCAGTCTGGGACTTTTTGCTTCCGGTGTAATGGTAGGGCAAGACGTGAGTCCACGGCGCCATCCCAACCTCTTTGCAGCGCAGCGATTCATCGAGCAGGCCGTAGGCAAGGTCGACGCCGCGCAGGCAGCAAATGAGTTTGACATGGGCGGTCATGCCGCCAAAGCGAAGGAGCACCTGGCCAAAGCCTACGAGGAAATAAAGCTAGCGGCCGAAGCAGCGAATCGCCACTAGGCCATTCAGAGTTTATCGGCCCCGCGGTTTCCGGTTGGGCCCAGCCAGCGCATACAGAGTCTTGGGAGTGGCCACCGCTCCGCTCTGTCGCAGCGCTAAGCTAAATCCCTGGCCGCCCGCATCTCGGTTTTCCTGCATGCCTCAGACGCGTATGCCCCATCCCTGACGCTCATCTCAAACAGGAGTTCGCGCCAAGGGTGGGACAGCGGGGTTCTCAACCGTCTACTGGTTGAGGTGGGGATAATGATGACGATGGTGATGGTGGCGGTGATGGATAACCACCACAACCTGCGCCTGCGCCGCATAAGGTGCTGCGAAGCAGAAGATGAGAGCCAGTCCGAGAATGATCTTTTTCATATCTCAGTATGGCGCTCCGCAAGTTGCTTTACCGAGCTACTATGATCAGTGCGCGCAGGCCTTCATCTTAGCCAAGCTGAATCAGATAGATGGCCTTCATTCTTCTTCGCGGGGGAACCCCTGCGACCCTGTAATTCATGCGACAACTCAGCTCCTTACTCGTGAAGCGGTTCGTTCGACTCGAATGAGGCCACCTGACCGTTACTACGTTCAAAAGCGTGTCCAGATAGGATGACCATGACTTCTCGGCGCAGGTTTCTCGCCACTCTTCCAGCACTTGGCGCCACCGCCGCTCTACCGGCATTCGCAGCGTCCCAGCAGAAAACGACCGCGGAACGGCCCACCGTCGCCATCACTGAGTCAATCCCTTTGCGCGCTGGCTGGCTTTTCCGGCTCGATCCTACCGGCGCGCACGACCCACATGCTGAGTTGTCCCGCAAAGATGGTTGGCAGAATGTGACGGTTCCGCACACCTGGCAATCCATGGCTGGTTCACCCGATTATGTTGGAGCAGCTTGGTACAAGATTGACTTCTTTTGCCCGCCGGAATGGCAACACCATTTTCTTCGCGTCGAATTCGAGGCGGTCTTCCATACAGCTCACGTCTACCTGAATGGGACTCCCGTCGGCCAGCACGTGGGCAAAGGCTACACAGCCTTCACCTGTGACTTGTCTGCAACGCTACGCCCCGGACAGATCAATACATTGCTGGTGCGCGCGGAAAACACCCCTTCTGAAACCATGTTGCCGCGCATGAATTTCTTCGATTGGGCAAACGACGGCGGCCTTGTTCGCCCCGTCTCCCTCTTGCTAACGCCACGAATCTTTATGGATCGCATCGAGATCGACGCAACGCAGGATCTGGAAATGAAAACGGCAGCGGTAAACATTCGCGCTATCGTCCGCAACACCCTTGATACACCGCAAATAGTTCGTCTAAGTGCTTCCGCACAGCAGGAAGACTCCCCGTCCGAGCCGTCGGTCAGCGAACTCGTTACGGCCACCGTGGCAGCGGGCGCCATAACCATCGTGCCCCTGCCGCCAATCCACATTGACTCGCCCGCTTTCTGGCACTTCGACACGCCCCGGATGTACAGCGCTTCCGTTGACTTGCATGCAGGCGCAGAATCGCATCGCCATTCGGACGCCTTCGGAATTCGCAGCTTTCAAGTCCGCGGCACACAGTTTTTCCTCAACGGCGAGCCGGTGCGCCTGATGGGCGTGGAGCGCATGGCGGGCAGTCACCCTGAATTCGGTATGGCCGAACCAACGGCCTGGATAGAGTCGAATCATTCCGACATGAAGGAGCTCAACTGCGTCTTCACACGCGTCCATTGGGCCCAGGACAACCGCGTCCTCGATTTTTGCGACCGCAACGGGATTCTGATGCAAGAGGAGGTGCCGGCGTGGGGTCCTCAAACCTTCAAGAACACCACTGCTGAGACACAGAGCCAATTGGAACAGAATGGGCTGGAACAACTGCGCGAGATGGTCTCCCGCGATCGCAACCACCCCTCGGTCGTTTGCTGGGGCCTCTGCAATGAGGTGGACGGGAAGAACCCACGCGCCCGGGCCTTTGCCCGTGCCATTTCGGCTGAAGCGAGCAGGCTCGACCCATCGCGACTGCAGACCTATGCCTCGCACACGCTGGGCGAGCATCCTGAGGCCGACATGGCCGGAGAGTTCGACTTCATTTCAACCAATGAATACTACGGGAGTTGGTCTCCAGGCGGCCCTAAAGAAGTCCGCGCACACATGGAACGCATTGCCAATGCCTTCCCTGGCAAACCAATTGTGGTTTCTGAATACGGCTGGTGCGAGTGCCAGCCCTCAATTCCGCCCGGAGATGAGCGCCGCGTTGAAATCGTGAATGCTCACACGGAGGTGTTCCGCGATTTTCCCGCGGTAGCGGGGGCAATCTACTTCGACTTCAACGACTATCGAACCCTCGTGGGCGATAAGGGTGTGGGCTCCTTCAGACAGCGCGTGCATGGAGTCGTTGACCTTTACGCCAATCGCAAGCCGTCTTTTCAAGCCCTCCGCCTGCAGTCGAGCCCCATCGAATCCCTCAACCTTACTCGCACCAAACCAACTGACTTTCTGCTTCGATTGGCATCGCGCAAAACCCTGCCTGCGTACACCCTGCGCGGCTATCGCGTCCGCTGGGTCGCGTATGGCTATGACAATCTCCCCATGGAGGGGAGACTGGACGATTTGCCGGCTGTCGAGCCCGGCGGCTCGATCAGTCTGAGTGCAAGCTTCAGCCAGCTTGAC
>OBLU010002187.1_pt1 | contig 18096 bp, 29 predicted proteins | sample 1518681 | NCBI WGS metagenome assembly OBLU01 (sample SAMEA3539304, study PRJEB22396) | soil metagenome | biome: tundra; feature: field; material: soil | place: USA | collected 2010-05 | depth 0.15 m | reverse complement strand
GCCATCTGCGGGTTGCTCATGCGCACCAGGCGTGAGATCTCGCGGGACGATCGTCCCTTCCCGAAAGAAATTCCGCCCAGCGGGCGCATCCCGTCGAGCGCGTTGCGTCCAATACCGCGCGCCATCAGGGCCCGTTTCACATCGGCAGGATTCACTTTTTGAATTTGCAACATATCTTTCACCTCCCTCCCGAGGAGGACATCGAGCAGCGCCGCTTTCTCCTGGCAGCGCTGGTGAACTACGCCCGTGAGCGCAGATAAAACTTTTCCAACTCGCCGCCCCGCCAGCTAAGTTAGCCGCCGAAACGAGACTTGAAGCGTGCCACCGGCACTACTCCCATCGGTTTCGAAGGAGTAGGACCTTTGGCTGCAGGCCCGGCTGCTACCGCTGCCGGCAACGCCCAAGGATTCTGAACGATGTAATTACCGTTCGCGTCCTTTACGCTGTTGCTAGGCACCGAGAAGCTGGTTTGGACATACTCGCCCAAGCCGCCTGAAGAGAAGTCCAGGTCGCCGAGTCCGCTCAATTGGCTAGGGCTGGTTTGTGAGACCTTCTCCGACCAAATGCGGATTGCGGTGGCCGAGATGCCTCCGGCTGCCACGCCCAAGCCGATCTTCGACCCCAGGAACTTGCCTGCCAGCCAGGCCAGGCCCAAGGTCGCCAGGATGTTCGCTCCATAGCCCATCCATCCCGTGTTGTTGGCTTGCAGCACGAGCTGAGTCAAGGAACGAGCGCCATAGCCTCCGCCTGCGGCCGCCACGCCCACTTTCAGCAGATCGATAAGGCTTTCGCCCTGCACGAGCTGCGGATTGCGGGAACGCCGACGATAACTGCGGAAGCTCGGATTGGCACGACGGCGACAACGACGCTTTGCCGTTGCCTTTTTCGCAAAAGGCCACGGATTTGAGCGACGCCGGCGCGATCGAGACGTGTTTGCTTTGCTTCTCCGTTTTTTATTTGGATTCGTCATAAGCGCTAGTTCACCTCCTCCTCCCATGAAGTTGCGCCGGCGATTGCGGCGCTGGTTGGAACTTTTTCGGCTACGAGGATTGACCACTCGTATTGGCGTAACTGTCGGCATGTTGCCTCTCTTTCCAAAACAAAGCCCGGCCGCGAGCTGCTGTCGAGCGCTCGCTGTCGCCGGGAGAATGGTTTTTGCGAATTCGGTTCGGGCCGTCAGTGCATTCACGCCGTTGTGGGGTCAGCCATGGGGCATGACATTTGCTGCATTGCAGCTTCACGTTCTTTCGAATCGTGAGGCCCGAGATGTTTCACGTCATGCGAACTTTGCGCCTCCAAAGAAGTATGCCGGTCCGGGAATCGCCAGCTTCCCGTTAGTCATCGGCAGCAGGACCATCAGCGGCGTGCCAAATTCATCCGGCGGTACCGCCAGCCGCACCAACTGTCGCGAACCTATTTCCGGTGCGGACTTCTCGCTGAACTGTGGCGCAAACTGCGGAGCAAACTGCGCGCCGAAGCGCGACGGCACATCCACTGGAACCGCGGTAATGCTCATCACCGGGCCGAACGCCATGTAGCTGCCCATCTTGCCCAACACGAATTTGCTGAGGTCCTGCGCTCCCCAACCCCCGCCGCGCATGGATCCACGACACGAAGTGCACAGCTTCGGCGTCGGCTTGCCTTCGACAGCTACCGCGCCGCCAGCAAAGCCGGTGGGCCGTTTGCCCGTCCCGCGACATGCGCCGCAATCCGCCGTCTTGGTGCCTTTGCAGCTTGGGCACGGAGCACACTTAAGCACCGCACCATAACCGCCGCAGGTTTTGCAGCCCGGCTCAAAGTGCCCAACCTTCGCCACACACTCGGGGCAGGGAACCTCGCCGGTTTTCACCTGGCCGGTCCCGCCGCAGCCTGCGAAGATACAGCCCGCTTTGCCTTTGCCGCCGCAGATCGTGCAACTCGCCAGGCACGCCTTGCAAAACTCTTCCGAGTAGCCTTTACGATCGGGAAGCGCGGGCCAGTCGCCCACCAGCAGCAGCCGTGGACCAGGCTCGCCGTTAACCAGCTCCTGCGCGATCGCGGGGCCGTTCGTTTGATCGAACTGGATTGGCCCTTTTGGTGTCTCGATCAGATAGGCGCGTCCCAGCACAGCGTATTGTCGAGTTTTCCGCGCGTTACACTGCGCCGCGATCTCCTGCTGCAACACTTGCAGCGGATCCGGCCGGACTACGTTCTGTTTTGCGTTTGGCATCAGTTGATGATCCCGTCTTTCTTGATTTTGTAAGCTCCGCCTGCCAGCATCAGTTTCTTGTTGCTGCGCGAATAGATCAGCCGCGGACGCCGCACCCGGCCGCGCGGGTTTCGCTTTGCGTCCTCTTCCCCGAAGTGATGGAAGTAGCGGATCGGGGTGAAGTTGTCGAAATCTTTTTGGGTGTAATACTCCACCTCGCGCACTTCGCCCAGGTCGAGCAGGTCCTGCGCCGATGATGTCACTCCCATCTTGCGCAGCATCTCGTCCACGTCCTGGTTGCCGCCGACGATGTAGAGCTGGGTCGCCTTGGCGTTGCTGGCCAGGAACGGCCGCTTGTCTCCCGAGCCCCATGCGACTTTGTAGGCCGCCGAATCATCAGCGTCGGGCACTACCACGAAATACAGTAGGTCGCCGAGCGCCGTCACCGTCTTCGGCCCCCCGGTAAGTTCGTTGACCTTTACCACTTCCTTTGGGCCGCGGCCGTGGAACATGGCGTAAGTCTGGCCGGCGCGATCGAGCGCGTCAGGATTGCGCCGCTCGTGACGTCGGCTACGTTTGTATTTTCCCGGCTTGGTGTGGCTGGCTCTCAGTATCCGCGTGGCAGCTTTGGTTGCCTCGCTGCGCGACAGCCCGTTGTCTCTCATCAGCTCACGAATCTTTTTCGCCAGCGCCGTTCCGGAGGTGTTCTTCCGTATCCGCGGCCGCTTGCGAGCAACGGCCTTGCGCGGCTTCGCCCGCCGCGAATTCACTTGCCCGGTACCGGCGAGTGTGCGTGCTTCGGCGTCTTTCGCTGAGAGCCCGGCCGCGCGGTAACCGTCGTACTTGTCCAACAGCGCGGCAACCTTCGCGCCCGCCTCTTTCGCTGAGATCCCGGCCGCGCGAAACCCATCATAGGTGGGCAACAACTTCGCAGCCATCACGTATTTCGGATCCGTTCTGTTCGTGCGACGCCGGGAATTCTTGCGCGCGGGCAAGCTCGCCATCACCTTGGTGATGAACGATGGGTCCAGCGATTGCAGATCGCGCCAGCTCATGTCGGTGTACGCCGGCAGCAGCTTTTTGTTGACGCCGGCCGCTCGCAGGGCTTGCGCTCTGCGAGCCTCGCCAGCGCGGTTCCAGTCGGAGGAGGTAACCCGCGATTTGCGCCCAAAGAAGCGGTCCAGTCCAAAAGCGTTCCGCTTTCGGCATGATATTGGGACCCGCTTTTTTACGGCCTTGCGTTTGTTTACAGCCCGGCGTTTGTTTACAGCCCGGCGTTTTTTTACGGGGCGCTTCTTCGCCGGCCGTCGAGTCGGGTTATCAACGCGGATGCCTTTGCGCGCGGCGTAGCTCTCCAGGCTTTCGGCGTCGAGCTTGTCGGCGGCATCATCATCGCCGAAGCGTCGAAGCATGGTGACGCCTTTGTCTTTCTGTGCCTGGATCTTGCCCTCGTCCAGGTTCGCTTTGCGCCGCGCCTTCTTCATGAGTTCTTTCGCCTGCCTAGCCGTGCACGGAGGATGTGCATCACTCCTCCCGTCAGGATGACCAAACACACCCAGCGAATTACAACCTGGGCGGTCATGCCTTGGCCTTTCGCGTTACCAGCCGGATCGTCGGGTCCGATCCCATGCGCAACCGCCGCTTAAAACTTTCCGCACCGCGCAGTGTCGCCTTGCGCGCGCGGCGCCGCCGCCCGCTGCGGTCGATGTACTCCACCGCGTAGTGCACTCGGGTTGCGATCAGCTCTGTTGCCATCGTCGAATTCCTATAAAACGTGCTGCAGCGGAACGTGAGGCGGAGCTGCCGCGACAAATAACCCGACATCAAGAAGGCCGCCAGTGTTAAGGGGCTGGTTGTCAGGGTCCCCTGAATAAATCTGCACGCCTTCCCCTTCGATCGCCGCCAAATCGATGTTGGGATCTGCTGCCCCGCCGCTTGACATGTTCCCCGGCACACGTCCCGGGCTCCACGGTACCGTGGTCGTGCTGGCCGCTGCTCCGGTTGCCGCGGTTGCGACGCCCTTGTACAGAAAGTAGCCAACCGCGATCAGGATCAACACGATCACCCAAGTGTTGTCGCTGCCCGCCGCGTTCTGTCGCCGTGCTGCCACTATCTGAACTCCCTTCTACTTCTTCGCAAGGACTAACAACACCACAACGATTCCGCCGATCGCTAGCCAAGCTGAACCGGAAAGCCCCATGAAGCCAGAGTCCGGCGCAGGGTTATCCTCCATCTGCTTCTGCGCCTCAGCCGCCGCCGCTGCGATCTGCGCTGCTGTACCGCCAGCTTGCGCCATCTGCTGAGCTGCTGCTTGGGCGCTTAACTGTATTTGAGCCGGCGTAGGTTGCCCAGTGACGATGTTCTGGCCGACATCATTCCAAGTGCTGCCCGGATTAGGGACGCTGATCCATTCTCCGGTTTCCAACAAGGTAGCCAATTCCGTAGCAAAATCAGCGCTAGTAGTCGAGTTGGGCTGCGGCACGCTGCTGTCCGGAGCCGGAGATGTGTCGCTGTATGACGCGGCCTCGTCATAAACATATACGGGAACAACTGGATCATCCCCTATGTATCGGCGCCGCCTTGCAACTATTGCCACTTACGCCACCCCCTTGACCGTCCCCAAGCCGCGGAGCAAACTTGTTGCGATGGAGGTGCCCTTGTGAGACGAGGAATGGGATTGTCGATTCTCGCTTGCGCGGTCGCTGGCCTCATTGCCGTTCTGATTTACAACAAGACAACCCACTACGCCACGCACACTGTCCCTGCCCAAACCTTCGTGTTGCAGCCTGGCCTTATTCAGCCGATCACGGGTAGTCTGTTCACTGGCGGGAATATTGCTACGGTACACATCCACGCCTTGTCGCCCGTCACTCTTGGATTTGTCCCTGGCGCTAGTTTCAGCGACTCTGGGGGCGCCGTGGCTTTGCGAAGTTCGCCCTGCCGGCAAGAGCGTGTGCTGGACGCCACTCTGACGTGCCCGCTGCCGCGTGACAGTCCACCGTGGGTATTGGCCATTCAGGATGAGCGCACCACAATTGGCGCTGCGGGGTCGGGCCTCGCCGCTGTCTTCGGCATACGCCGTCCAGCGGAGCAGTACCTGATCCGCAACGATGTCACGATCCGCATGGAAGCAGTTGTCTGCACGGACAATTGTCCCGATCTCCAATAAGTGATGCCAGGAGTTGCGATGGATGACGAACCCCGCTACGTCCGCGGGACGTTTCGCGCTAAGGTGACCAAACCGCGACGCAAGAAAGAACCCAAAGGACCGAACTGGCCGCGCATCATCGGTGTACTGCTCTTCCTTTGGCTGCTTTGGTCCTTGATGCAGCACGGTCACCGCTAGCGCGCTATCGAGCAACGCCGCGGCCGTGGCTAGGAACAAGCCCAACCCGAGAACTGCTCCGAGTTTGAAAGCGCGATTCACAGTTACCGTTTCTTCCCGGTCGCCATCATGAATACAAACACGCCTATCCCGGCCATCAGTAGCACACCGCCATTGGTGATGGACGACCCTGGGGAGATGGGTTGCTGCAACCCGGACATGAACCCGCTTGCGCCCGTATAGGTTGGCGTCTTCGCTGTCCCAAAAAGCGAATTCAACAGATTCGTAATTGCCGAGCTAGTCGATGTTCCCCCCGGATTGTTGGCTCCCCCCGGATAGTTGGGTCCCCATTGGCCGGTAGAAGTAGTGGCGCCCGGAACCGTGGCGGTCGGAACCGTGGAGTAGGGAATCGTTGACGAAATCGGCACATCGCCTTCGTCGGCGGTTGTCGGAACCGGAAGATCGACCGGAACCGTATCGTAAGGGATCGTTGAAGAAATCGTTGGATCAATAATGGGGACTTCGCCGTCGTCGCCCAGCCCGCAACGCTTGCGCATCACCCGCTTCAGCGAAGCGTTCACCAAGCTGGCTTTGTGGACCAACACCGGCCCCGTGGGGTTCGGCGAGAGTGGCTGGCCGTTGGGGAAGCGTTGCAATCCCGGTGCAGCCGTGAAGCCCTGCAAACTGCGTCTCCGGCCGGAGCCTGCGACTTGCGGGACCGCATTCTGTGTCTGGCTGAATTGCAACACCTGCGGCACTCTGCTGAGCGGCTGGCCGTTGGGATACTGCCTCAGCCGTGGCGCCATGACGATGCCGCGCATGGTCCGGTTGGGCATGCTGGAGGTTGGCCGCGCTAGGTGCGGATTGAATACCGTTCCCGGAAACGCGTTGGAACGAACAATAGCCATAAACTAACTCCCCGCGCTCATTTCTTTTTGAGTAGCAGAAATGCGCCTCCGCCGACGACTACGACCCACATCCAGGTGGGCCAGGTGCTCGGCGAAGTCAGAGTAAAACTGCTGGCCGCCGTCGTGGCGCCATAAATCGAGCCATCCGGATTCACATAGGCCCCGATCGTGCTGTTGTAAACGGCCCCGGCTTCAAGCGTGGTCGCCGTCGGTGGGTAGAACACCGAGCCGTCCGGATTCAGCCAACCGCCCAGGGCTGTATCCCACACCGCGCCGCTCTGCATACTTGTAGCCACCACGCCCGTTGGCGTCGCCTGGATGATGGATGGCGTGCTCGTAACCGTCGGCGCGATCGTCGCAGTCTGCTCTGAACTCGGAGCAGCCGCAGGTGTAGCAGCCTGGCCGCTCAAATCCTCCAGCGAAGCGCCGGTCGGGACTGAATCGAATGTCGCCCGGTCCACGTAATCGATCTGGCTCACTTGGAAGCCCAGCGCGTTGAACGTCGCGCCATTTGGGATCCAATGCTTCTGTCCGCCCGTCACTAAATACGTCGGCGAAGTGCCGGTCACGGCAAGCAGCGTGCCCTCGGGAACTGCACTCCCTACCGAACCCGTTGTCCCGTAAACCGGTGGCCCGCCGTTCCACAATTGCGGCACGGGCGGAGGGTAAATAGAAGTGCTAGAAGTGCTAGAACTGCCTCCACCTTCGCCACTGACACGGGCCCCAGACGTGGGATCGATGTACGCGGTTTCTCCGAGGCCTCGCCGGCGGATCACGAACGGCGCACCCAGAGTCACCGGCGGCCGTCTCACGAAGCGTAGTTTCTGCGCCATCATCGTTTCCTTCCCACCAGCAACCAAGCGATGCCGGCAAACAGCAGTAGATAGGTCCAGGGCACGCCGCCCGTGCTGGGCGAGCTCGAGGACGAAAACAGATTTCCAAAATTCACATCGGCGACAACCGGCGTGGTGCCTGCAATCCGGTAAGCGATCCCCTGATCGATGGGCATGATCAGCGGCGTGATGCTGGACAAAATGTCGGAAGCATCGCCCATCGGCTTCCAGGCTTTCGAACGATACACGTTGTCAGGCCTCCAGCCTGGATAGGAACGCGACACCGTGGAGTCGAGCGGCACCCACTGTTGCGTTTCCGGATCCTGCACCTCCGCATAAATGTGGGTGAACTGCTGCGGGTCTTCGCTATCGGCGGCGACGGTGCAGAAGCGCGTGTTGAATCCCAGGCTCTTCAGCAGCGCCGCGATCAGTTGCGAATGATCATCGCAATCTCCGGCGCCAAGCTGCAGCGTCACGACCGGAGTTTGCAACGTCTCCTTGTACTCGCCGCGAAAGTCGATGTTCTCTTTCACCCAAGCGAGTACGGCCGCGATCTGCCCGCTTTTGTTGCGCGAGTCCAGCCCGCGCACGATGTTCACGGCGGCTTGCCGTATCAGGGGATGAGTAGCGCCCTCGCTGCCGTGGACGAAGCCGCGCATCAGTTGCACGGTCCGCGCCACGCCCGCATCGCCGTCTCGCAACGGATATCGGCGGACGACAGACGGAGCTGCGCTGCCATCAGCGAACTGCAACACGGTACTGGCTGCTGCTCTCATATTTGGAACCGGCGCCGCGCGCGATAACCATTTCTCCCGGAAACATCAACGCCGCGGCAGCCGGCCGGTGTTCGCGCAGGTGCAGACTGGCCGGCTGCTCCACGCGAATGTGTGCCGGGCTGGAACGGATATTCAACAGCCCGGACTTTCAGACGCTTGCTCCGTGCGGTTCTGGCAGGGCGATGCGTCGTCATGTCCCAAGTGTTGTCACGCGAAATTGCGCTTGGCAAGAAAAATCGGCGGTTTAGCGTAAACAAAAGTACTCTACGTTTAGCGGGAAGTGCTTAACATGCTGTTTCGGGACTCTACTGTGCAGAAAACGCTAAAAAACACTCTCTCTGAAGAATGTTTTGGTGTAAATTCAGCTTGCAAGCACTCGAAAGAGAGCCAGATTAGTAAGGGAATTATCTACTTAACTCCCTCGGAAAGGAACGCAAATGGAAAAGCCTGAAACCGGACTCTGGAGGAGAAACTCCGACACACCAGAGGGGAAGTATCTCGTAAAACGTAGGGATGGGACAGTTGTTGAGTGGCCAAACCTGGTGATTGGTGCTCGCGATCCGGCTGCTCCCGCTGCACTTCGTGCCTATGCCGATGAAGCGGAGAGGTTGGGGTTCAATTCACAGTATGTTGCCGACATGCGATGGTTGGCCCAAGAATTTGAGCACTATCGCATCATTCACGGTACAGGTGACCCAGACCGAGGCAGGCACAGGAAAGACGATCCAGCCACGATTGCCGAAATGCGGTCAGGGAAAAGCAGTTAGGGAGTTAAAGGGATAATTCCCATTAGTAAACGGGTGTGCTCCCGGCACGCGCCTTAATCCAAATTCTCTAAAGAGGGAATACGTCCATGCCAAGTGCCGTCGCCGTCCGTCGTAAGAAGCCCACCGAAGCTGCAATTCTGGATCCAGTCGCCGTTGCCGAACCTGTAAAAACAGAGCCAGCCAGCGTTCCACTGTTCAACCCATTCGACGACAACATTCCATTTTTCGATGCGCTGGCGATGATCACGCCGGCAGAGTGGGAAAAGTACCTGGTCTATATTTACCGGCTCGACCCCAAAGTGCGTAACCCGGAAGGTGAACGCGCCTACATTGACAAGATCCAGCGCACCTTTGATGAGGGCGACATTAAGGCGACCCACGGCGGCGGGAAGTATATGGCGATCTTGAAAGACGACTTCCTGATGGCGGCGGCGCCCGGAGGCCCCGCTCCGCGCGAACGGCGTTGGCATTTCCGCATCGCTGGCGAACCTCGCCTGCAGAATGGGCAGACCCTGGTCTCCGCGAACGGAGCTGCTCCAGCGCCTGGCACGCCCGATGCGATTGAAGTTGCGCCACGCGCGCCATCATCCGATGTGGCCGTGTTGGCAAGCGTGCTCAGAGATCTGATTGAGAATCGCCAGAATGGTGACGGTGGAAGTCCGCAGGCATTGGAGCTGATGGGACAGAGTTACAAAACCGGCCTTACGATTGTGAGCGAAGCCGCGCGCCAAACTGTGCAAACTAGCACGGGAAGCGTTCTCGGGGACAAGTTACTGGAACGCTTGCTCGATTCGAAGTTTGGCGGTGAAAAGTCAAATGGCGACTCTGATTTGCGAAACAAACTTGCGCTGATTGCGATCGAGCGGCTGCAGAACCCGCCGGCTGCTGAAGCGAAGGATCCACTTGCACAGTTGGGTTTCGTGAAGGACCTGCTTGGGGTGGAGAGTATCAGCGAGCTGATCCGTCCCAGTGTGGCCGGCGATACCTGGAAGGCCAAGCTTGTGGATCTCGGAGTCACCCTGGTGGGGAACCTGCCACAGCTTTTCCAATTATTGCTTGCTAGCCAGGCGCAACAGTTTCAGCGCCAGATTCAATTGGAGGCGCTTCGCCGCCAGGGACCCGTTCCTGCAGGTGTAAATCCCAATACTTTGCCGGCGTCGCCGCGGATCCAGATTGAAACTGCTGCGCATCCGCCGGCGCCAGGGCCCACACCGGTACCGGCACCAGGAGAAGTCCCCATGGGTACTCTATTCAACCCGGCGCAAATGGCGCTCGATGAAATCGTTGTCGATTACGGCGAAGGTCTCGATGGACAGATGACCGCCCGCCTGGTGCGTCAACGCTATCCCATTGTCATGGAACAGATGAAGCCCATGCTGGGTGATCTTGCCCAAGTCAAACTTTTCGCGCAGAACACGGCGCCGCTCAACGAAATCGCTGGCGATCAAGAGTTCCCGCAGTTCCTGGAGGAATTTATGAACGAGATCCTTCACCCCGCCACCGACGATCAGGAAGAGCAACCCTCTTCAACACAACCCAAAGAAGGAGCGTAAATGTCTAAACGAATTGTAAGCATCATCCTGCTTTCACTGGCTACGTTTGCCTTTTGCAGCGCCCAAACCAAACCGTCCGCCACTCCCGCTGTAGCGAATGCAAAGCCGACCTCCGCTCCGGTCCTTGGTCCGCAGCAACGCGAGCGGGTAAAAGACTTTCAGCTCACCGATGCGACCCTACAGCTCGAGATCATCACCGCTCAGCAAAAGCAGAAAGAAAACCAGCAGGCCGGCCAGGCTTATGTTTCTAGCCTCTGCAAAGCGACGGACGGGGAAACGTACCAACTACACTTTCCTGATTTGGTCTGTGTCAAAACGGAAACGCAAAAGCACTAGCGAATTCTCTTTTTCCTGGCCTTCGCCAACTGCCAGCAGAGAATTTTGTCGATGAAATCACGGTTGACGCCGACGCGGTGCTTTTCGCCCCGCCCTACTCTCCCCGCCAGATTTCCGAGTGTTACCAATAAATTGGGGAATTATCCCTTTAACTCCCTTGGAAGGAAATAGCGATGTGGGGAAAGGTCATCAAGGTCGGCGAGGCTGAATGGGAGGACATGAAGCGGCAGGTGACTTTTGCCAAGCCGGGGGAGTGTCAGCACCTTCACCTGAAATACGTCGAACACGGCGAACAACTGATTTGCAAGGATTGCGACCATCAGGTCACCGCGATCTGGGCGTTGTTGATGTATTTCACCCAGCATCAGCGTGAAAAAGAACGGCTTGAATGCGAGCGAATGGCGTTGGAAGAGGACAAAGCGAAGCAGATCATTCATCGCGCTGCTTTGCTGGTGCAGGATGCGTGGCGGCGAATCAAGTTCACGCCGACATGCCCGCACTGCTCGAAGCCAATCTCCCCGCCAGACGGCTTTGGTAATCGTTTCAAGCGAGGGAAGGATGGCGCTCTTCCGATGGTTATGCGCCCGAACCTAGAACTGGTGCAAAAAGCAGAAACGAAAACGAGTTAGGGAGTTAAAGGGATAATTCCCATAAATTGGGCGAAAATGCAGTACCGAGGAGACGCAGAATGGGCGCTTGTATAAGCGGGTAAAAGATGGCCTTGACAGGATACTGAAACCGAACGGGATTGCGATTTGCTTCGGCTGGAACTCTATGGGCTTCGGATTGACTAGGGGCTATGAATTGGAAGAAATTTTAGGGAATTATCTACTTAACTCCCTTGGAGGATGAAAGTGGAAAAGTTGAACTGGAAACCGATCATTGCGGAGGCGACGAAGGCCGCTGAGCAGCTTGGGCACAAACTGCTCCCATTCGGCAAAACTTTGCGCTCGCCAATGGGTGCTCCAACGGCTGTCAGGACGGCATCGTGCGCTGATTGCTATGGCTGCTGCTGGATTGACTGGTTGCAAGGCCGCGGGCATCGCGCTGGCGGCAGGATACTGAAATACAAGTGCGGGACGGCAGAAGCTATGGGGATGAAAAGTGGAACAGAAATCGCCAAAGGGAGTTAAAGGGATAATTCCCAAATTTTACTGGTCACGCACGGAGCGGCCCATAATGACACCATTGTGACGGTTGAACGGAAGAGCAAGATAACTCAAAACGGGTTGTTTGGATAGGGGCGGTTCGTGAGTAAGGAACTTCTTATCAAGCTCGGAACAGGGCCGGGGAGACTCGTTTACACGGTCGGTCACTATAAGTTGGAGATAGGGTGCCTGTTGAAATTTCACTTGGAGCCGGGAAGGTACGGCAGGGTAGAGCGAGGCCGCATTACGGAAATCCGCGATGTTGGCCGAACGCTTTTTCTGGTGGAGAAGATGTAATTGCATGTCGTTCACAATTCGCATGTTAGGTAAGGAACGATATAGTTCCCCAATTTAGGGTGTCCCTCGCCTGTCTTCTTGGTTTTTAAAACCGGAGGCGTTTTCGTTCGTTTCCCCTTTTTCCCAATGGTACTCGACTTGCTTTCCTCTTTCGTCGGAGACGAAACAAAAGGGCGAAGCCCGTCGCGAGCGAAGCGAGCCTCCTCTTGTAGCTTCTTCTTTCGATCACCGTGGTTAACATTGGAAAATTCTCTACTGCTTTGTAGTTTTCTTTTTCCTTAATGGTTCTATTCTCTGATTCGGAGCCATTGTCACAGCTATCAGTAGATTCGTCACATGTGCAGGAATAATCGTCACAATCCATACCGATCCATCGTCACCACCTCGCAGTGGAAAAGTGGATTTCCCGCTGTGATGCCGCCGGATACAGGTCGAAATCGCTGCGCGGCCGTAAAACCGATACTAATTCATCAGCCGTTACTCATGCCTTAATACTCTACTCGTTAATAGATACAACCCGATTCACGGCCGTAATCCCGGTAAGTGCATGGTTCGCCGCGCAAACGCGGCGCAGCGATGTGGACGCAGCTCTCCCCTCGGGCCCGCTCGCATTACACGGCGGACCTTAGCTTTGGTTGGGGTTCACTCGGGAGGGGAAGGGACTAACCGGTTGATGAAGCTCAGATGGATGCCATCGGCGATGGCGCTGCGACGCAGTTGGTTCCAGAAGGCCCGGAGGCAGTGCTCCTTGCCTTCCCAATCCTCCAGGAGCGCTTTGTGGAGCTCCTTGAGCCTGGGAGCCATCCACGGCGCCGGCGACGTTCTCGCGGCCTCCAGAGCGAACAGAAAGCGCTTTCTCTCGAACTCTGCTTCTTCGCTCGATAGCTGGCGGATCGGTAGGTACACAATGATCTGCGGTCCACGGGTGAAGGTGCCGTCCTGGTTGATTTTGGGGTCCGAGTGCGCCACTCGGATGATCGAGAGCGCCGCTAGCTGCTGGTTCGCCTTATAAACGGAGCGCTCACAGATCCCCAGGGCTTGGGCGACGATCTTCTGCCGGGGCTTGACCATCCCCACCGTCTTCCCGTTGCGGCGCTCCAGCAGCCCCACCATGAAGTAGTAGCTCATCACCAGGCGCGCATTCGAAGACAGCGGCAGTTTGTTGTCCCACACCCATTTTGGAACTTGCTTGAAGCCGCGGAAGCCTTGCTCGCCATCCTCCAGCCGGCGAAACAAGTCGCGAGTCTGCTCGCAACTGGCCAAGTCCTGAAGGTCCGGAGGATACCAGTTGCCATTGCTGCGCCGCTCGCGCGGTTCGGGCAGGCAGTTTGTATAAACGTTGGGACGCATGAAGCGGCGGCGCCGGCGTATCAACGTGCCTTCATGTTCGCGTGCCGGCCGCTCGCGATCGTGCAGCTTGTGGCCTTTCTCCTGATGCTTGGCGCGGGCGCGATCGCGCTGCCGCAGCCGCCGGTCCACGTCCCATGATTCATCTGGATTGGCGATCTCGCTCATGCGGCGGGTGTAGGTTTCGCGGGCGACGCCGCACATGCCGGCGAGATCTTCTTGCGAGATGTCCTGGCGCCAGTTGCGCTTCTGTCCCCACTCCGGTAGGGCGCCGGCAACGATCGCGGAGATGGTGGTCGCCAGGAACCGCGCTTTGTTTTTTCCGGTGTAGGCCAACAGAACACGCGGGATCGCGCGGCCCTGTCCCGCCTGCGGTGCGATCGCGAATTGTTTCGTCAGGTGTTCTGGTGTCCGTAGCATTCAATCCGGGAAAATGGTTTTAGCTGACCGGCCGTTGAAAACCTATGACGCTGTTCTCTCGATGAACGCTTGCACGCAGGCCAGTTTGTCTTCAGGCGACCAACGCAGCAACGGCCGCTTCCATCCCGGTTGCGCCTTGCGATCTTGGATGGGGGTTCGTTCCCATCCGTCAGGCCATTTCAACGGGGTTTCTTCGTCGAGCATTAGTTCTTTGATGTGAACCGCGTGCGTCATAACGAGGTAGTGGGATTGATTGTAATCACAGAGATGTTCCTTTCTTGGTTGCGCGTCACGGAGGACGCTGGTTATTTCGCCTCACTAACAACTGACTACTGGCAACTGTTTTATGGCCTGGCGGCACGCAGCAGAAGTACACGCGCCGCCAGGGCTAGATTGGGACTCAGAGGAGTCCCGAATGTGTTACTGCCCGTGGACGGCCGCTCCACTGGCCGCAATGGTTGACTTCCCGGTCGCTGAGGGATTCGACACCGATGCCGAACCAGGCTGGCTACCAGGGGCTTCCAACGAATCGGATACATCGACAACCACGTCGAAGGACCCCGGCGCAGTTGGCGTGCCGCTCAGGTTGCCGTTTGCATCCATCGAGACACCCGGTGGTAACGGCCCGCTGCTGGGATCGAGTGCGACCGTGTAAGGCGGAGTTCCGCCGGTGATTTCAAGGGCAGGGACCTGCAATTGTCCGCCCACTTGCCCAAGATCTTCCGGGGATTCGATCTCCAACGGAGGCGGAGTACCCGGTTCGACCTTGAACGTAACGGTAAATACACCTTTCATGGTGATGACCTCTTCGTGACAATGCTCGGCATGAGATTGCCGGTTAGGGTTTAACAACTCGTCTAGCTTGCGGCTGATCTGGCGCTGCCCCGCTAGAATCTGGATTAGAGCTTCTTGAATGTCTTCGTGGCACTCGCAGTTCCAAAGAGTCGCAAGTATCCGTTCGACATTCGCCAGCGTAAATCGACTGCAAGAGTCGCCGGTAATCACGACTGCGAGATCATGGATTTGTTTTGCTATCAGCATGGCGTTCTTCCTTCGCTGGCACGCGCGGCGGCAGTTCGCCGGCGCCGCGCCTTCACCCGATCGAGATCGTTGCGCGGGACCGCATAGCGTCCCTCGCGCTTGGCAGCCATCAGCTCGCCGCTGTCGATCCAGCGATTGATGTCCTGGACGGTTACGCCGGCTTCTTCGGCGGCCTGGCGCGTGGTCAACGCGTCCGACTCACGCAGCTCCAGGATGCGGGCCAGGCATCCCGGCCAATCGGCGAAATGCTCGACGTCGGGAAGATCGTGGAAAACGTTTTCCGCGCTCCCCACCAGCAGGATCCTTTTGCCCAGGGCCAGCGAGATCCCGGTTTCCACATGTTTTCCACCGCGCGGATCGAAGTGGGCCGGACCGGGCTTCCATTCTCCGCATCCGCACTGCTCGCAGAACAAGCGATTGGGATCACCCTCAGCAGGCGCATGCTCAGTTAGTCGATGGCCGCATACTTCGCGGTTATGGCCCATGCGACTGCTGCAAAGCGCGGCCGCGTCGCTGAACGAAACCAGTACGTTGCTGCCCACGAGCTGCTGCACGTCCATCATGGCTTGCAGCGCACGGCGATCGCTGGCGATGCCGGTGAAGCCATCCGACGAGGGACAGTCCAACTCTGTCCACGCCGACAGGACCTCAATGCCTTCCGCCCGAAGCTGTTCGCTGTAGCGTTGCATTTCGTCTTGCCTCTCAAACCTCGCCGAAAGATAAACTCGCATCCCCGGTTACGCGGCCCGGCCCTTGCTAACTGACAACCGGCCGCTGGCTACTGGCAACTTCTTCTGCGGCCCGCGCTTGTGCAGCAGCAGCAGACGGATCCGCTCAAGTACTTGCGCGAAGCTGGTGTCCGCCGGCACCCACAATGTCTGCACCGGACACTTCCGCTCATCAAACCGAAGAGCGTGTTGACGGAGATTCTTCAGCTCGTCATGCCGGAGAACGTGCGGCCCCAGCAATACCAGGTCCACCGCATTGGTTTTCAGCACTCGTCGGCATTCGCGTTCGTCTTTGCAGATCAGCACGTAATAGCCATTCGTCCGGAGCACAATCTGCAGCTCGGCCGCCAACAGCCCGTCATCGACGCAGAGAATGGTCCGCTTCGGTTTCATCCGGCTCAGCTCGCTCCCTTCACCAGCGAGCTGACTTTGATCACCTTGAGCTTGATAACAGACTCGAAGGCTTCGCGCATCGTTTGCCAGGTGAAGGCGTCGATATTGATCACGCCATTGTTAACGGTGATCATCGCCACGTCCCCATTCGGCTGCTGCAAGATGGTGGCGATGGCGTTTACCTGGACATAGTGTCCGGCGAGTTGGAAAAACATCGGCCGCTCCGGCGTCAGGCCACGCTCAACGATCAGCTCCTCGATGTATTCCGCCAAGTCATGGGCTAGATCATGACTCAGACGCACACTCTCGCCGTGAGCAGATCCTCGGGGGTCTGCTTCCGACACCGCTTTCAGAAACGCGTTGCCGATGTCTTCATGCTTCGCGCAAGTGACTTCAATGTCCATGGCGCCCCTTTCGTTCAACTTCGTACTCAGCAGCCGCGTCCTCTTCGTCAGTAAGAACAGTTTCGGGCCAGGATGGCGGCTGCACAGCATGCCGCTGCGGTGTGGGCTTGGTTTTCGGTTGCAGCGTCACCAGCGGTGCCAACCGATAGAACAGCCCCAGCAGCAGCGGAACCGCCATCCAAAACAGCGCAGTCGGAGTGGGGCGCATCATGGCTGCACCTGCTTCGTCTGCGGTGGGGGCGGATGCGTTAACTGCGGTTGGCCGTCTTTAGCGTGTTTGGCTAATCGTTTGTTACACTGCCGAAGACACCAAGCCACAAACTCAGCGCGCGCGCAGTTCAGGCACATCGGCCCGCCGATGTTGGGCCCGTATTCGATGAGATAGTGGGCAACGTTGCCTTGCAAACACGCGCAGGAGAGCATGAAAATGCTGCCATCATCGGGGATGAGTTGCGCCACGAATGCGTCGCTGGGCTTCGCGGGAGACCGCTGCCGCCAAAACGCCCATGCGTTAAACACCAGCAACATGCCCAGGGCCACTAAAGACGCGATCAAGGCGACATGATGCATATTCATGATCCCTTTCAGGCTGCGACTTTCGGAACGCAAGCCGAGCACAGGTCCCAATCCACCCAGGCGCAGCCGCCTGGGCAGGGGCGCCGCTCCGTGCATCCGCAGTTCATGCACATCCGATTGGCGAGATAGAAGATGTCGGCGGTGACCTCGCTGTCGTCCGTCTCTTGATGGCACACAGTCACGCAGCCGGATCGTGGCATCGGCACATCCAGCAATCGCAAATACGCCGCCTGTTTTGCGCTGTTGGCGTTGACCTTCATCTTCTGGCCCTTCCACGTCACTAGATAACCTTGCATTCAAAACTCTCCTTACGCCGCCACATTGCCGGTCCGGTGCTGCACCCGGCGCGTATTCATCATCCTGGTTTGTTCCGGAGAATCCGGGATCCGCCACACCGTGTTGCGGTGGACATCGAGCAGCCGCGATGCCCTCAGGTGGTTGCCATTGCAATAGTGGGTAGCTGCCAGCAACAAGCAGCGGTTCCAGGTAAATAGCGCCTCCCGATACTGCGCTCCGTGAATGGCCAAGCTGGAGGCCCACAACTCAGCCTGGCGCTGGGCGTCTGGCTTCAGCCCGAATACTCCGCCGCGCGTCACTAGAAACTTGCGCAAAGTCTCGGGCCGCACATCGACCCGGCCGGCCGCTCGCACGCTGCTGCCGTGCGCCAGCTCCACCGACTTTCGGGCAAAATAGAATTGCAACGCAGTGCGCGCGCTGGCATAGGTGGAGCGATCGGCAATCATGCGCTCGGCAAACACGCTCCCGCCTTCGAGCCAGGCTGCATAGCGCGGATCAACTGCGTCGTTCACGTTGCGAGACTCCTTTCCGACATTCATGCAGCATCACGAAGAGCACGGCAGGCCACCAAATCAGCAACGCGCAAAACACATCAAGCGGGCTCCGGCCGGCATGGCGTATGTGTTCCGCCTCGCAAACCCAGGCGACGATCGCAAACAGCAGCGCGACCATGAAGTAGGCCAATACTCCCCATCCGGCAATGGTTTGGGAATTATCCATTTAACTACCGTGACCGCACCGCTTCGAGTGCAACACATC
>OBLU010002185.1_pt1 | contig 18106 bp, 5 predicted proteins | sample 1518681 | NCBI WGS metagenome assembly OBLU01 (sample SAMEA3539304, study PRJEB22396) | soil metagenome | biome: tundra; feature: field; material: soil | place: USA | collected 2010-05 | depth 0.15 m | reverse complement strand
GGAACTGGACGAACTACAGGCGAAAACGAAGGCCGAACTGGAATCGGCGGGCAAAACCTCAAAAAGCTGACCGTCTGGCAGTCCACCAAATCGAGTTTAAGAGCACGGTTAATCGAGCGCAGGAATACTTGTTTGCACTTTCTTTGCATATAATGCCACAGGTTTCCATAATGCGCGCTTACAATTTTGCCATCCCGCTCCACAGTTCGGACACGGAAAAAATAACCCTGCCACTCGTCCCGACTTTTGAAACTGCAAATCGGCTTCTTACCTGACCCTGCACGGAAACCATGCATTCCGAAGTTGAAATTTTGGCTCGAACCCATTTTTCGGCAATTGTCGTTCCCACTTAAAAACAGAGTATTCCCCAACATCAGGTATTGAAGCTTCCTGCAAACCGTCTAGCGGATGTGCAAAGGACAACTCGCCGCTCGCGTCGAAATCAAGGTAACCTCGCACCTCTCGATGGATAGTAAAAATGAAATCTTCCGTCATTCCTTTGCCATAAGGTGCTACCCAATCACAATCACCTTTCTCCAAATCGCAATCGCAGAGTTGGTCAAGCACCGGGATTTGTGTTTCAACCCTTTTTGCATACAACGCAATAGGTTTGCCAATGGGACGCAAGACTGTTGTGTAAGTTTCATTCCACGGCGCGGATTTCGCGGACAATAAGCTTATGGTTGACCGCGACAAAATCCAGTTCGACCTCATCGCTGATGTTCTGACTATGAGGTTGTTACGTTTTATGTGAAGCGCAACTCAATCCGACTTTTTTAACTCAATTTATCCCTCACCCAATGAGGGATGCTGGCACTTTTTTTAAAGTCACCGCCACCTGACAATTGAGAATCACTTGTTGGCATTTCGGATTTGCGCGCTCTTGTTGGGATCAGCCGGTTTGTCGTTTTTCCAGTTTACCTGCTTATTGCCGCCGATTTCCCTCGCAGATGAGTTTTTGGATCTCTCGGGTTCTTTTGCCAACGCAACAGCAGGTATCATGGGCAAGGTACTCGCATATCCATTTTCAACAGTGAATGGAACGGATTGTATCGTCATGCCGCCGGATTTGAGGCCGTCGCATTTCGCAGTGACAGTAATCGTTCCAGGCTGGAGCATGGAACGAACGGCAACACGATTGATGCCACACTCAAGGTCGAGGTATGTGTTGTTGATGGAATTTGTTTTGCCACTGTTGTAACCGCCGCGCCAAACCGCCGGGCCCGTACATTCAAAATCCACACGCTGCTGGAACGTCGGACAACGTTCGCTTTTGGCATCCACCGCTTCAACATCAATCAGCGCGACGTCTGAACCGTCAGCCTTCAATCCTCCGGGGCCGGTGATGGGCGTGAGCCGCAGCGCCACGGGAGGGCCGGCAGTATGAATGGCTTGCGTAGCCGCCGGCTTGCCCTTGAGGTGGGCCACGGCTTTGATTTCACCCGGTTCAAAGGCAACATCTGGAAAGGTGAACAGATAACGATCGGAAACCTTTCCCCAGCCGATTGATTTCCCGTTCACAAACAATTGCACTTCCTCACAATTTGAAGTGACGTAAATTGTTTTTCTGGTTCCCGCCGGATAAGTCCAGTGGCCAATAATGTGGACTTGCGGATCGTCACGAAACATCGTCTGGCAAACGTAATAAGCCTCCTTCGGCATACGCACCCCGTCCACTTCCCCGCTTGCGCGGGAAACTTCCACGGTGTTGCGCCCGCCGCTGGTTGAGTCGGAGAAAATCCAATTCGCGCCCCCGCAACGGTTTGGCATGACGACTTTGTGAATGTATTGCGCGACTTCATCCATGGCGTATTGTTCGGAACTCAAATCGTAAGTCTGGCCTTTGGCTTCGGGGTAGCCGAATCCTGGCGGCGAGAAATTATCCCAGACGCGACGCGGCGATTCTTCACGGTCGTATTCGCCTTCGACAACCGGCAGGTTGCCCATATCGCGATTGCCGTCGGTGCCGATGCACACGTCCATAAACTGATTGTCAGTTTGGTCGGCGCCACGAATCGCGAAGGCGCGTCCGCCGTGAGGATCGTATTCGTCCATGCAGCCGCGCAAGGCTTGAGCGTGCGTGCGGGTGACTTTTCGATTACCCCCCTCCCAAATCATAATGGAAGGGTTGTTGCGGTAATAAATAATCAGGTCGCGAAATGCTGCCGCGCGAATTTTCCACGCCGCTCCGACCGTGTCGGATTCGCCGTCCACGCCCGGCTGCTCGACCATGAGGCCCAGTTGGTCACAACTTTCGATTTGAGCCGGACCGCCCGCGCAATGTCCCCAGCGCACCCAATTCGCGCCCGCTGCCTTCATCAAATCCAGCGTGTAAAAATGCAGCCAATCCGGTTGGGCCGAACCCAGGCCGGGCCATTCGTCAACCGGCTTTTGTCCCCAGCCATGAATGTTCAAATGGTGGCCGTTGATCCAAAAGCCGGTGTTTGCGTCCCAATGAGTTGTGCGAATGCCGAGCGGGGTTTCGCTTGTATCAACAATCTTACCGGCAACGCGCAAGGTGCAAACAACATGATAAAGGTAAGGTTGATCCGGTTCCCAAAGATTGGGATGAGCAATGTTACCGGACATTTTGAATTGCTCGTGCGCGTCGGCGGCAACTCCCCCATTTTGTTTCATGGTCAAAACGACGTTGCCGGCGCGATCCAGAATTTGCGCTGTCAATTCAACCTCTTCATTCGTTGCACGACCATTTTCAACCGGCACTTCCAAATTAACCTTGGCGAAGTTGCTCGAAATATCAGTGGCATAAACGTAAGGCCCGGCGGTCTGCAAAAAGTCATAAAGCGGCAGGGAAATGTGCAGCGGATCAGTGACATAAAGCCGCACGTTGCGATAAATTCCTCCGTGCGGTGGGTGCCACTGCGGATTGTTCCACGGAATTTGATCCGCCTGAATTTGATTCACGTCTTCAGGAATGATGGCATTTGCTTTTGCTTCCAACACAGCCATCCCTCCACCGGGAGCCGGACGGATGTTGTTCGTGCCACCGCCTCCAACCTCCGCCGCCCGGCTTTTCATGAAACGGTTGTCGCACATCACTGCCAATACATTTGGCGCGCCAATATTCACATACGGGGTCAGGTCAAAACCGAACGGGATGAAACCGTTCTTACAGGTGCCGAGCCGATGGCCGTTGAGATAAACTTCGGCGACCTGGCGGACCGCTTCAAACTCGATGTAAATCTTTTTGCCTTTGGCCGAATCCGGCAACATGAACGTTTTGCGATACCAGGTGCGCCCGCTCCATTGGTTTTGTTCCCCGCGCAATTTCGACAGCGCAAAATTGTCAAACGTGTCCACGTCGTTATAGGTATGCGGCGTGGAAACTGTCTCCCAGTTGCTGTCATCGAAGTTTGACTGCTGCGCGTTAGTCGGATCAGCCTTGATGAATTTCCAGTCGGGATTGAAGTTCAATGTGAGACGTTCGCCACCGAAAGCGTTGCTGCAACTCAACGCCAGCGACAACCCTGCCAGATACAAAATTCGACAAGTAAATCGCATCAATGAACCAAGCATAGTTTAAATCGATTTTCCATTATTCACTCTCACAATTATATGGCAACTGCAATGCCATTAGTTGCCATATTTGTCGAATTCGTGTGTCAATACTAAGGACTGACCCGTTTATACCGCTATTGACTGACACCTTTCCTTTTCAAACTATCCAATACGCTTGAATCTTTAACCGTGAACAGTAATTGTTTCGAGGCTAGCGGGGATGAAATCGCGGGGGCGGCGATCGCTTTATTGCGACACACAATCAATAGACGTCTTCCAAAATTGGTTTCGGTGAGGTCTTTCAGCTTTGAAGCATCTTGTTCGCTAACGACGAGTATAACTGACTGCTCGCCGGGATGTCCGCTGCCGCTATTTCCAGCAAAGACTTTCGCTTTAAAAGTTAGATCAGGAGAAATATTAAGGCCACTTGCATCCGCAATCCCCTGTGAGTCCACAATTTTCACTACGCTTATCAGACTGTCAACAGTCGCCAGATATACTGAAAAGGATTGTTCTCCAAACGATCCTTGAGATTCACCTCCTTGAATTGTTGCACCTGTCATGCCTGTAACTGGAGACCACCTAACAACGCGTCCGTCTTTTATGTCAATGCCGAAACCGGTCATGTAGGGCCCCTTTTCTTGCCTGTCTTCAAAAGGGAACATATAGGTTAGGAGAATTGTATTATCCGTAATGCTCACAGCTGAACCAGGCAGTCCGAATTTGTTCGTTACATCTGCAATGGTCATTCCAGGAAGGATAAGCTTGTTCAATTCAGCCTCACTGAAAACTTTTGAAGCTTGAGTTTCATCCATCGCCACCTGTGACTCATTTGATCTGCGATGGCAGCCCAATGTGGAAGCAAGTACGAGGAAAATCCAGAGAAGCAATAATGTCTGATTCATAAATGTTGTATAGTCCGCCTATTTAGTACATATACCTAGAAACTGCGGAATTGGCGTTTGATCCTCCATTGGTATCCTAGCATACAGATTGGGATTGCCATTTATATGGTGGATTAGCCAATTGGGAAAATTGAACTCGTATCTGCGATAATCAGGTTCGAGGGACGGGCCTGACATGGAAGCCAAGTCAGCTTGAACGGCAAAACATGGCTTGGTGAAGAATTGGGAAGAATTGTAAACAATTCGTCTGGAATTATCTTCACCGTATTTTCCAGTAAGGAGGTATAAACGAATCATACAGCAGCCACAACAGCCATTGTTCTTCTTCGCTTGAGCTATGCAATTTTTAAGACCCTGATCGAGGTATTGGTTTAGTGTCGATTGTTCCAATGCTGGAAGAAGCAAATTGGCAGCCAACCCAACAGCGCCGGCAACACCTTGGGCCGTATTTCCTGGTGTTCCTGGAGAATTGCTTGGAGGAGCACCGGGTGGAACCGGGATTGGCGCAGGTGGCTGGCCAAAACCTGTTAACGGCGGTGGTTGAAAACCCATAGGCAGGACAGGATTAAATCCAGGAATGATCGGGGCTGTTGAATTATCAGAAAGCCCTAATTGATCGGTTCTATTAATCGGGTCCGAATAGACGAAACTGTAGGCATTTAGCCCGCCACTCTCGGCAATAGGGTCGCGATTTGGCCACGTTCCCGTGGACAGCTTATAATATCTATAACCGTGGTAAAGTAAATCAGATTCGTCGTCTTGATATTTAGTCGAGAATCGGATTGGATCGGCTTTCGCCATTACACCTGTTGCACGAATGGTTTGACCGAAGGGATCATATTCGTAGTTGGCAGAAATTGTGCCGTCGTTTGCATTTATCAACGCAACGATATTTCCATTTCCATCGTAAGCGTAGAAGTGTGTCGAAAGCTGATTGTTGATTGTGGCTGAATCATTCACCCACAGCAATCCACCCACTCCGCCTGCACCTTGCGGGGAACCACTTAAATCTGTGCCCCAAACGAATGACTGGAGGATGGAAGATTGAGGATTGAGGATGGCAATCAAGTTCCAACCATCGTAAACGAAACGGTTGGTGGTTGAGGGTTGATAGTTGAGAGTCGCAGCATTCCAAAAAGAAACGGTTTTCTGAATCCGCCGCCCCTGATAATCATAGGCAAAATCCAGCTTTACTTTTGAACCGGTCGGCGCACCAGCAAGACTGGTCAGGTTGATGAGCCGGTTTTCCGCATCCCACGCGCAAGTGAACCGGCCATCATTGGTCATGTTCCCGTCAGCATCGTAACCAAACGTTTCCGGCGTCTGAGACACAAACACTTTGCCCATGTTCATCGCCACGATGTCAGCGTTTGTCCCGTTGTTCAGAACGGCCAGATTGGTCAATGACAGCCAAAGGGCAGAGCTTGAGTTGTTCACGCCCAGTTCGTCCTGGAAATAATTCCCATACCGGTACGCCCGCTGGAGATTCACCGTCACAGTGGCGTTCGAGTTGGCCGAGCCAAGGACATTGACATACCCCGGCACGTCACGGGATGTGTATTGATTCAAATTGTTGGCGCTGTAAAAAGCGGGCCGGAGGCCTGCGCCACTTTGATCGCCGCCACTGGCCGTTGTCTTGCGATTGCCAATGTCGTCAAAATTATAGGTAAATTGCTGTCCGGCCACTGGCGTGCCGTCGGTCCAGTATTTTTTGCCGGAGATGACCTGGCCCAATGAATCGTATTGATAAACCCAATAGCTGTTATCCGCATTCGTTGCGGTGGTTCTTTGGTTGGCGGAATTATAGTTGTAGTTGAAAGAGGCGTCAGGCGAGACGCCCGCGCTACTTTGTATTGCCGTCAGACGATTCAGAAAATCGTATGTTTTTGTCGTTGTCATCCGCGTCGTGCTGTTTTGTTGGAACGCGATCTGGTTCACCAGCGGCGAATTCGCAACGTAAGTGTAGGTCGCGCTGTTCGTGCCGTCGGAGACGGTTGAGAGGCGCGAGGCGGCATCGTAGGTGTAAATCGTAGATAGGAGTTGGGAGTTGGCAGATAGGGCGGAAAGCATGGTGCGGCGGATGAGAGCGTCGTAGCCATTGGTCATTGATAATCCGTTCAACGGGCCACCGGTGTAGGATTCGATCAACAGATCGCCGACGTCATCGTAAAGCCGCGAGCAAACTGTTGCACCATTAGTCACGGCAACCTGCCGGCCCAGCCGGTCGAAGCCGTAGGTGACGCCCGGTGTCGAGTCTGAATAGGCCACCCCTTTCAAAGTCCCGGCTGTGTCATAGGAATAGGTTGTAAGAATACCGCGCGCCCAAAGACGATTCATCAACCGTCCGGCCTGGGTGTAATAATAGGCCGGCCCTTTGCCGTCGGCATAAGTCTTGCCCGTAAGCAGACCGCGATAGGGATCGTAATTCCAAGTTGTTATGGCCGCGCCGCTGCTCATGACGAAGTTCGTCCATGTCGTCATGGTCTTCATCCGGCCGGCGTAATCGTAGGTATATGCCACCGGATAGGTGCGCGAACCGTAAGTCTCTTCCAACAGTCCGTTGGGATAATACAGATTGGTAACGCTGGTGTTATCCGGCAAGATGGTTTGAATCACCCGTCCCATGCTGTCCAAAATGTTGGTTGTCACTTGACTGGTTTGAATTCCGTCGGGTGAAGGTGTGGCCGCGGCAACAATTTGATCGGCATCGTTGAAAAAGCTGGTTGTTGTCCCGTTGCGTGCGTCAGTCATGGTGTTTTGTCGTCCATGGGCGTCGTAGGCATAGTTGAGAGATGAGAGTTGATTGTTGAGGGCGTCGTAACGTGTCGCGGAAATGAGCTGGCCATTTTGATTGGTTGTGACACTGTAAGAACCATCCGGGCCGATACTGGTGACAACAGTGCGAGCGTTGGCCGGGTCACGCACAGTCTGTGAGTAATTGGTCAGTCCAACGCCATTGTGCCAGATAATGTTCCAGGCGCGAAGTCCATTCACGGAGGTTTCAACGGTGGAAACGAGATTGGAGGCGTCAAGGTTGTTTGTCGCCCAAACAAACGTGCGAGTGCGATTCACATTCACCCCGTTGTCATTAATCACGTCGCTAACGGTATAAGTGATGCGATCCGTTCCATCGAAATCAATTATACCGTTAGTGTTCATGTCCACAGCGGTATATGCCACCTGGCCTTTGGCATTGTATTGGTAAAGCGCGGTCACACCGTCCGGATCAACCTGCTCAACGAGCTGGCCGACACCATTATAAAACGACCGGCTGGTCGGATGGGATGTGGCGCTGGCGGAAATGGATTTGTAGGCCCGGCCTGTCATGTCTGTATAGGTCTTTGTCCATTCACTGGTGTCGGAACCGTCGGTGTTAAGCTTGATTTCCTTTGTGTGAGCGCGATAAACGCTTTCGCCCAAGGGAATTTCCACGCCATATTCGTAACGAACTGGCAGGACTGCCGTGCCGGTGACTGATAACAGGGAACCATCCTGGGCATACGTCTCAATTCGGGTGCTATTGTCAGGATTGATGGTCGTTTTGACGGTATGCCCGTAAATGTCATTGGTCTCGGTGTAAGTCGTGCCATAATTCAGCGCGTTGGTGGAGGAAATCAGCCTGCCGGCCACGTCATAAACCGAGGTGTTTTGCAATATTGTGGAATTATCAGTGCCCTTACGTGTCGTTGTGAGAATGCGGCCATTCGCGTCATAAGTGTAGCTTGTGGTTATCCCCGCGCGTGTGATCGTGCTCACCCGCTTCAACTCATCGTAGGTGTAGCTCGTTGTGATTCCATTGCGGTCGGTCTGCGAGTCAATGCCGCAGCAACCGTATTGGGTCGTCATGGTTGAACCATCGTTGTATTGAATCACGGTGGGCCGGCCAAGGGCGTCCGTTTGCAGGGTCACAGCCGACGACAGCAGCAACCCCGAAGCAATGTCATATGTTGCATTGGAAATTGAATTGCCGCCAAGGTCCAACACAGACACGGTCATCGTTCCATCCACGACATTGGTGCCTGTGGAATCAGGTGCGCCCGACCACACGGTGGTCGTCTTGCTCGTCGAGTTGGTGGAATACTGATAGACATTCACCGTGCCATCAGGGTTCTGGATCATCGAGGTCTGCCCTTGAAAAGCTCCGTCTGCCACCGAGGTGGTAATTGAGACAAGGTTGTCCGATGCATTCAGATCAGCACCTGGTGTTTGGCACACAACCTGACGAGTGCTGGCAGGAAGATTCACGCGGTAGGAACGCCCAACTTCCTGGCCCAGCAGTGTTTCCACGGTATTCATCTGGGATTGATTGTCTCCGGAGCTGTAACTGTAGGTGGTCACCCGGCACTGTGACTCCGGTGCGTTTATGGCTGCATCCCCGAACTGCGCCACTTTCTTGATCATACGTGCGAGCGAGTCATATTCGTACCGTTCCCAATAGCCGCCTGGCTGGGTTATCCGCATCAGATGAGTGTAGTTATCGCCATCGGTAAGAGCATCGTCATAATACTCCCACGTATTGGTCTGCGGCCTTGATCCATCCGGGTCAACGATTCGTTGAACCAGGTTCGTTTCACCCCAGGGAAACGCCTCATAGGTCTCAACCTGCTTGAAGGCCACTGTGCTATCGGCGTTTATGACCTCATTGGTTTCTGTAAGAATCGTTTGCGTTTCGTCCCATCCTTCAGTTCGCGTTTCGGTGCGAAGCCCTCCGCCCGAGGTCAAATCCCATTGTTGCGCAGTTGCATCCCATTCGTAGTCGTACTGGTGGTCCCCAAAGTCGCCAGATTCAACAAACCGCAGCCGATTGAACGTGGTAGTCGAGGCATCAGGATTTTCCACGATAACGGTTTTGAAAGGCTGGCCTATGATTTGATACAAGCCGTTGTTGTCCTTGGTTGTGTTGAAATTGGCCGGTGTGTAGAAATTCAACGCGTAGCAAAAATCGTTGCTCACGACAATGTCGGCCAGCAGTTGCGATGTGTGAATCTGCCGCACCACTCCTGCGGTGTCGTTAATCCTTTCCGCTGTCTTTCCCAGAAATACTTGCAAGCTGTCCGGCTTGGCCAAGGCCACACTGGGAGAAATGACCTGAATCACGAGCTGTCCGGCATTTTGTTGATATGCATCCTTGCCAAGTCCAAAGGTGACATGGACACAACTATTGTCGTACGTCGAAGCGGCCGAAGCGCAACTGTCGGCGCAACTGCTGCAACGGGCTTTCCAAGTAATGCTGAGATCTGTGCCAAAGCTCCAGCCAATGTATCCACCACAGTCAGCGTCATCAGTCGCAGTAACCTGAACCTGCAGATGTTTGCCATCAGGAGAAATGGATATGTCATCCGCCGGCACAATCGTGTTGGCAATCTCATTTCCCCAGCCGCAAGAGGTGTGTGGCCCGGTTGATGAAAGGCTTCCAATCGTGCCTTTGTCGTCGAACCAGGCAAGATTGACTGTCACCTCGTAGTTGCCGGGAGTCAGGGTAAATGGGAACTCGTCACTTTCCAAGGTACCAGTAATTGTAGACCCCGGCGGAAGCCCCAAACTATCCAAAGACACCCAATAATCGTATGATTTGGTCTGCTCAACCCAGTCGTTGGGGGTGGTTCCTCCGGCCAAAACGCGGCTGCAGGCAGCGCAAACCAGAAAGACCAGCATCAACAATGTCACATGACGGCACGCATCGGCGACTGCCACATTCAATCTGAATTGCCACTGGGAAACCGCAGTTTGCCAAGGATGCATTATTGTCGTTCCTTTCATATCAGTTCCTTCTCAGATTCAACGTAATGGTGTGTAGGTTTGCAGGTTGATGACCCCGTTGGTATCGGGAACGGCAGCGCCGTGAACCGAAGGATTACGCCCTTCGAGGTATTCAATGTAATCAACCGGGCCACCTCCTCCCGGAGTAAGCAGGTTGTAATTGTCCAAAATCGAGGATGTACTTAACGCATAGTTGAAAGTTTCGAGTTCGTCGAATTGCGCCCGGGCCTGATTGTTCCCTTGATTGTCGCTGCCGATGTAGAAACCGTTGGCTCGTATCGGCGCATCCGGATAATTGGTCACTTCAACACCATTGGCAGCCAATTGGCCGTCCAAATATAACAGGGAATTGGTTGCCGAATATGTCAGCACCACCTGATGCCAATCATTGGAAGTCCAATTGATCGTCGCACTCAAATTCGTCACCCCTATTCCATTGGTTTGGGTGACAAAACTTAACGTCGTACCGTCCGCGCTCGCGACCAGCGCCCACCAGCCATCCGTCGAATCCTGACTGCCAATTTCGATCAGACGCGCCAGGCTTCCAGGTCCAGTACCACTGTTGGTCGTGCTGCTGTTCCAATCGGGCTTGAACCAAAAACGGATGGAACCATTCCTCAAAGTGATATTGGCCGATCCATTGGTTTCGACATCGCGGTAGGCCAAATACGCCCGATCGGAGTTGTCCACACCCAGCGCGTAGTCGCTCCAGTCCGGAACGCTGACCAGGTTGCTGAAGCTCAACGGAACCTGTCCTTCCTCGCCGAGCCAATTCGTAGTGTCAAAACGCCAATAACCCAGTCTTTGGTCGGGCACGCTGGCGGCATTGAGGGGATCGCTGCCCGCCGCCACTTCTGCTCCGTCGTTGATGCCGTCGCCATCAGTGTCGGCGTTGGTAGGATTGGTGCCCAGTTGATACTCCTGTAAATTGCTCAGCCCGTCATGATCCGGGTCGGCACCCGGTGCGGCATTGGTGTTGCTTTGATAATCGGCGCCAAAGTATTGCTCCAGCCAACTGGCTGGAATGTAATCAAACTGCGCCACTGATATGTCGCTGGCAAGATAGGCATAATGGGTGCGGTTGTCGGAGTTACCGGTCTTTTCCACTTTCGCGTGTAATGTCACCGTGCTGGCGATTTGGATCGGAATTGTGTAGGTGGTCCAAGTAGTCCCGTTATCCAAGCTGTATTCAATTGTGTAATTGGTATTGGCCTGATACACATCACCCGGTCCGCCAAACATGCTGATATATTCGGCGCTGTTTCTGAAATAGGCGCTGTTAATCAAACTTGTGCGGATTTGCTCATCCGAATTGCCTTGGCTGCGCAATTCCTGGGCATAAGCCACAACCGTCTGAATCTCAGCCGGATTACCGGTCCGGCCCAATTCAGTCTGGTAAAGCCCGGATGCCAGATTTGTCAAATTCTCGGTCCCCAAGCTTATGGTGATATTGGCAGGGGCAGTAATAAGACCACTGTTCGGCGTAATCACTGGCGATGGAAGCACGGTGATATTGATTCCCTGGCCTACACCATCCATATAACCAGGTCTCTCTGCAAAAACAGCGTCGGCATAATTATCGGCCACCATGAAAGAGACGAAATTGGGGTAAATCAAGCCGGTGACAGAACTGGCAATGTCGTTTGCCCGATTTTGTTCCAGCGTCACCAGGCATGATTCATTGGTAACAAGCAAGCCGATGGTTGGGGGTGCCAATGGGAAAGAACCGTAAACAAAGGTTACATTTAAGGGACCACTGAAAATTTCCAGTTCTTCAAAAGTGCCTCCAGCTTGGTTGTATCCATCCGGGTCACTGCCGATTCTGAAACCGTTGCTTTGCTCATCAGCGTTGGGCAAATAGGTCACCCCGGTGCCGTTGGTCACCCATTGACCATCCAGATACAGATCACTGGCTGTCGGTGAGTAAGTCAGCAGAATTTGATGCCACTGATTCGGAAACCAGGAGATGTTGGCACACAAATTTGTCATGCCACCACCGTTGGTGGAGGTGCCAAACAGCAGTTGAGTTCCGTCAGGACTAAGATATAAGCTCCACCATCCATTGGTGAACGCAGAATCGTAATTACCCGCCTCAATCAACCTGCCCGAATTTCCTGGTCCATCACCACCGGTATCGCTGCTGCCCCAATCCGGCTTGAACCAGAACTGTACTGAACCTTGTTGAAAATTAATGTTCGCGTTGCCATTGGTTTCCACGACGCGGTATACAAGCAGGGCCGGGTTTGTCGAGTCGAGCAACGCTGCATTTTTGCTCCAACTGGGAACGCCAACCACATTGGTGGCCAGCAGGGGTAACTGGCCTTCCTCTCCAATCCAGCTGTTGGTGTCATTGAAACGCCAATGACCAAGCACCACATGTTCGTTGACGATGATGGCGTTCGAATTGGCTCCGCTGAAAGCGGTCACCTCAATCGTGCTGTCTGGAGGATTGGAACTGGACGGAGGAAAATAAACCCACGCCGAGGCCTGTCCGTTTGTATCCGTCCGCAAAGAAAGAGTGTTGGTTGGAACATCACTGGTCGCTAACGCAAGCAATGCGGTACCATTGGTCACGGTGAATGTCACGGGCGCATTGGTCAAAGCGACAGAATTTGCGTCGGTCACCCCAATAATCACAGGAAATGGAAGGAATGAATCATAATTTCCACCCTGGTTGTTACCGCTTATGATTCCCAGATTGGGCAAATTCCCGTTGTAGTAATCGGTCGGGTCGGTGCCATTTTGATAGTCATATAAGAGACTTTGACCATTCCCATCCGGGGAGGAATTGGGATCCACTCCTACATAGCCAAAATACTGAAGTTGCCAATAGTCCGGAATCCCGATGCCGTCCGAATCCAAGGCGATCGTGATCGTCACACTCTGAGGATCAGACCTCCCACCAAGATTATCCACCGCCACTGCCGACAGGGTGTATTGGCCAACGAAAGCATTTGTCCGCCACAAGGCATTCGTCCACACGAACGAAAACGGACTTTGGGTTGAACTGCCCAAAGTTGTGTCTCCGACGCCGTTCGTTCCATATTCGTAATCCACTTCCTGGATGGAGGCGCCGGGAGCGGCTTCGGCGTCAACGGTGATGGTCAGCGGTTGATTCGTCCCAACCAGATACGTGCTGCCATCTCCCGGACTGGTGATGCTGATGGTGGGTGGCGGAACGAACGTTTCATTGAAATCTGCCTCCACAATTCGTTCACGGCTGGCAGCCAGCACTCTGACAACACAGTTTGGATTGCTGAAGTTCTGGTCTGCATACCCGATCAAGGAAACCTCGCCATTGGTGTCGGTCGTCAGCCGAAGCCCTTTGTAATTGTCTCCGCCACTGACGGTTCGCAATTCCATATCACCTGCAATGACTTCCACTGAGACAGGCGCATTGCTTAACGCCACACCATTGGTATCAGTCACCTGGAAAACCAAGGGCTGCGGAAATTCCAAGCCCACATGTGGTGTCTGGTTATTTCCATCCAAAATTGTCAAATTAGGCAGTTGACCATCGTAAAAATCGTCATATTGAGGCGCCAAGGCAGGCAACCAAGTTTCATCACCCCACATCCAATTCGTGCCATCGCTGTCTGAAGCCCCCCATTGCCACAAGTTACCATTGCTATCCAAAGCAACAGAAGCATCCGAACCTGCCGCGATGGCAATGATATTGGTCAGTTCCAAAATTTGCATGGGAATATTGGTATTGTATAGTCCGCCATTGTTGCCTGGCCCACCGTCTCCAAGTTGTCCTGATCCATCATTGCCCCACGCCCACACATTGCTCTCATTATCCAAAACCAGAGAGTGATTTGCGCCGGCGGCAATTTGGACCGCATTGCTGAACACCAAGACGGGCAAGCCGTTGGCAGCCTCGGTTCCGCCATCCCCAAGCTGGCCCGACTCATTTAAACCCCAGGCCCAAACACAACCATTGGTGTCCAATGCCAGACTGTGATTATCGCCGGCGCAAATGGCCACAATGTTGCTCAGTCCCGAAACCTGGACAGGCGTGTCACCGCCACCTGCCATTCCATCGCCCAGTTGACCAAGATTATCCGATCCTGCAGCCCAAACGGTGCCGTCAATTGACAACGCCAGGAAATGCTGTACTCCCGCAGCAACGGCAATTACGTTTGTCAGCCCTTCAACCTGTGTAGGGATGACGGTATGAATCTCATCCGAACCTTCGTATTTACTACCCCAAGTCCACACTGTTCCATCCGCCTTGACGGCAACCGATATCTCATAGTTCCCCGAGCTACTCCCCGACCCTCCCGCGACAGCCACCACGGAGTTGGTCATTCCTGAAACCTGGACTGGCCAGTTTGTTGCATTCAAATCTCCATCACCCAATTGCGCAAGTTGATTGTCGCCCCAAGCCCAAAGCGCGCCATTGGCATCAATCGCCAGGGAATGATTCAAGCCGGAGGCGATTTTGATTATATTGGTCAATCCAACCACATGGACCGCGTTGCTGCTGTCGAGAAACGTGTAATCCCCCAATTCGCCATAATGATTCCCGCCCCAGGAAACCACGTCTCCGTTGGTGGTCAATTCCATGATGCGTTCGCCGCCAATCGCGATCACGGAAAGTATGCCGGCAATTTCAGTAAAATTGATCTGTTCTGTATTGGTCCCACTTTGGGCGCTCACCGTCACAAAATTGGTGCCGTTGGTGGCAGGCAGTTGCAACCATACGGATGCTTCTCCGTTTGTTCCTGTTCGCAGTTGAAGGGAGCTGCTCGTTGCACCGCCGCTGGAGGCAGCAATCAAACCACCCCCATTAGTCACTGTGAAAGTTACCGGAGCGTTGATCAAAAGCACACCGTTTGTACCGGTCAATTGCGCCGTCAGGGCTCCCGGTAAAAATTCACCCGGCAGCCCTCTTTGATTGTTTCCACTGATAATTATGATGTTCGGCAGATTCCCGTTGTAGTAATCAGTCGGGTCGGTGCCCGCCTGGTATTCCTGCAGGTTGCTTAAACCATCGCCATCGGGGTCAGCGTTTGGATCCACTCCGAGATGCCCAAAATATTTATATTCCCACCAGTCCGGGATGCCGTTGGAATTTTCGTCAATGCCCGTCCAGTCCCGTGCCCAAATGAACAGATTCGTCCGATCCAATTGTGAAACCGTAAAAGGCACTATGTCCTGATTGGTTCCCGGCCATACTTCCTGTTCGATATTCCAGCTTGGCGCCAGGAGGTCAATTTTGCTCCATACTTCATAAACCTCGTCGGTGGCGTTGTGCAGATTCAAATACGCCAGCCCGTTCGAGACACCCATAATCTCCAGCCACAAATCATTGGAGCCATAAACCGGCCCCTCATAACCCGATTCCAGTGTGCTTGTACTCTCCAAGCTCATGGACATGTCTCGCATCCCAAGGCCGGTTGAGGTGTCGCTGACGTTGAGATCATCCAGGAGAAAATAATCGTCATCTAAATCCCACGCCGGCACAGGCTCCGTCGCCTCAATGGCCTTAAACATCGTCTCCAAGTCAATGGCTGACCCCGACCGTAATGATTGAACGGAGATGGTCGTTGTTTGGGCTTGAACCAGCCCCCAAAAGCCAAGTGCTAAAACTGCTGCCAAAAACCCACGAACATTAACCATAGAAGCCTTTCTCTTGCCATCCGCCCGCTGACAAATCTCTTCCGAATTCGGAAGAAACTTTATCAGGTGGTTGCATACTGTCAAGCCTGTCCATGAGCAAGGCAGTTGCGCAAAATTTAATCGGTCCTTCGATCAGAAAATTCCGAGCAGGTTCCCGGCAGATTTGCCAGTACTTCAATAAACCTTCCGTAAATTCGACGGCAGGATGTTGAGTTCCAGGCGGTATTTGGCGACGGTGCGGCGGGCGATGACGATGCCTTTTTCGCTGAGCATTTTCACCACTTCATGGTCGGACAACGGCTTGGCGGGGGCTTCATTTTTGAAGATTTCGGCGATCATGTCCTTCACGCTGGTATTAGACACGTTTTCGCCGCTGGCGGTCTGCAGTCCGCCGGTGAAGAAATATTTCATCTCAAAAACGCCCTGCGGCGTCTGCATATACTTGCCGGACACGGCGCGGCTCACGGTCGTTTCGTGAACCCCGACGGTTTCGGCCACCTGCGCCATGATGAGGGGTTTGAGATGCGCGACGCCCTTTTCCATGAACTCGCGCTGGCGTTTCACGATTTGCTTTCCGATGTTCAAAATCGTCTGCTGCCGCTGGTGCAGGCTTTTGATCAGAAATTTTCCGGCGCGGATTTTTTCGCGGATGTAATTTTTGACTTCGGCGGAATTTTCGCCCTGCGTCATCAGGTCCTTGTAGATGTTGCTGATGCGCAAGTGGGGGATGTGCTCGTCGTTGGTCGTCACGATAAAATCGTCGCCGGATTTTTGCACAAACACTTCGGGCAAAACGTATTGATTTGCATCCGACAAATAGGCGCGCCCCGGACGCGGCTCCAAACGCCCGATGCGGCCCATCGCCTCCTGCGCCTCTTCGACGGTGCAGCCGGTGCCGCGCGCAATTTCCGGGATGCGCCGCTTGCCCAGCGCGTCCATGAAATCACGCACAATGCGATATTCGATCGATTCCTGCCGGCCGGCGCGTTCCAGCTGGAGCAGCAGACATTCCCGCAAGTCACGCGCGCCAACACCCGGCGGATCGAAGGACTGGATTACTTTGAGGACCTCGGCGATTTTTTCCGGCGGGAAATGGGTTAAAACCGCCATCTCTTCCACCGTGGACTTGAGGTAGCCGTAATCGTCAATGTTGCCAACGATCAACTCCGCGATGCCGCGTTGCTCGTCCTTCAAATCGCTCTCCCGCACCTGATCCATCAACATCTGGGTGAAGGAGGTTCCCACCGCAAGCGAGTCGAACATGAACTGGCGCTTCTCCTCCTCTTCGGCGGTCTGGCGGATGGGAATGTTCGTCTGTGAAAAATGATCGCGCCATTCCTGGTCCAGTTGCACGAGCTTGTCGAATTCCGCCTGAAAATCATCCGCGGGCGCTTCAGCGCTTTTTTCCGCCACGGAATCCAGTTCCACATTTTCCGTCGTTCCGGCGGGATCGGGGGGTTCGGCCACTTCATCGGAATCGCGTTCCGACTGGTCACGCAAATCGATTTCCTCCGACGCCATTTCTTCGAGCACAGGATTTTGCTGCAATTCCTGTTCGACGAGCGCCTTGAGTTCGAGGGTCGGCGCCTGAAGCAATGCCAGCGATTGCTGAAGTTGCGGCGCCAGCACCAACGACTGCGTCAGGCGCGTGGATAGTTGCAAGCCTTGAACCATTTGTTGGTGCAAGATAAATCCGGTTCTGAACGACCACAAGCAAAAAGTGGCACGACTTTCGCTGTGGGTGCAAAATTCAAGGAAAAACTGGATTTTCCCGCCCGCTGATTGCATCTTGAAGGCATGAAATTGATTCTTTCGACGCACAACATCAGGCTGACCAAGGCCATCGAGGACCATGTCGTGAAACAACTGGAGAAACTCGACCATTTTGACCAGCGCACCATTGACGCGCGGGTGACGCTCGAACACGATCATACCCGCGCCGCCGGAAAACAATTATCCTGCTCCATTCGCCTGAATGTGCGCGGGCCCGATCTTTTTGCCGAGCACGTCGAAAGCGATCTTTACGCGGCCATTGACAAGGTCACCAAAAAAATCGAGCAGCAAATCCGCAAACGCCACAACAAGTGGAAGGCCCGCAAACACAAGATTGCCGCGCGCAGCAAGCAGACCCGCCAGGAAGCGGAAACGGCGTAAGTGTTGAACGTTGATTCGTTGGTCGTTAAATCGTATTAACCGGTTCGACGATTTTACGATGAACGATTCAACCGGGATGATTTTTCGCGCCCGCACGATTTTGCCGGTCTCGCAGCCGCCCATTGAAAACGGCGCGGTGGTCA
>OBLU010002184.1_pt1 | contig 18125 bp, 8 predicted proteins | sample 1518681 | NCBI WGS metagenome assembly OBLU01 (sample SAMEA3539304, study PRJEB22396) | soil metagenome | biome: tundra; feature: field; material: soil | place: USA | collected 2010-05 | depth 0.15 m | reverse complement strand
GGAAATCGCGCGAAGACGCCCCGTTCTGGCCGCACTGGACCTGGGTGAAGATCGACGCCGACCCCGGCGTGTCCGGAATCGGCGAGACCTATCCCCGCAACCCCAACGAGGCGGCGGCCATTCACGGGGCCGCCAGCCAGTTGATCGGCCGCGACCCGCGCGACATCGAGAGCATCTGGGCGGATCTCTACCGTTCGTTCGATTACCAGGTGACCGGCGGCGCCGAGATGCGCGCCTTGAGCGCCATCGACCTCGCGCTCTGGGACCTGCTGGGGAAATCGCTCAATGCGCCCGTCTACCGGCTCATCGGGGGAAAGGCGAATCCGCGGGTGCGGCTCTACAATACCTGTTTTCCCTACAAATACGATTTCATCCGCGAGCCCGAGAAGATTATGCGCGAGCTGATCGATACCCGCGGCATCAGGGCGATCAAGGTGTGGCCCTTCGACGGCGCCGCGCAGCGCAATGGCCATCAGTACATCACGCAGCAGGACATCGACCAGGCGCTGGAGCCGGTGAGGAAGCTGCGCGACGCCTTCGGGTACGATATCGAAATCGCCATGGAGTTTCACTCCAATTGGAACCTGACCGCCGCCATTCGCATCGCGCGGGCGCTGGAGCCGTACCGGCCGATGTGGCTCGAAGATATGCTTCTGCCCGGAAACCCCGATCAGTACCGCGAACTGGCTTTGGCCACCTCCCTGCCCCTGACCATCGGCGAGCGTATGGCGGGCAAGATGCAGTTCGAGCAGATCTTGGCCGCGCGCGCAGCCAGGTTCGTCATGTTCGACGTGACTTGGTGTGGCGGCCTCACCGAAGCGCGCAAGATCGCCAATATGGCGGACGCGTACCAGCTTCCGGTGGCTCCGCACACCGCCGGCGGCCCGCTGCTGTTCTACGCGTCCACACACCTCACCACCGCGTCCACCAACGTGTGGATACAGGAGAGCTGCCAGCGCTTCTACGAGCGCGACTGGCCGGCCATGCTGGAGAATCCCATCGCGCCGCGGGACGGATTCATCCAGGTTCCCGAGGAGCCGGGCTTTGGCATGAAGATCAAGCCCGAGGCGTGGAACCACCCCGCCGCGGTAAAGCAGGTCAGCGGGCGGTAGCGCCGTTTACGGGCGCGGCTCAGCTCCAATATCGGCATGTCTCAATGAAATCGAGCGGGCGCCTCGCAGCCGAATGACTCTCCGGCTTGTCCGACTGCGACCTGCCCCACTTACACCCGGCGCACATCGATGTTCTTGGCCAGGAACGGGGCGATTGCTTCGTCGCTCGCGCCCGAATCGGTAATCAGGGTATCGATTCCGTCCACCGGCCAGAACTCGTAAGTCGTCGCCACCCCTAACTTGCTGTGATCGGCCACCACTATTTTCTTCTTCGCCCGGGCGATGATCGTCCGGTTGAAGGCGGCTTCGTCCGGGTTGAAGGTGGTCAGGCCCCACCGGGCGTCCACTCCGTTGGCGCCGATGAACATCTTTTCGAGGATGAGATGGCTGATCGCTTGAATCGCGGGCGAGCCTACCAGGGAAAACCAGATTCCCCTCAGGAAGCCGCCGATGACCAGCACTTCCAGGTCCGAGCGCCTGCTCAATTCCATGGCGATGTTCACGGCGTTGGTAACGATGGTGACTCCCGCCCGGTTCGGCAGGCTCCTGGTGACCTGCGTGGTAGTGGTGCCAGGCGTTACCCCAATGGTGTCTCCGTCCAGGATCAGCGCGGCGGCCGCGACCGCGATCCTGCGTTTCTCATCGGCGTGCTGTTCAACCTGCTCCTGAAAGGACGAATCGTGCCGGAAGGCCTCATATAACAGCGGCTGTGAAGGCACCGCGCCCCCGTGGATCCGCTTCAGGCGCCCCTGTGACGCGAGGCGGCGCATATCGCGTCTGACCGTCGCGACGGAGATCCCCATTTGGGATGCGATCGCCTGTACCGAGAGCGTGCCGTCCCGGAACATCTGTTCCAAGATGCGCTGGCTGCGTTCCTGTATTGCCTCTCTGCGCGACATAACAACACTCTAAGAGCCTTGCGCGGGTGATCGCAAGTAAATCATCTCGCGAATCATGAATAACCCCGAAACGCTCTAATTAGAGCGCAATTCAGAGCACAATGATCGTATTGCGCCATTTCACGCTCTTTATTGATCGAAGGCGCCGTGCGAGAGCGTTTATTGCTTGACACATAGCGCATTCCATGTTAAATAACACCTTAAAGGGGTTTTGCGCGGTGTTCCGTGACCGATCAACTGGCGCGCGTGCCGCATCCAGGCGCGTAATGTGGGGCGGGCTGGCAACCTGCGGCGGGTTAATGACCCGCCGGGAGCCTTCGCTTGCATCACGAGTGTTGGCCGGCGGAAGCGCCTGCCCGCAACGCCTGACAACTAACCGGGCCATTTCTATTCCATCTACCAACCTGCGGAGATCGCGAGGACTCCACGGCTCAGGCATCGCTTACGAGGAAGTCTTTCGGGGGAAAAATGATAAAAAGCTCTCAATGCCGTTTTGTACTAAACATACTCATGATTATTGGGATCGCGGCCGTGCTTCTGAACGCCGCGCTGCTTCCTGCTTTCGCGCAGGGCGCGGGCCAGGCGGCAAGGCCTGCGCCAACAGGTCCCTGGATGGACAAGAGCCTGCCGCCGGACCGGCGCGCCGACTTGGTCATGGAGCAAATGACCCTCGACGAGAAACTGGGTCTGGTCCACGGAGGCAGCGCCTACTCGGGCCAAGCTACGCCTCAGCCCACGCAGTCGCTGGGCGGCGCCGGCTTTATTCCGGGTGTTCCCCGGTTGGGAATCCCCGATTTCCAGATGACGGATGGCAGATCCGGCGTGGCGAACACCGGCCGGCGTGGCCGCTACGCCACGGCGTTGCCTTCGTCGCTCGCCGCCGGCGCCACTTGGGACCTGAAGTTGGCTTATGAGTATGGGGCGCTGCTTGGCAAAGAGACCCGCGACCTCGGTTTCAACGTGTCCCTTGGCGGAACCGCAAATCTCATCCGGGAGCCCCGCAACGGCCGCAACTTCGAGTGCTGGAGCGAAGACCCCATCGCGATCGGCAAGATGCTCGGCCGCGCGCTGAAGGGGACTCAGGACCAGTTGGTCGTTGGCAATATCAACCGCTATGCCGTCAACGACCAGGAGAACGGCCGCCAGATTTACAGCGCCAACCTGGACAAGCGCTCCCTGCGCGAGACCGATCTGCTGGCATTCGAGATCGCCATCAAGGAATCGGATGTTGGGACGGTAATGTGCGCCTACAGCAAACTCAATGGCGTCTACGCTTGCGAGAGCCCCTACCTGCTGAATGATGTCTTGAAAAAGGCTTGGGGATATAAGGGCTGGGTCATGTCGGACTGGGGCGCCGTCCACAGCACCGTGCCTTCCGCCCTCGCCGGATTCGATCAGGAGATGCCCAGCGGCAGGTACTTCGGCGATGCGCTCAAAACGGCCCTGGAGAAGGGCGAGGCGCCAATGTCCCGCTTGAATGACATGGTCCACCGGATCTTGCGGACCGAGTTCGCCCTCGGGATCTTCGATAATCCGCCCTCCGCTCACCCGGTCAACCCGTTCACCGGCGCCGAAGTGGCGCAACGGGTTGCCGAGCAGAGCGCGGTGGTGCTCAAGAACGCCAACGGGCAATTGCCGCTGAAGGCCGGCGTTATCAAGTCAATCGCGATCATCGGGTCGCACGCCGATGTGGGCGTGCTCTCCGGGGGGGGCTCCGACCAGGTGGATGCGGCGGGCGGCAATCCCGTTGCGGGCCCCAATCCCGTTACGGGCCGCGGTCCCGTGTGGCAGCCCTCCGCGCCGCTGAAAGCGATCCGCGAAAGAGCGCCCAAGGCCAAGGTGGACTACGACGCGGGTACGGACCCCGCCTCGGCTGCAAAACTGGCCGCCGCGTCGGAAGTGGCGGTCGTATTCGTAAACCAGCACACGACCGAGGGCCGCGACGTAACGAGCCTTGCCCTGCCCGATAACCAGGATCAGTTGGTCAGCCAGGTGGCCGCGGCTAATCCGCACACGATCGTCGTGCTGGAGACCGGCGGTCCGGTGACCATGCCCTGGATCGACAAAGTGAGCGGGGTCCTCGAGATCTGGTATCCGGGTATTCGCGGCGCCGAGGCTATGGCGAACATCCTGTTCGGCTCCGTTAACCCGTCGGGCAAGTTGCCCGTCACGTTCCCCAAGAGCGAGGCCGACCTGCCTCATCCCGTTCTCCCGGGACCTCCGTCGGCGCCTCCTCAGGCCGCGCCCGCGGCCCAAACCGGCGCCGCAGGCCAGGGCGGCGGCCGTGGCCAGACGCCCCAAGTGCCCTTCGATGTCAACTACACAGAGGGTCTGAAGGCCGGCTATAAGTGGTTCGACGCGGAGAATAAGGAGCCGCTGTTCCCGTTCGGCTTCGGCCTTTCGTACACCACCTTCTCGTACTCGCAACTCAAGGCCGCGGCATCCGGTCAGAACGTGACAGTGACCTTCAGCGTCAGAAACACCGGCAAAGTGGCCGGCGCGGAGGTCGCGCAGGTTTACGTTTCGCTGCCGGCGACCGCGGGTGAGCCGCCTAAGCGCCTGGTGGCTTGGGACAAGATTCAACTGGCCGCCGGTGAAAGCAAAGCCGTCACTTTAACGGTCGAGTCCCTGTACCTGTCCATCTTCAACGTGGATAAGGACGCTTGGGAAACTCCGCCGGGCGAGTACAAAGTCTTAGTGGGAGGCTCATCGCGGAGCACTCCCCTTAGTGAGATAGTGCGTATCGCCGCCGCTCGCTGACGCGGCGACCCGCCGTCTCGTGGAGCTGATGTAAAGAGGCCAGGCTTGGCGATCCTTGGGTGGGAATTGGCGCTCCAGAAGACGGGCGCGGACTGGCTCAAAGTTTAGGCGCAGGCGCCGTAGCGCCTGCGCAACGGGGCTTGGAAGAGGCAAGTGGGAACATCAGGGGAGGTTTAGTCATGAAAGTTAAACGAATTGCGCAGGCGCTCTGCGCAATATTACTCCTATGCGGCTGTGTTTTTAGCCAAACGACAACCGGCAATCTGCTGGGAACCCTGACCGATCCCGGCGACGCTGCTGTGCCAGGGGCACAAATCGAGCTGAGGAACCTCACCACCGGGTTCGTCCGAACAACCACGACCGGGCCCGAGGGCATCTTCAGGTTCAACAGCGTGGAGCCAGCAAAGTACAACCTGACCATCAAGGTTTCGGCGGGCTTCAAGACCTACACGCAGTCAGGCATCGATGTCACCGCTAACGAAACTCGCGACTTGGGGAGAATCCCCCTGGCGCTGGGCTCGTTAACGGAAGAGGTGTCGGTCATCGCGACCTCTACGCCCATACAGACGGCATCGAGCGAAAACTCCAAACTGGTGGACAGCACCCAGATACTGAATCTTACCTTGAAGGGCCGCGATTTGTTCGGTATCCTGGTCACGCTTCCCGGGCTAGTCACCGCCCAAGCCGATACCAGCAGCGAGGGAAGCATTGGCTCGGTGCAGATCAATGGTTCGGGGACAGACAAGACCAACTTCCAGGTGGATGGAATCACGGACTTGGACAACGGCTCTAACGGGACCACCCACTTCGAGCCGAACATGGATTCGATAGCGGAAATGCGCGTGCTGACCACCAACTACCAGGCCGAATATGGCCGCAGTTCCGGCGGTGTCATCAGCGTGGTCACCAAAGGCGGCAGCCAGGAGTTCCACGGCAGCGCCTGGGTCAACAAGCGTCATGAGATGTTCAACGCCAAGGCTTTCTTCAACAACTACAACAATCAGCAGAAGAGCGTTTACCGCTTCTTCGTTGCGGGCTACACCGTCGGCGGGCCGGTGTACATCCCGAAGTTGTTCAACACCCAGAAAAAGAGGGTATTCTTCTTCTTCTCCCAGGAGTACACCAAACAGAAGCCGGCCACCCAGACCGGGTATGGCATGGTGCCGACAGTGGCGCAGCGGGCGGGCAATTTCTCGGCGTATGCCGACACGAACGGCAAGGCGGTTGCGCTCCGCGACCCCACCACCGGGGGCGTCGTCCCGAACAACAATCTGGTCCCGTATCTTGGGGTTGTCGGGGACACTGCCTCCGCGGTATACGGCCAGGCGATGCTCAACTTCCTGCCCGTGCCGAACCTCTGCAACGCGGCCTCCGGGACACCGGCCCCCTCGGGTTGCCTCACCGACCCCGACTCGTCCCAGGCGTACAAGCGCAACTATTACTGGCAGTTCAACGAGACGCATCCGCGGCGCAACGACACGCTCCGGCTCGACTACAACCTGACCTCGAAGCTTACCAGTTGGGCGCGCTATATCAACGACTACGACCTTGACAACACCGGTGGCACCATCGCGTTGAAGAACGCACAGGGCCAGTGGGTGCCTTGGTCCAACGATCACCCGAACCCGGGGCATGGCACGGGCGTGGGGATCACCTACACCATCAGTCCGACGATGGTGAACGAGTTCACGTTCGGCAAGAGCTACAATACCTGGTCGTACTATCCGCACGACCCGACCCAGCTCGACCGTTCGATGATGGGCAACCCGCCGTCATTTAATAACTTCGCGACCGATCCTGCCTTCGTGGCCGACCATGGCCTGCCGCGGCCCTTGCTCGCGCCGGGCAGCGAGAACTACCAGGTTGGCGTCCCGACGATCAGCTTTGGAGGCGGCCAGGAGCCCAACGAGACCGGCTTCGCCAGCAATTGCAGTGGACAATGCCCTTACACCAACTGGCAAGACGTCTACAGCTTCAGCGATGCCCTCAGCAAGACCATGGGCGCGCACAACCTCAAAGCCGGAGTCTTCTACGAGCGCAGTGAAAAAGTGGTCTACGGGCTCTACAGCGGAACTGGCTCGTACCTCGGCAACTACGCTTTCGCCGGGAGCGCGGCCATGGCGTCGGACGTGCAGGACGGGTTCGGCAACGCCTTCCTCGGCAACTTCAGCAACTACCAGGAGGGCCAGCGGATCATGGGGGACTTCTGGTACACGGGCATCGAGGCGTTCCTGCAGGACAACTGGCGCGTCAGCCGGCGGCTGACCCTCGACTTGGGTGTCCGTTTCTACCACCTCGGGACCCTGAATAACATAAAGGGGACATCGGCGGAGTGGGTGCGGTCCACCTACAGCGCAGCGCAGGCCGAACGGATATACTACCCGGGTTGCGCCGTTTCCACCGCCACTGCGGCCTGCCCCACGGCCAGCCAGTACTCCATCGACCCGGCGACCGGATACAAGACGTTCTACGCGCTGAACGGAACCTTCGTGCCGGCTACGGTGGGGGGTTACTCCACTCAACCGACTCCTTTTCCGGGCATGCAGGTAGCGACCACCAACAACCCCAACCTTCCCCAGTCGCTGTTCACGCCGCCCGTCCTGTCTCCCGCTTTCCGCATCGGCTTGGCTTGGGACGTCTTCGGAACTGGCAAGACGGCCATCCGTGCAGGCTTCGGGCAGTTCCTCAACCGCGGCGACGGCAATCAGGTCTACTCCTTCTCCGGAGCCCCTCCGACCGCCATCAACCGGTCGATCTACTACTCCGCGATCGGGTCGATTCCGAGCTACGCCAACAGCGCCGCGATTTCGCCCATCTCGACTGGCGAGATTGTGGGGAATCAGAAATACGAGTCGTCCTACAACGGTAGCTTCATGATCCAACAGGACGTCGGCTTTGGGACGGTTCTTGAGGCGGCTTATGTGTTCAACCTGCGCAAACACATCATATTGACCCGGCAACTGAACGCCATTCCGATTTACGGGGAATACAACCCGTCATGGGCCAGCCCAATGGTAGGCTATCTGTACGCCAACGCATCGGGCAAGGACCTCAACGATAACTACTTCCGCCCGCTGCCCGGTCTGGGCGCCATCACCATGAACAACTTCGAGGGGAGCGCCAGTTTCCACTCTCTGCAAGTGACCGCGCGACGCAACATGACGAAGCACCTGTCGTACGGTTTGGCGTACACCTGGTCGAAGACTATGAGCGCCACTCCCAGCCCCTATTGGACGGACAAGTTCCGGAACTACGGGCCTTCGTATCAGCCGGCTCCGCACGTCCTGGCGTTTAACTACGTCTATGAAGCGCCCAACCTCGGGCAGAAGCTGCATTTCAAACCGCTCGGATGGGTGACCGACCACTGGTCTATATCCGGCATCACTCAGTGGCGCAGCGATCTGATATCCGGCGTGCCGGGCATCTCCTTCACCGGGACGAATAGCACAACCCTCGTCTCTCCGAACTTCACCGGTTCGGCCGAGGGGGCAAGGATGTTCGTCACGGGGAACCCGAGCCTTCCGAGCGGACAGGCGTCCTTCGCTGGCGCCACCGCGTTCGTTCAGGCCGCCGGCGCCAACGCCAACGGGACGCCCGGCAACCAACTCGTCAACGAAAGCGTGTTCGTGATTCCGTATCCGTGCAGTTACACGCCCGCGTCCACTCCGCAGATGGGCGTGGGACAATCGATGGAATGCTTCGGCAACGCCGGAACGGGCAGCCTCGTCCCGATTCCGGGGACGCGCATGTTCAACTGGGACATGACGTTCCAAAAGAACTTCCCGCTGAAGAGCGAGAAGCGGGTGCTCATGTTCCGGGCGGAGATGTACAACATCTTCAACCACACGCAGTTCAGTGGATACAACATCTCTCCCTCGTACGATTACGCCAGTTGGAAGAACGGCATACTGGTGCAGACCAACAGCAGCTTGGGCCGTTACACGTCGACGCTGAATCCGCGGCAGATGTCGATGTCTCTGCGGTTCCAGTTCTAAACATGGCGACGTTATTGTTTGCGCCACAACCGCTTGCTTACGCGCGCGGCTCCGTACGGCGCCGATTCGGAGCCGCGAACGTCAGAGAGCGGATGCGCAATTACTTATGACGCTCTGTTTAGCACGCACGGTTCCGGGTGTAGGGGGGCCGGGCGGGCATGTCCGACCCCTGTCTGTCGCCAAAACGCACTTCGGAAAGGAGTAACCAATGAGCACACGTCGCGAGTTCCTTGCCGGCGTCGCCGCCGGCCCACTTTTGGCTCCCTACGCCGCGGCCGCGGAGGAGCCGGGTTCGATCCTATCGAAACAGCGCATCGGCGCCGAGTTCTTCCTGAACAACGGCGAGACGCGCGATGGGGTTTCCCAGCACTTCAGGCGGATGGCCGAGTCCGGACTTACCATCGCCCGCATCTTCACGATCTGGGACCAGATCGAGCGCGAGGAGGGCAAGTGGGATTTCTGGGGCTATGACTGGATCTACGATGCCGCCGCGCAGAACGGCATCCTGATCGCCAACACGCTGTGCTCGGAGGATCCCCCTGGATGGATGGGCACGGCGCCTTTTTACCACCAGTGGGCCGACCTCTCGAATCCGCAGCTCCGGCCGTACTCGGAGATCTACATCGAGAAGGTTGTCAACCGCTACAAGAATCACCCGGCGCATGGCGTTTGGCTGCTCCAAAACGAACCCGGCATTTCGGGCGGGACCGAGCCTTACGTCCTTGCCGAATTCGCCCGCTGGCTGCAAGCGAAATACGGCACGGTGGACAACCTGAATAAGGCCTGGTACAAGCGGCTGCGCCGTTTCGAGGAGGTGCAGGTCCCGCAGAGCGGCGGCTGGTCGGATTACGCCGCCAGCCTGGACTGGCGGCGTTTCCGCTGCGATCACCTGGCGGACCAGCTTCGTTGGATTCATTCGCAAGTGGATCGCTACCACCCCGGCGCCCTGACTCACGGCAACCCGCCGGGTCTGCTGGGCAACATGCCCGGAGGCGGGCGCGACCTGTGGCGTATCAAGCCGACCGTACATTTCCTCGGCACATCGATTCACGCGTCGCACATGTTCGGCATGTTCGGGAGGGAGGACTTTGGGATGGCGTATAGCTGCTGCTGCGACGTGCTCCGCAGCGCGTCGGCTCCGGCGCCATGGTGGGTAACCGAACTGCAAGGCGGCCCCACGATGTTCTCCGGCAGCCGGCACCTGAACCCCGCCGGGACCGAGATCGCTCGCTGGCTCTGGGACGGGCTGGGCAACGGCGCGCGGGGAATCGTCTTTTGGCTGTGGCATCCCAGGACGGAAGGCCTTGAGGCGGGCGAATGGGGCCTCGCCGGGCCGAACGGCGAACCCACCGACCGCACACGCGCAACCCAGGCCGTGGCCCGCGCGTTGCGGCTGCATGAAGACTTCTTCACCGCGGCGAAACCGGTTCCGGCGCGCGCCGCCATTCTCTACGACCGGGACGCCATGATCCTCTACACGGTGGACCACTCCAGCGGGGCGGCGGCCGGCCGGGGCGGCCAGCCGGTCGATGAGATCATGCACCCCCTGATCGGCTGCTACAAGGCGCTGCACCGCGCGCATGTGCCCGTCGATTTCATGGATATCAGCGAACTCGAAGCAGGCGTGGCCGGGCGCTACCGCGTGCTCTATCTGCCGAACTGCTACGCGCTCTCCGCGAAGTCCGTCGCGGCGATTCGCGAGTTCGTGCGCGCGGGAGGCACGCTTTGGGCCGACGGGCTGGTCGCGTGGAAGGACGAGCAAGGCACAACCAGGCAGTTCCCTCCGGGTCCTCTCTCGGACGTGTTCGGCTTTACGGTGGAGGACATCCAGGCGGTTTGGGAGCCATTTGCCATGGGGGACAAGGGCGACATGGCCGGCGAGTTGTGGCGCTGCCTGATTCCGGCGGGCTCGGCGAAGGCGCTATTGACTGGCCCCGACGGCCGCTCCACGGCCGTGGAGCACGCCTTCGGCAAGGGGCGCGCGCTCTACTACGGCTCCGCCGTCACGCTCAGCTATTTGCATCGAGAGGATCCGCGGGTCGGAGAGTGGATCGCGGGGCCCGCACTCGAGGCCTCGCGCGATCTCCCGGTGCGGCTCGCGGACGGCCCCGGGTTGGTCTCGTTCCGCGCCATGCAGGCGGAGGGCCGGTCGGCGGCGGTATTGAACAACTGGGGCGCGGCCAGCCGGGCCACGGTACAGTTCCCGGCGGGGACGCAATCGGCGGTGGAAATCCTCTCCGGCGTCAGCATCCCGCTGCGCCGAGCGGGCGCGGCGGTCGAAGCCACTGTCGAATTGAAGGAAGCCGGCAGCGCCGTGCTGCTGGGTACGAGTCGGGGCTGAAGCCGCGAGCGGCGTAAAGCCCGCCTCCGGATTAATTAGAGCCGCCACCGCAAGCCGCGCAGGTCTTGTCGGCGGCGGTACGGAAAGGAGCGTATGCGATCTCTTATCGTTCTGACGCTGTGGACGCTGCCGGGCCTGGCGGCTTCCAACCCCGGCGGCCGCGTCATCGTGTCGCTGGATGGCAATTGGCAAGTGGCGGATTCCGTGGCGGCCGGCGACATTCCCTCATCGTTCAATCACACGGCGCCGGTTCCGGGCCTGACGAACCTCGCCATCCCGGCTTTTCCCGACGTGGACAAGTTTGACAGCCGGGAAACCATCCGCCGCGCCCAACGCTCCAACCCTCAGCCTGCTTCCGCCGTCGACAGCGTGGGGATTCCGCGGCAGGCGCGGAACTATTTCTGGTACCGCACCAGCTTCCGCGTTTCTGCAAAGAAGGCGTTCGCGCTCCTTAAGGTGAACAAGGCCCAGTTCGGCACGGCAGTTTGGCTCAATGGCCGGAAGATAGGCGAGCACCTGGGTTGTTTCGACCCGGGGTATTTCGATCTCACGGGCGCGATACGCTGGAACGGTGACAACGAGTTAGTGGTGCGGATCGGCGCGCATCCGGCCGTCCTGCCCGAAACCGCCTTGGCCGGGACCGATACGGAAAAGCGCAAATGGACCCCCGGCATCTACGACAGCGTCGCGGTCTTCCTCTGCGACAACCCGGTGATCGAGAGCGTCCAGGTCGCGCCGCGGATCGCCGGTTCCGAGATCCTGATCGAAACGCGCATCAAGAACTACGGACCGGCAGCCTCGTTCGAACTGGCGCATCGAGTTAAGACTTGGAAGGAAGCGCGCGAGGTCGCCCGCTCCGGCCGCCTGAAGCTTTTGCTGAAGGCCGGCGAAGAAACCGTTCGCAAAGACGTCATCAAAATCCCGGGAGCGACGTTATGGACCCCGGAGAACCCGTTCCTCTACGTCGTAGAGACCAACACCGGCGGCGATAGCGTGTCTACCCGCTTCGGTATGCGGGAGTTCCGCTTCGATACCGCCACCCAACGGGCATACCTGAACGGCAAGGTGTATTTCATGCGAGGCTCGAACATCACCTTGCACCGCTTTTTCGAAGACCCGAACTGCGGCCGTCTGCCTTGGGACGAAAAATGGGTGCGCCAGCTCCTCATCGACATTCCCAAGAAGATGCACTGGAACAGCTTCCGGTTCTGCATTGGGCCGGTTCCCGATAAATGGCTCGACATCGCCGACGAGGCGGGCCTGCTGATTCAGAACGAGTTCTTCATCTGGGGCTACCACCAGAGCTGGAACACCGGCGAGTTGATCGCTCAGTTCAAGGGCTGGATGCAGGATAACTGGAATCACCCCAGCGTGGCCATCTGGGACTCCAGCAACGAAACTACCGAGGATACGCTTGGGGACAAAATCATTCCCGCGGTAAGGGGCCTGGATCTCTCGGATCGCCCCTGGGAGAACAGCTACAACCTGCCCGCCGGGCCGGATGATCCGGTGGAGAATCATCCCTACATGGCGAACGGAAGAGACTTCAAGATGACCGACCTGGAGGCGATGAACGGGTTTGATCGCCCCTCGGGCAGGCACGCCACGGCGCACGCGCGCATCATCAACGAGTTCGACTGGCTATGGCTGAACCGGGACGGCTCCCCCACGGAGCTGACGGGCGGCGTCTTCGAGAAACTCCTGGGGGCGAATGCGACGCCGGAACAGCGCTTTGACCTCTCCGCCTACATGTGGGCCGGGCTGACCGAGTTCTGGCGGGCCCATCGCGCCTATGCCGGGGTTCTGCACTTCGTCTACCTCACGGCCAGCTATCCCGGCGCGTACACCTCGGACCATTTCCTGGACGTCAAAAATCTGAAGCTGGAGCCGCACTTTGAAGACTACATGACCGAGGCATTCAAGCCTCTGGGAGTCTATATCAACTTCTGGCAGCCGACGCTGGCCGCGGATTCGACCCGCCGCTTCCTGGTGATGATGATCAACGACGATGCGGAGCCGGTGGAAGGCAAGCTGGCGCTCTCGTTGGAATCGGCCGGCGGCCAGGAAGTCGCCAGGCAGGAACTCCCGTTTTCTCTCCGCGCGTTGGGGCAGTTCAGTTATAACGTGGAGCTGAGGATCCCGAAGGTGACCGGCGATTACCTGTTGAAGGCTACCGCCGCTCCGTCGCGCGGCCGGCCCGCGACTCCAACCGTGAGCCGCCGCCGGGTAACCATCAAATAGTGTCTGGAAACCACGTCGGCGTCCCGACTTGGCCCAGCAGGCGGTTGGAGAATTTCGCCATGAATCGCAGACAACCGCTGTCATCGGCCGGCATCATCGCCGGTGCCGGAGCGGCGTTCAACAGCCTGCTCGCGCCAGCTAAAGCCGTAGCGGCTGAGGGATCGCCAGCACACTGACATACACTGCCGGATCTTGCCGATCAGATCGATTTTCCGGAGGAAGGCCACAAAAACAGCGACTCCGCCAAAGGGGGTCATCGCTCGCTTGGTCTCACGCAGAATCAGCCGCTCGTCCGAGAGCAGAGCGGTGATTTCCCGCGGAACCGAATTGTCCGTGGTATTTGGCTCCACTCCCCTGTTGTCTCAAACGGTTCCGCAAAAACCCTCAGTCAGCCTCGGATTTCTCCAAGACACGCTCGTGACGTCCCTCGGCGTGCTCGTCGACATGGCCACGCTGTCTCGCCAAAGCGAGTCTGAATCTGTGGTTTCAGATTGCGGCGCCTAATCGGCGCGCTGCCCAAGCAGTACATCGAAACAGAGAATCGTCGGCGCGCGGACGCGACTCTTTCCATTGGTAGATTATGGCGCGGTTCCAGCGTTTAGCGCTGGCCCGTTTCCATCAACCCCCTTTCAAACCGTGCTTGCGGTTTTCCCGCATATTATGCGGCGCGCCACATAATATGACGTTATGTCTGGCTATTTCCGGGGATCTGATAGGCTCTTTTGTCACTTTCGGAATTATTTGGCGTACTTCTTTCGGCGCTATTTTCAATTACGACAAGCAGTAGCCGAAAGAGAAAGCGCAGTCAGAAAGGGCGGTTTGGCGCGCTGAGTGCCCGCCAGACCGGCCCGTTTCAGCCCGAGAATGGGTTCCGATAATGGCGGTTATCGCCAAGGACACCGGGCACCGACGGATGGACATCGGAACCTCATGCCCGAATTCAGCCGGAAGAGCTCATGCCAGCCGGGAGAAGCGCCGGCTGGACTCCGGAAAGTCGACACCCATAGCGCAACAAACCACTGCGCCGAAAGCCGCCGACGGGAGCAGTGTGCTCCAGTCGAGGTGCGCGGTAGGCGCCGGCTCGCTTGGGCCAAGCGCGGTCATCAGGGCTCCGGCGGCGACGCTGGCCACGGCGGCCCACTGATATAACCGAAGGCCCGCAAAGACCGGGGTTTGCGGCTCGCCCCGCCATGCTTCCTCCACGAACCGGCCGAGGCCGTTAAGGATGAAGTACAGACCGGCGATCAGGTGCAGCGGTGCGTGCAGAAACCACAGGCGCGTGATTACCACCGCAATGAAGGCGTTACACAGGATCGAGTAGATGGGAGTGGGGTGCAGGGGCACGCCGGTCCACTGCGTCATCCGGCAGACGCGCGAGCGCGGGTGCGTGTACCGAATCCCGATGGAGTCAGGCGCGGGCCGCCCATGACAACAACCCTGCACCAGACAGCGCAACCGGCCCATCGCCTGCGCCCAAGGGCCGCCGGCGGCGAAGGCGGCTAACACCAGCCACGCGCTCACCCCGAAGAAAGGAGCCAGCAAGGCACCGGCAGTCCCGCCGAGCAGGCCGCCGTAAAAACCGAACGGCCGCAGAAGTTGGGGCGATCCCTCGATATATTGCGCCCACAGCGCCGCCATCACCACGGACGCGAGCGCGGCGACCACCACTGGCGGCCGCCGCCCCGGGCCGACCAACGTTATCGCTATCCAGAGCGCCAGGGCCGCGCCTAAACCGGCGTAGATTCCGTGGTTGATCACACGGACCGGCCCGATTCTCCATTCGTGCCAGGAGTTGGCGATGCGCTCGCCCTGTTGCCGGACCCACTGCCACAAAGCGGGTCCGCGCGCCACCAACCACACCGTGACCAGACCGCCGGCCACATCGGTGACGGGATGCTGGCCCGTGGCGATGCAACTGGCGGCCACGAAGGCAGCCCAAACGCGGAACACCCACGCGAGCCTCGGCCAGCGACTCACGTAGACGCCCGCAGCCAGCACTGCCCAGATTACGTGGAATGAGGGGAACGCGCCCGCGGCGTTATCCAGCGTTCGCTCCCAAGCCAGCAGACGGCCGAGTGCAACATGCGGCGTAAATGCACGTTGCGGCGCGGCGAGCGGGACGGCGAAATACAGCGGGAAGGCGACCAGCATTGCCCAGAGGGAGCGCACGCAGAATCGGCGGAGATCGCCGCAGGTCCGGGCGAACAGCGGCGCGAGCGCAGTCCCAAGGTAAGCGCTGAAGTAGAAAAGCTCAGACCATTCGAGAACCGGGAGGCGTTCTTCCAGCGGCAGCCACACCGTTGCGGCGCCACTTGGCGCGCCCATCGCAATCACGGACTCGTAAAGCGCCAACCAGGGTACGAAGACGAAAAGGTAGCAGGCCAGGCGGTCATAGGACGAAGGACGGGCAGCGCCGGCTTCGGGGAGCAGGCGGCGAGGAGCCCGGCCGAATCGTTCGGCCAGGTCGTGGTGCTCATAACCCAGCACCAGCGCGGCGCACCCAAGAGCCACGATGGGCGAAACGAGCCAGAGCCCGCTGGCCGAACCAGCGCTGATGGAGGCACCCGCGCAGAGCATCACAAAACCGCCATAGATGGGATGCGGCAACAGGCGGTAAATCCCCCGCTCCACGTATCGCGGAGGAGGGTAGGCGTTCATAGGCAGGCCGCCGCCGTATCTCCAGAGATCCAGCATGCCGAGGAGAAGCAGTCCTGCTCCTGCCGCGGCGATCGGAAGACCCAGTGGTGGCGATAGGAGCGGCAATCGCACCATATCCGCAGTCGCGGCCGCCCATGCCGCCAAGCCGATTGGGAGCGCCACCGCGAATCCGGCTCCGTAGAGCCATCTTCCGAGTTGGTTTAAGGCCATTCAACCACCTCATGGATTGCCATCCCTATGGAATCGCAGCGGCCGGGCTGCCGCAGCACCGCCCGGCTGAGCCACTTCCGCTCCCGCACATTGAGCATTGCAGGGGGGAACAGACGGTTAAGGTTGGGGAGCACCGCAAGAGCGGTCGCTCGCAAGGCGCCCTCGCGCAACACTGCGGACTCGTCCAGAGTCAGTGTAGTTTCGCCATCGGCCAGCCTGATCTCATGATCGCAGACGATCTGGGCAGCAACGGCGACACCGTTGTGGTAGACGACCTGCCGGTTGTAAGGGCCGCGCCAATCGATCCAGACCAGCGCGTCGGTCGCATTGACGAACCGGCCCCATCGCAGTTGGTGGATCGGCAGGCGCCAGGGTGGCAGCGAGAGCCGGAGGTGTTCCACATAACCCCATCCGCGGAAATGCTCGTCCTCGCCGATGCGAAATTGGACGGCTGATCGCGGCGCCACGCAGTCCCACTCGAGCGAACCCGCGGGTGAATGGAAAAGCGTTTCCCGGACCGCGTCCCCCGGTTCCAGCCAACAGGCTTCGACATTCCAGGGCCGGGACCTCCAGGCGATGCCTCCATCCTGCGCGTGCGGGGGCGGCTGTTTGCGAAGAGAGATGCGGCTCCGCGCCGGACCGCCAGAACGATACGTGAGGAGGCTCGTGTACTGAATCGCGGGTCCGCGCCAGCGAAGTTCGGCGGAATATACGATTAGAGCGTCGCCCTGATCGGTGGCGCAATCGGCATACCATTTCGAGAGTTCGAAACCAGGCATTGGCCCCGCCTCCCGTCAGGCTCCTCCCCAGGCGAGCGCCAGGGAGCCCAGCAACATGGGGATCCGCGACAATTGTATGCGCCTGCCGGCGCTGAAACCGGGCCAGGCGAACAGACACGCCAACGAGAGCAGCGTTGTTGCGGCCGCCAAGGTTGCAGCAAGGCCGTGGACGAGGGCCACCAGGACCGCGGCCGAGGCGAGCATTAACGTTGCGCCGATTCGTGCCGTCCCGCGGCCGCCGAGAATCGATGCAATGGTTCGTATGCCGGCCTTGGCGTCGCCCTGCAACTCATCGGCATCCATCAAGACTTCGCGGCCAAGCACGAAGCACGCCAACACGGCGTATGAGAACCACGGGAAATGCCCGTCTCCTACCTGCGCGCCGTAGCACAGGGGCAGGCAACACAGGCCGGCTACAAAGGCGTCTTTAGCAAGCGGATATCGCTGCGCCAAAGGCGAGTAGAAAAGGAGGGCTGCACTGGTGATTGCCAGCACGGGTCCACCCCCGCCGGCAACGGCCGAGAAAAGACCGGCGCACAGAAGCAGGGTGGCGGCCAGCCATGCGGCGTTTCGTCTGGACAATGCCCCCGCGGCAATGGGACGTTGAACTCCGGCGGTGCGGTCCTTTTGGTAATCGGCAATATCGTTGACGACGAATCCGAACATCGCGAGCACCGTCATGGCGCAACCGGCAGCCACGCCCCGGAGAGTCGGCCCGTCATGTCCTGCGATGGCCGCCGCCGCGGCAAGCGTCCCGACTACGACGGATGACAAAGGCCGGGTAGTCGCCAAAATGGCCGCGAACCAGTTCTTGCCACCTGTGCGATCGCCAGACGGCGGAGCCTGGGTCGCCGGGCCCGCGTCCGCGCCGACGCCGGCTGACGCGCCATGCCACATTTGCGAGAGATTATAGCGCTTGGCCACATTAGAGGCAAACGAACGGGAGGATGCCGCGATCGTGCTAGCGGTTGAGATAGCTTCCGATATTGCCGCATAACGCCGCCTTCAAGGCCGATCTCCTGCCACCGATGGCCTCGCCGGTGCCACTTTCCGAGTTGCCTACCACACGCCCGGAGCGCTCCCTCCGGCCGCCTAGATTTCTTGCGATTGGACGCCAGGGAAAACTGCTC
>OBLU010002183.1_pt1 | contig 18129 bp, 18 predicted proteins | sample 1518681 | NCBI WGS metagenome assembly OBLU01 (sample SAMEA3539304, study PRJEB22396) | soil metagenome | biome: tundra; feature: field; material: soil | place: USA | collected 2010-05 | depth 0.15 m | reverse complement strand
ATGTGTAAACCATCTCCCCGGTCTGTTCTGTAAAGTATCTGCCCGGTTCGTACCCTGAGTGACGGCAAATTCCAAACTATGCCGCGGGTTTCATTGCCTCCATCCAACGGTCGATGCGCGTCCTCGTACGCGCTGCGTACTATGGCCCAACGATGCAGAGCGACGCTCAACCAGACCGTCAATCCGTCCGGCAAATGGGCGTGTGGGCTGCCACGGCAGTGGTCACCGGTGAGGCGATCTCCCTCGGCATCTTCCTTACTCCTGCCGGCATGGCAAAATCGCTGGGATCGCCGATCCTCCTTGCTGCTGTCTGGGTCGGTATGGCCATTATGACCCTCGCCGGAGCCCTCTGCTTCACAGAACTGGCAGTCCGTAATCCGCATGATGGCGGCGAATACGTCTACCTTCGTCGCGGCTTCGGCCGCAGCATCGCCTTCCTCTACGGCTGGATGGCAGCCATCGTCATGTATCCCGGTGTCGCTGCGGCCCTCAGTGTCGGCTCCGTACCTTATATCCGCGCCCTTTTGCCTCTCCCTGCCTCTGATGCCTTGATTCTCCCCGCACTCATCCTGCTCTGCCTGGGCGCCCTCAACTACGCCGGAACCCGCCTTAGCAGCAGCGTCATGACCCTACTCAATTGGCTTAAAGTCCCGGTGCTCACCGGTCTTGTCGGATGGGCGCTGCTTTCCGGTCACGCTACCTTGGCCAACCTGGCCCCGCTCTCCGGGCGCCGCCCTGGCTCCGATCCTCTCATCGCCGCTATCGCCGGTGCCGCAATCAGTGCCTTCTTCTGCTTCGGAGGCTGGTGGGAAGCTGGCAAAATCGCCGGTCAGGTGCGCAACCCGACCCGCACGTTGCCCATTGCTTTTGCGGCTGGCGTTCTCGTGGTGACTGCTCTCTATCTGCTCGTCAGCCTTGCCTTCGTCGCTGTCGTGCCCCTCGCGCAGATCGAGAACAACACCGCCTTCGTGGCGCAATTTGGCCAGGCGCTCTTCGGTCCCGCCGGCGGCCGTGTTCTCGCAGCCTGCGTCCTGCTTTGTGTGCTTGGCGGACTTATGGTCCTTACTATGGCCGTTCCCCGCGTCACTTATGCCCTCGCCCGCGGAGAATCGGAAACCGAAGGCCACAGTGGCCCGCTCGCCATATTCGCCCGCCTCGACAAGCGCACCGGAGCCCCAGCCAATGCTGTGCTGCTTCAAACCGGAATGGCGCTCCTGGTTCTCTTCCTCGGTGCCTTTGACCGCATCCTCGCCTTCATCATTTTCTCGGCCATAGTCTTTCTCGCGCTTACCGTGGCCACGCTTTTTCGCACCATCACCCCCGTCCGCCGCTGGTGGTATCCCGTCGCACCGTTGGTCTTCCTCACCTTCAGCGGACTGCTTGCTGTCATGCTCCTTCTCCACGGCCTCGGCCCCTCCCTTTTAGGAGCGGCCATCGTCCTCTGCGGCTTCCCCGCCCGGTGGCTCCTCACACGCAACAAGACAAGCACCTCCATGGATAACGAATCGAGAGTTCCTATTCCACCATCTCCCGAAACCAGCTAGAGCGGGACGACGCACTCCAATCTCACTCGCGATTCACCTTCTGTCACTCAACTCAAGTCTGTTTCTACGGATGACAGTTTGCTGACCGCTAATCACGAATCAATGTTTCTCACCGTAGACTCAGCACTCAACGCAGATCATTAACCCCGGAGACTCTCTTATGCCCCACATTCCGCTTCCTCCCGATCTTCCCGGCATCCGTGGCGCTATGGCCTTTCGCCCCGAAACCGCTCGTCCTCTGAATGCGCTTGTTGAAGTCCTGCTCACCGGCCCCAGCACGCTCACCCGCGGCGAGCGCGAGCTCATCGCTACCTTTGTTTCCAGCCGCAACTGCACCCACTACTGCCACAGCATCCATGGTGCCATCGCGGCTGCCCACTTAGGCGGAGACGAAGTCCTCGTGAAGCAGGTTAAAACCGACTTTACGCAGGCGCCTATCAGCGCCAAACTCAAGGCGCTGCTCACCATTGCAGGCAAGGTCCAGCAGGATGGCAAGCTCGTCACCGCGGCCGTCGTCGATGCAGCCCGCCAACAGGGCGCGACCGACCTTGAAATTCACGACACTGTGCTCATTGCTGCTGCCTTCTGCATGTACAACCGGTACGTCGACGGCCTCGGCACCGACCAGCCCGATGATGAAGCGCTCTATCGCGAACGCGGCCGCCGCGTTGCCCGCGACGGATATGTCACCGTGAGCGAGGAATATCTCGCCACTCACGCCGAAACCGCCACTCGCTGATGGCGGATTGTGATAGCGACAGCGAGTCAGGAAAAAGAGGGAACGTGGAGCATCGTTCCATGAACTGTGAAACCTGATCTTTGTCCACTGAAACACCATGGAGAAACCCACATGCCCCACATCGCTCTTCCCGACGGCCTTCCCGGCATCAGTGCCGGCTTCAACTTCCGCCCTGAGACCGCCAAACCTATGCGCGAACTCGCCCACATTCTCCTTCATGAGCCCAACTCCCTCACTCCCGGCGAACGGGAGCTCATCGCGACCTACGTCTCCTCGCGCAACTGCACCCAATTTTGCGAGTCCAGCCACGGGGCCGCAGCCGCCAGTCACCTGGGCGATGCTTCCATTGTCGAAAAGGTGAAGACCAACTTCCTCGAGGCACCCGTCAGCGACAAGCTAAAGGCGCTATTGGCAATCGCCGGCAAGGTTCAGCAGGACGGCAAACTGGTTACCAAGGCCGATGTAGACGCCGCGCGGCAGCAGGGTGCGACCGATATCGAAATCCATGACACCGTGCTCATCGCTGCAGCGTTCTGCATGTATAACCGCTACGTCGATGGTCTCGGAACCTGGCAGCCAAGCGACCCCGAGATGTATGCGCAGATGGGCAAGCACCTGGCTGAACAAGGGTATAGAACACCGTCGGTCCGTCAGCCCGTCGCCGTTTCTTGATCGGCCAATCAGAAGGTAATCAGCCGGCCGGTTCTAGGTGAACCCCAATGTCGGCAAGGAAGGCCGGTGGACGCGGCCGCCGCTGACTCGCTATGCCCGCGCAGTGGGCGCTGGATCACTGAAGTTGTTCGGGATGCGATGCTCTCTCCCCAACTGGATGGGCAGCGTATTGGCCGGAGGAGAAGTGTAATCAGTCCGCCTTCTCCGCGTTGCGTGCTCGTACTTTGAACCAGATAGGTGTTCCCTTGAACCCGAACGCCTCACGAATCTGGTTTTCGAGAAATCGCTCGAATGCAAAGTGCAGCTTGATGTCGCGATCCGTAAACAACACAAACGTCGGTGGCGCCACGGCGGCCTGCGTCATGTAGAAGATGCGAATCCGCTTGGCCATCGGCACTGGTGCGCGCTGGAAGTCAATCTTGTCGAGGAACCGGTTCATCTGCCCCGTCGTCACCCGCTTGCGCCGCTCCGCAGCGACGGCCTTCACTTCGTTCAGCACGCGGCCTAGACCTGTACCCTCCAGTGCTGAAAGAAAAATCACCGGTGCATAGCTCAGGTACTTCAGCGCTGAACGCAGTTGCCGCTCAAAGATTTCTCGATCCGCTTGTGGCTTGCCGTCCGTGCGACCCGTGGTCACCGCGTCCCATTTGTTGACCAGGATGATCACGCTGCGGCCGCTCTCGTGGGCGTACCCACCGATGGTCGCGTCGCTTGCCGTAACGCCCTCTGTAGCATCGATCACCAGCAGTGCGACATCCGCTGCCTCCAGGTGCCGGCGCGCCATCACCACGCTCAGTTTTTCGGCCATCAGATGCGTCTTGCCCTTACGCCGAATGCCCGCAGTATCTACAAACCGCAACTGGCTGCCTTCAAACTCCACCACTTCATCGACCGCATCGCGAGTGGTGCCCGCGATCGGGGAAACAATCGCCCTAGACGTTCCGGTCAAGGCATTCAATAGCGTGGACTTGCCGACGTTGGGTCGTCCGATGATGGCGATTGAAGTTTCGTGCTGCTCAAACTCACCGTGGGTGCGGTGCAGCGGACGTTCCGCGTCCTCATCCACAGCCCCAGGCTCGAGCGGGCCCCCTTCTGAAATCTCGTTCTCCTCCGCCTGTCCATCTTCTGTTTCTTGTTCCGGTTCCGCTTCTTCTTCCTCGTGCTCGTCCCCAGGAATTGCCTCGGCGATAGCGTCCAGAAGATCGCCGATCCCCAGCCCATGTTCTGAGCTGATCGGATACACATTGCGCAGGCCAAGCTGGCGAAAATTCTCCGCAGCCAACGCCATCGCCTCGCCCTCAACCTTGTTTACTGCCAGAAAAACCGGCTTGCCGCCGCGAATCAAGAGTCGCACCAGGTCGTAGTCTGGGCTCGCTAGTTCGGTTCGCGCGTCCACCACCAGCACCAGTGCATCGGCTTCCGCTAGTGCCACTTTGGCCTGGTTGTAGATCTCCGTTGGAATTAGCTCCGCATCATCGGGGACAATGCCGCCCGTATCCACCAGCCGATACTGCCTCCCCGCCCACTCATACTCCCCGTAGATGCGGTCACGCGTGATCCCCGGCTCATCGCCCACGATCGAACGACGGCTCTTGGTAAGGCGGTTAAACAAGGTCGATTTGCCCACATTGGGCCGTCCCACAATCGCCACCAGCGGCAGCGCTCCCGCGCCCGCTCTCACTGGTACAACCGATCTCCGATACGTTGGCAAAATTCTCTCCAGTCAACCGTCAGCGAGGGCTAAGATGCCCTCAATTCTAAGCACGTTTCATATCATGCAAGTCCGAGTCCCCGTCCGGCCCACAATCGGAATATACCGGTCTCAAGTCTGTATAGCCGGCAACCGATTGGATCGGTGGTGAGGATGCAGGGCAAGAAGAGCAGCAGGCGATACCTTCGGCGACCAGCAGTACCGTTGATTGGCGGTCGGACATTGAGCGCTTCGCTCTAGGCAGTCAGTGCGCAGGGAACGACTTCTTTGGTCGCCTCTGCTTTCCTCAGCAGCCGGCAAGCACCTGACTACACCGGATGCGCAACTGAACTCATGATCTAAGTATCCTTAGTCCACACAGCGAAGTCAAACAATCCTCCTCACGAAAACCCTCATAAAATAAGCAATTTCCCATGAATCGGCTGTCGCAGCGGCAGACCAATTGCGCCAGTTCCGGTGAGGGAGGAACGGGTGCACATTCACGGAACAGCAACCAATCTATGCGCTGCGAACCTTTACTCCAACGCCGCAGCTCAAAAGGCGGCCGAGGCGCAGCGCTCCGCTGACGTCCGCAAGCGCTTGTTGAAAAACGCCGCGCGCGCCGCGTTCGCGACCGCCGAACCGAAGGACTCGACCTTTGCTGAATCTAGTTCTGAGGAGTTGTTCCTGATAGGCCGCTGGCTTGACCCGCGCCTTAACGACAGCGAGTTACCGGGATCAAACATCTCCAGCACCTCAACCAAGACGCTCGATCTGTTTTGACCAAAGGGCACGCGGAGAATACTCGTCCATTGGCGTTCGTCTCTTTCGGCAGAACGGAACACTCTATGGATATTCACAGGTCTGCCCAATTCGCAATGCCTGCGCAGTCGGCGACGCCTCGCTACATTCGTTCAGAACGTGCCGTCGTCTCTCAGTTCGGAGATGCCCAATTCGTGTCACGCTCGGTGCTGGTTGTTTTAGGGAATTACTTGCAAAGGAAAGAGAGGCGTCGAGATTACGTTCTCAGGTGCACGCGCTGAACCCGCGTCGCAAGCGAAATCAAGCTGTCAGGAAGCAGGTCCGCTCTTGGCGCGCTCAGGAACTGTTGGTGATTCAAGACTGCGGGTACAAGTCCGGTTGCGACCTAAGTCCTTGGCCTTGTAGATCGCCCGGTCAGCCGACTCAATCAGCTCGGCCATATTCATGCCCTGCGAAGGGAAGCCCATGGTTACGCCGATGCTCGCCGTCAGGCGCCGGTTGAACGGCGATGCATTGTTCACGATCTCCAGCTTGCGAATCGCTTCAAGCGTGCGCGCGGCAACAAATGCAGCACCGCTCAAATCGACTTCGGGGAGCAGCATCACGAATTCTTCGCCGCCGATGCGCGCCACGATATCATCCGGACGCCGAGCGTGGCGCTCTAAAATTCGTGCGATCGCAACCAGGCACTCGTCGCCGTAACTATGCCCGTGCAGATCGTTGACGCCCTTGAAGAAATCCACATCGATCATCAGTAGAGCTATCGGCTGGTGTTTGCGGATCGCGCGCCGCCATGTTTCAGTCAACACCGCGTCAAAACGTCGCCGATTCGCGATACCCGTCAGCGGATCGAGTTGCGAGAGTTCCTCGAGCGTTTTGTTGACTACGCTGAGTTCTCTCTCGCGTTCCAGCAACATTCTCCGCCCGGCCAGGTAATTCAGTTGCATCACTGCGGACTGGAAACCTTGAATCACGAGTAGCAGCAGAATAGCCGAAAGACCAAGTACGGCATGCTGCGAGACGACGGCCGCGCCCAGCGCAAAAATGCCTGCCGTGATCATCATAGGACAGAGGCATTCCACCAGAAGGCGCCCCGCACCCAACGGTCGGCGCGTCTCGGGCGCCATTCCTTCTGCAGGCAGCCGCAAGGCCCGCTCGCCAGCCACCACAAATGGAATGCTCCACAGAAGGTCAAGTACTCCGCCCGCTTGCAAGTTCCAATGCCGGGTGGCGAAATCCATTCCGAGCTCAATCGGCAAGTAGATCCACAGAAAGATGCAGATCCAGCGCACACATTGTTGCTCTTCTCTGGTCGCCCAGGTGAACACGCGCAGCGTGGCCATCACCGCCAGCAATCCGCATGCTGCTCCATAAATGCTGCCCATGACCGTTCCCGCCATCTCGGGCGCTAAAGACATCCTGTAGAGCAACACGTAGGTCAACAAGCCCGCAACGCCAATCTGTGCGCAATTCAGAACAAAGATCGGCTTCAGGGATTCAGTTTCGCGAGTCGTTGACAGTGCGAGGAGTAGCGGAAACGTCGCGCAGATATAAATGAAATCGGAAGGGTCAACGGCCTGATTGCTGGCCGCAGCCGAATGGCCCACAACAGTCTCAACGGTATGCGCAAGGGCCCATAGAAACAGGCTGGCACTCGCCCACCGCCACGTTGGCCGTTCCCGCGCTTCCAGCTTTTGCGCGCGGTACATAAATGTGGCCCCAGCCAAAAACGCTACTGCTGCCGTGCAAAGCCGCGATGTCTCGATCGGATGGGGGCGGATGGCCAGCACCAGCAAGGCGTGCAGACCCACGACAGACCACATCCCGTATTCGAGTACCTTCCCGAATTGCGCCGGCGCAGTCGGACGTAGTGCGATCGATGCATGAGACATTGCAGGGCTCACTTAGCTCATCGACTTGGTCTACGCCCGCCTTTACACACTGGATCGAAAGTCCAGTTGTCCCGAGATTGTCTCTGCCAGACGCTTCGATACTGACAGGGCCTTCTTCGGGCTGAAGGCGGTAGGTAGAACGGTTGGGAGCTTACGTTCAAGATACAGCGCTTTTCTCCGATATCGCAATCGATTTACCTACCACGGAAGACGTACGATGCCCAAAGTGATGGGTCATGCAGCGCGTTCGCTGCCGCTCTTCCAGTTTCAGCCGTCCCCGGGTGCCATCGTTGATGCATCCGGCCAGAAGCTCTTTTGAAACAGAGGCTTGCCTGCCGACCTCCGATCCGATGCCATCACCAGTGCCGCGAACACTATGATGGAAGATGCAGCCCGCCCATGTCTCCCAGCGACACCTCAACTCGTACCCTGCCTACTCTGCACGAGTTCTTTGCGCCCGGCGGCGTCCTGGCGCGATCTCCGCTGCCCTATGAGTACCGGCCCGGACAACTGGAAATGGCCAAAGCGGTGGAGCGCGCCCTGAGTGAATCTCGTCACCTGATCGTCGAAGCCGGCACTGGCACCGGCAAGACTCTCGCTTACCTTCTGCCCGCCCTGCGTACCGGTCGCCGCGTCATTATCTCCACCGGAACCAAGGCGCTCCAAGATCAGCTCTACTTCCGCGATGTGCCCTTTCTGGAATCATTGTTGGGCGACCTTCACGTCTGCTACATGAAAGGCCGCGCCAACTACTTGTGCCGCCACAAGCTGGTTACGCTGCGCGAACAACCCATCCTCTCAGGACTGGAGGAGATCGATCAGTACCGCCAGATCTCCGAGTGGGAGCAGATCACCGAAACTGGCGATCGCGCCGAATTATCCGGGATGCCCGAGTCCAGCGCCCTTTGGCAAAAACTCGATGCGCGGTCCGAAGCCTGCCTCGGGCCTACCTGCCCCGACTACCAGCGCTGCTTCATCACGGAGATGCGGCGCAAGGCCCTCGAGTCCGACATCATCATCGTCAATCACCACCTGTTTTTCGCCGATCTGGCCGTTAAGCGCGAAGCCTCCGGTGCCCCCGATGCCCGCATTCTCCCTGAAGCCGCTGCCGTCGTTTTCGATGAGGCGCACGAGCTTGAAGAGGTCGCTTCCAGCTATTTCGGCCTTTCGGTCAGTAATCTTCGTTTTGAAGAGCTGGCGCGCGACACTGATGTCCTTCTGCGCGGTAAGGAAGGCGCCGACAAACTGCCCGCCGTCACTCAGCAACTGCGCGATCGCGCCCGCATGTTCTTTGCCGGCCTGCCCATGACCGGTGACGGACGCCAGCCTTTCACTGGCCGAGAGGAATTCCTCGAGACTTCCGGCGACCTGTACATGAGCGTTCGTGCCACCCTGCGCCGCTTGGAAACCGAAATTGAAGACCTCCGCAACATTGACGAGGCGCCCGGCCTGCGCAAGCGGGTGGCGCGCCTCCGCTCCGAGCTTGAGTTTCTGCTCGAATCCAATGCGAATAACACGGTCTATTGGCTTGAGCGGCGAACCTTCGGTGCGACGGATCGAAAGGGTTTCGCTCCGCGCTCGGGAGCCCGCAACACGTTCCTGCAAGCCACTCCTATCGACGTGTCGGAACTGCTCTCCGAACTTGTCTTCGAAACTATTCCTTCCGTTGTGCTCACCTCAGCCACCCTCACCGTGCAAGGGGCCTTTGAGCACATGCGTCGGCGGCTCGGCCTCAACGATGCGCGTGAACTCATCGTCCCTTCTCACTTCCGCTATGGTGAGCAGGCCCTGCTCTACCTCCCGCCGGAAATGCCCGATCCGCGCGACCCTGAATTTCCCGAAGCTGCCGCTCGCTGCATTCGCCGCGTGCTTGAGATCAGCCGGGGCCGCGCCTTCTGTCTCTTCACCAGCTACAGCGCCATGCGCGACCTGTACGAACGCCTGCTGCCGGTCCTCGACTACCCCATCCTGCTGCACGGCTCCGCACCCCGCAAGGCCCTGCTCGACGAATTTCGATGCACACCCAACGCGGTGCTGTTTGGCACCTCCAGCTTCTGGCAGGGGGTTGACGTGCAGGGAGAAGCCCTCAGCTGCGTAATCATCGACCGCTTGCCTTTCGCAGTACCCAACGACCCCGTCGTCCAGGCGCGCATGAAGGCCATAGAAGAAGCCGGCGGCAAACCCTTCTTCGACTACCAGGTTCCCGAAGCCGTTCTCACTCTGAAGCAAGGATTCGGCCGCCTCATCCGCTCGCTTGAAGACCGCGGCGTCCTCGTCCTCCTCGACCCGCGCATCCGGAGACAGAGATACGGCCAAACCTTCCTGGCCAGCCTCCCGCCCTACCGCACAACCTCCACTATCACCGACGTTCAATCCTTCTTCGCAGACGAAGTACCAAAGCAAAGGAGCACCTAACCACTTTTCTCGTGAGAGGCCCTCACTTCGCGTGTCGAGGCTGGCGCATCGAGTCGACGAATCTGATCGCGCTTTCGTTAACTTTGCTACATTTCCCGGCGTTATGTCGTAGCCTTCGTTGAGGGGCGCCTGCCGGGGATCAAGGGTGTGAAATTCGATAGACTTATGTCCCAGCGCCATTCGATAAGCAGTTTGTCAGTGCACCATGGCGTCTCGTAAACCATGCACATTTCTCCTCAAGACGTCCTCATCGTCATCGACGTACAAAACGACTTCTGCCCTGGCGGAGCGCTTGCCGTTGCCGACGGGGATGCGGTCATCCCGGTGATCCATCGCATCGCCCCGCTCTTCGCCCATGTCCTTCTCACCCAGGACTGGCACACGCCCGATCATCACTCCTTCGCCAGCGCTCACGGCAAACAGCCCTTCGAGCAGATCGATCTAAGTTATGGCTCGCAAACCCTCTGGCCCGACCACTGTGTGCAGGGAACAAAGGGTGCGGATTTCCACCCGGCCCTCACACTGACGCAGGCGGAATTGATCCTGCGCAAAGGATTCCGCCCCCAAATTGACTCGTATTCTGCCTTTTTCGAGAATGACCGCACCACCGCAACTGGATTGGATGGCTATCTCAAAGAGCGCCAGCTCGCCCGCATCTTTCTTGCCGGTCTTGCCTACGATTACTGCGTGGGCTATTCAGCACTGGATGCCCGCATGCTGGGCTTCCCTGCCATCATCATCCGCGATGCCTGTCGCGCCATCAATCTCAACGGGTCCGTGGCGAACATTGAGGCGGAACTCGCTGCGGCCGGGGTCGAAACGGTGAATTCATCCCAGCTCCTCGCCTGAGCCCGCGCCGCGTAGAATCGCAGCAGGCAGTGAAGCTTCCAGCCGTTCAAGGGAAAGATGTCGCGCAACTTCTACATTCTTGCCGCTACTTTGGGACTGTTCGCCCTTATTTCGGCGGGTATGTCGCTGATTCCTTCCAGTTTCCAGCCTGGCCTTCCCACTAACGGCTCACTCTGGCGCACCGTGGCCCTCTTGCTTTTACTGGCCGGGCTGGCATTCGCCCTCATTGGCGTCATGAGCCATCTCTTCGAACAGGTTGACCGCCGCAGCGAAGCGGCCCGCCAGGCCGCCCGCCGTAAACGCCATGGCGGCGAAAAGAACTAGAATCAGAAGCAGGGATTCTTCCCCACATGGATCGCGCAACCCTATGTATGAAGTCACCGTGGAGGCCGGTTTCTCTTCCGGACACTACCTCCGCAACTACCACGGCCGGTGTGAGAACCCTCATGGACATAACTACAAGGTGCGCGTTCGCTTGATTGGCGCCGAGTTGGATGAGACCGGTCTGCTGCTCGATTTCAAGCAGCTCAAGCTGGTGCTCCGCCCCGTGATCGATCGCATCGATCACCAGATGCTCAACGACCTCGAGCCGTTCATCACGCTGAATCCCTCGGCGGAGAACATCGCCCACTACTTTTACGACCAGACCAATAAGCAACTCGCCGACATGACCCAGGGTAGAGTCCGAGTCAAAGATTGCACAATCTGGGAAACGGACACCACCTCAGCGACCTATTACGAATAAGCGCTTCACGCGCGGCGGCTGCGATCATTCGATCGATTTAGTTCATCAGGCTCGACTTAGACTGCAGATATTTATCGAACGGAATTTCGAAGTAGAAGAGTTCGTTCCCGTCAGCATTGCGCAGCTTGTGCAGGTGTAATTTGGCGCCCTTGAGCGGTTTATCGAGCTGCGACACGTCGTAGAACAGGAAACCCGCCCGCGTCGTATGGGCCTCCACTACCAGCGCGCCATACTCATAAGTATTGAAGTCTTCTTCGATGTCCTTATTGCTGGCCTTGGGCTTGAGCTTGATTGAGGGAATCGGGCCTGGCATGGGAATCTTTCGACCCTCGCGCTCCTTGCGCGTCATCAGCCTCTCCACATCTTCAGGCTCGGCCGCCTGGAGCCGATCTCCGCCCGCCGTTTGAAAGAGAATGCGCGCATCACGCAGCGAGATGGGCCGGTCGCCATTATTGGTCACAATCAACCGAACCGGCATCACGCCGTGGCTTAAATAGTCGACCTTGAAGATGGATTCCTTTTCCTTGGTGTCGTAGGGCTCGGCGGCGATCGCCACCTTCTCGTTGTCGTGGACTTCAACGTCGGCGAAGGTGGTGGCCGGCTGTACCGGTGGCGGAGTGTGATCGCTGGCCAATGCCGGCAACGCCAGGCAGGCCACTAGCAGCGGTATCCCTCGCAAGACCCTCATCGTGCACGACTGTATCATTTGAGGGTTAGACCTTGGGTAGGCGAAATCCGTCTCTCGCATGATTCTTTTTTTCTACAACCTGGCCCTACTGGCTGCCCTTGTGGTGGGCGCGCCCTGGTGGCTGTGGAAGATGGCCACTACCCACAAATACCGCGACGGTTTGCTGCAGCGCTTAGGCCGGGTACCGCGTGCGCGTTTGGCGCTCAAGCCTTCAGGTGGATTGCAAAACGGAAAGAGCTTGGTTTGGGTGCACGCCGTGTCTGTCGGTGAAGTATTGGCCGTCAGCCGCCTGGTCAGGGAATTGGATCAGGCTCTGCCGGCTTACCAGTTGACCATTTCCACCACCACTCGCACCGGTCAGGAACTGGCGCGCGAACGCTTCGGTGCACACCGCGTTTTCTATTGTCCGCTCGATCTACCGTGGGCAGTCCGTGCTTATGTCCAGGCTCTTCGACCGTCCGTACTCGTTCTTGCGGAAACGGAGTTCTGGCCCAATTTGCTCATTGCATGCTTTCGCCGACGTATCCCGGTCGCGGTCGTCAATGCCCGCATCTCCGACCGCTCCTGGCCGCGCTATCGAGGTCTGCGCCAACTGTGGACCCCGATACTGCGTCGCATGGATCTCGTTTTGGCCCAGACCGCGCTTGATGCAGAGAGGCTCAAAGCAATCGGTTGCAATCCAAGCCGAGTGTCAGTGGCGGGCAATTTGAAGTTCGACGTTCGGGCGGCGCAAGAGGCCGACGTGACTCGCCTGCTGAAAATGCTGGCTCCGGCCCTGCGCTTCGTCGTCGCCGGCAGCACTCTCGAAGGCGAAGAAGCTGCGTTGCTGCAAGCTTGGCCGAAACTGACTCAGGCTGATCCCGATTTAGCCTTGATCCTTGCCCCCCGGCATCCTGAGCGCTTTAGCGCCGTCGCATCTTTGTTGGAAGTCTCCGGCATCGCCTGGGCCAAGCGCTCTGACTGGAAGGCACAACCCCCTGAGTCCTTGAGGCCGATCGCGCCCGGTTCGATTCTTCTGCTTGACACCATTGGCGAACTGGCTTCGATTTATTCCCTGGCCGCCGTAGCATTCGTCGGAGGCAGCCTGATTCCGGCCGGCGGTCATAACCCGCTTGAACCCGCCCAATTCAGCGTTCCCATCGTCATGGGTCCGCACTACGCCAACTTTCGCGCCATTACCGAGGACCTGCTGGCCTACGACGCGTTGCGCCTCGCAACGAAGGAACAACTCGGCCAGGTCCTGGTCGACCTGATGCAAGATCCAACCGCCGCCGCAGCCGTAGGCGAACGGGCACGCCGCGTCTTCGAACAGCAAGCCGGAGCTACAACCCGGTGCGTTGAGGCAATTCAAAAGCTTCTGGGCGTCGGCGCTGCGGTGCCGGTCGCGCCGGAGCAGCCTGTATGACAGCGCCCCTGCGAACCTGGCTCGCGCCCTTGACGCCAATCTACCGGCTCGGTCTCGCCCTGCGCGAAAGTCGTCTCGCCTCCGGCAAGGAGCCCGTCAGGCGTCTGCACTTTCCGGTTGTGAGCATTGGCAACCTTTCGACCGGTGGAGCAGGGAAGACGCCACTCACTATCGCACTCGCCCGATCGCTCTCTGAGCGCGGTCTCCGCGTCGATGTCCTCTCGCGCGGCTATGGCCGTCAGTACGACGCTCCCGCTCGCGTTCGCCCCGATGGAACCGCCGTCGAATTCGGCGACGAACCCTTGCTCATTGCCCGCGCTACCGGCCTGCCTGTCTTCGTTGCACCTCAACGCTACGACGCTGGACTGCTCGCCGAATCAGACCCTGGCGGCGCCGCCCTCCACCTGCTTGACGACGGGTTTCAACATCGCCAACTTCATCGCGATGTCGACATCCTGCTCGTGAACCGCGCCGACTGGAGTGACCGCCTGCTCCCAGCAGGCAATCTGCGCGAACCGATCCATGTCGCTCGCCGCGCCACTGTCGTGGCCATCCCAGCAGACGAGTCCAGGCTCTCGGATGATTTGCGGACATGGGGCTGGAGGGGTCCGATCTGGCCCATCAAGCGGCTCATGGAGGTCCCACCGATTTCAGGTGCAGTAGGCGCGTTTTGCGGAATCGCCCACCCGGATCAGTTCTTCGCCGGTCTCGAACACGCCGGCCTTCGTGTGGCCGTCCGCACCGCGTTTCGAGACCACCACGGTTTCACAGTTGGCGACCTTGATCGTCTGCGAGCCTCTGCCCGGTCTGCGGGGGCGGTCGCTCTCGTAACCACTGAGAAAGACCTTGTCCGGCTTGGAAGGTTGGCCGACAGCTTTCCGCCCACTCTACCTCTGACGACGGTTCGGCTTCGCGCAGAAATTGAGGACGAAACTCAGGCCGTCGACTGGCTTCTGCACAGGTTGAACATTCCCCTAGGCCACACGGCCCTGTGAGAAAATCAATCTTTGCATATGCAGTCCAAGTTCCGACTCCTCGTGGTCCGGCTGGGTGCCATGGGCGACATTCTGCACGCTCTCCCGGCAGTCACAGCCCTGCGCCAGGCCCACCCCTCATGGTCCATTGATTGGGTAGTTGAGCCCTGCTGGCGACCTTTGCTTTCTTCTCAAAGCGAGACTGTCAGCACGGGCCTGTGCCCAGCCCAGCCGCTCGTCGACCGCCTCCATCTGGCCCCCACCAGGGCTTGGCGCCGCCATCCCTTCCGCGCTCAGACACTCGCCGAGATCCGAGCCTTGAGGCAGAATCTGCGCTCCTGCACCTATGACGTAGTGCTTGACTTTCAAGGAGCGATTCGGTCGGCCATGATCAGCCGCCTCACGGGCTCTCATCGGCGCATCGGCGAGGCGGAGCCCCGCGAGCGCGCCGCGCGCCTGCTGTTTACGGATTGCGTGCCCACCCGCGGCGCCCACGTCATTGAGCAGGACGTCGAACTTGCTTCCTCCATCGCCGGCGATCCGCTCGAGCCTGCCCGGCCGTGGATTCCCGTCGACCAGGGTGCCGAGAACTGGGCGGACCAGGTCCTGGCTTCTTCGGGAAAACAGCCTGCGGTACTTGTGAACCCAGGAGCCGGCTGGGGCGCCAAGCGATGGCCTGTTGAACGCTACGCAGCCGTGGCCTCTTCGCTCGCTCAGCAGGGTTTCAGGGTTTTCGTCAATGCAGGCCCCGGAGAGGAATCCCTCGCGGAAGACTTGCGCCATCAATCTCATAACGCTGTCACCGTCCTCAACAACTCGTTGGCGCAACTCATCGCCATGACCCGGCGGGTCGCGCTGGTGATCGCGGGCGATACGGGCCCACTGCATCTAGCGTGCGCGCTGGGACGACCGGTCGTCGGCATCTATGGCCCCACCGATCCCAGCCGCAATGGCCCTTTTGGCACCCGTTCGCGGGTCCTGCGCAGTCCTGAGAGTCGTCGGGATCACACCCGTCGGCCGGAGACGGAGGCAGGTCTGTTGACTATCTCGCCCGAAGACGTGCTGCGGGCGGCTGGTGAATTGCTGGCCGAGGAGGCTGTGGCATGAGTCCTTCCTCCGAGCACAACGACTGGATCACACACTGGCAGCGTGTCGCTCGCCGCATACGCGTGCCACTGGGATTCCTCACAGCTGCGCTCTATTTGTTCGAGCTTTGGCGTCACCCTCCGGTACCCGCGGCCGTAGCCTGGAGTTTGCTGCTGGTGGTCCCCGGCCTGTGGCTTCGCGGATATGCCTCTGGCTACGTCAAAAAGAATCAAGAACTTACCACAACCGGACCGTATGCTCACACCCGCAACCCGCTATACCTGGGATCGATGCTGATGGCTGCAGGCTTTGCCGTTGCGCTGGAAAGTTGGGCGGTGGCACTGGTGCTTGCCATCGGTTTTTCGGTTATTTACATCCCCGTGATTGCGTCAGAAGAGCGGTTCCTGCGCGCCACATTCCCCGAATTCGACGAGTACTGCCGCCGGGTTCCCCGTCTGATTCCTCGCCTGACTGCGGCCGGGAATCGCGGCGGGGAACTGCGTGGCCGGTTTTTCCTTCCGCTCTATCTCAAGCACCGCGAGTACAATGCTCTCTTGGGAGCAACGCTACTCTACATCAGCTTGATCCTCGTGCGTCCGGCTCTCAACGCGCTGTTCCATGTGCGCCAGTGAACTTATTGCGCACATTCACAGTCCAATGCTTTAAGGAGTCAAGCCAGCCGGTGAAGATGCGCACGACTGCCACAGCCATCCTATGCGCCTTAATCCTCCCCGTCATGGCTTTTGGCCAGCAGATCCCTCCGCTGCCGCCGCCACGTGCCGGTTACGTCTTTCCTCAGAAGCAGACTCTGACCTATTCCGTTGATTGGCGAGTGTTTCCGGCAGGTACGGCGGTCATTCACTTCGAAGAGGCGGGCGACCGGGAGAAGATTACGGCCAGCGCAGACACGATCGGCGCCATCAACCTCCTCTTCCACGTCGACGATCACTTTCAGTCTAACTTCGACCGTACTAAAGGCTGCACTGCCGAGTTTGACAAGCAGACTGTTGAAGGACGCCGCCAGATCAGCTCTACTCTAAAGCTTGATTACACCCAGCTCAAATCAATTCTTGACGAAAAGAACCTCGTCACCGGGCAGACCAAGCACGTCGAGATGCCGGTCACCGGCTGCTTGACCGACTTGCTGACCGGGGTATTCTATGGCTCATCGCAGACGATGGAGTTGGGCAAGAGCTTTGTAATTCCTGTCGTCGACGCTATGCATTCGGTCCCCGTGACGATGAAGGTGGAGGGCCGCGAAGAGATCAAGACACCGGTCGGCACCTACAAAACGCTGAGGGTCGAACCCACCGCCGATGCCGGCGTTGTTAAGAACCGCGGCAACATCTGGGTCTGGTACACCGACGACGATCGCCACCTGCCTGTCCAGATGCGGGCGCGCCTCTTCTGGGGCACCATCACCTTCCGTCTATCCGCCAACGAAAGCAAGTAGCCGTTGAGTCGCAGCTTGCTGTTCAGGGTCTACTGCATCCGGTAGCGTTCGCGCATCAGCCGTTGCAAGCGGGGCCAGAAGATCAGATTGAAAGCCAGTTCCTTGTCGGGAAACATCGAAAGCGCCAACCGCCGAGTGTCCGCCACCATTTCTGAAGCTTGCTCGACGGAAAGCGAGGAGTCTTGGGCGATGACCTGCGTGACCATGTTCACCACCATCTGCAGGCGCCGAATCCGGCGATTCTCTTCTTTCAATTCTTCTGGAGTTTGGGGGGACTGATGCTCTTCGGCGAGACGGGAATCTTCTGAAGTTGGACCGGAGCCCGGCTGCTCCCATGGCAGGTCGATTGAACCCATGCGGCTATCCCTCCTCGAATGGGGGGTGAGATGGCTTGCGTTGTGAGCATCCTATCACCGGATCGGGTGTTCCTTGCCAGCCTGATTGCGTTTCGGTTTAACACCACTGCAACACTTGTTTCCAACGAATCGCCAAGTAGTCGGTGACGGGGCCGCCTCATACCGGCTTTCGGCAGAAGCGGTTTGCGGCCGGAAACACGAACAGCCCGTAAAATAGGGATAGATGGCTTTTACCGAACAATACGATGTGGTGGTGGTGGGCGCAGGACACGCCGGGTGCGAGGCCGCAATGGCTGCAGCGCGAATGGGTCTCAAAACCGCCCTGATCACCATGAACCTCGACCTGATTGCCCAAATGAGTTGTAACCCTGCCATTGGCGGCGTGGCCAAAGGACATCTCGTCCGGGAAGTTGACGCTCTGGGTGGCATCATGGGCGAGGTTGCCGACGCGGTCGGGATCCAGTTCCGCTTGCTGAATACATCGCGCGGGCCCGCGGTTTGGAGTCCCCGCGCACAGTGCGACAAGCAGCTTTATCGCGTCAAAATGCGCGAAGTACTCGAGGCTCAGGCCGGACTACACATTCGCCAGGCTGAAGTCGTTGACCTGGTTACTGAGGATTCTGGCCCCGGTATGACCCCTAATGCCAGCGATTCAGCGGAGGTTCCGCGTCCTGTCCGCGCCCGGCGACGCGTGCTTGGCCTCAAACTCCGAGACGGTCGGCGGCTCCTCGCAGGTGCCACGATCATCACCACAGGCACATTTCTCAACGGCCTCATTCACTGCGGGGAAGAGCGTTACCCCGCCGGCCGCAGCGGCGAACCTGCCAGCGTTCTTCTGGGTGAGGCGCTCCGGGCGCTT
>OBLU010002182.1_pt1 | contig 18138 bp, 10 predicted proteins | sample 1518681 | NCBI WGS metagenome assembly OBLU01 (sample SAMEA3539304, study PRJEB22396) | soil metagenome | biome: tundra; feature: field; material: soil | place: USA | collected 2010-05 | depth 0.15 m | reverse complement strand
CATCGGCGGTGCGATTCTGCTGTAGCCAGAGGTTGTAGATGCGGGTGAGCTCTTCATCGTAGTAGGGAGTGGGGGCGCGAAAACCGAGATAGAGGGCGTTCTCGTTGAGGAGTTCCACGATGGCGATGGCGCTCTCATTGCGGTATTCGGTGCCGGTGTAAGGGTTGACGTGGGTCAGCAGGTTCCTGGCGTATTCCTTCTCAAGAGCGATGAGGCGCGGATCGAAAAGCGTGAGTCCCTTGCCCCATTGGATCTTGTCAAAGTCCTGCACGCCGTCGCCGGACTTATACGAGCGTCCCACGTTCAGGTTGAGATCGACATAGATTCCGCGCTTCTTGAATTCGGCGATCTCATAATCCAGCCGGTCGAGTTGCCGGGCGTCGAAGGCGCGGCTGTCATTGCGGGAGGAATCGATAATCCCGCGCGGCGCCGCCAGGTCGAGGAAGTGCAGCCTCACCATGTTGACGCCGTAGCGGGCCAGGGTAGCCGCGTAGAGCCCAGCGTCTTCATGGGACGGAAGCAGGACCGAACCGCGGCTCCAATCGGTGATGTGGACACCCCAGAAGCGGATGCGCTGGCCGCCGGGTTTGACGAAGTGGCCGCCCTGAATACGGATGAAGCCATCTTTGCCGGCGGGCGCATCGAGCAGAAAGGACACATCGGCGGGCGAGGTTCCACCCGCGCGATGATCCATCACAAAAGGCTTTAACAGGCCGTCATCCCACTGCGTGAAGGCGGGGGTGGAGAGGAGCAGGAGCAGCAACGGCCCCTTGGGAAATCTACCCCGCAAGCGAGTTTGCATGGTCAGAATTGGAACCGGGCCACGAGTGGGCCATTGCGCGAGCCACTGATGCCACGGGATTGCCGGCCGCCGGTGTGGGGAGATGCAAAGTAAGGTTCAGACGCGCCGTTTTCGTGGGCGCATCCAGCACGCAGCCAAAAGTCCGCCACATCTCCCAACATCTGAAAAAGTCCACCTCTAGTTCATGCCGCACATGCCGGGAGTGGGGCAGCGTCCGCCGGAGGGGCAGGAGGGCATCTCGGCGCTCTTCGACGCGCCGTGGGCGCGCGCGGAGAAAGTCGAGAGTTCCTGCTGGAGGTGTTTCTGGCCGCAGGACGGGCACACGAGAGAGTCCGCGTCGGCGGAGCGGCGGACCAGTTTCTCGAACTTGGTCCCGCAATCGGCACAAAGGTATTCGAAGATCGGCATGGCGTAAAGAGTCCCTATTCCAATATTATATCGAATAACTCGACCAACGCCGGGCCGGCTACCGCCGCCGTGTTGCAGTTTCCGCGAGCTGTGGCTGTCGATACCGCTGGTAATCTTTACATCGCCGACGGGCTCGCAAACGGCATTCGTAAAGTAACTGTCGGCATCATCAACGCCTTTTAGCCTGGGTAGCCTGGGTATATCAGAGTTCCAGTCAGGTAAGGGTCGTTGGCCAGCGGGCAACGTTCGGGTGTAATCGTTCCGACTAAGCCATACAGAGAATCGTATCAGGCAGACCGCGATGATACGCTGTCACCTTAGGCATTCGAGTTCGAGCAGACAATGGCGATTCAAAAGTGCAGGCGATGTGGACGCGTGTTTACCCCAGGCCCGCCGGATCCGGCGCTCATGGAGATGTGCCCGGAGTGCCACTCTCGCAAACTTTGTCGAGCCACCACACTAGTTCTCGATCGGCTAGCAGCGGTCAATCCGTGCGGGTTCTGCAGCCACAGCGAAACAGTTCACCGGTACAAGGGCACCAGGTTTCTAGACGCATGCACGATACTCGGCTGCGGATGTCAAAACTTCGTTGCTCGCAACCGAATGGAGGACGAATTGGAGCATGGGTCTAACTGACCGCAACGTTAGAACTCTCGCTCATGAAACGTTCCGGAAAGCGTTCCAGCATGACACGAATCAACCCGGAGCGTGAGCGAACGCCGGTCTTGAGGAAGATCTGCTGGACAGTGCATTTGACGGACGTTTCCGATACTCCCAGGCGGGCCGCAATCTCCTTGTTCGCGAAGCCAACGGCAATACCGCGAAGCACCTGGGCCTGCCGCTCGGAAAACGGCACGGCCCAGGAAGGTAGCCGGCTTGGCGTACCCTGCAGCGCGCGGCGCAGGCACTCGCTGTCCTGCCAGGTGGCGCCGCGTAAAACTTCTCGCACGCAGTCCGCCAAATCCTTCAGGGCAGAGGTCTTCCACACGATGCCGGCGGCCCCCATGGCGAGCAGTCGTCGCACTGCAAGGTGGTTAATTCCGGCCGAGACGATCAGGACAGGGACCTTCAGCGAAATCTCCCGAAGTCGGTCGAAAAAGGCGAAGGCGAGTTCGCTACCTAGATCGTAATCCAGCAGAACGATGTGAACAGCCGATTTGCGCAAGTACTCAATCGCGGACGAAATATCAGGTACTGCCAAGCTACTCGCGCAATCCGCGTCGCCCTTAAAAAATTCGCACAGGACCTCGCGTATCATTGCGTGGTCATCCACAATCAAAATACTGTACCTCATAATTGTGACGGCCTCCAGTGATCCGCATCCTTCACAGCCAAACGAACAGCGTCAGAATAACACCTGAAAGATGGGCAAGATACTAGGAGTAGTGATGAGGAGTTTTCCTAGTCCTGTACGGGGGTGAATCCCAATCCCCGTTGTCGGTTTTGAGGCGAGACCAGACTGAGTCGAAAGGCTGCGGCTATCAATTCCGCCGTCGAGGATACCCGAAGCTGGGCCATCAGTCGGTACTTATGGAATTCGACGGTCTTCGGAGAGATGCCGAGGATCGCTGCGATTTCTTTTAGGGCGCAGCCCTGCGCCACCAATTGGAGGACCTCCCTCTGCCGCTGAGTGAGGAGCCCGATCGGACCAGCCGGTTGCTGACTCCCATTGTCGACGACTGCCATGTCCTTGGTATCCCGATTGAGTGCCGCATGAATTGCACCGATCAATTGATCGGGGGCTTGCTTTGACACGTAGGCCGACGCGCCCGCGCGCAACGCCTCCAGTTTGAACAGGCTTTCAGAATGGACAGTAAACAATATGACTCGTACCTGCGGTACCGCTGCTCGGATCTCCCGCACCGCTTCGATTCCGCTCAGTGATCGCATGGAAATCGAAAGCACTACGGCGTCAGGCTGCATCCTCACCGCGGTGAAAACGAGCGTCCTTCCGTCTTGCTCCACGTCGATGACCTCGAACTCGGCCGCCAGGAGTTTCTCGGTCCGTGCTAAGTCAATCGAATCGCCGTCACCAATTAATACCCGGAACCGTTTCACACTGTTCCTCCGATGGAGACACCGACGGGGTTGCCTGCGTCGTCTCACTGCACCGGTGCATAGGAGCCCTTCCGTGGTCTTGATGATTGCATGAAGTGGACCACGGGTTGATACCCCAGTCTAAAATAACCCAGGTCCAGCGCGGGTTCAAGTACCAAATGATACCACGCGGGTGTTGTAATAGTGGCCACATTCACAGATTTGTAGTGACGGAAGGAGTGTCCTCGCTCCTAGCCCGGCTAGTCCGGAGTGGCTAATCGGACAGCGAAACCCCTAAAGAGTAGCCTAGCGAAAGATAGGCACGGTTGTTCGTTGACTTTGTTGGCCTGTGGCCGTATTCTTCAGTCTCCGAGCAGACCCAGAGAACGACCGGGTTGTTGGACGGTTCGTGTGGTAACTATGGCCTTTTTCCCGCATGTAGAAGAATTCGGTGGCGAAGAATGGTTTGCCGTACAAGTAGATCCGAAATTGACTCAACCGATTCTGGCTGCACTTGGTCAGAAGGGTTATGATGCCTTCACGCCCTTCCAGACAGTCGTCAGAAAGTGGCGAGACAGGACCTCGGAATCGCTGGTGCCGGCTTTCGCGGGCTACATATTTACGCGGTTGGACTTGCGCTTCCGGCTCCCTGTACTGACCACGCCCGGCGTGCGTGGCCTGGTCGGATACGGCAAACAGCCGGCTTCGATTTGCGGGGAAGAAATCGAGGCGATCCGACGCTTAATGGATTCGAAGCTAAGCGTGGAAGCGTCTCCTTTCCTGCAAGCTGGCGATGCGGTCCAATTGGTTGCGGGGCCGCTGGCGGGTCTGACGGGCATTTTGATCGGCCACCCGAGACTCAATCGGGTTCTCATCCGCGTGACCCTGATCCAGCAAGCACTGGCGGTGGATGTGGAGTCGGATTGGGTACGGCCACTGGCGAATCCCACCGCCGTGGATCAGGTTTCCAAAATAGGCGCCCATGGGCACGATGCGCGTGCCGGTGGTACGCCGTTCGGTCTCCCTGCGATGCGCCCGTTAAGGGCGTGAGGGCGATTAGGGGAGGATCGGTTTTGCTCGACGGGCAGTGCCGCTGCCGATTTCGATAGGGGACGCGAAAGGCCGCCCATTCTTAGCATGAACGATACCAGCACGGAGGAACAGAAGGAAAATGAGACAACTGAAACTCAAGGGTTTAGTGTGGCACGGCCGGAATGCGGACTGCAACAACGGGACCGAAGCGAAGCGGCAAGCACCGATCGCCGTTCTCTTCCTCGCGGTTGGATTAGGGCTGGTTTTGCCGCATGACGCGAGAGCGGCCATGGTCGGCGCTTATGATTTGTCACTTTGGACCTTGACCAATACGTCCGCGGATGGTTTCGCGATTCCCACGACTCTGGGCGTCGATATTACCGGGGGTAACACCGGGAGCACAAAACCGGGCACAACGGATTTGACGATCCTGGCTGCGGGAACCGGCCTGGTGAGTTTCGCCTTTTTCTATTTCTCGCTGGATCTACCTACCCTTGACTATGCGGGATACCTGCTCGGCCCCAACTTTTTCCCGCTTGCCGATACCAGCGGTACCTCCGGGAACCCAAGCTTTTCCGTTCTCCAGGGGCAGAGTTTCGGCTTTCGGGTAGGCACCGCGGATAATCAGTGGGAGCCTGGGATCCTATCCATCTCGGACTTCAACGCCCCCGCGAGTCCTGCAGGCACTAACGCCCCAGAGCCGGCCACCGCGGCCGTTGTTCTGGCAGCACTCGCATTAGCCGTGGGAGTACGACTCAGGCAGCTCCGGATTGGTCGGCAGTGGAAGAAGCAGTGGAAGAATCCGATAAGCCTTGGCAGCATGCGGCTTGCGATCATTGGGATCGGCCTGGCAGCTAGCTCTTCGCTCTTCGCGCAGCTTCACTTCACCGGCTCGCCGGTAACGGGCAAGTTGGTGTTGATCGGTCAAGTCAACGTCCTGCAGCAGGCACAGCAGGTTCAGCACCTACAGATTGCGGTTAGCCAAACCTTGAGCTCAAATGGTCAGGGACCGGAAATAAAGCCGAACGTTCCGCATGTGCTCTTGAAGCCGCCAGCGAAGACGACGACTTTCCTCCAGACTGGACTACTGTCCCTGTCCAACAATCCGCTCATGACGCCCATGGCGATCAGTCCGATCACGAGTGCGTTTCACTTCAACGGGATCACCCACTACGACCAGCGAAACGCCAATCATGGCAACCAATTCAGCGTGGAACCGCCGTCTCAGGGTCTCGCGGTTGCCAATGGCTTTATTTTGGAGGCCGTAAACAACGCCTTTCAGGTCTATGACTTGTCGGGGGTTCCCCAACTTCCGGCGGTATTGTCGACGAACCAGGTATTTGGCTTGGCGCCGGCAATTGACCGCAATACCGGTATCAACGGCCCGTTCCCGGCCGACATCCAGGCATTCTGGGACCCGGACATCCGCCGCTGGTTCGTCTTGCAGCGGGTGGCAGCAAACGATGCCGCGGGCAACCCACTGCCCCAGTCGCAGATTTACCTCGCGGTCAGCCAGACCGACAACCCCACGGGAACGTACAACATCTACTCGATGGACACCACGAATGCCTCGAATCCAGGCTGCCCTTGCCTCCCGGACTATCCCCAGATTGGAGCCGATCAATATGGATTCTACATCAGCTCTAACGAATTCAACTTTTACGAACAATACGTCGACGTCTCCATTCTGGCGATCTCGAAGGCGTCGTTGGCGTTGGGGGTAACCCACCCGACGGCTTTCGAGTTTCTTGTGCCTTATAACACATATGAATTCACGATCCACCCAGCCACGACACCTCCGGGTGCGTCCTACTTCAACCAGAACCCCGGTGTCGGCGGTGTCGAGTACTTCGTCAGTAGCCAGATGAGCTCTGGTAGCGCCATGGCGATTTACGCCATGTCTAATACGAACTCTCTGGCGACCACAAGTCCCAATCTGACGCTCACCGAAACCACGGTTCCGACGTTGGCTTACTCGGCCGCACCGCTCGCCTCGCAGCCTCCGGGCCCGCTCCCATACGGGTCGACCCAGGGGGTAACTGTCCCGCGCCAAATCGATGGCGGCGATACACGTATTCAGTCGGTGGTCTACTCGGGCGGGCGCCTGTACGTCACGTTGGGAACCCAGGTCATTGATGCGAACAGCAACATACTGGCCGGCGGCGCTTTCGTTGTCATATCTCTGGCGATTCGCGGTGGCTTGATGACCGCCTCCGCGCTGCGCCAAGGTTACCTGCTAGTGAATGGCAACCATCTACTCCGCCCCGCGATCGGGGTTGACGCACAGGGCAGAGGCGCGATCGTGTTTACGCTCGTCGGTCCCGGCTATTATCCGTCGGCAGCTTTCGTGCCGTTCTCTGCCTTCGCCGCTGGAGGGACTCTTCAAGTCGCTGCGGCGGGGGCCTTCCCGGAGGACGGCTTCTCGGCATACGACTTTTATCCGTACTATGCCCGATGGGGCGACTACGCTGCTGCGGTGGTGGGCGGCGATGGGCGCATCTGGCTTGCGACGGAGTATATCCCCAACATCGCACTAAACCAGTACCCAACAAGCGGTTACGCCAACTGGGGAACTTCGGTGATTGCGGTCAACCCGCAATAAAGCAATGGCAAATGCCTTGGCTCCGCTCAGAACTGTGCAGTTCCAGGCGAAGTGGCGAGCCGCAGTCGTTGTATACGTGCTCCAGCCACAGGGAATCGTTTCGACCGGAGCGTTAGATGCCAACTACTCGAAAAGACACGCAGAGACGGACGCCAGTGCAGATTTCCAAAAGTAGTTCATCCATTCCGGAAGTGGGCCTCGTTCTGATGGACGAGACGCTCAGAGTGGTCGGATGTGACCGCGGGGCAGCCGCGATACTGAAGTTTCCGAGTCACCTGGAAGGGGCCGTCCGCTCGATTCCCGCGGAGATCCTGGAAGCCATCCAGAGCCGCAGACGGATCGGCGTGCCGTATTCCAAAATGCACTTCCCGACGGGGAGCGGCGAATATGTTTGCCGGTCGTACTTGGTGGAATCCGAGGACGGGTCGCTATCAGGCACGCTCGTTGCACTCCATCTGGAGAGAGCCGCCATGGGCGGCCTGGCCATCCAGGACATTTCGGCCAGATACCGCTTGAGCGAGCGGGAAGAAGAAACGCTCAAGGGAGTATTGATCGGCCTGAGTACCAAGGAAGTCGCGGACCAGATGCAAATCAGCCCCAACACGGTGAAAGCTTATATACGCCTGATCATGATCAAGATGCGGGTGACCACCCGATGGGGCATCATCGCCAAGGTTTTTGGAAGCCGCGAGTCGATGGATGAAACTACTGCGACTCCCCAAGCTCGCGCACGTGGCGGCGATTTACCTTGACCCGCCCAAGGCGGCGCTTGGTGGCGTTCACCATGGACCGCAGGTACTAGTACCAGAGAATGCCGCAGCGCATGTCGATTTGCTCACAACTAAGCTGGAAGGACCAAGGAAGAGGCTGCGCTGCCTTGGTTCCCGGGTTTCCCCGCCCCAGTTTCCGCCTGCTTCGCGCTGGTCGGTCGAGGGCGGGCAGTTATTTGGCCAATAGAGATTTCCTCACCATGCACCCGCGCAATCTCGTTCTCGTGACCTTCGCTTTGCCGTTGCTCGCCTTTGGCCAAGCCACCACCGGGTTCGGCCCCAACGGAGTGACGGTGAATGCCGCCGTACCCGATTCGTTCCAGGTCCACACCATCGCGAATGTTGTCGTTTCAGGCAGCGCTTTCCCGGCTGGCTCGGGCGCTGTCGACTTGACGAACGCCGGGGCCCTCAGCGCCGATCTGTACGGACCGGGACTGGGCAATCACATCGGCGCCATCTGCGCCAACGCGTACGCCTTCTCCCCTGATGAACTGGAGATCGCTTGCTGTTCCTGTCTGGTGATGCCGAATGCGGCAGTCAGCATCAAAGCTTCCGATATCATTCAGAACACCCTGACCGGGGCGGTTCCGGCTAACATCACTGTGAAGTTGCTGGCGACCATCCCCGGCGCCTCGGATGCTTCACCCGCGGGCGTGAACACCCAGGCGACCTTTACCGGCCAGACTTGCAACGCAGCCAACGTAGCGTTAGGTGCGGTCAACCTGGCTCCCGGCATGCGCGCCTGGGCGGTGACCACCCACCTTTTGCCGACGTCCAGTCCAGCGGCTCCCGTGTTCGGGACCACGGAAAGCTACTTCGCGCGTGCCGCTCTGAGCCCGGCCGAACTGGCCAGTTTGGTGGTGCGGTGCGCTTTCATCGTCGGTAATGGCAGCGGCGCTGGCCAATGCAAGGGCTGCCAGGCCGGCATCTACGGAGGCTCCAAGAAGTGAGGCAAGGTGCATCGATTTGTCTTGAGCCACAGGCCGCGCCTGGTGGCTCACAATATCCAAACTCTCTAGTACTTACAGGACTCAGCAGCAACATATTAAGTAACTCACAACTAACTCAGAAAGAGCAGCATAGACAAAGCATGCCAACTAGTGCCCTGCATAACGCTGCGCCATCTTTCCGCTGCTCCGCACGGGTCGGTCGGGCGGTTTCAGCGGGGTTACAACTGCGTGCGCTAACCCATTCGACTAGGCAATCATGGGAATTGAATACTATTGGCGGGGCTGGTAGTGTACATACGGAGGGTTTCCAAACATGCTATTGCGCAATCTCGTTCTCGCGACCCTCGCCTTGTCGGTGGTCGCCTTTGGCCAAGCCGTTACTGGCTTCGGCCCCAACGGAGTGACGGTGAATGCTACTACACCAGATTCGTTCCAGGTTCACACCATCCCGAGTGTGACCATCGCTGCTAATTCAGGCTGTATCGACTTGACGAACGCCGGAGCCCTCGGCGCCGATCTATATGGGCCGGGGCTGGGCAATCACATCGGCAGCATCTGCGTCAACGTATACGCTTTCTCCTCTGACGAACAGGAGGTCGCGTGCTGTTCCTGTCTGGTGACGCCGAATGCGGCAGTTCACATCTGCGCTTCCGATATCGTCCAGAACACCCTGACCGGCGTGGTTCCGACCAACATCACCGCGAAGTTGCTCTCGGTCATACCCGGCGCGTCGGCTGCTGCCCCCGCGGGCATGAACACCCAGGCCACCTTTAACGGCCAAACCTGCAACGCCGCCAACGTAGCGATCGGCGCGACCAACCTCGCTCCCGGCCTGCGCGCCTGGGCGGTGAACGCGCACGCTATCCCGACTACCCCCACTTTGTACGGGGTCACGGAAAGCACGTTCGAGCGTGCCGATCTGAGCCCGGGCGAACTGTCCAGCCTCACTCAGCGTTGCGCCAACACCATCGGTAATGGCAGCGGCTCCGGTTATTGCGGCACCGCCTGCAAGCCCGGCGTCCTTGGCTCCGTCAAGAAGTAGTTGTTGTAGCTGACTCCTTCGGGTAACCGGGCAGAACGCAACGGTTACCCGAGTCTTTTTCAATAAACACAAACCAAAACCCCCTTCGAAAGATGAGACCTCAGAATATGAAACCGTTAGTCGTAGGTATTATCTTCTCCTTTCTTGGCATCCTTGGCGCCCATGCCGGCGACGCTGTGACATCGCCAGCTACTGGCCCGCTTGTTGAGATTGACGGCGCAAAAATCACCGACGCCGACCTCCAGCGAAAATATCCGGGTCGCCTGTTCCAGGCTCGTACCACGTATTATCAGGCGGAGCGGCAAGCCCTGGATGAGTTCATTGAGGAGTACCTGCTGGAGCGGCAGGCGAAGGCCGAGAATGTGACCGTGGACCAATTGCTGGAACGTCATGTCAGCAACGCGATCGCGAAGGATCCGCCGGAAGATATGCTGCGGCTGTACTACGAGGTTGTCAATCCACCGGACACCTACGATAAAGTCCGGCCACAACTCCTGGACCATCTTCGAAAAGTCCGTTTGGCCAAGGCGAAGACGGCCTATATGCAGTCGTTGCGCAGCAAGGCTAGCGTTACCATCGGGCTCCAGGCGCCACGCGCCGACATATCGTTGAAGAATGCCGCGGTCCGCGGAAGCGCAGGTGCGCCTGTCGTGCTCGTCGAGTACGCGGACTACGAATGTCCTTACTGCCAACAGGTGCAACCCGCCGTTGACAAAGTAATCAGCGAATATAAAGGGAAAGTCGCTCTCGCTTTTAAGGATGTTCCGTTACCGATGCACGCCAACGCCGCCAAAGCGGCGGAGGCGGCCCGATGCGCCGAAACGCAGGACAAGTTCTGGGAGTACCATGACCTGCTGTTCGCTAAGAAACAACTCGAACCCGCGAAGCTTAAGGAATATGCACGCGACTTGAAACTCGACACGGCGGCCTTCGATAAATGCCTGGACACCGGCGCACAATCCGAATTAATCAACGCACAATTGACCGAGGCGCAAGCGTTGGGAGTGCAGGGCACGCCGACCTTTTTTGTCAACGGTCGCGCTACTACCGGCAACCTGACCGTTGAGCAACTGCGCCAGATCCTGGACGAGGAACTGGCGCTGGTTCCAAGCCAGCCGGGCCAGCGGGCGGCTGCCCACCAGAAATAGTCCTCAAGAATATCGGCAAGCATCACTTTGTCCGTGAAAGCAGTCGGCGGTAGGTTGCCACAAAATCGCGTTTAGGATCCAGGGAGGTCGCCATGCGTTACGTGAGCCGGATGGTTGTGCTCGGTATCTGCACAGTTGTTCCCGGTGTGTTGTTTGCCCAAGGCGGGCAGACGCTGTCCATCACGAATTACCAGTTCGTGAGTTCCCAACAGGTCACGGCAACGATGGCGAACGTGACCTACCAGGCCGATGTTGTCAACACTGGAAAGCCCGAAGCCGCGGTGTTGGCTACGGCGGACACTCTGAATCCCGGCAGCTTTACCATGGTGCTCGGCCAGAACACCCTGACTTTTGCGCCGGTTCCTGCCAACTCGCAGGTGACTAGTAGCAATACCTTTACCATACGGGTCAACCGAACGGTTCCTTTCGACTTCGCGAATCTACAATGGACGTTCCAGACCACGCCGTTGCCGCCGGTCGCTAACGCCGGCGCCAACCAAACGGCAAAGGTCGGCGACACGGTAACCTTGAACGGTAGCGGCTCGACCAATCCGAGCGGCGTCGGCACGTTGACCTATAGCTGGGCTTTCACCTCCCGCCCCGGAGGAAGTTCGCAACGCTTAAGCAGTCCGACCTCCGTCATGCCGACGTTTGTGGTCGACGTGCCGGGCAATTTCATCATCGCGCTCACCGTCAGCAACGGAATTGCAAGCAGCACCTCCAGTGTCACGGTGAGCACGCTTTACTCGCCACCCGTGGCAAATGCCGGTCCGAATCAAACCGTTAGCCTTGGATCGAAGGTGTTTCTTGACGGTAGTCACTCGACGGATGTTGACGGAAATCCTCTGACCTACCAATGGAGCTTCGTCGGCCTGCCTTCCGGCAGCCTGGCGACGCTGACAGGCGCCAACACAGTTTCTCCCAGTTTTACCGTGGATAAGCCGGGCACGTATCAAATCCGGTTGATCGTGAATGACGGCGTGAACGACAGCTCGCCGGCTTTCGTCACCGTCACCACGCAGAATACCCCTCCGGTCGCCAACGCGGGGCCTAATCAAGTGGTCAGTGTGGGCACATTGGTGCATCTGAACGGCACCGGATCGACGGACGTCGATGGCAATCCGCTCACCTACCGCTGGAGCCTCACCACCCTCGCACCCGGCAGCAAGGCGGTGCTGAGCAGTTCGACCGATCCCATGCCCACGTTCACTGTCGATGCGCCGGGGACGTACGTGGCACAGTTGATCGTAAACGACGGCCAAGTGGATAGTACTCCATCCACCGTCACGATAACCACCAACGCCCTGCTGGCGCCCACCGCCAATGCCGGCACGAACCAAACGGTGGGCCATGGCGTAACCGTTACGCTCAATGGTTCCGGGACCGATCCGCAGGGGTTGCCCCTCACCTATCAGTGGTCGCTGATCAACCGGCCTCCAAACAGCATGGCCGTGCTGTCTTCGACGAGCGTCGCCAAACCCACTTTTGTGGCCGACCTCCCCGGCTTGTATACCGCCCAACTCGTCGTTAACAATACTTTCCTGAGCAGCCCGCCGTCGACCGTGAACATCACGACCACGAATACACCCCCCGTTGCGAACGCGGGGCCCAACCAAAACGTGACCACCGGTATCGCCGTGCAACTTGACGGAAGCGGCTCCACGGATGCCGACAATGACCCACTCACCTACTCGTGGTCAATCATAGGCAGGCCGACCAATAGCAACGCCCTGATTACGACGCCGAACATCGCTCAGCCGACGTTCGTCCCCGATTTAGCCGGCACGTATATCGTGCAGTTGATCGTGAACGATGGATTCGTGAACAGCCAACCGGTCACCGTGACCATAACCGCCGTCAATACCTTGCGCTTCAGTCTGACGCCCAGTCCTTTAAACTTGAACACTGCGGTCAATGGCACCGTCCGGGTGACGGCGCCTTTCGCAGCCGGTCCTACTGGCCAAGCCGTGCAGTTACAGAGCTTCGACACCACGGTCGTGACCGTGCCTTCAACTGCTACGATCCCCGCGGGCGGCACCTTCATCGACGTCCCCGTCAGTACTGTGAACGCCGGCAGTACCACCATTCTGGTGTCCTGTGTGGGCACCTGCGGTTATCAACCTGGGACGGGCACAGTAAACGTCGCCGCAGCCACAATTGCCCTGACGCTGAATTCCGGAAATATACTTTTCGGAGGTCAGACTGGCGGAACCATCAGCTTGAGCGTCCCGGCTCCGGCCGGTGGTGTGACTGTTGCCCTCACATCCGTTCCGTCTAGTGCGGTGCAGATATCACCGGTCAGTGTGCCGATTTCAGCCGGAAGCAGCACTGGAACCTTCACCGTGACCGGTGCGGCCGTGGGTTCCGCGACCATCACCGGCAGCGCATCCCGCTTTACCAGCGGCACGGCGAATGTAACGGTAGGCAAGGCGGGAACCATCGTCCTGCCGGCCAATACGACGGTAGCGCCGGGCCAGACAGTGCCGTTCTCCGTGAGCCTGGCTGCGCCAGCACCCCAGGGTGTCACGATCACGCTCTCCAGCAGCGATCCGAACATCGTGACCGTCTCGCCGAGTGTGTTCATCGATTCCGGGATGACCACGCCTGCGACGGGAGCCCAGATCACCGGTGGGCCGAACCAGGCATCGGCGACCATTACCGCATCCGCCCAGGGCTTCACGGGCAGCACTGCGAACGTGTCGGTGGTGGCCCCCCTGGCAATCCTCACGACATCCTTGCCCAACGGGCAAGTGAACGCGTTGTACTCGCAGGCGTTGCACGCTACGGGCGGGTTCGGGGCGTACACCTGGCAATTGACCGCCGGGACTCTGCCGGCAGGCTTGGCACTGAATGCTTCCACGGGGCTGATCGGCGGTACGCCGACGACCCCCGTCATCGCCACGCCACTTACCTTTAAGGTGATGGACTCCGGTTCCCCGGCTCAGACCGCCACCGTGAGTTTAAATCTGACCATCGCAGCGTCGACGTTGACGATCACGACCGCCTCGCTCCCGAATGGAGCCGTTGGTATCGCCTATTCACAGACGCTGACCGCGACGGGTGGCGCTACTCCTTATCACTGGCAGCTAACGTTCGGGACGCTGCCGAATGGCCTCACGCTCAATGCATCCACGGGCGCGATCAGCGGTACGCCGACCGCGCCGGCGAGCGCCACGCCACTCACCTTCCAGGTAACGGATTCCGGCTCCCCGGCCCAAACCGCAACCGGCAACTTCAGCTTGACCGTCACGCCGGCCATACTGACGATCACGACGGCTACACTTCCGAATGGAGCCGTCAGCGTCGCATATGCGAATTCGCTGGCTGCAACGGGAGGGACCGGGGCTTACACATGGACGGTGATGTCCGGGACTCTGCCTGCCGGCTTGAGCCTGAACGCCTCCAGCGGCCTGATCGGCGGCACACCGACAGCGGTCGCGACCGCCACACCGCTGACCTTCAAAGTCACCGATTCCGGTTCTTCGGCGCAAACCGCCACCGTCAATCTGACGTTAACCATCGCCGCTGCTCCGTTGACCATCACGACCAGTTCGCTGCCCAATGGGGTGGTGGGTACTCTCTACTCGCAAACGCTGGCCGCAACCGGCGGTACAGGAGCCTATTCCTGGCAGTTGACCGCCGGAACGCTTCCTAGCGGGCTCACGCTCAGTGCTGTCACGGGGCAGATTGGCGGCACGCCCATCGCGACCGTGACCGCTACGCCGCTGACCTTCAAAGTTACCGACTCCGGCTCCCCCGCTCAAACCGCGACCGCAAGTCTTACGCTAACCATCGTCGGGGCTGCGCTCACTATCACCACCCCGTCGCTTCCCAATGGAACCGTAGGCGTCGCCTATTCACAACTTCTCACGGCCTCTGGCGGGGCCACCCCGTACACCTGGCAGTTGACCGCGGGCACTTTGCCGTCCGGCCTCTCGCTTAATGCCTCCACCGGACGGATTAGCGGAACTCCGAGTGCCGTGACCAGCGCCACGCCACTGACTTTCAAGGTGACAGATTCGAGTTCGCCGGCAGTGACGGCGGCCGCGAACCTGTCCTTAGCCATCGATTTGCCGCAACTGAAGATCCTCACCACATCGTTGCCGAACGGGCAGGTGGGCTTTGCCTACGCGCAAACACTCTCAGCTACCGGCGGGACCGGCGCATATACCTGGCAGTTGACCAGCGGCACCTTGCCGAACGGCCTGACGCTGAACGCCTCCACCGGGTTGATTGGCGGCACACCCACGGCCGCCGTGAGCGCCACGCCGCTCACTTTTAAGGTTACCGACTCTGGTTCGCCGGCGCAGACGGCCAGCATGACTTTTACTTTGACGATCGCTCCGGGTCTGACCATCACTACGGTTTCGCTACCAGCCGCAGTCCTCAACGTTGCCTACGCGGTGACCCTACAGGCGCAGAGCGGAACTCCGCCTTATACGTGGTCGATCACCGCCGGCAGGCTGCCGACTGGGATGACTCTGGATCCTTCCAGCGGGTTGATCAGCGGCACGCCGTCCTTCACGAGTTCCACCGCCATAACCTTCAAAGTGACGGACTCCGGTTCGCCCGCGCAGACGGCGAGTGTGATGTTGACGATGACCGTCGCAGCCACGGGGCTGACCATCAACACCACCGCGCTGCTGAGTGGCCAACTCAACCAGGCGTACCCTCCCCCCTCCACCTCCTCTCCCGCCACGCAGACTCTGTGCTTCGATTTACCGCTTTACTGTCTGTCTGTTTCAGGCGGGATCGCGCCCTACAATTGGCTGGTGGTTTCAGGCAGCTTACCGGCAGGCCTGACGCTGAATTCAAGCACAGGGTCGATCAGCGGCACTCCGATCGAAGTGGTAACCAAGCGACAATTAGTGTTCCAGGTGAGCGACTCGGGTTCGCAGTCCAACATAGCGACTCTCAACATGTCCATCGCGTCCGGCCCGCTGACGATCACCACAACATCACTCCCCAGTGGCAATGTTGGGACGGCGTATTCGCAGACGCTGACGTCCACCGGCGGCGTTCCTACTACAAGCTGGCAGGTGACCGCCGGGACGTTGCCCGCGGGTCTGACCTTGAATGCCGCCACCGGCCAAATCAGCGGCACGCCGACGAACCCCATCACAGCCACGCCGCTCACGTTCAAGCTGAGCGATTCGGCCGTCCCGGTGCACGCCGCAACAGTCGACCTCAGCATGTCCATCGCGTCTGGCCCGTTGACAATCACGACCACATCGCTGCCCAACGGTTCGGTGGGTACGGCTTACTCGCAGACGCTTACCGCGACTGGCGGAAACGGAGCGCACACCTGGCAGTTGACCGCGGGCACCTTGCCCAACGGGCTAACGCTGAATGCCTCCACGGGCCTGATCGGCGGGACCCCAACCAACCAGGTGAACGCCACGCCCCTGACTTTCCTGGCGACCGACTCGGGTTCACCGGCCCAGACGGCTAGCGTCAACCTGAACCTGACCATCACAGCCGCGCCGCTCTCCATCACCACCACGTCACTGCCGAATGGAACCATCGGTACGTCCTACTCGCAAACGCTTCTCGCCACGGGCGGAACCGGGGCGTATACCTGGCAGCTAACCTCCGGCACGTTACCCGCCGGTTTGACCTTGAATACCTCCAGCGGGCTGATCAGCGGCACGCCGGCTACGGTGGTCACCGCCACGCCGCTGAGTTTCAAAGTGACCGATTCAAGCTCGCCCGCACAGACGGCGACCGCCAACCTCACGCTCACCATCTCGGCGGCGGCGCTGACCATCACCACCACAGCCCTGCCGACCGCCGTCGTGGGCACACCGTACTCCTTCACGCTAACGGCCACCGGCGGCGCGCTGCCCTATGCCTGGTCGATCGCCACTGGCCGGTTGCCTGGCGGCCTCGCGTTGGACCCCTCCACCGGCCTGATCAGCGGGACTCCGCAGTTCACGGATCCGGCTTCGATGACGTTTCGGGTGACGGATTCCAGTTCGCCGGCGCAATCCGCGACCCAGGTGTTGATCCTGACCATACTCACGTCTAACCTGGCCATCTCGACCACGTCTCTTGCAAACGGCCAAGTCGGTGTCGCGTACTCCCAGACGTTGACCGTCACGGGTGGCGTTACACCGTTCACGTGGGCCTTGACTGCGGGATCGTTGCCGGCTGGTTTGGCGCTAAACGCATCCACCGGCTTGATCAGCGGAACCCCGTCGGCGCCCGTGACCAACGCTCACCTTACGTTCCAGGTGAAGGATTCGAGTTCACCCCAGCAGACGTCGAGCGCCGGATTCCAAATCACGATCGCACCCGCGACACTGACTATTTCGACCACGTCGCTTCCCAACGGCGCGGTCGGTGCGGTTTACTCGCAGACGCTCGCAGCCAGCGGCGGGACTGCACCCCTCACGTGGCAGTTGACCTCGGGAACGCTCCCGGCCGGCTTGACGCTGAATGCCTCCTCCGGCCTGATCGGCGGAACACCTTCGGTAGCGGTCACCGCTACGCCGTTGACGTTCAATGTTACCGACTCCAGTACGCCCACGCAGACCGCAAGCGTCAACCTCACGTTGACGATTACGCCGGCGACCCTGATTATCACCACGGCCTCCTTGCCCAACGGCCAGGTTGGTGTGGCGTACTCGCAGAGCCTTGCAGCCACCGGCGGGACGGGCGCTTTGACATGGCAGTTGACGGCCGGGACATTGCCGGCAGGCTTGGCACTGAATGCTTCCACGGGGCTGATCGGCGGCACGCCGACGGCTCCGGTGACCGCGACTCCGCTCAGCTTCAAGGTTACGGACTCGGGTTCCTCGGCGCAGACCTTCACAGCCAATCTGGCGTTGACAATCGCGCCCGCAACCCTAACCATCACCACCGCATCGCTGGCGAATGGCCTGGTGAATGTGGGCTACTCGCAGACATTGGCGGCCACTGGTGGAACCGGGGCCTTGACGTGGCAACTGACCGCCGGGACCTTACCGGCAGGCTTGGCACTGAATGCTTCCACGGGGCTGATCGGCGGCACGCCGACGACTCCCGTCACCGCCACGCCACTCACGTTTAAGGTGACGGACTCCGGGTCCTCGGCGCAGACCGCCACCGTGAATTTGAATCTGACCATCGCACCGGCGACGTTGACGATCACCACCACATCCCTGCCCAGCGGCCAGGTGGGTGTGGCATATTCCCAGAGCCTTGCGGCCACTGGTGGAACCGGGGCCTTGACGTGGCAACTGACCGCCGGGACCTTACCGGCAGGCTTGGCACTGAATGCTTCCACGGGGCTGATCGGCGGCACGCCGACTACTCCCGTCACCGCCACGCCACTCACGTTTAAGGTGACGGACTCCGGGTCCTCGG
>OBLU010002181.1_pt1 | contig 18140 bp, 16 predicted proteins | sample 1518681 | NCBI WGS metagenome assembly OBLU01 (sample SAMEA3539304, study PRJEB22396) | soil metagenome | biome: tundra; feature: field; material: soil | place: USA | collected 2010-05 | depth 0.15 m | reverse complement strand
CGTCGCTGGTGGAGTGGCCGGCGGCGAAGGCGTTGATGCCGTGTTCATCGGGCAGGAGGTAGATCTGCGGCACCGGCACACCGGCGGCGAGGGCCATCTCCTCCACCACGTTTCGCAGCTTCCGTTCGTCCGGGTTGGCCGTCGTCGGATCAACGAGGCGCCCGCCCAGCATGGTCGCCACCGTGCTGCCGCCCTGGGCCAGCTCCAAGGTCTTGAACCCGCTGCCCAGGGCAATCACGGCCAGGGTGCCGAGGGCGGCCCCAAAGAAAACCTGTGGATTCCAAAGCGCCAGTTGCACCTGCTCGTCGAATCCATGGTGATGCCGCGCGGCGACACCCGTGAAAATCACCAGCGCCGCGGCGTAAACCACGACGATCAGCATGGCCACGCCGAGAATGAAATAGACGACCAGGAGCTTGGTGTTGCGGCGGGCCTGGTCCTGACGCTCAAAGAAGTCCATGCGCGTGTAAACGGTTACAGGGTCGCAGGGGTTCCATGGGTTACAAGAGTTACAAGGGTTACAACGTTACATGGGGCGCTTCCTCTGGTGACCCTGTAACTATGTAACTATTGTAACTCATGTGACTGAGGCAACCCTGCAACTCCTCAAGTGAATGAAACCTTCGGCGCCTCTTTCTCTTCCGGCTTCTCAATGACGAAGAGCTCGGCCGGCCCGAAGTTAAACGGCTCGGCTATCATGTTGGTCGGGAACGTCTCGCGCTGGGTATTGTAAGCCATGACTGAGTCGTTGTAAGCCTGCCGGGCGAACGCCACTTTATTCTCGGTCGAGGTGAGTTCCTCCATCAAGGCCATCATTGTCGTGTTGGCCTTCAAGTCCGGATACGCCTCGGCGACCGCGAAGAGCCGGCCGAGCGTGCTGGTCAGGGCGGTTTCCGCGCCGGACAGGTCCTTCATGGCCGCGGCGTCGCCGGGGCTTTGCGCCGCCCGCACGTTGGCGGCGGAGGCGACATTGCGCGCAGCAATCACGGCCTCCAGCGTGCCACGCTCGTGTTTGATGTAGCCCTTGGCCGTCTCGACGAGGTTCGGTATCAGGTCGTAGCGACGTTTGAGCTGCACATCGATTTGCGCGTAGGCGTTCTTGAAGCGGTTGCGCAATGCCACCAGGCGGTTGTAGGCGCCAACGATCCACATCAGGACGAAGAACACTGGCACCACCACGATGATCACTAGAATGAACAAGCCTTTAAACATAAGAATCCTTTCGTTTGTTGCCTAACCGTTAGGCCATAGCCTCCCGTCAGGCAATTACAAAGTGAGGCCGGAAATGGAAGAGGAGGAGGGTTGGATTAATGGATCATTGGATTATTGGATTGATGAGGCCCATTTCGGCAACAATCCAATAATCCAACAATCTATCAATCCTTCGCTCCACTACTCCGTCTGCTTCACGAACCCCTGGACCTGCAGCCAGAAGATGCAGTCGCGGGTCCACGGATGCCTTTTCTCGGGGCTCCAATCGCGCGTGCCGAGACCAAGACCGTGCTGGCCCTTTTGATAGATGTGCAGATCAAACGGCACGCCGGCTCGGCGCAGCGCCTCGGCGAATTGCAGGCTGTTCTCCATCCGGACCCCGCTATCCTCGTAGGTGTGCCAGACAAAGCAGGGCGGTGTGTCTTTGGTCACCTGCAGTTCGTTGGATAGCTCGCGCACCAGTTCCGGCGAAGGGTCTTTGCCCAGCAGATTCTGCTTCGATCCCTGGTGCGTGAATTGGCCCATAGTGATGACCGCGTAACAAAGAATGCCCAGGTCAGGGCGGGAGCTTTGCCGCTCAACCAAGTCCGTGGCGTCCGGTTTGCCCGCGTCGAAATGAGTGACCAGCGTCGAGGCCAGATGGCCGCCGGCGGAGGAGCCCATGATGCCAATGCGGTGCGGGTCCAGCTTCCATTCACCAGCGCGGGCGCGCACGAACCGCACGGCGCGGGCGGCGTCCTGGAGCATCACCGGATGCCGGTAACCTCCCGAGCCCAGGCGATATTTCAGCACGAATCCCGCGACGCCGTATTCGTTCAGGAACCGCGCATAGTCGGCGCCTTCATGCGAGGCCAAACCGCCATAACCGCCGCCCGGGCAGATCACAATGGCAGCGCCGGTCGCCTTGGCCGGACCGGGCAAGTAAGGCGTGAGGGTGGGAATGTCTTTGTCTTGCTGGCCCAGCGCGCCTGGGGCTCCCTCCGGCCAGAGCGGGAATGAGTTGGTCGGCTGCGCTTGAGCCGACGCGAGCCACCCGAGGATAGCGGCCATAAGAAAGCTGGTTTTCATCGCGGCGGCAGGATACGCGCGCCCGGACTTGGCTGGCGATGCAAATCCTAAACACCCATCTTGATCATACTCCAGCCATCGCCGCTGGCACATTTTGGACAAACAGAGCCCGTGCAGGTCTAAAAACTCCCGCCTCGACGGCTGGGCTTTCCTGCGCTTCGGAAGGAGCGCATTCGCAACTATCCGTTGGCAAATAGGGGGAATATTCTGGCACGAGCCGGCGGATTCGCATTTTAACCTCCACGGGCTGGAGGGAGTACATTTCTTCTTCCAGGCGAGCCAGCGCCGATTGTACCAGGGCGAGAGGCTCGGGTTGATGGATAAAGCTCATGATGCGCGGGTGGCGGGTGGGACGGAAATCTTCCCCCCGGCATTGCAGTTCCTCGAAAAGCTTCTCGCCCGGTCTTAACCCCACATACTTGATTTCGATATCCACGTCAGGCTGGAGGCCCGAAAGCTCTATCATCTGGCGGGCCAATGCCGCAATTTGGATCGGTTGCCCCATGTCCAGCACGAAGATATCTCCGCCACCACCCTGAGCGCAGCTTTGCAGGACCAGACCCACGGCCTCGGGAATCGTCATGAAGTAGCGAACCATGTCCGGATGGGTGACGGTGATCGGCCCACCGGCTGCGATCTGCCGGGTGAAGGTTGGCACCACACTCCCCGAGGAGCCCAGCACATTTCCGAAGCGAACGCAGACGAACTTGGTGCCCCGTGGACGTTGGGCAGACACTGATTGCAGGTAGATTTCAGCCAGCCGTTTAGAGGCTCCCATGACACTGGTGGGATTGACCGCTTTATCGGAGGAAATCATCAAGAACTTTTCGACGCCAAAAGCAATAGCCAAGTCCGCCAGCCGCGCCGAACCCACCGAGTTGTTCATGACTGCTTCGCACGGCTGCTGCTCCATCAAGGGCACATGCTTGTGCGCGGCGGCATGCAGGATCACCGCCGGGCGATGCGTCTCGAAAATGCTCCGCATGCGGACCTGGTCCAGAATGTCAGCCACAAGCGGAACGATGACCCCAGCGTGGCCGCGCCGGATCATTTCCTGTTCGATCTGGAATAGCTGGACTTCGCATCGCTCCACTAGCAAGAGGCGTTGCGGACCGCAGGCGGCGATTTGCCGGCACAGCTCGCTGCCAATGCTACCACCGGCGCCCGTTACCATGACTACACGATTCGCAAATGTCTGGTGGATGGTTTCATTCTCCAGGCTCACGGATTCCCGGCCCAAGAGGTCTTCGATGCTGACCGGGCGCAACTGCGTCACAGAGAGTTGACCCGAGGTCAATTGATCAATGGCGGGGACGGTGACACAACTGAGCTTATTCTGCTGGGCCAGGCTGGCTACCAGAGCCAGGCGCCGGGCCGGGGCGGAAGGCATGGCAATAATGACCTTGGATAAGTTAAACTTGCGTGTCCATTTGTTCAGGGATTCGGGTGGGCCGGCCACCGGTACGCCATGGAGATAGGAATTCCACTTCCCGGAATCGTCATCCAGAAAGACCACCGGTTTCAGACCCAGCCCGGGGCGATGGTTTAGTTCCAGTACCAAACTGGACCCCACATCGCCCGCGCCCACGATGGCCACGTTTTGCAAGGGGCCCGGCGCTCTGTCGCGAGCCGACCAATGGCGCTCATGCAGCAGCCGGTAGCCGAGCCGAAGAGCGCCCAGCGCCCCAAAGCACAGCATGGAATCCATAAGAATGACCCCGCGCGGCGGGGAGTAGAAGCCGCTTTGAGAATAGCGGAGCAGGCCAAGGAACAAGGCGCTACTGGCCATCGCCAGCATGAGGTGCCTAACGTCAGGCAGGCTGAAGTAGCGGGTCACGCCGGAGAATTGCCGGAAGCCAGCCAGAAAGATGATCTGGGCACACAGCACCCACATCCATCGCTGAAAGACCAGCTTCTGAGCGGCCGGAGGAACGGCGAAATCAAATCGCAGTTGGTAGGCGAGCCAGCGGCAACCCATCAGCACAACACTGTAGATTCCCAGCAGGAGTACCAGCCGCAGCACCGACCAGCAAGGCCGGCGGCGCAACCTTTGCACTGCGCTATGTTTAATTGGTTTTGTCACCGTTCGGTTCTTTCGTTTTAGCCCCCGTCGCAGTTGTCGCGCCGCCCGGGCGGCCACTTGTGGAGCCTAAGCTCAGCGCATAACATCTGGCGAAACGACGTTGCATATGTATTACGGTAGGAATTTCTATAGCAGGAAGCGTGGCGTTGCTATCGCTGAGCAATGACTGCCATAAAGATTGCAGTGAACCAATGCCAAATAAGGCTAAGTCAAAGACGGACAGTCCCGCTCATGGCCAGGTTGTCCCATTCATGGCGCTGGCAGTTGAACTGCGGACGGACTTCGCGAGCAAACGGTCAATGGGAATGTCCAAATGGGTCCAAGCGTCCGCAAAATGATTTTAATGTCCTCCCAGAGATTTGCGGTCTCCGCGTAGGCTAAGTTCAGCTCGATTTTGCGAGGAATACAATGTTCCACGTAGAAGCGCTCAGTGTCCGGAACGCCCAGCAGGAGCTCTTCCTCGTTCCGAAACTCAAGCGTTGCCAGGTCGGTAATGCCCGGCTTTAGCGCCAGGACCCGCTTCTGTTCTTCAGTATAATGTGCGACGTAACGCGGCACCTCGGGGCGCGGCCCGACAAAGCTCATTTCGCCGCGCAAAACGTTCCATAATTGCGGTAGCTCGTCGAGCTTGGCCTTTCGCAAGAAACGACCGAGTCGAGTGATACGGGGGTCGCCGTCTTTTGTCACGCTCAAGCCGGCTCTCTCTGCGTTGATTACCATGGAGCGGAATTTAAGGATCCAAAAGAGCTTGCCCTCTTCTCCGACGCGCTGTTGTCGGAAGAAAACCGGACCGCGGTCGGCGAGCTTGACCAGAGCGGCCAGCAGGATGAAGCCCGGACTGAGCATCAGCAGTCCGCAGCCCGCGAAGAAGAGATCGAATAGCCGTTTAGGCATGGAAGAGGGTGCGCAGGGGAGAGCGCTCAAGGAGGGAGTTTGGCTGGGCATGCCTGGGCGGCATCTTTAGGTGACGGGCGAGGACCGATTTCAGCGTGTGCGAAACATAACTGACCTGGTCTTCCGACATGTCGGGAAAAAGCGGCAGGGTGATGATTTCAGAATATAAGCCAGCCGCCACCGGGAGATCATCCGGCGTATAGCCATATTTGTCGCGGTAATAGGGGTGCATGTGCAGCGGCAGCCAATGGACGCTGGTAGTGATGCCCGCCTGCTTGAGTTCGTCGATCACGGCGGCCCGATCGATCTTCAGGCGATCGAGCTTGAGCCGGAGGACGTAAAGATGCCACGAATGGATTCGATTCGGCAGTTGGCGCGGCAGAATCAATTCCTCCACGTCGGCAAGAAGTTGAGTATAGAGCTGCGCCCATTGGGTGCGCTTCCGGTGCATCTCGTCCGCTCGGCGCAACTGGTGTAACCCAATTGCAGCCGCCAAGTCGGTGAGATTGTATTTAAAACCCGGGGCGACAATCTCGTAATACCAAGAGCCTTCCGCAGTGAATCGCTTCCAGGCGTCTTTGGAGATGCCATGCAGGGACATAATGCGCATGCGCTCGGCAAGGTCCTCGTGCTGGGTGCAAGCCATGCCGCCTTCACCCGTGGTGATGCACTTGTTAGCATAGAAGGAGTAGCAACTGATGTCGGCCGCAGCCCCGACTGGCCGCCAAGGAGCGGATTCGTCTTCACGGAACGAGGCCGGACAACAATGCGCCGCGTCTTCAATCACTTTGAGATTATACTTCCGGGCCAGGGCTGTGACGCCGGCGATGTCCACGATCTGCCCGCCATAGTGGACGGGCAGGATAGCAATGATCTTTTCTCCCCTCGCCAGTGCCTGTTCGATCCGTCGGCCCGCATCGTTCACATCGAGGTTGAAATCATCCTGCCGACAATCCACCAGCAACGGTTTCGCGTCGAAGTAGCGAACCACTTCGGCGGTAGCAGCAAACGTCATCGTTGGCACCACGACGGTTTCACCAGCCTTGAGACCGACCGCCTCGAGCGCCAGGTGCAGCGCCGCGGTGCAGGAATTTAGCGCAACGGCATGTTTCTGGCCGACATAAGCGGCAAACTCCCGCTCGAACCGCTTGGTTTTCGGCCCCGTAGTGAGCCAGCCGGATTTCAAGGAGTCGACGACCTCGTTGATCTCAGCCTCGCCGATGCTGGGTTGGAAGAATGGAACTTTCATATCTGGTTTCTGGTTAACGTGCCAAATGACGGAATGTTTGCTCTGCCTCGAATCACAAAATCCAATAGCCCGCGGAGAAACCCGTAGCCGTAACCGAAGTGGTAGCAGCCCACCACGGCAGGCAGCACGGGAAGCAGCTTCCAGCCGCTTCGACTGGCAGAACTGAAAGAGGCCGCCAGACAGAGCAGGGCGTAGGCTGCGAGAACGGCCAGCCAAATCCAGAACGCGAGCAGTGAGAAAAGTGCCAACATGCTTAGAGTTCCGAGCGCCAGCACGAATGCGCCAGGAACAAGGTGCCTCCAAGAAGCAGGCAGATGGTGCTTCTGGATCACCCGCACCTTCCAGTAACCGTATTGAGCGTACTGTTTGAACAGAGCGCGGAGCGACGTTCGCGGGCGGTACCAACTCTTGATCTTCGCGCTCTGCCAGATTCTGCCTCCGTTGCGGATGATGCGAAGGTTAAACTCGTCGTCCTGGTTCCGTATCAACTCCTCGTCGAAGTAGCCAAACCGCTCAAAGGCGCTCCGCCTCCAGCACCCATACACCACTGTGTCAACGTAGCCTTCATAATCGACGTTGTGAAATCGGGCTCCGCCGACAACCAGTGGACAGTGGTACGCGGCGCTTACCGCGGCTTGCAAATAATTCGCGGCCTTCGTGCGCGCGGCGCCCCCTACATTATCGGCACCCGTAGATTCCAAAGCACTCACGCAGTTCTTGACGTAGTCCTGAGAGTATTCGGTGTGCGCATCGACCCGAACGATAATGCTGCCTCGGGCTTCGCCAATAGCCACGTTCAGCGCGGTGGAAGCGATTTTCCCCGGGTTGTCCACCACACGCAATCGCGAATCCCGTCGCGCTAGCGCGCTCAACATGTTCCGAGTCCCGTCGCCAGACAAGCCGTCGGCGACAATCACTTCGAACCCGCCTTCTGGCTCTTCCTGGCGCAGGACAGATTCAATACAGTGCCCTATGTGCCGGGCTTCGTTTAAGCAGGGAACGATTATAGATATACGTGGCTGTGTCATGGTGGTCTGTTCTTGGGTTGACTTGAGGATCATAACCCGGCAAATCCAGATTCTTTGCGCCGGAAGAGAAGTTTGATGGCACTGCCCCCCAGGACCACTTCCAGCACGCTGCGCAGCAGGGATAGGCACATCGCGGACGGCCAAGCGTACCAAGGATAGGCCAAGCGTACAAACCGCAGACGATAAACGGGATTGAAGTTCGTTTTTATGGAGAATAAGGATTTAAGGCGGGCTTTCAGCGAAAGCGATTTGTGGAAGACGCTGTTTCCGGTGTTGTTGGCGTCCACCCTCACATGGGAGCCAGTAAAGATGAAGGGGGTGAAGCCTAATTTGCGCAGTCGGTTAGTGTATTCGTTGTCGCCGCCGTAATGGGGCAAATCGTGTTCGGCAACCAACCCTGCCTGTTTTATGGCCGCAAACGGAATAAGCGTGCAGCGTGTGGGCAGGAAATCCACGGGTATCAAAGCATCTGAAGGGAGATGTTCGGGCCGTGTCCCCGCCAGCGGATGACGATTGATCATCAGCGGCCAGGATTTGACTTTGACACCGCTTGAAACTACGTGTCGGCCAGCAATCGTCACAGCCGCCAGTTGAGCGTTGGGAGTGGCTCTAGCCTTGGCAATCAGCGGGGTCAGAATGTCCCTGTCGAACTCGATATCGGCGTTCATGAGGATGACAAACGCAGGTTGCTCTTCCTGCCGCAGGACATGTCCAAGCCCAAGATTAACCAAACCCGACCAAAAGAGATTGGGAGCCCCTGGAAGTTCGAGGATCCGACTGTTGTGCAACAGACGCAGATAGGAGCTAGTTTCGTCCCCGGGGTTCCCGTTGACAATCAGGAGCTTGATAGTTCCGTCGGTCACGTGGGAAAAACTGTTCAACAGGCTTTCGATTTTCCCTTTTTCCCGGAACGTCGGGACAATAACACATGTTTCTAACATAACATTAGCCTTTCATGGTGCCGAAATGACTTTCGCCGGATTTCCGGCGGCAACCGCTCCTTCGGGCACATCTTTTGTCACCACCGAACCAGCGCCGATAGTTGCCCTGCGGCCAATCGTGACGCCCTTCAGAATCATGGCATTCATGCCCACAAACACATCATCGCCGATGGCGACTTCGGCGTTCTTGGCTTGGTTGGCATCGTCGATTGACGAGCGGATTTGGGGGTCAGAGGCGTGAAAGTCGGTATCCGTGACAGTGACGTTGGCTCCCATGGTGACTCGGTCACCTATGCTGATGCCGCTGGCAGCGCACAAGGTGACGCCGCTGGCCCTGAAACGGCTGCCGATGCAAATCCTGGCGTTGGTTTTCAAGGTTCGCAGGATGACGGGATGGTTGACCCCAAGAGCGGTGTTGCTGGGGCGCGAAATGAGGTAAGCGTGGTCGCCAATCTTGATGGAGCTGTGGTGAGCGATGGAAAGGATTGGAAGGCCGCGAACGATTGCAGACTTCCCAATTAGAAAACCGTGGAATATGCTCAAAAGCCGGAACCGTATTTTGGCCACGACCAGGTCCGTGAAGAAACTCGGATACCGGTGGATCGAGAGTATTTGGAGTGCAATGGGGGACATGGGATTTGGAACTCTCTTTACGACTCTATCGAAATCGACTGAACCTGACCTGCGTTGACGTCAAGGAGCGTCCTGGATTCCGTCACCGTCTTTGCCTTGGGAAGCAAGGATTGATAGAGGGCATCGGTCTTTGTTATCACCGCATCGGCCGAGAAGTGGATTGCCAGCCGTTCCCGCCCGGCTTCTCCCATGGAATTGCGCAGTTCACCGTCGGTTGCAAGCCGCAGGATGGCGTTGGCTAGCGCGGTGGCATTGCGTGCCGGCACCAGGATGCCAGTCTGCCCGTCTTGCACGACTTCGACATTGCCGCCGACCGCGGTGGCGACAATCGCTCGACCGGCATTCATGGCCTCAAGGAGTGAGAATGGCAGATTCTCGTGGAAACTGGGGAAAACGAAGATATCTGCCATGGCATTCAAGTCGTCAATGTCGTCGCGTTTCCCGGTCATCACGACATGGTTGGTTTGGATCAACGATTGAAAGAGGGCGCGGATCTCATTGAATGCCAGGCCATCCCCCACCAAGAGGAGTTTGATTCTGTCGCGCAGGTGCGTCGCATGGGGACCATCTCCCCGCACGATGGCATTCATGGTGGTGGCTAACACTTCCAACCCTTTGTCCTTGGTGATTCGACCTGTATAGAGGAGGATCAGATCGTCTTTGGCAAATCCAAAGACCTTGCGTAACGAATCGGTCTGATTGACAAACGGGTTGATTCGGATCCCGTTGTATATCGTGTCATGCAATCTCCCTTTGGTATGTTTCTGGATGCGGGGTTGGCGTCTCATGGCATCGCAGACGCAATAGACGGCGTCGGCCAGACGCAGGGTGGCTGGTTCCAGGATATTGCCGACAATCCAGTGACGCAGTTTCTGGGTCAGCGCCTGATAGTCCCCGAGGGCATCCGCAGTGGAACCGTGGACGGTGACCAGAAGCCGTGGCACACGCGCCAATCTGGCGGCGACGGTGGCGAGAAGACCGTCGCTCTTCAAACCGTGAACATGCACAATATCCGGTTTCAAGCGGACTATCTGGCGGCGCAGGTCAAAAACTGCCCTGAGGTTGAAGCCTGAGATCGAATAGGACAGAACATGAAAGTCATATTTCTCGTGAAGCGGACTGGCGGTAATTAACCTAACCAGTCTGGGGGGGCCGCCGACCTTCTCGTAAGCCTCAACCATGTGAACGATTCGGGGTTTGTTCATGCTACGCCTAGGTCCGGGAGGGAGTGAAATACGGATAAAGAATTCCCTCATGCCGACTGATCGTATCCGCGTCCCAGCGATACTTGACAATCCTGGCGGGCACGCCCGCGACGATAGCATAGGGCGGAACGTCCTTCGTGACCACGGCGCCAGCGGCTACCACGGCACCGCGCCCAATGGTGACGCCGTGCAGGATAATGGCGCGGGTACCGATCCAGACGTCGTCGCCAATGACGACATCTCGGTCGTCTTGCGGACGTTTTTCACCTTCCGCGACGGTATCCATGAAGCGGCCGACCAGATCAATGCGATGATTGCCGCCCCGAACCACGACCTCCGGACCGAATATTACGTGGTTGCCAACGATGATCTTAGAACGGGTCGCCATGAGGGCGGGGCGTTCACCGAGGGAGACGTGATCGCCGCAATAGATGTTTTCATAGCTATAGGTGCCGCGAGGATCGAAATGAAACTGGACGCCGCAGCGGCCAAAGCGATTGCGGTAGAGGACCACGAGCAGGCAGTGGCAAGCATACTGGGCCAGCGAATGTAGTTTCCAGAGTTTCACTTCGTCTGCTCCGGCTCTAGACAAACTCGGGCCACAAAGGGAGGTCCCGAGAAGCTAGCGATTGGCTCGCGCCAGTTGGCACCTCTATGATCTGGCTGCCGATTCTTCCAGATGGATGCTGCCGGCCTCGATTTTCCCGCGCTGAAGGCGAGCGCCACCAGAAGCCAAAACCATTTGGCAATCTCAGTGTTGATGGAAAGACTGGCGGCCAGTGCCATGAAGAACCACACAAAGACAATGGCATTAATGCCTTCCGCCTTATGCAACCAGATGGCTTTGAACGACTGACAATAGAAATACAAGAAAAGAGAAAGACCGAGAAGGCCGGAGCCCAGCAAAACCGACAGGAACAGGTTATGTGTTCCGCGCTGCTCGTGTCCTGTCCGTTCGCCGAGTTTGAACTGATGCATACGGTAACCAAATCCGTAGATGGGCGAATCAACAAAGAGGCGTACGGACTCGGTCCAAATATCGGTTCGACCAGCGGTTTCCCCGGTTTCGACCGAGGAAATGATTCTGGCTTTGAACGCAGGACTCTGCATCGCCCCCACTGACAAGAGGCCAAGAAGGAGTGCCACTACAAGCGCGTATTGTAGTCTCTGAGTCCCTTTCGCGACCGTAAGGACAATGGCTGCAATGCCGACGAAAAGGGCTAGCATCCCGCCCCGTGAACCGGTCTTGAGGAGGGCGCAGAACCCTATCCCCGAAGTAGCCAGGGCCGGCAATCGGTAGCGCCACCGGGAAGGCCTGAGGTTGAAGCCGTAAACGATGCCAGCGAGAACGGACAATGAAATAAAGCAGGCCGCGAAATTTTCATCCCCTCCCAACACCGCGATCCGGTCGGCACTGACGCCGTCGATGACTGTGCCTTCGATTCGTGTGGCCGCGCCTCCAAGCTCGAACAGTTGCGCAATCCCGTAGATAAGCGACGACAGGCAGATAGCCATTACAAGGTGGCCAAACTTTCTGTTGATGGAAAGATTGTACGTGGTGATCATCAGAACGCACATCAGCAACGGTCTGACAAGCGCGTTGAAAGAGGCGATCTCCAGCGGAAAACTGAAGATGTCAATGATCATGCCAATACTGATATAGAGGGCAAAGACGATGAACGCTGAAGGGATAGAACCGTAAAAGCGTTTGGGGTCCACCATTGAACAGATAAAGAACGCTAAACCAATCAATTTGGTGATAGCTAAGCCGCCAAAAGTGTTGAGTTCCTCAAAGGGCAAGAGGAGGATCAACAAATAGAGCAAATACTCGGGCAAAAGAGCTATCTTATTGCTGTTCATGATGCAGGCGTATCGATTCGCTCCAAGGCTCCGTATTGGTTCCACGAAATGCCTCGCCTGCTATTGCATCCACCCCCACGCTCCCGCCACCGCAAGGTCAAAAGCCAGCACCCCAGCCGAAAGCCGGCTCCGCGCGCATAGCGCTGGCACCAGGGGAAAAGAAGCCCAAGGTGAGCGTGGCAACCCATAACGGAAAAGCGCTTGAACCATGGCAATTCTGAAAGAAGGGCTTTCGCTCCACTCGTCTCCTGCGTACTGATCCGTGCAAAAATCTCGTAAAAACGGAAGAAGTAAGCATAAGCCGCGCTGCTGGCTGCCAAAGCCGGTGGCACGCGCCTGGACGCGCGCCACAACTCGTAAGTGGGGAACACGTCAAGGTATGCGCCTTGTTTGCTGCTGGCACTCGCATCGCGGTGGTAGGTTGACAGGACCTCGGGAATGAAGGCGACGGGGCCGCTCCACGCCAGACGCGCCCAGGTATCCAAGTCCTCGCCCAGCGCTCTACCGGCAGGAAACCCGCCGATTCCCAATAGAGTGTCGCGTCGGGCCATGACTGCGCTTGAACACATGCCGCAACCATGATGGCAGAGGCAGAAGGCGAAATAATCTATGAGCACCCGCGCACCCAGCTTCGTCCCGTGAAACGCCGGATTACCTTCCGGCTCTTGCTGATAATTCGTGAAGCTGGCCACAATGTTCGGATGCTCCCGGTGCATCTCCAGGCTGGCCTCCAGGAATCCGGGCTGCCATTCGTCATCCGCATCCAGGAACGCAATCAAGGGGTGGCGGGCTACGCTAATGCCTTTGTTGCGCGCTTGGCTGACGCCACCGTTGGCCTGCCGCACCAGTCGAATCCGGCCATCGCCCATTTTCCGAACCAGGTCGCCACCGCCATCGGTCGAGCCGTCGTCCACGACAATGCACTCAAAGTCCTGGATGGTCTGGCGCAAGACTGAGGTCAGCGCGCGGCAGATGTATGGAGCTTTGTTGTATAGTGGAATGACAACGGAGATACTCATGAGCACCAACTCCAATTCTCAAAGGCCTTGCCAACTGCTTCAACAGGCCTCATCGCTGACAGTGCCGCGTCGGACTGAAACAACCCTTTGATTTGTGATGCGAGCATGGCGGGATCCAGTTGAGCTGCATCCATTGTCCGTTCCATCGGCGCTCCAATCATTCGAGCCCACTCGCCGCACTTCTCGTGGTAACAGAGCAGGACAGAGGGTACTGAATTGCAGAAGGCGAAGATCGCTGCGTGAAGGCGCATCGCAAGCATTCCGCGAAGAGTTCCGATTCGCCGCATGACTGTTACGGGGTCATCGCAGTATCGGACGTGCTCCGTCGATACGTCGGCACCCAGGCGATGCGCCAACTCGGCGTGCAGCGCATTATCACCATACTTGGCATGGCCATTGAAATCGATTAGGACTACATGGTCCACAGCTCCGGCGCGAACGCAGGTGCGGATGGCCTCGGCCACAACGGCGAGGCGCTCATTTTCCCGCTTCACTGCCCCGCCCACGAACCGTTCATAGTTGCACAACGCGACGCCCAGGCCACGACGCGCAGGCGGAGTTCTCCCGGCGGGGTTCCTCATTTCCTGGATTAATAGCGGGGCCAGGTCGAAAGTGAGTTTAACACGCGCATTCGGAGCGATCTCCAGTACCCGTTGATAGCTGACTTGATCACGGACCCCGACGAAATCCAGGCGATTCAGGAATCGCGCCGCAGATGCCTCAGCGCCTGTGTTCGGGAACGGCCCTACCGACACTCCTGCGGCAAACGCCTTCGTGTCGCGCGCAAGGTCCATCATACGGCAATAGGCGTCGTTTATAGCCTGCGTATGAATAATCGATCCGCCAGCCCAAATGAGATGCTTGGCCCGTCTGAGCCGCAAATATTCCGGGCACGCATTAAGCCGGCCCAGTCCCGGCAACGACGGGAAGGGGTGTAAGGGCCTCACTCGCACTCCGGAAACCATAGGTGTGCGGTGGCTGCGCGAGAAGATATTCTCAGAGCGCAAATGTTTTCGAGCCGCCACGGCTGCCACAGCAAGGAAAGCGTCGTCGCCCGTGTTCTGCATCCCGTAATACCCAATGAGGATGGCTGTTCCGGATGCTTTGACGGCGTGGGGTGTCAGGTGGATAGATACCTCTCCCTTTCTGCGTCAACACCGGAGCGCTCTATCTTGTGGCCGAAACAAACCCCGCTTTCCTGTTTTCTCTTCAAGTAGAACAAATCGCCATGGCAGCATTGCTCAAACTGCGCCATGTCTCTCTGGCTGATCTGACGCGCTGGGTTGCCGGCCAGAACGGCCCCCGGAGGGCAGTCCTTTGTGACTACGGCGCCAGCACCGATAATCGATCCCGGCCCAAGTTTGACTCCGGGCATAATGAGGGCGCGATACCCCACCCAGCTTGCACGTCCTATCAATACTGGTTTCAATAGCTCAACGTTGTCATACGGAGCCAATGCGGCACCCTTCCAATTGTGAATCGAGGACATTACAACGACCTCAGGGCCGATGATGACGTGGTCCTCAACCTCGATGCCCCCTCGCCCTACGAGATTGGTTCCAGGGCCAATATAGACATAATTGCCAATGCCAATCCGTGAGCACGTTGAACAATTTATCTTGGCCATCTCCACGCCCATGCCGATGGATTTGAATCCCTTGCGAAAACCCTCCTCTCGCCGCCTCAGCGCGCAGTTCTCTGCCACCTGATAGAACCTTCCCAAGAGGGAAATCACCCAGCTCCTGGCTATGAACATGGGACCTCCCTTCGTTGAAGCAAGACGAGGAAAAGCCTGTGTTTGCCCGTAGCCAGCAGAAAGGCGCTGTCCAGGAGCAGACACACCCCGGCGTACGTCACCAGGGACAACAGGGGAGTGGCCACCCTCAGGCTGGAGCGCAACGCGAACCCGCTCGCTACCATGAGGCAGAATGGAAGCACATGAAAGCCAACCGGCCGAACCAGATCGGCAAACCGAACGGCTGTATGACGTGAGACCACCACATAAAACCACGGCGTCCGGACCAGCAGGCCCGCCGCCGCCCAGGAATAGGCAATTCCCTTTATGCCCCAGTGCAGGCCGATAAGAATCGAAACAATGGATATGAGCATGGATTTAAGCCCCCAGCGCAAGAGCACGTCCGCCTTCCCCGATGACTGCAAGACGGTGACGCATAGATTGTTCATGGGGATGGCGATGGCGATCAGGGACAGCGCACGAAACATGTCTGCCACTTCCCCCCAGCGCATCCCGAGGAAAATAGCGACAATCGGATCAGCGGCTACCACTGAAATCGCCGCCAGCGGAGTGGTTGTCAGGAGCAGCAAATCTGCTACCTGGCGCACCATGCTTCGATACCGCTCCGGCTGGCTGGTGAGCCGGCTCAACGCGGGCATCAAGACTCCGGCAAGAGGGGTGAACACCACCTGGAGCGGCATCACGAGCAGTTGGAACGCCCGGCCATACATTCCCAGGGCCTCAGCCCCCAATGATTTGCCGATGAGCAACTTGTCGAAATTCCCGGAGATGTAGCCACACACTTGAGAACCTGTTAGCGCTCCCCCGAATCTCAGAATTTGCGCTACGTCTGCCCCTCGCCTGGGCATACTGGGTCTCCAGTCGCTGGCATACCACACCGCCAGGCAGTTGACCAATCCCCCTCCGGCGGTCATTGCAATCAGTGACCAATAGCCCCAACCCGCACAGGCAGTGACAATTCCAACTAGGACGCCACTGGTAACTGTGACGAGATCGATGGCCGCGAGGGCACCGAAGCGCATTTGGCGGTTTAGAAGGGCCTGATGCTGGGCGGTCAGACCGCCAAATACAAAAACCGCGGCGGATGCCAGCATAATCCAAGTCGTCCGTCCGTCGCCGTAAAACATTCCGGCCAACGGGCTGATGGCGGCACATATCGCCGCCAGAACCAGCGAAAGGGCCACATTGATCCAGAATAGGGTATTGACTTGCTCATGAGTGATTTGGTCCTTCTGCACAGTGGCCATCGAGAGCCCCAGGTCCTTAAATAATCCAATGAACCCGACGATCGGAGCCACCATGCCGACAAGCCCATAGTCCCCCGGGGTAAGCAGTCGGGCCAGCACCGCTAAAGACACCAAACCTAACAGGAATCTCCCTCCTTGAGCTAAGAGGGTAATCATCCCGCCTTTGATGGACCTTTGCTTGAGGTCAGCTTGGAGATGGGCCGTGCAGAAGAGGCTCTTGCCAGAACTGACTTGCGGCTGAATCAGTAAAGGAGAAACAGTTGTCAAGCAGCGCCTTGGGCCAGGGGTTGACGGTTCGTTGGCATGAAACAGGCCGGTTAAAACGTCCAGGTGAATCGCGTTCCGACCTGGTTATCGGTCCAGCCCGGCCACTGCGCGGACCGGTCAGTGCGGAAAAGATAGAAAAGACTGCCAACCAGATGATGCGAAAACCGCGCCTCGATGGCAGGCCTGACCTCTATAAAGTTGTCCACCCTATCGGCCTGCTGAGTTGGAAGCATATCCGACGAAGTGGTCAGGTAATCGGAGTAATAGTATGTCATCTCCAAGCTGGCAAAGTAACGGTCCAAAAACTGCTGCTGGAAGCTCAGGGAAACGCCCGTAGAAATGTAATCATATCCTGAGGAAACAGACGGCAACTCACGTCGAAAGGCGGCCAGGTGGAAACTGCTGTTTTCAGAAGCTTCATAATGAGCGACCAGGCTAAACACCGGCTCTGTTGTGCTGGGAACTCCACCCCCATACTGGCGCAATTGGATGCCGAAAGAGGTGTCGAGAATCACGCGGGCGCCGTAACGGTAGCGCGCGCGGACTTCTGGTGTTTCGTAGGTCTGCCCGGGCTGGGAGGTCAAATCCAGGGCGCCAAGATTGGCGCCTAAACCCAGGTTGAGTCGCGGGCTGTATTGGTAGTTAAACCAGTTGTTCCAGTTCCAATCGGTATAGTCGGCCAGCCCCGAGCCCTGTTCATAGCTTACGGAAGTGCGGTTCAGGTTGACTTCCGCGGTCGTTCTTTCACTCAACTGGTACCCAGCCATCAGATCGGTGGGGATTCTTTGCTCCCAGCTCCGGCGTCCTGCCTCGATAATGGTCGTGTTTTCCAGCACATAGTCCTGGCGCACTCCGAGGATCATGTTCCGCGTTGGCCAAAGCGCATTAACAGTCAAAAACTCGTCAATGGAATCGTTTGCGGTGTACTCGGTGAACCAATTGAACTTGGGACCGTAATCCACCATCAATGTCTTGCCGGGCCAGGCTTCCGGCTCGGTGATGATAAACGTGTCCGGTGAGAAGCTGACAACATTGTGATAGGTTTGTTGGTATTCCTCAATGGCAAGTCGGTCGCCCGCGACGGCCAGGAAGGCGGGTTGTACCGACCAAATGAGGTCCGACTCGGGATTCTGAGATGAAATCAGGATGTTGTCGTCATAGGTGACGCCGGTGGTAATCCGTGGCTGGATGTCGAACGGGCCAAGGCGGAAGTCGTTAAGAAGCGTCTCGGGTTGAAAGTCGAGCGCTGCGGAAGGTTGGTTGGCAGCGGCGGGGGGGGCAGGGGCGATTATGGGATCTTGACCAAAGGCCGGTTGGCCCAGAAGGGTTACGGAGCCAAGCACGCCCATCACGATTGGCCGGGAGCAGGTGGCACTGAGACTGTCTGCTAGGCTTTTCAATAGTCTTGGGCAGGGCATGCATTGGGGAATGACGGCATTTTCAGCCGTTACCAGGCAACCCGCGCGGCACACTGCCGAATTATTGCTGAGTTCATTCATGATATCCACCTGGGCAAATTGCCGTCTCTATCATCAGATCGGTTTGTGGGACAAAGTGCATCTTGCCCCACGGGCGCAACCCTAGCAGGAACCAGCGCACCTTCGATCCCGTTGCAGGCATCCCCGGAAAAGTTGCAGCAAGCACGGATAAGGAACCGTTGAAAACTGGGACCACCCGC
>OBLU010002180.1_pt1 | contig 18142 bp, 15 predicted proteins | sample 1518681 | NCBI WGS metagenome assembly OBLU01 (sample SAMEA3539304, study PRJEB22396) | soil metagenome | biome: tundra; feature: field; material: soil | place: USA | collected 2010-05 | depth 0.15 m | reverse complement strand
AACGGTGGAGACACTCGACGGCCAGATGGCCCAGCTGGCCAAGGTCAAGCGGCTCACCTATGAGGCGGGCTGGATGCGCTGGGGATGGCCCGAGCGGGTCGGCGGCCTCGGGGGGTCGACCCTCCTCCGCGCCTTTCTGGGTGAGGCGCTGACCACCCGAGACCTGGTCGAGCCGGGTCTCTACTCGATGACCGAGGTGCTGGCGCCGACGATGATCGACTACGCCGCACCGGAACTGGCGGCAGACATGGTGCCGCGGCTCCTCCGGGGTGACGAGACCTGGTGCCAGGGCTTCTCCGAGCCGGACACCGGAAGCAACCTGGCCGCGTTGTCGTGCCGGGCCGTCCGGTCCGGCGACGTCTGGCGGGTTACCGGCCAGAAGGTCTGGACAAGCCTGGCCCAGTACGCCGACCGCTGCGTCCTCCTCACCCGCACCGGCACTCCGGAGTCGGCCCACCGGGGGATCACCGCCCTCTTCGTCGACATGGACACCCCGGGGATCGTCGTGCGGCCGATCGAGACCATGCACGGCGCCCCGGAGTTCTCCGAGGTCTTCTTCGATGACGTCGCCGTGCCCGTCGACCGGACGCTCGGTCAAGAGGGACAGGGTTGGTCGGTGGCCATGGATCTGCTCCCGTTCGAGCGCAGCACCGCGCTCTGGCATCGCGCCGCCTACCTGCACCGGCGACTGCAGACCCTCCTCGAGACCGTGCGGCCGGACGCGCTCGACCCTACGGCGGTCGGCGAAGTCACCCAGCTGCTCTACGCCCTGCGTGCCCGCTCGCGGGCCACGCAGCATCGGCTGGCGGCGGGCGACCACCTCGGTCCGGAGACCTCCATCGACAAGGTGCTGTTGGCCACGGCCGAACAAGCCGTGTTCGACCTCGTCGCCGACGGGCTGGGCCCCGAGGTGACGGTCGGTGACGACCGGGAGAGCGCTCGCTGGCGGCGTGAGTTCCTCTACTCCCGGGCCGCCACCATCTACGGCGGCACCGCCGAGATCCAGCGGAACATCATTGCCCGTCGACTCCTCGACCTCGGATCGGGCCGGTGATGGACGACGACGATCGGAAGCTGTTCGAGGGATCCCTCCGACACGCCTGCGAATCCTCCAGCGGTGCGGCACTCGATCGCGCCCTCGATGAGCTCGGATGGCACGAGGCGCTGTCGGTGGATCCCTCCGTGGCGGTGTCGTCCCTATTCGAGCAGCTGGGCACGACCAACGCCCACTCGTCGGCGCTCGACGCCGTACTCGGCGCCGGTCTCGGGCTGACGTGGAGCTCCTCGGTCGGCGCCATCCTGCCCGCCCTCGGCCACTGGCTTGCCCCCGGCCAGATCGTGGACGGGGACCTGGTCGTCCGCGGCATCGGGACGGCGTCGCTGGTCGACCGCGCCACCGCCTTGGTGGTGACCGGCTCAGGAGAGCGCCATCTGGCCCTGGAGGTCTCCACCGCCGACCTCGTGCTCCGATCGGTGCACGGCGTGGATCCGCAACTGGGCCTCGTCGAGGTGGTCGGCGATGGCGTGCCGTTCCGGGCCCAGCACGACCTTGCCTCCGGCGAATGGCCCCGAGCGGTCGCCCTGGCCCAGCTCGCGGTGGCCCATGCGTTGGTCGGCGCATCCAGGGCCATGCTCGAGCTGGCCCGCGACCACGCCCTCGAGCGGATCCAGTTCGGGCAACCAATCGCTGCCTTCCAGGCCGTCCGCCACCGGCTGGCCGACACGCTGGTCGCCATCGAGGCCGCCGACGCCGCTCTGGGCTCAGCCTGGGACGAGGGATCGCCACCGGCGGCGGCCCTGGCCAAGGCCCTGGCCGGGCGCAGCGCCCGGACGGCCATCCGCCACTGCCAGCAGGTTTTGGCCGGCATCGGGTTCACCACCGAGCACGATTTCCACCACTACGTCCGTCGGGTGCTGGTGTTCGACGAGCTGTTCGGCACGGCCCGGACCCTGACCCGGGGCCTGGGCCGCGAGCTGCTCGCCACCCGAGAACTCCCACCCCTGCCACCCCTCTGAGCGGCAGTTCGAGCGTCGCCGGCGACCGCGCCGACCACCCCTTACTCAGTACGACGAGACGAGCGAGGCGAGCAGATCGCGGGTGCGCTTGGATGAGGCGATGAGCTCGTCGCGGCCCTCTCCGATCGGCACCACCCTCATCGACAGATCGGTCACACCGGCATCGGCGAAGGCCTGCAGGCGCTTCCTGATCGTCGACTCGCTTCCTGCGACCAGGATGTCCCCGACACTCTGGGCATCCCCCAGCTCGAGGAGCTTCTGGTAGTTCGGCGAGATCTCGGCCTCGCTGAGGAGCCGGTTGGTGCGGGCCATCGCGGCATCGATCTCGTGGTCGCCGCACAGGCACACCGGGATCCCCGCCACCACCCGGGGTGCCCGGCGACCGGCGGCTTCGGCGGCGCGGAGGAGGTTCGGCACGACGTGGGAGCCGATCGCCCGCTCGTCGGCCATCCACAGGATGGTCCCGTCGGCTCGCTCGCCACAGAGTTGGAGCATGAGCGGACCCAGGGCGGCGAGGAGGACCGGGGTGGGGGTGATGTCGGTGATGTCGAGGGGGTTGTGGACCCGGAAGAGCTCGTTCTCGACATCGACCGGACCCGGTCCCCGCAGCGCTTGATCGAGCACATCGAGGTAGGCCCGCATGGTGGCGACGGGGTGTTCGTAAGGCAGCCCCAGCATCTCGTCGATGATCCAATGGTGGGAGACGCCCAGCCCGACGGCGAGGCGACCTTCGCAGACGGCCTGGACCGACAGGATGGATTGAGCGAGGGCGATCGGATGCCGCGGCTGAACCGGTACCACCGCCGTGCCGATCTCGATCCGGCTCGTCCCCGCGCCCACGACGGTGGCGGCGGTGAGGGCGTCGAACTCGTCGGGAATCTGCGGGATCCAGACGGTCGCCAAGCCGGCCTCTTCGGCCCAGCGGGCGTCGGCCTGGAGCCGCTCCACCTTGGACCGGTAGCGCCCACGCTCGGGGCCGATCATCAGTCCGATGCGCATGCCATGCATTCCTTCCGACGCTGGAGATGACAAAAAGAGAAGGTACTTCTTTATTTCGTGGAATGCTAGTTCTACTTGTGAGCAAGCAGTTTGCCGGTGAAGGAGGTTCCATGGCATCGTCTGGACAGCTGTACGTGGGAGGTGCGTGGTCGCCGCCGACCACCGGGGAGGTCATCGAGGTGGTCTCCCCCCACACCGAGGAGGTCATCGCCACGGTGGCGGCCGCCGGACCCGAGGATGTCGACCGCGCCGTGACCGCCGCCCGGGTCGCCTTCGACGACGGACCGTGGCCCCATGCTGACCCCTCGGAGCGGATCGACGCTGTGCGGAGACTCTCCGCCCTCTACGCCGACCGACGGGGCGAGATGGCCCGGCTGATCACCTCCGAGATGGGCGCCCCGGCATCCTTCTCGAAGTTTGCCCAGGCGACCTTGCCGATGATGCTGCTCAACACATTCGCCGACATCGCCTCCGGCTACCAGTGGGAGGAGACACGCCCCGGCGCTTTCGGAGACGACCTGATCCTCCGCCACGAGCCGGTCGGCGTGGTCGTGGCCATCGTCCCGTGGAACATGCCCCAGTTCCTCATCGCCGGCAAGCTCGCCCCTGCATTGCTGGCCGGCTGCCCCATCATCATCAAGCCCGCGCCCGAGACGCCGCTCGACGCGCTGCTGCTCGCCGAGCTGGTCGAGGAAGCGGGGCTGCCGGCCGGCCTGGTCAGTGTCCTCCCGGGCGGTCGCGAGGTGGGAGAGCTCCTGGTCGGCCACCCCGGGGTGGACAAGATCGCCTTCACCGGATCGACGGCGGCCGGACGCCAGGTGGCGGCCACCTGCGGGGCGTCCCTCACCCGGGTCAGCCTCGAGCTGGGCGGCAAATCGGCCGCCATCGTGCTCGACGATGCCGACCCGGCCACCGTGGCCCAGGGCATGCGGGTCGCGGGCCTGATGAACAGCGGGCAGGCCTGTGTGGCGCAAACGAGGATCCTGGTGCCGGCGTTGCGTCAGCGCGAATTCATCGAAGCCCTGGCCTCGATGGTGGAGGAGATTCCCGTCGGTGATCCAACCGACAAGGCCGTCGAGGTCGGTCCCCTGGTCACCCAGCGCCAGCAGCATCGGGTCCGCGGCTTCATCGAGGACGGCCGGAAGGAAGGCGCCCGCCTGGTCGTCGGAGGTGCCGGTCAGCCGGACGGCCTGGACCGGGGCTGGTACGTGCGACCGACCCTGTTCGCCGACGTCGACAACGGCATGCGCATCGCCAGGGAGGAGATCTTCGGCCCGGTCCTGTCGGTCATCCCCTATCGGGACGGCGACGAGGCCGTGCAGATCGCCAACGACTCCGACTACGGCCTCTCGGGGTCAGTGTGGACGGCCGACACCGACCGGGGCCTGGATGTCGCCCGACGCGTGCGCACCGGGTCCTTCGGGGTCAACCAGCCGTACAGCATGGACCCGGCCGCCCCGTTCGGCGGCATGAAGGCCAGCGGCATCGGTCGCGAGCTCGGACGGGAGGGCCTGGAGGGCTACCTCGAGGTCAAGGCGATCTCGATGGCGCCGGCACCCCTGACTCCCTGACCGGGAGTCAGGGTCCCAGGAGATCAGGGGGCGGGGACCTCGAGCACCAGTGCGGTCGACATCCCGCCTCCGGCACACATGGCTGCCACCCCGGTTCCGCCGCCTCGGCGCCGGAGCTCGTGGACCAGGGAGATGACCATCCGGGCGCCGGTCATGGCAATGGGGTGCCCGAGACTGCATCCGCTCCCGAGGACATTGACGATGGAATCGTCGATGTCCAGAATCTTGGTGGTGGCGACACACATCGATGCGAACGCCTCGTTGATCTCCCACAGCGCCACCTCATCCGTGCGCAGCCCGGCGCGGGCGAGGGCCTTGGGAATGGCGATGGTTGGAGCCAGGCCGGTGTCGGCCGGCGGGACCCCGGCGGAAGCCCAGGCCTTGACGACGGCCAGCGGCTCGAGGCCGAGCTCCTGGCCCAGGGCCTGGTCGACGATCACCATGGCCGCGGCACCGTCGTTGGACCCGCCTGCATTTCCCGCGGTGATGCTGAATCCATCGATCTCGGGATGGAGGGGCTTGAGCGAAGCCAGCTTCTCGAGACTGGTATCCCGTCTCGGGTGCTCGTCCACCGCGAAGGTGACCCTCGTCCCGTCCCGGCGGGTCACCTCGAGAGGGGCGATCTCGTCCTCGAAGCTGCCGGCCTCGATGGCGGCCACGGCTCGCCGGTGCGATCGCAGCGCCCAGGCATCCATCTCCTCCCGGGTGACCCCGGCGCTCACGGCGGCATTCCAGCCGACAGTGATGGACATGTCCATGTTCGGGGCGTCGGGGGTGTCCCGATGGCTGGGCGACATCCAGTCGGTCCAGTCGTCGGTGCCGGGGACCCGCCGGGTCGATCGCGGTGACGTGGACTGGGAGTAGGCGCCACCGGCCACGATGGCCCGATCCATGCCGGCCCGAATCGATGCTGCCGCGCTCTGGACGGCGGCCAGAGAGGAGGCGCAGTGCCGGTTGTGGGCAACCCCGGGCGCATGGACCAACCCGGCCTCGATGGCCGAGTAGCGGGCGATGTCGCCGCCTCCGTACAGGCTCTCCCCGAGAACGACGTCGTCGATGAGCATTGGGTCGATTCCGGACCGCCGGACCGCCTCGGCCACGACATGGGTGGCCAGTTCGAAGGCGTCCACATCGATAAGCGACCCCTTGAATGCCGTCCCGATCGGGGTACGCGCCGTCGACACGATCACCGCTTCATGCATGTTCGATTTCTCCTCTGATCGATGTATGGATTGACTGCTCTCGGACTGCTGGCCTTCCACGGCCCGTCATGCCACCACAGGCCGGGACCGCGCAACCGGGTCTACTTCGCCGTGAACCTCAGGGCGCCATCCAGGCGGATGTTCTCGCCGTTGAGGTAGGAGTTGCGGATGACCGACTCGACCATCAGGGCGAACTCCTCGGGATACCCCATCCGCTTGGGGAACACGATCCCCTGCGCCGGATCCTCCTTGAGGTGCGGGAGGGCACCGATCATGAGCGGCGTCCCCATCACCCCGGGGGCGATGGCGCAGACCCGGATGCCGATCGGTGCCAGGTCCCGGGCCATGGGTAGGGTCATGCCCAGGATGGCGGCCTTGGCGGCGGCGTAGGCCACCTGCCCGCTCTTGCCCTCCATGCCGGCGATCGAGGCGGTGTTGACCACCACGCCACGCTGGCCGTCCGCATCGGGCTCGCTCTCGCCAATGGCCGCGGCGACCAGCCGGGTGGTGTTGAAGGTTCCGAGTGCGTTCATCTCCATCGTCTGGACGAAGGAGTCCTTGTCATGGGGGACCCCGCCGCGGCCCACCGTACGACCGCCGCCGACCCCACCGCCGGCCACGTTCACCAGTATCGAGAGCGGGCCGAGGGCGCTCGCCGCCTCGATCGCGGCGGCCACATCGTCGTCGTCGACCACGTCGCCGCCGACCGCCACCGCGGCATCGCCCAGCTCTTTGGCCAGCTCCCCCGCCCGGTCGGCGTCACGGTCGAAGACCGCCACTCGCACGCCGACGTCCACCAGTCGGCGGACCGTCGCCGACCCGAGGCCACCGGCGCCACCGGTGACGATGGCCGAACGCCCTTGCACCTCCATCTGATGGTTCCCTTCTCGTTCACCAGGGGAGCCCCGGGTGCCGACGTGTCGACCGGCCGATCGGAACGATAATCATCATCTCTCCAAGATGCAATCCCACTATCCGCAATGCCGTCGGGCTCCACCGCAACGAACGAAACGCTATTATCGGCCGGGAGGCAGGGCACGGGCCGTACCTGACGGGGACGACCCGGGAACGACCCGGTGACTGCGGTCGAAGCCGTTCGCCGAGGGTGAGGAGAGAGGTCGTGGGGATGACAACGAAGGTGAACCCGGAGCTGAGGATGCTCATCGACGGGAAGCTCGTCGAGGCCAGCGAGGGGAAGACGTTCACCAACGTGAACCCCGCCACCGAAGAGGAGCTCGGTCAGGTGGCCGACGCTTCCAGCGAGGACATGCAGCGAGCCATCGCCGCGGCCCGGCGCGCCTTCGACGAGACCGACTGGTCCACCAACCGGTCCTTCCGTCGGCGCTGCCTCGAGCAGCTCCACCAAGCCCTCGACGCCGAGAGGGAGGAGATGCGAGAGCAGCTCATCCTCGAAGTCGGCTGCCCCCGCATGCTCACCTTCGGACCACAACTCAACGCTCCGCTCGACGGGGCACTCACCTACCCGGCCCAGCTCATCGACGAGTTCGCCTGGGAGACCGACCTTCCCGACGCCCCGGACTTTCGGGGCAACACCAACTCACGACGCATCGTCAAGGAGCCGGTCGGCGTGGTCGGGGCCATCGTGCCGTGGAACTACCCGTTCGAGGTCTCGATCACCAAGCTGGCTCAGGCCCTCGCCACCGGCAACACCGTGGTGCTGAAGCCGGCGCCGGACACCCCGTGGAACGCCACCCTCCTCGGCCGCATCGTGGCCGAGCACACCGACATCCCCCCCGGCGTCCTGAACGTGGTCACGTCGTCCGATCACCTGGTCGGCGAGGACCTCACCCTCTCACCGCAGGTAGATCTCATCTCCTTCACCGGCTCGACCGCCACCGGGAAGCGGATCATGGAGAAGGGCGCGGCCACCCTCAAGCGGCTGTTCCTCGAGCTCGGGGGCAAGTCGGCGACCATCGTCCTCGACGACGCCGACTTCTCGACGGCCATGATGTCCGGGCTCGCCGTCTGCTCGCACGCCGGCCAGGGCTGTGCCATCCCCACCCGGATGCTCCTGCCCCGATCCCGCTACGACGAGGGCGTCGAGCTGCTGGAGGCCATGATGGGCAAGGTCCCCTACGGCGACCCGCAGCGCCCCGACGTGATCATGGGACCGCTCATCTCCGAAAAGCAGCGCAGCAGGGTCCTCGGCTACATCGAACGGGGAGTCGAAGAGGGTGCCACCCTGGCCCTCGGTGGGGGCCGACCGGACGACCAGCCCCGAGGCTGGTTCGTCGAGCCGACACTGTTCACCGAGGTCGACAACTCCATGACCATCGCCCGAGAGGAGATCTTCGGGCCCGTCCTGGTGGTGATCCCGTTCGAGGACGACGACGACGCGGTGAGGATCGCCAACGACAGCGAGTACGGCCTGGGCGGGGCGGTGATCTCAGCCTCGCTGGATCGGGCCTTGGCCGTGGCCGGACGTGTCCGCACCGGCGTCCTGAGCATCAACGGCGGGATGATCTACGGGGCCGACCTCCCTTTCGGCGGCTTCAAGCACAGCGGGATCGGCCGGCAGAACGGGATCGCCGGATTCGACCAGTATCTCGAGACGAAGTCCCTGGCCTGGCCGGCCGGCTGAGCCCTTCCGGTCACAACTCGAAGTCGAGCGCCGAGAGGCGCAGGTGCCCGATCGTCTCGATCACGTCGTGCATCTGGCGCCGCGACAGGGCGTCAAGCCCGAATCGGATGCCGTTCACCGCCTCGGTTGCCAGCTGAGCGAAGGCCCGACGACCTCGATGCTGATCACGAGTCATCAACATCATCAGATGTGGGGACGTCGCTCACGACCGGGAGGAGGCGCCGCGGGGTACGTCGCGGAACGCCAAGTCCCGGTCCAGGGCGCGCTCCCGGGGCATCCCGAGGACACGCTCACTGATGACGTTGCGGGCCATCTCGGTGGTGCCTCCCCCGATGGCCGACACCTGCCGCATCAGGAAGTCCGAACCGCAGAAGGCCAGTTCGCCGTCCTCATCGGTCCAGGCGGCCCCGGCCGCACCGGCGATCTCCAAGGCGATGGTCCGGATCCGGGCCGTGGTGACCCCGTTGAACAGGCGGCCGATGGCCGCCGACTGGTCGGGCATGGCTCCGGTGGCAATCCCTTCGCCGATCCGCCGTCGGAGCTCGCGGTCGACGATCTCGAGCATGTGGGCCTCGCCGACCAGGTCGCGCACGTACGGGTCAGCGAGCCGGCCGGCGTCGCGGGCCACCGCCTCCATGGGCATCTCACCGCCGCCGCCGCGGCTCATTCCCGCTGGGACGGTGACCAGCGGGGAGTTGGTCAGCATGCGCTCGTGGAACATCCACCGGGTACCCACCGTCCAGCCGTCGTCGATGTCGCCGATCCGGTCGGCGTCGGGGACCCGGACGTCGGTCAGGAACTCCTGGCAGAACTCCTTCGAGCCGTTGAGCATCTCGATCCGGTGGACGTCGAGGCCGGGTTGGCGAATGGGCAGGATGAACACCGTCAGGCCACGGTGCTTGGGGACGTCCCAGTTGGTCCGGGCCAGACACAGGCCCCAGTCGGACCACCACGCCCCCGTGGTCCAGATCTTCGATCCGTTGAGCACCCACTCCTCGCCGTCCCGGACCGCGCTGGTCAGGGCACCGGCGACGTCCGAACCGCCGCTGGGCTCGGACAAGAACTGCATCCAGATCTCCTCGCCCTTCAGGATGGCGGGAAGGTGCCGGAGCTTCTGCTCCTCGGTTCCGAAGTCCAGCAGGACGGCCGCGCATGGCGAGAGGGTGGGGGCCTGGATCCGGGCCGGGTACTCATAGCCCGCCAGCTCCCGGTTGAGCGTGCGCTGGTGCTCAGGTGTGAGCCCTTGGCCGCCGTACTCACGGGGGAAGCAGATGCCGGCCAGACCGGCATCGAACAGCATCCGCTGCACCTCCCGGTCCCGGGCCACCGCGGCCAACTCCTCCTCGTCGGTGCGGTCGTTCCGTAGCGGGCCGATCGACTGGCTCGCGTCGACCGGTCGGAGGTTGTCGCGGATGAAGGCCCGGGCCCGGGCCCGGAAGGTCTCGAGGTCCTCCACGTCCTGAGTGGTCATGCCACCTGCTTCTGGCTCTCGGCGAAATCGGTGAGGCGCTGGCGGTGGTCGGCCGGCGTGCCGAACAGGGCCCGGTTGACGGTGTGGCGGCGAAGGTAGAGGTGGATGTCGTGATCGAAGGTCAGCCCGATCCCGCCGTGGATCTGGACGCAGTCCTGCATCAGCTCACTGCCGTAGTCGCCGATGAACGACTTGGCCGAGCTCAGGAGCTCCCAGGCTTTGGGGGACCCAGCGGCTACCGCGGCAATGCCGGCGTCGCTGACGGCATGGCTCGCCTCCAGCCACGTCTTCATGTCGGCGAACCGGTGCTTGAGCTCTTGGTAGGAGGCCAGCGGCCGACCGAAGGAGTACCGATCGAATGCCCATGCGACGGTGATGTCGAAGGCGGCCTGCATGGCCCCGACCGCCTCGGCGTTCCCGATGGCCACCGCTCGCCGGAGCTGGCGATCGACCTGTTCATCGGCCGACCCGACACCACCGACGACGGCGGTGGCCGGGAGCCGGACCTCGTGGAAGGTGGCGACCGAGAACCGACGGGTCAAGTCCACCGAGTGCATGGGCGCCATCGAGAGGCCAGTGGTGCCGGCGGGTACGAGCACCTGGGTGAGCCCGGAACCGGTGCGACCGGTGACCAGCAAGAAGTCGGCACCGGACGCCGATTCGACCGGGCGCTTGACGCCGTTGAGCACGACGTCGTCGCCCTCTATGCGCACCTCGAGGGCGATGCTCCCGAGCCGGTCGTTCGGTGACGGCTCGCCGAGGCACCAGGTGGCCGTCGAGTCCCCCGAGACCAGGGCTCCGATCGCCTCGCCGCCATGACCGGTCTCGCTGAGGGTGGCGGCCACCACGTTGGTCACGGCGAGCGGCCCGGGGGCTGCGTGTCGGCCGAATTGGTAGGCCACTAGTCCCAGGTCGACGAGGCCGAAGTCTCCGATCGAGCCCCCGCCATGATCCTCGCCGACCAGCAGCGACGTCCAGCCCAGCTCGGCGCCCCGACGCCAATAGTCCGGTGCGAAGCCGACCGGGTCGTCCCGCAGGCGCCGGAGCTCGCCGACGGGGACAAGCTCGTCGAGCAGCTTGGCGGTGGTCTCCGAGAAGAGCTCCTGGTCGGAGCTCAACGCCAACAACATGGATTCGCCCTACTCCCCCGTCATCGGTGGCCTCTGTCCTCGGAGGCGAAGTTATCTTGAAAACACTGTTTTGTCCATATGGATGGATCACTTCCTGAAGAAGAGAGGCTTCCTTTATTGCCGCGGACCGGCGCGGGGTGCGGGTCCTCAGGAATGATGGCGTTGGAGGAGCAGCACGCTGGAGGGAACACCGCCGCCCGAGGTCACCACCGCGGTGCCAGCGCCGGCAACCTGCCGCTCGCCGGCATCGTGTCGCAGCTGCTGCACGGCTTCGTAGAGAAATCCGAAGCCGTGGGTCCGCCCCTCCGAGAGCTGGCCACCATGGGGGTTGACCGGCAGCTCGCCGTCGAGGGCGATCCGGCGGCCGTGGTCCAGCCAGTCGTGGGCTTCCCCGAAACCGCAGAAGCCGAGGGCTTCGAGCCACGAGATGGCGTTGAAGGTGAAGCCGTCGTAGAGGAGTGCCAGGTCGACGTCGGCAGGTCGGAGACTGGTCCTCGACCACAGGTGCGCGGCCTGGCCCAGGACCTGGGGCTCGTGGGTGATCGTTCCCTGGTCCCACGAGACTCGCTCGAGGATCTGCGTACCCACGGCTTCGATGCGGATCGCCGGGTGGGGCCGATCGTCGGCCGTCGCCGCGTCGGACACCACGACGGCGATCGAGCCGTCGCACGGAACGTCGCAGTCGTAGAGCCCGAAGGGCGAGGTGATCGGCCGCGCCGATAGGTAGTCGTCCATGGTCATCGGGTCCCGGTAGATGGCGGCGGGATTGCGGGCCGCGTTGGCTCGGCCGTTGAGGGCGATCAGACCGAGCATCTCCCGGGGGGCGCCGTAGCGGTGCAGGTACTGATTGGCATTCATGGCGATCCAGTTGGCCGCCGAAATGGCCCCGAAGGGGGCGCGCCAGGCCGAGAGGCCCGATGCGCGGGGTCCTCCCGGGCCAGCCAGGCCAAGGGCGGCAAACGACGACTCCCAGACGGTCCGGAAACACAGCACATGACGGCAGAGGCCGGAGGCCACGGCCAGCATCGCCGCTACCACGGATCCGCCAGGACCGGGGAGGTCGCCTCCCCCGTTGATCCATGTCGGGTGCAGGCGGAGGGCCTCCTCCACCGTGGTGATCCCGCCCTCGCTCATGCCCATACCCGCCGGGCCCGGATAGGTGGACAGGCCGTCGATATCCTCGAGCTCGAGGCCGGCATCGGCCACCGCCTCGAGGCAGGCGTCGACGGTCAGCGAAAGCGGATCGACCATCAACCGACGGCCGAGGGCCGACCGGCCCACGCCGGACAGCACCGATCGGTGCTCGAACCGCCCATCGTCGAGCGGCCGTCGAGGGAGGAGGCGCTCAGGCTCGGCGACGGGATCGACAGCCGACAGCTCGCCCGTCGGCTCGAAAAGCGGAAGCCAGACGTCGTCGTGGTGCTCGAACCGGACGACCACCTCCTGCCCGATGGACACCTCGGTCGGATCGACTCCCACGATCATGGTGGTCAGCCGGACCCCGGGGTCCTCGGCCAACGCCACCACGGCGATGGCATAGGGCGGCTCGAAGGCCGGATGCCACCGGTGATGGTTCACCGTGTAGCCGACGATCGTGCCCCGACCGGAGACCGCGGTCGGCTCCCAGGCCCGGCTCCGGCACGCCGGACAGATCGGCACCGGCGGGTGGACAAAGGTGGCGCACTCCGTGCAGCGCTGGACGCGGAGACGACCGTCGGACCCCGAGGTCCAGAACCAGGCGGTCGCCAGCGTCATCTCGGGCAGCGGCCTCACGGTGCCCCGTCCCGGAGGGTCCCGATGACTTGCGGCAGATCCACGGTGGTGCGGATGCCCGGAGCCGCCTCGCACACGACGGGCACCGAGTTGACGGCCCGGTTGGCCGTGTACCCGGGGGAGTAGGCGCCCATGTCCTCGAGCGGGACGGCGAACCGCATCTCGACGTTCAATGGGGCGTCTCCGGCGACCGTGAGCCGCCAGCCGGTCGGACCGAGATCCCAGGCGGGCTCGAGCTCCGGCGTGCAGTACCAGTTGGCCACAAAGCCGAGGAGCTCCCGGCCCCGTCGTCGGCCGCTGACCCTCATCCGCTGCGCGGCCACAGTGCCGGCCTCGAGCCGGCCGGCGGCGATCTCCGTCGTCTGTCGGGCCACGGCGATCTCGCCGACGGCCTCCACCGAGTCGAGCGGGAGGGAGAGCGCATCGGCGAGCAGCCGGAGCGACGGGCCGAAGCTCTGTGCCCCATACGACCAGCGACTGCGATCGAAGGCGCCCGGATCGGCCCCGAAGCCCATCAGGTCGAACAACAGCTCGGGCGAGTCCCGCTGGGACAGGTCGGCGAACTCTTCGATGACCAGGTGCTCGAGTTCGCGTTGGATCGAGGCCAGGACCAGGGGCACGGCCTCGGTGATGAACCCGGGGCTGCTCCCAGTGCTGTGGATCGAGGTGCCTCCGGCCTGGCAGGCCGCCTCGACCCGCTCCCGGCCCGCCGGATCCATGCTGGCAGGATGATGGAACTCGCCCCGGGTGGTCACGATGTTCGTCCCGGACTCCAGCAGCCGGCACACCTCGTCGAAGTTGCACACCCGAGGCATGTACAGCACACAGTCGGCACCGAGCCCGATGATCTCGCCGAGCTCCATGGTGGCGAGCACACCGGTGGGACCGAGCCCGCAGAGCTCACCGGCGTCGGCTCCCGCCTTGACCGGCGAGTACACGTAGAGCCCGGCCAACGACATATTGGGGTGCTCGATCACGCCTCGCAGGGAGCGGGCACCGATGTTGCCGGTGGCCCACTGGACGACCTTGTACTGCGTCATGTCATGTTCCCCCTGATGCGGTCGGGGCACTGCCGTCGGCCAGCGCTGCCTTGTAGAGCACGTTCTCGGCCAGCCGCATATGGGCGGCATCGACCAGCTTGCCGTCGCGGCCGATGGCCCCCACACCGTCGGCCTCGGCGCGGCGGTAGGTCTCGATCGAGTCGCGGGCCTCATCGATCTCCTTCGCCGTCGGGGCGAAGACCTCGTTGGCGATAGCGACCTGGTCGGGGTGGATGGCCCACTTGCCGTCGAAGCCGAGCAGGCTGGCGTGCACGGCGGAGCGCCGGAACCCGTCGGGGTCCTTGTACGCCGGGTGGGGCGCATCGATGGCGTCGATGCCCGCGGCCCTGGCCGCGGTCAGCACCTGCACCCGAGCGAAGTGCCAGAAGTCACCGGGGTATTCGCTGATCGGGTCGAAGTTGCCGTCGACCCGTGCCCGCAGCGAGGCCGACAGGTCGCCGGCTCCGAAGATGATGGCTTCGAGCCGGTCGCTGGCCCGGGCGATGGCGGCGGCATTGGCGAGCCCCTCGGCCTCCTCGATCAGCACCTCCAGCCCGATGCGCTTGGTCAGCCCCAGCTTGGTCTCGAGCTGGGTGAGGAGGACGTCCACCCACCAGACGTCTCGTGCCGACCGTGCCTTGGGCACGATGAGCACGTCCAGCGACTCCCGGGCGCCGGTGACCACCTCGATGATGTCGCCGTGGCACCACGGCGTCTCCAGGCCGTTCACCCGGACGGCCCGGACCGTGTGGCCCCAGTCGAAGTTGGTCAGCGCGGCCACCGCAGTGCCCCGGGCCGCCTCCTTGGCCACCGGGGCGCAGGCGTCCTCGAGGTCCAAGAAGACGAGGTCGGCGCCGGAACCGGCGGCTTTCTCGCACATCCGCTCGCTGCTGGCCGGGGTGGCCAGCTCGGATCGTCGGGCACGGGGTGCTTGCACGGGTATCTCCCTCACGATGGCGATCAGATGACGCCCGCCGCCCGCAGGGCGGCGACTTGGTCAGGCTCGATGCCGAGCAGCCCACCGTAGATGGCGTCGTTGTCAGCACCGAGCGGCTGGCCGAGGTGGGTGATACGCCCGGGCGACTCGGAGAGCAGAGCGATGGGTGCCTGGATGGTCATGGGGCCGAGGTCCGGGTCGTCGACCCGAACGAAGGTGCCGCGGGCCTTCAGGTGCTCGTCGGCCAGCAGTTGCTCGGCGTCGTAGACGGGCGTCGCCGCCACCTCGGCTTCCAGGAACACCTTCATCGCCTCGTCCAGCGAACGCTTCCCGACCCAGTCGGCGACGAGCGCGTCGACCTCGAGCCCTCGCTCCTGACGGCGGACCGGGTCTACGTAGTCGGGGTTCTCCGCCAGATCGGCTCGGCCGATGGAGCGGTACACCCGCATGGCGATGTTGGATGACGCGCTCGAGATCGCCAGCCACTTGTCGTCGGCGGTCCGGTACGTATTGCGAGGGGCGCTTGCCGGGAGGCGGTTGCCAGCCCGGGTGGGGATGATCCCGAGCTGGTCAAATGCGAGCGTCGAGGACTCGACGAGGCGGGCCAGCGGTTCGACCAGGTTCACGTCGACGAGCTGGCCGCCCCCCCCGTGAAGGTCCCGGTGGTAGAGGGCCATCATCACGGCCCAGGTGGCGGCCTGGGCGGCGACCCCGTCGGCCAGCATGAAGGGAGGGAGCGTGGGCGGACCGTCGGGCTGTCCGGTCACCTGAGCGAACCCGCTCATCGCCTCGGCCAGGGTGCCGAAACCGGGGCGGTCGCTGAACGGTCCCCCCCCGCCGTACCCGCTGATGTGGAGCATCACCAGCTGTGGGTGCCGGTCGTGGACTGACTCGTAGTCGAGGCCCCACCGGGTCAGCGCGCTCGGCCGATTCCCAACCACGAGCACGTCGCTGACGTTGAGCAGCTGATGGAAAAGTTCCTGGCCTTCGGCCTGGCGGAGGTCGAGGGTGATACAGCGCTTGTTCCGGCTGACGCTCTTCCACACCAGCCCGATGCCGTCCTTGCGATCGCCCCAGGTGCGCAGGGGGTCGCCCACCCCGGGCTGCTCGACCTTGATGACCTCCGCACCGAACTCGCCCAGCGCGGTCGCCACCATCGGACCGGCGACCAGGGTGGCCGCGTCGACCACCCGGAGCCCGTGCAGCGGCCCGAATGCCTCACCCATGGGCGACGCACTCAGGCCGGGCGAGCCCGAGGTTCTCGCGGAGCGTGGCGCCGATATAGCGGTCGCGGAAGACGCCCCGGCGCTGGAGCTCGGGAACCACCTGCCGCACGACGTCCTCGTAGGCGCCGGGTGAGTGGGTGGCCGCCACCACGAAGCCGTCGCACGCCTCGGCCTCGATCCACTGCTCCATCTGGTCGGCCACCTCGGGCCCGGTGCCGACAAAGCGCGGCCCCTGGAGCAGGGTGGCCCGGTGGCCGGCCAGATCGGCGAGCGTCACGGTATCCCCCCCGATGTGCTTCTTCAGGTTCTGCACCAGGCCGCGGATGCCCGACACCGACCCGATGAGCTCGTCGGTGATCGGGGCGTCGAGCGCCAAACCGGAGAAGTCGTAGTTCATCAGCTCGGAAAGCAGGGTCAGCGAGGCCTGCGGATCGACGAGGGAGTGGAGGAAGAGGTCCTCGCGCTCCTCGGCGTGGGCATGGGACTCGCCGACGACCGTGTAGACCATGGGCAGCATCTTGACCGATGCCGGATCCCGCCCGGCGGCGGCAATGGACTCTTTCTGGTCCTGGTAGTGCGCACGGGCGATGTCCATGTCGGGGTCGCCGGTGAAGATCAACTCGGCCCAGCGGGCGGCGAAGTCGCGGCCGCGCCCCGACGACCCGGCCTGGAGCAGCACCGGCCGGCCCTGGGGGGACCGGGGCACGGTCAGTGGACCTCGGGCGCTGAACCACTCTCCTTTGTAGCCGAGCTCGTGGACCTTGTCCGGGTCGGCGAAGATCCCGGCGGCCCGATCGAGCACCAGGGCATCGTCCTCCCAGGTGTCCCAGAGCCCGGTGGCCACTTCGAGGAACTCGTCGGCCCGGTCGTAGCGGGCATCGTGATCGAGGTGCTCCTTGAACCCGTAGTTCTGGGCCTCGCTGTCGTTGACCGAGGTCACGATGTTCCACGCCGCCCGGCCGCCGGACAGGTGGTCGAGGGTGGCGAAGGTGCGGGCGACGTGGAATGGCGCGTAGTAGGTGGTCGAGTAGGTGGCCCCGAGGCCGATCCGATCTGTGGCCCCGGCCACGATGCCGAGGACGATGCTCAGGTCCAACTTCACCGGCCGGGCTCCGAGCCGCACCGCGTCGGCGACCGAGCCGCCGTAGATCCCGGGCATGGCCAGGCGGTCGTCGAAGAACATCATGTCGAAGCAGCCCTCTTCGAGGGTCCGGCCCAGCTTCTGGTAGTAGCTGGCGTCCAGGAATCCGTGTTCGGTGGCAGGATGACGCCACGATCCGGCGTACACGGTCGTGCTCCCCGCCTGCATGAACCCCACCAAAGACATCTGCCGCTTTGCCATGGCCACCAATCACCCTTCCTCTTCACTGCTGGTCGCCGTAGTACTGGCGCCGTTCGTCGCTTGAAATGTAGTATGTGATATGTCAGATTTCAAATCGATCGGCGGTACGGTACGGGCCCGCGCCGCCAGCGAACTGCGCGATCGGATCCTCACCGGCCGTCTGCAGCCCGGCTCGCGGCTCGACCTCGATGAGATCACCCGCGAGTTCGGGACCAGCCGCACGCCGGTGCGCGAGGCGCTCCTCGAGCTCTCCTACGAGGGACTCGTCGCCGTCAGCCCCCGCAGCGGCATCACCGTCCTCGGGATCACGCCCGAGGACGCGGTCGACAACTTCGCCGTGCTGGCCACGCTGAGCGGCAAGGCGGCACAGTGGGCGGCCGAGCGGATCACCAAGCCCGAACTGGATCACCTCCACGACCTGGCGCTGGCTGTCGTCGGCGCCGGCGACGTCGTGGCCGCCAACTGGAGCTTCCACCGGGCCCTCAATCGGGCCTCCGGCTCGCCGCGCCTCATGACCTACCTGCGCCAGGCGGTCAGGGTGGTGCCGGCCAGCTACTTCGAGCTCTTCCCCGAGCAGGTCCGCCGGAGCCAGGCCGACCACGCCGTCCTGCTCGAGGCCATCGACCGGGGCGACGCCCCGAAGGCGCGAACCCTCACCGAGTCCCACGTCCTCGATGCCGGTGCCGCCCTGGGCGATTGGCTGCGCGCTGGGGCGCAGGAAATGGAGCACCGAACGCCCGTCGCCTGAACTGGTAACGGTTTGGCCGGCTCAGGAGGCGGCCGCAGCCACTGCCCGCCGAGCCCGGCTGCGGTAAGCTTCCAGCTTCTCGTCG
>OBLU010002179.1_pt1 | contig 18143 bp, 16 predicted proteins | sample 1518681 | NCBI WGS metagenome assembly OBLU01 (sample SAMEA3539304, study PRJEB22396) | soil metagenome | biome: tundra; feature: field; material: soil | place: USA | collected 2010-05 | depth 0.15 m | reverse complement strand
CGTGGTGGAAATCGCCGACGTCAACGCGCCGTCGCTAAAGGTCAGCGTGTACGGTCCGACGAGTTCGTTAATCGTGAGACCCGTGAAGGTAGCGAGACCGGTCGTCGCCGAGACGGTCGCGGTGTTGTTCGTGGTCGTTCCAGCAGCGGAAGTTACCGTGGCCGTGACGGTCGAGGTATTGCCGATGATGGTGTTGCCACCGGCGTCTTCGATTTTGACGACCGGTTGGGTCGCGAGAGCGACGCCACTGGCGACGGTCGCCGAGGGCTCAACCGTGATGGCCAATTGGGCGGCGGCACCGGCGCCAACCGTAATGGTCGTCGAGACGGCACTGGTATACGCGCCGTCGGTGAAGGTCAAGGTGTAGTTCGCGGCGGGCGTGTTGAGCGTGAGACCAACGAAAGTCGCGACGCCGGCGACTGCAGTAGCGGTGCCGTGCGTAACGGTGCCCGAGCCCGAGGTCAACGTGGCTGTGACCGTTGTAGTGTTCGACGTGATCACGCTGCCACCGGAGTCGCTGACGTCGACCACTGGCTGGATCGCCAAGGGCGCACCGGCCGCGGCCGTGGCCGACGGCTCGGTGACAATGGTCAATTTCGCCGCGACGGCGGTCTGCAACGTGGTCGTAGCTGAGGTCAGTGCGCCATCGGCGAAGATAATGTTGTAGTTGCCCGGTACGGCGTTAATGGCGAGTCCGGTGAAAGTGGCGACGCCGAGTACCGCCGCTTTGGTGCTGTTGGAAATACTCGAGCCGACGGGGCCACTGACGAGAGCGGCGGTGACGGTCGAGGTGTCACCCTTTAACACGTTTCCGTTGGCGTCTTCAACGCTGATAACCGGCTGCGTCGCGAGGGCGACACCGGTGACGGCGGTGACGGAGGGCGCAGTGGTAATGACCAATTTCGTGGCCGCACCAGTAACGGTGACCGACACTGCAGTTGGGGAAGTGAGCGATCCGTCTGTGAAGGTCAAGTTGCCGGTGGTCGGGTCTGTGGCGTCAGTAATCGCGAATCCACTGAAGGTTGCGACGCCGGCGACGGCAGCCTTGGTGTTGAGGGTCAACGAACTTCCGGCCCCGCTGTAAGCGGCGGTCACCGTAGAAGTGTCGGTGGTGACGATATTGCCACCGGAGTCCTCGACGTCCACAACGGGTTGTGGAGTTAGTGCGACTCCGCTGACTGCGCCGGCCGCGGGCGCCGTGGCGAAGGACAGCTTTTTCGCAGTACCGACCGAGACGGTGATTGAGTTCGACGCGATTGTCGTTGCCGAGTCGGTGGCGTCAGCGAACGTCAAAGTGTACGAACCGACGAGCGCGTTCAACGCCAAACCAGAAAAGGTCGCGACACCCGCAACGGCAGCGACCGTCGTTGTGCCGGTGAGCGTGGAAGGAGCGCCAGAAGTAATCGACACGGTGACGGCCCCGGTAGCACTCGTATCGACAACGTTGCCCGAGGTGTCGACCTGGACGATGGGCTGTTGGGCGAGAACCGCGCCACTGGCGTCGGTTGTTGAAGGTTGCTGCGTTATCACCAAGTGATCCGACCCAACGGCCGAAGCGGTCGTGGCGAGACCAATCAGAAAGGTCGATCCCAACAGTGCAGTCGTGACGAGAAATCGCGTTACGACGTGACGACGTGAACCGAATATTTTCTGTGTACGCATGACCAACTCCATGATTCGCTCGTTGCTACCTACCTACAACGGTAACCTCACGAACATGTCAATTGCCCGAGAAAGTCAATTGTCGGAGCAGTAGTCAAGAGATCGTGCTGGTAATCGAATGTTCTCGCACGTCAATTCATTCGTGAGAATCTCGTCGTACGCAGTTGATAATAAATCTGAAGCGATGTAAATGTCATCGCCATCACCTTTGATTCGTTGGTAAGTGCGATCATTCCATGCACGCAACAACGTTTGATGTTGAATTACATGCCGCGCAGAACGTGCGAATTCAAAGTTGGTTTTCCGGAAAAAGTCAATATATGAAACTTTTGTTGCGAAGACCGAGATGTGGTCATTATTCATATCGAAAGGTGTGTAATGCGTCCCGAATACGTCGCTCGTGACGACATCTCAGGGTCTGTCTCGGGCGCACCCGCGTTGGTCGCAATCGCTTCGCCACCGCAACGTCATCACTGCACCAGTCCTCGCGCCTCGTTCGGCCCACACGCGCGATCCAGATGAATTGTTCACGCGAATTGGCTACAGTCAGGGGACACTGAACCATGCTCTTAGGAGGCCACGATGACTGATTCCAACCGACCGCCGCTCACGTTCGCCTTCTTCCCGGACGTCGCCACCTTCGAGGTGACGAGTGACGACATTGCCGAAGGCGCGACGTTGGCGAACGCGCAAGTCGCGAACTTCATGGGTTACAGCGGAGAGAACCATTCACCACAACTCTCCTGGCGAGGCTTTCCCGCCGAAACGAAAAGTTTCGCGATCACCGTGCACGACCCCGACGCGCCCACCGGGAGTGGCTTCTGGCACTGGGTCGCGTTGAACATTCCAGCGAACGTCACGGACCTCGCGACTGGCGCCGGTTCCGAGGGTTCTGATGATCTGCCCGGCGGCGTCGTGCAACTCCGCAATGACGCCGGGACAGTCGGCTATGCGGGCGCCGCCCCTCCGGCCGGCGACCTCGCGCATCGGTACGTGCACACCGTTCACGCGGTTGACGTCGAGCGACTCGACGTGGGGGCCGACGCGGCGCCCGCGATCGCCGGCTTCAACCTTCGCTTCCACGCAATCGCCCGAGCTCAGATCGTGCCCGAATTCGGCTCTTGATCCGCGCACGCTGACGTCTGACATCGCTTCGACAGCACTCATGGCGTCATCGCAAGCTTTGTGGTGATGCGCCGAGTTCGCTGGGCTCGCCATTATTGTGAGACGAATCGAGCAAAGGATTGACCAAGCGTCAGTCCGATGTAGAGATTCCGCGAAACGTGATGCAGTGGGGATGCAATGAGCGAAAATCAGGGCCCCGGCCCGCTGGCCCTGGTCGGATCGGGAGAGTACTTACCCCAAATGGCCGAGATTGAAGGCGGACTCCTCGCCGGCCGGGCTCCGCGCTACGTGCAACTCGCCACCGCCGCCGTGCCCGATGGCCCGCCGGTAGTGGAACGGTGGCACAACTTGGGCCAAGCCCAAGCGCAACGACTCGGCGTCGAGGCCGTCATCCTGGACGTGAACGACCGCCGCGACGCCAACGACGCCGCGATCGCCGCCCAAGTCGAGGGCGCCGGATTGGTGTACTTGTCCGGTGGCCACCCCGGCTATTTGGCCGAGACCTTGCGCGGGACACTGGTGTGGGACGCAATCGTTGCCGCCTGGCGTGCGGGCGCCGCGCTCGCCGGTTGTAGCGCCGGCGCCATGGCGTTCTCGTCGTGGGTGCCGTCGTTGCGACATCCACGTGAGGGTGGTACCGAAGGACTGGGGCTGTTGCCGCACGTGCGGGTGATACCGCACTTCGACGCGTTCGCGTCGCGCATCCCTGACATGGTCACGCGATTCCTGTTACCCCACGATCCGTCGATCACGGTATTGGGGATCGACGAAGACACGGCCATCGTTGGCGGTCCCAGTTACTGGACGGTGAAGGGCCGCTCTTCGGCGTGGCGACTCAGCGACGACGGCCGCGAGCAACTGGCCAACGGCACGAGTGTGACCACGCCGCTCAACGGACCGACGGTCTCCTAGTCGGGCCAGAGATCCTCGAGTTCACGACCCTTCGTCTCGGGGAGTGACCAGAACAGCGTCGCGACCGTCATGGCGGGCACGAAGGTGAGGTCCGCGGCCAAGGCGAAATGGTTGCCGATGTCGGCGATGGCGCCGAACACGACGAGTCCGATGACGGCGCCGAGAACGCCAGACGCGAGGAACCACCCCGACGCGGACGCCCGAACGGACGTCGGAAAGAGTTCGTTCACGATCGCGCCGACCGCGGGGGCGAAGATCGAACCGAACATGACGCCCAAGACGTAGCCCGCGATCAAGTCGATGCGCGGTCCGGTGTAGGAGAGCACGCCGAAGAGCGCCAAGCCGGTCATGCCGAGGACCCCGGTGACGCGACGACCGAATCGATCGGCCATCCAGCGGCCGATCAACAGACCGGCCAGACCGGTCGCGCCAGCGCCCACGACCATGAGCGCCGTCGTCACGCCAGAGAGGTGGTCGATGTTCTGGGCGAACAAGAAGATGAAGCTGTTCGCCGGGCCGGTGATGAATGAGAGAGCGAAGGCGATGATGGAGAGCAGCACGAGTCGCCGACGAAACGGCCGTCCTACCGCGCCGAGAGCCGGTACGACGTAGTCCGGCGCGACTTCGGCGATGGCGAAGCGGTCGGGCTCGGAGGCCCAGCGACTGATGAGGGGCACCAGCGCCAGCGGAACGACGGCGAGCAAGAACAGTCCTCGAAACCCCAGTGACTTAGAGGCCAGGCTGTGGATGATGGCCGTGAGTCCGGCGCCGACGCCGTAACCAGCGGCGACGAGCGCGAGGGCTTTGGCCCGGCTCTTGGTATCGGTCTGTTCGGCGGCGATGACTTCGGAGAGGGCGTTGGTGGCACTCAACAGCGGTCGACCGCACGCGAAGATCACCACGAACCACCAGTAGCCGGGACTCGCCGCCGCGAGCACCGTGGCCGTGAGGCCCAGTCCCACCGTCACAATCAACATTCGGTGGCGACCGACGCGGTCCGCCAGTGCCGTCAGTGGAAGCCCGCCGATCGACGCCAAACGAATTATCGCGAGTCCGACGCCGAGTTTCGTTCCGGAGAGTCCCGCCTGGTCGGCGAGGGTGGCCCCGTGCACCAGATGGCCGAACGTTCTCGCCACGCTGCCCAGTGCCGTCACGACACCGAACTGACCGAAGCCGGACGCGAAGGACGCGAGTACGGCGCCCAGGACCACGCGGTCGTTCCACCGATGGAGTCGCGGGGCGCGGAGGGACTCGGGACCGGGTGACGGCGTCATCGGAAGGTTCGCAGTGACGCGCGAATCGGTCGAACGCTGGAATCCTCGCGTCGACGAGCGAACCAGAACGGACTGTAGAAGAGGGTGAAGAGAATGGGCACGAGCACGACACCGGTCGCCAGGTACCAGGGATACGGTCCCATGAGTCGTAGGAGCGTCCACTGGTGCGGGGCGTGGCGCAAGAACATGTAGTTGGCTCCGATGACTGCGTCGACGAGTCCCACGAGAGCGACGTATATATACGTCACGATTGACGCGCGTGTGACCGAACCTCTCCGCGGATGAATTCGCATGCCCACCACCAGGAAGAGGGCCGCCACGATGATCAGCGTATGACCGATCACGTACTCGAAGAACTCGAGGTGGGGAAAGGGCTCGTTGAGGTCGGGGGTGAGCAGCCCCTGCAATGTCCCGGCGAGCGCCCAGAAGTACGTGAGTTCCACCAACCACCGCACGCGCCACCAGCACGCCGCTGCCGCGACGAGGAGGGCGAAGTTGCAGAGCGCGAGTGGCAACGACGTTCGAAGTTCCCACGTGCCGTCGACGATTTGTCGAATCGCATCCACGACACAGTCCGACAGCAGAATCAGTGCGATGACCTTCGCGGCGCGTGGACTCCATCGACCGGGACGAAGTCGGGCCCACGTGCAAAGGATTACGCAACCACACGCCAATGCGGCGACGCTTGACCAATAGGGGCCCGTTGAGATGGCGGCGTCGATCTCTCCCATTGCAAATTGGTTTAGCAGGGTTGTTCGACGGATCGTCGCCGATTCTTCAAGAGAAATCAAGGATTGCCGGGGCGCCGACGATCCGCTCGACAGTCGAGTGAACCGTGATGCGTCAAAAACACAGGCGTCGACCCAGAGGATTGCGACGACGACACGACGGGCAGAAGCGTCGATACGCACCCAGCGCATCGACGGACCCGGTGAGCGAGTATGCCGTCAGTATGACGTACGAATCGCCCGCGTCCAATGACGAAGAACTCGTGTTACGAGACGTCAGGGCGCTGCTCGATCAGCTCCAGTTGGACCCGGAGCACTCGCTCGTAATGGAGAGTCGCCTCACCGATGATCTCGGCGTCGACAGCCTGGCCCTGGTCGAGTTGTGCGACCAACTGGAACGGACCTTCGACGTCTCGCTACCCGACGAAGTCTTCCTCTACGCCACGACGCCGCGACAGTGGATGGAAGCTGTCGTGGGCGCTCGTGGTGGCGCATCGGCGCGCGTCGTCGACTCATCCGGAGTCGGACCAGCGCAACCCCCACCATCGAAACATTCGCGTCTCAACGCAGTGCTGCGCCGTGTGGTCTCGAGTGCGCGAACGAGCCGAGACGCGCGCTCCCAGCGAACGAGTCGGGCCTCGTCGTCCGGAAAACCGGCGGACAGCGCAACGAGCCCCGTGCCCTACGCCCTCTTCGCGTGGACGCTCCTCGTCCCCTTCGCCTTCGGAATCTGGTTACTCGCAGTGCTGCCTCTTTCTTTGGCCCAGCGCAGAAACGCCGGCCGAGCACTTGCCCGCGTGACCTGTCGCAGGTTGCGCCTTTCGGTGAGCGTCGAAGGAGCACTGCCGGACGCCGCTCGCGCGTCGGTCATCACAGCTAATCACTCAAGTTTCATCGACGGCATGTTGCTCTACGTCTTCTTAGACCAGCCGTTGACCTTCGTGTCGAGTACCGACATGGAACACCAATTTCTCGTGGGCCGGATCATGAGGGGCTTCGGTTGCGTGTTCGTCGAAAGAGGTCGAGCAGAGCGCAGCGCGAACTCGGTCGACAAACTGGTGAGCACGATCCGAGGTGGACAACATCTGCTGATCTTCCCCGAAGGTTCGATCAGTGAACGACCGGGACTGCGCGTGTTTCATCTCGGTGCGTTCGAAACGGCCGCTTCGTCGACGTGTCAGATCGTTCCAGTGGGCATTCGAGGAACGCGCGACATCCTGCGACCGGGTAGCTTTCTCCCTCACCCCGGTGCGGTGCGCATCGTCATCGGCACCGCGATCATGCCCACGGGTCCAGAGTTCAGCGACCGCGTGACGCTGCGCGACCAAGCTCGCGACGCGATTGCGCGGCTGTGCGGTGAGGAGCCGTGAATGCCGTTGAGGCCGTTAGCTCAATGGCTATTCGTGGATGCTCTCGGACGTGAAGCCTGAGGCCCGCAACATCCTTCGCAGGTCCACGACTTGTTGAGTATCGAGGTCCTTGCCTCGAGGTCGATCGAAGACTTGCGTCTCGTCGCCGAGCACCACCGTGAAGCGACCGTTGCTTCCTTCCGTGATCGAGCCAATCTCGGCCAACAGTGACGCCGCGTCGTGCCACTCGATGTTGTGGCTCGCGGGATGACTCAGGATGCGCTCGACGGTGACGAGGTGATGTCCGGTGAGTTTGGCGTGTTCCATGCGATGCCCTTCTCGTGCAGGTTCTTTCAGTCAACTTATGGCGCCCGGCGCCAGACGTGTTCGGTCCGACGCTTTCAATGATCGACGAAGTGTGGTCACAGCTGGGGGAGCCCCTCGATATACTTGCTTGCAGTCAAGCAACTAAATAGCACGGAAACGGACGAATGGCCCCCAAAACACTGGACGCGCTGCACGGTGATCGCTACAAATGGATTGCCCTCACCAACACGACGCTGGGCGTCTTCATGGCGACCATCAACTCGTCGATCATCCTGATCTCGCTGCCGGCGATCTTCCGGGGCATCGGCATCAATCCGCTCTCGGCGGGGAACGTGGGCTACCTGTTGTGGCTCTTGCAGGGATACCTCCTCGTCACCGCCGTACTCGTGATCAGCCTCGGGCGGCTCGGGGACATCATGGGTCGGGTTCGTATCTACAACTTGGGTTTCGCCGTGTTCTCCTTCGCGTCGGTCTTGCTCGCCCTCGATCCGTACCGCGGCGGGACCGGCGCGCTCTGGCTCGTCCTGTGGCGCCTCGTGCAGGGTGTCGGTGGGGCGATGCTCTTCGCGAACTCGAGTGCGATTCTCGTGGACGCCTTCCCGTCGGACCAACGAGGTATGGCGATGGGTATCAACCAGGTCGCGGCCATCGGCGGCTCCTTCATTGGACTGATCGCCGGGGGACTGTTGTCGGTCGTCGACTGGCGTCTCGTGTTCTGGGTATCGGTCCCCTTCGGCATCATCGGCACGATCTGGGGCTACCACAGCCTCCGCGACAACGGGAAGCGCGCGGCCGCCACGATCGACTGGTGGGGCAACCTCACCTTCGCGGTCGGACTCACCTCGGTTCTCGTCGGCATCGTCTACGGCATCCAGCCGTACCTTCACCACTCCATGGGCTGGACGTCGCCGCGCGTGCTCGTCGCCTTCGTGATCGGCGCCGTGTTCCTCATCGCGTTCTTCATCATCGAGAATCGCGTGACCTCGCCGATGTTCAACCTGCGGCTCTTCAAGATGCGCGCGTTTTCCACCGGCAGTGCCGCCGGTTTTCTGGCGGCGGTCTCGCGAGGCGGATTGCAGTTCATGCTGATCATCTGGTTGCAGGGCATCTGGTTGCCGTTGCACGGCTACGCGTACTCCGCGACACCGCTGTGGGCGGGCATCTACCTCTTGCCCTTGACGACCGGCTTCTTGCTCGCCGGACCGATCTCGGGCTACCTGTCGGATCGCCACGGGGCGCGCATCCTCTCGACGACGGGCATGGTCGTGTTCGGAGCGAGCTTCGTCGGTCTGTTGCTCGTGCCCACGAACTTCAGCTACTGGGTCTTCGCGATCATGGTCTTCTTCAACGGCGTCGGCGGTGGGATGTTCTCCGCGCCGAACGCCGCCGCGATCATGAACAGCGTGCCCGCCGAAGAACGCGGGGGAGCGGCGGGCATCCAGGCAGCCTTCATGAACACGGGCTTCGTGCTCTCGATCGGCATCTTCTTCTCACTGATGATCGTGGGTCTCACCAACACCCTCCCCAAGGCCATGTTCAAAGGACTGAGCGCCCACGGCGTCGGCGCGACCCAGGCCCACGTCATCGCGAACCTGCCGCCCGTGGGAAGCCTCTTCTCGGCGTTCCTCGGCAAGAATCCACTGAAGAATCTGCTCGGCTCGCAATCGGTGTCGCACGTGAGTCACGCCGACTGGCTGGTGCTCACGGGTAAGCACTTCTTCCCCGACCTCATCGAGTCCTCGTTCCACCACGGACTGGTGATCGTCTTTGGCGCCGCGATCGCCATGTCGATAATCGGTGCGGTCGCCTCCGCGCTCCGTGGCAAACGTTACGTTCGAGAGGAGCAGTCGCTTCGCGAACACCTCGGCGACGCGGCCGCGACCTCGAGCGCGGTACCGGGAGAGATCGCCCTGGAAAGTGAAGTGGTGCAATGAAGACAGCGGCCTTTGAATCCGAGAAGACCCTCGAAACGGCTGCGCGTCTGCGGCTGGTGATGGTCCGTCTGGCGAGGGCCCTTCGACACCAGGGCAGCACGGCATTGTCGCCGTCGCAGGTCTCGGCGCTCGCGAGCGTCGATGAGTTCGGGCCGCTACGCATCAGCGCCCTGGCGGCGCTGGAATCGGTCGGCGCGCCGGTGGCGACGAGGGTCGTGGCGAGCCTCGAAGAGCTCGATCTGCTGACGAGGACCGACGACCCCGATGACAAGCGGGCCTCGCTCGTCGAACTCTCCGAACACGGTCACGAGGTCCTTTCGGCGATCTGGAGTGAGCGCACCATTGGGCTCAGTTCTCGCGTCGAACGACTCACGTCGGCCGAGCGGTCGAGATTGGAACTGGCGTTGCCGGCGTTGGAGAAGCTGGCTCGAGAGAACTAGGCCGACGAATCGCCGACGATCACTCCGTGGGGACGTCGCTCGAACAGAACTTGCACTTCGTCGCCGCCATCGGCAGTCCCGCGGACAGGCAACTCGGACAGGTCTTGGACGCCGCCGGAGCGCCGAAGACCGTGGTGCCACGGCGCAACATGTAGATCCGATACGGCACGACGATGATGAAGTAGACGACCGCCATGAAGACGACGAAATAGACGATCGCCGAGATGAAGGCGCCCATGTCGATGCGCTGGCCGTTCACCGTCCACCCGAGACCCTTCCCCGAGGCGCCACCGCCGGCGAAGGAGTTGATGAGCGGCGTGATGATGTTGTCCGAGAACGCTTTGATGAGCGTGCTGAAGGCCAACGCGACCACCAGGCCCACGGCGATCACGATCAATTCGCCCTGCATCAAGAAACTCTTGAAACCCTTCATGGTGTCTCCTTGGTCGCGCCCGAGCGGACTCGGGTCCATCTGTCTCCACGATTCTTATCAAAGGTGAAGACGAATCGTGTACGTCGATCGGTCACCGGCCCTTCGGTGCCCACGTCACCCGCCGTTTAAGTGCCGATGGTAGAAATGTGCGGGTTGCGGAGGAAACAATGCCGACGGTCATAGAGGTTGCGGGTCTCACCAAGCGCTTCGGGTCACTGACCGCCGTTGACGACGTGTCGTTCAGCGTCGAACGCGGGGAGATCTTCGGACTCCTGGGCAAGAACGGTGCCGGTAAGACCACCACGGTCGAGATCCTCGAGGGCTACCAGTCGCCCGATGAGGGTCGGGTCCAGGTACTCGGTGTCGATCCGAAGAAGGGTGGCGGCGCGTGGAAGGACCGAATCGGACTCGTGTTGCAGGACTCGGACTTCGATCCGAGCCATACGGTCGCCGAGACCGTCAATCTCTTCGCCGGTTTCTTCTCCCAACCCAAGAGCGTCCCCGAGACATTGGCACTCGTCGGCCTCACGGACAAGGCGAACGTCCGCATCGGGCGCCTCTCCGGGGGACAACGACGTCGCGTTGACGTCGCGCTGGGCATCGTGGGATCACCGGAGCTGTTGTTCTTAGACGAACCGACGACCGGGTTCGATCCGTCAGCGCGCAGAGAGTTCTGGACGATGCTCGAGGGCCTTCGATCGGCCGGGACCTCGATCTTGTTGACGACGCACTACATGGAAGAGGCCCAACACCTCTGTGATCGCATCGCCATACTCGCGGCCGGTCGCATCGTCGCCGAAGGCACGTCGACGTCACTGATCGCGCTCGCCGGCACGACGACCGTGCGCTTCAACCTCACCGTCGGTCTCGACGTCGCGGCGCTGTCACGCGCCGCCGGAATCGATTTTCAGGTTCGTGGCGACGTGGTCTCGGCGACGCTTCCTCGCGCTCAGTCCCAGCTCCTGGCGTTGCTGGGACACGTCGAGCGTGAGGGGCTCGAACTCGACGGGCTCGAAGTGGTGCGCCCGACGCTCGATGACGTCTTTCTCGACGTGACGGGGGAGAGCTCGTGAGGTTCATTCGACTGTCGTTGCGACAGGCCCACTACAACCTGTTGGGCTACGCGCGCAGCGCGCGCACGGTCATCTTCGGAGTCCTGATGCCGGTCGGTTTCCTCGCGCTCTTCAACTCGGTCTTCGGCGGCAAGTTCAAGACCATTCCCGTCGACGGTCACAACATCTCGACGATTGCGTTCTACACGGGGGGGCTCACCACGTACGGGGTGATGTTGGGCACCTTCACCGGAATCCTCGTCGCGATCGTCGGCGCTCGCGAGGCGGGGTGGCTGAAGCGTTTTCGCGGCACGCCGATGCCGTCGGGCGTCTTCCTCGCGGGCGAGATCCTCTATCTCTTCGTGACGTCACTCGGTCTGATCATCGTGATGCTCTGCGTCTCGCACTTCGGCTACAGCCTTTCGTTGCCCGCCCACGCGTACCTGGCGATCTTCTGCTACACGGTGCTCGGCGTGTTCGCCTTCTCGGCGATGGGTCTCGCTTTGACGAGGTTGATCACGACGTCAGAGATGGCCGGATCGGTGGGGCCGTTCACCGTCGTCATCTTGAGCTTCGTGAGTGGGGTCTTCCTCGCGCCGAATCTGTTGCCGCAGTGGCTCTTGACGTTCTCGTCGTACCTGCCGCTCGAACCAATCGTGAGTGGCATGCAGCACGCGATCGCCCTGCCCGGTGGATCGGGATTGCAACTGCGACCGTTCATCGTCTTGGGCATCTGGGGCGGGGTCAGTTTCGTCATCGCCCAGATGAACTTCACGTGGGAACCGCAGCGCCGCTAGCCGATGCGGCGACGCGACGCGACGCGCAGACTCTCACTCGACTAACCGGCGGGCTCCTTGGGCAGACCGAGCACTCGCTCGCCGATGATGTTGCGCTGCACGGCCGACGTGCCGCCGCCGATCGTCAACGCTTGGGCGTAGAGGAAGCCGAAGGCCCACGCGGCACCGTCGGCGCCGTCGAAACCGCCCGGCCCGCGACCCTCGAGCATCCCGGCGGACCCGGCGAGTCGGTTCGCCAGGGTCATCACCTCTTGGCCGTGGTCGTCGGCGAGCGCCTTACGCACGCTGGCTTCGGCTCCGGGCTCGCGCCCGGCCTGCGCCGCCGCGACGAGTCGCAGACGCAACAGTCGCAGGATCTCGCCGTGCGACCAGCACTTCACCAGTTCGTCGCGCTCGAGCGCGTCGTGCGGTATCGATGACGTTCGCACCAGTTCGACCAAGTCCGCGGCCGTCGGTCCGCGACCCCAAAGGACGCCCTCACCCGAGAGCGAGACCCGTTCGTTGCCGAGCGTGACCTTCGCCAGACGCCATCCGTCGTTCACCTCACCGATGAGATGGTCGACCGGTAGGCGGACCTCGTCGAGGAAGACCTCGTTGAAGGCGTGGTCACCGGTCAGGTCGATGATCGGTCGAATCGTGATGCCCGGTGCGTCCATGGGACAGACGAAGTAACTGATGCCCTTCTGGGGCGCACCCTCTTTGGACGTGCGCGCGAGCAAGATGCCCCACGTCGCGAGGTGGGCGTAACTGGTCCACACTTTTTGCCCGGAGACGATCCATTCGTCTCCATCGAGTTGGGCACTCGTCGTCAATGAGGCGAGGTCGCTGCCGGCGTTGGTCTCGCTGAAGAGCTGGCACCAGAACTCCTCGCCACTCAACAACTTGGGTAGCCAGCGTTGCTGCTGTGCTTCGGTGCCGGCGTAGAGAATCGTCGGTCCGGCCCACCCGATGCCGATGGGATTGATCGGTAGTCGGACGTTCGCGCGTCGTAGTTCGTCGTCGATCAGGAGCTGGTGAGTGGCGTCGGCCCCGAGGCCCCACGGTCGTGGCAGATGCGGCGCCACGAGGCCGGCCTCGGCGAGTTGCACGGGCGTGGGATTCGGGTGCGACGAGAGCCATTCGCGAATCGCCGCACGACGCGGGTCGTTCTCATTGAGGTCGTCGTCGATCGACACGGTCATCGGGGCGAGAAGGCCCCGGCCCTCTTCTTCGTGCTCGAGCACCGCCTCCGGCTCCTTCATGACCACCTCCTTACCCACGGTACTCGCGTCGACTGGTTCGGAGTCCGGCGCATAACCGCGAACCAAGAGGTTGGGAATCGCGCGAGAACGCCGCGTTCAGAGCGCGCCGATGATCTCACTGATCGCGAGTGGAATGTCCGAGGCACTGGCGTAGACCGGCAACGTGGCGCCGGCTCGACCGTGCAGATGCGCTGCGAGCGCGGCCGCCTCGAGTGGGTCGTGGCCCCGCGCGATCGTGGCGCCGATGACCCCGGAGAGCACGTCACCGCTGCCCGCCGTGGCGAGGGTCGGGGTGCCCGAGCGGACCACGCGCACTCGGCCGTCGCGGTCGGCGATCAACGTCGTCGCGCCCTTCAGCAGTACGACGCAACCGGTGGCGCGCGCGAGCGCGCGAACGGCCTCGAGGTGATTGGCCGGAAGCGGCTCGCCGGTGAGGCGCACGAATTCACCTTCGTGGGGCGTGAGGACCCAGCGTTGCTCGTGAGCGCTCACCGAGGGGATCAGTGACCGGTCGAGTCCGTCGGCGTCGAGGACGACCGGCACGGACACGTCGACGAGACGCTCACGGAGCCACGGGGTCGAATCGATGCCGAGACCAGGACCGGCCACCACGCAGCGGCTGCGCTTTTCAAACGCCGGATCATCGCTGCGCACGACTTCGGCCGGGAGGTCAGTCCGTTCGGCGACGTCGCCGCGACTCGTCAGACGGATCATCGACGCGCCGGCCGCCAAGGCGCCTCGCACGACGAGGTCGGCCGCGCCGGGCATCATCGTCGAACCGGCCAGCACCTGGATGGCGTGGGTCCACTTGTGGTCATCGCTCTCGCGACGGACGAGCGCGCCGAGGTCACCGTCCACGACGAGTCCGTCGTCGAAGTGCGTGACGATGCCGAGGCCGGCGAATCGGAGCTGGCCGCACAGCGCGGCCGCCGGTCCGCTGACGTGAGCTGGCTTCAACGCGCCCAGGGCGAGGGTCACGTCGGCCGCCATCGGGTGACCGAGGACCTCGCCGCTGTCCGCCTCGACGCCCGAGGGCAGGTCGACCGCGAGCACCAGGGTCTCGCCGGAGACCTTCGGCGCGTCGTAGGGGCGCGAGCATCCCAGACCGAACGCCGCGTCGATCACCAGGTGAAAGCCATTTAACTCCCGGGGCTGTACCGCCGTCTCGATGACGTCGACCTTGGCGCCACGCGACTGCAACCACGCGGCCGCGACTCGACCGTCCGCGCCGTTGAGGCCCGGACCGACCAGCACCGCGACGCGAGATCCGTAGCACGAGCCGAGCATCGCCTGGGCTTGGAGCCCCACGGCGGTCCCGGCCGCCGCGACCAGGGCGTCCGTGCCGTGCGATTTCACCGCGAGTGCGTCGGCGTCGCGCATCTGGGACGTGGCGAGTATCGGGATCACGCGCTGGTCTCGAACGATCCACGCAGAAGTGTCGGCCACGTTCCCATGCGAAGTCCACCCTAAACCAAACTTTTTGTCCGTCGTTGCGGCGCCTGATGGTACGCGGTCACTGGTTCGCTTTCGTAGTCTGGAGGCGTGGACACTGTGACGCAGTTCGACCGGGCCGCCGGGGCCCTCTACGGCCTCGCGATTGGTGATGCCCTCGGCATGCCGACGCAGATGATGTCGAGGGAAGAGGTCGTGAGCGTCTTCGGCACCGTGCTCGTCGACTTCGAACCGGCACCGACCGACCATCCGATCGCCGAGGGCATGACCGCCGGACGGATCACCGATGACACCGAGCAGGCGGTGCTGTTAGCGACGGAGCTGATCGAGGGTCACGGTGAAGTGAATATTCAGAGTTGGGCTGACGCACTGATCAGCTGGGAAGAGTCGATGAAGGCCAAGGGTTCACTCGATCTGCTCGGACCCTCGACCAAGCGCGCGATCAACGCGCTCATGGCCGGCGGCGATCCCGAAGAGGTGGGTCGTCGCGGCGACACGAATGGCGCGGCGATGCGCATCACACCAGTGGCGATCGCGGTTCGGTCCCTCGATCTCGATGACCTCGTCACGCGCGTCGCCCAAGCGAGTCGCTTGACGCACAACACGAGCGTCGCGTTGGCGGGCGCGGCCGCCGTTGCCGGCGCCGTGAGTGCCGGCGTCGAGGGTCTCACTTTCGAAGTGATGATCGACACCGCGTGCGACGCGGCCGTGCGAGGTTCGCGACGAGGGCACTGGATCGCGGGTGCCGACGTCGCCGTGCGGATCCGTTGGGCCATCGATCTGGTCCACGGACTCGACGCCGTGGGCGTCGTGGACCTGTTGCCGATTCTGGTCGGTACCAGTCTCGCGACGTGGGAATCAGTTCCGGCGGCCTTCGCCGTCGCGAGCGCCTTTCGTGACGAACCGTGGTTGGCCTGTCGGGTGGCGGCGTCGCTCGGCGGCGACAGCGACACGATCGCCGCGATGACCGGGGCCATCGTCGGATCGCGCTGCGGCTACGAGGTCTTCCCGGCCACGGCGCGCGAGACCGTCTCGCGAGTGAACGGCCTTGAACTCGACGAGATGGCCCGACGTCTGCTCCAATTGCGAAACGGTCCCGAGCAAAGCGCGGCGTGAGCGTCGCGCCGCGACTGGTCCTCGTCGACAGCGTTGTCGTGGACGTAGTGCTCAATGTCGACACGCTGCCCGAACGTGGCTCGGACACCTACGTCGAGAAAAGTGACTCGTTCGCCGGGGGAGGGTTCAACGTGATGGCGGCCGCTTCGCGACTGGGACTGGCCGCGGTCTACGGCGGCGTGGTCGGGCTCGGTCCGTTCGCCACCATCGCCCAGGAGGCAATGCGTCAAGAAGGCATCGTCGTCGCCACCGCGCCGAATGACGACCTCGACACGGGCTTCGTCGTCGCCATCGTCGAATTCGACGGCGAGCGAACGTTCCTCACGAGCAACGGCGCGGAAGCGACACTCTCGACGGCCCAATTGGACGAACTGGACGTCCAGGGGAACGACTTCGTCTACTTTTCCGGCTACGCGCTCTTGCACGAGAGCAACGCCCGCGCGCTGCTCTCGTTCCTAGCGCGGATTCCCGCTTCGACGTGCTTCCTCTTCGACCCCGGTCCGATCGTGAACGAGATTCCCGAGGCGTCACTCGACGCGGTCTTCGCCCGAGTGGACTGGTTCTCGTGCAACGCTCGCGAAGCGCTTTTGCTCACTGACACGAATGACCCAGAAGAGGCGGCGCGCGTCTTGCGTGGTCGGATGTATCGGGGTGGCGTCATCGTGCGCGTGGGCGCCGACGGCTGCGTCGTGGTCGAATCGGACGACGCGGCGGTGCGGGTACCGGGTTATGTCGTCGAGAGCATCGATTCCAACGGAGCGGGCGACTGTCACGTCGGGGCCTTCGCCGCGTCACTGGCCCTGAAGCGTCCCGCCCTGGAGGCGGCGCGATTGGCGAACGCCGCGGCGGCGATCTCAGTGACGAAACGCGGACCGGCGACGGGTCCCACGTGGCCCGAACTCGAAGCGTTCTTAGATCAGAAGAAGACCGAGCAGAGCTCGTAGATCTCGCGCGGCACTTGTCGCTGTCCGCCGATCACCGACGACAGGGGACTGAGTACGACGTTGTTGTCACGCACGACCGGGATCGTGCCGAACTTGCCCGAGGTCACGGCGTCGTAGGCGCCGGCCCCGACGCGCGTGGCCCAGATGCGGTCGTGCGCCGTCGGACTGCCGCCGCGCTGGAGATGGCCGAGGACCGTCGTGCGAACTTCGATGGCGGTGTGCTCTTCGATCTTGGAGGCGACGAACTGACCGACGCCGCGCGTCGCCAAACGTACGCCGCCGACACCTTCGGTGGAGAGTTCGCCCTTTTCGGTGCCACCGAGGGTCGAGAGATTCACTCCCTCGGCGACCACCACGATCGAGAACGCCAATCCGGCGGCGACGCGGCGTTCGAGGTGTTTCATGATGTCGTCCATCGTGACCGGGAACTCGGGGATCACGATCATGTCGGCGCCGCCGGCGAGGCCGCCCATCGCCGCCACCCAACCGGTCAATCGACCCATCGTCTCGACGACCATGACGCGATGGTGCGACGCCGCGGTCGTGTAGAGACGGTCAATCGATTCAGCCACGATGCTGATGGCGGTGTCGAAGCCGATGCAGTAGTCGGTCCCGAGCAGGTCGTTGTCGAGCGTCTTCGGTACGCCGACGATGGGCGCGCCGTGATCGGCGAGCCACGTGGAGATCCGGTGCGTGCCGTCGCCGCCGATGGAGATCAACCCGTCGAGGTGTTCTTCGATTGCGCTGAGCACTCGCTCGCGTCCCCCCGGCGGGTCGTCGAGGTTGTAGCGTGCTGTGCCGAGCAGCGTGCCGCCCTGGGCGATGACGCCCTGGAAGTCGCTCGCATGGAGCGGACGTCCGGCGTATTCGTCGGCGAGACCGGCCCAGCCATTGGCGATGCCGATGACTTCGTGCCCGTCGCGCAGGGCCATTTGACCGATGGCCCGAATAGCCGCGTTGAGGCCGGGCGCGTCGCCACCCGCCGTGAGAACACCGATACGCAATGCAACTCCTCTGAACCCAACCGCCTCAAGTCTACGCAGTGCGTTTGCGTCCCTTCGTCGCATTGACGGAGCGATTCGGCAATCGATCGCCCTTGACCGCGATCGCCGAATACGCGGACGCGACCGTGACGGAGGCGTGCGAATAATCCGGTGGATTGTCGCTGACTAGGAGACTGGAACGGGAGTCGCGTCGACGTCCTCTTGCTCGCGAACCTGTCGGCTCGTCAAGAGGACCGTGGCGAGAAAACTGAGCACCAGCGCGGCGAAGACGCCTAAGTTGGCGAAGGCCCAGTTGCCGGTCTTCCCGCCGAGGTGCACTGGCCCGAGTAGGTATCCCTGCCACGTCAACCACG
>OBLU010002178.1_pt1 | contig 18154 bp, 12 predicted proteins | sample 1518681 | NCBI WGS metagenome assembly OBLU01 (sample SAMEA3539304, study PRJEB22396) | soil metagenome | biome: tundra; feature: field; material: soil | place: USA | collected 2010-05 | depth 0.15 m | reverse complement strand
CAAATATCCTCAAAACCCGGCCCGTTAAGAGATACGCATTCTGAGGGCAAGGTCAAACCAACTACCCTGAGGAATGGGATTCTACAGAACATTTAGGACTTGACTCGCGCCTCATACCCCATGACGTAGTCCTCTATGGTAACCTTCCAACAAAGTCCTTCTACTCTGATGGAGCGGTGCCGGTTGAAGAAGTCATCCGCCGCACCAGAGAACTTGTAATTAACATGAAGGCATGCGGGCATCCGAACATTTTGGGCTCCGAGTGCGACGTTTTGTTTGTACCTGAAGCCCAGGAGAAGATCCGGCAAAAGGTCAACGCCATGATGTCGGAGCAGGTGCTATCAGATCAGGAGGAGAGCTCGTGGGCTTCGTCCACGGAGACTTTCCAGAGGTTGAAAGGCTATGGTCACATCGCAGGAACGCGTACTCCTCTCGTTGAACCATCAACAGCCTGATCGAGTGCCGGTGGATTTATCCGGCCACCGCTCATCCGGCATCGCCGCCATAGCCTACCCAAAGCTTAGAGCCGCGCTCGGCCTGGCACCGCGGACCGTTGACGTCTTCGATCCCGTGCAGCAACTGGCCATTTGCCACGATGATGTGCTCGACCGGCTGGGTGTGGATGTGGTGGGTTTGGGCCGTGCTTTTTGCCTGGAGGACAAGTGGTGGGCAGATTGGACACTGCCCGATGGCACGCCATGCCGAATGCCTGTATGGATAAAGCCTGAGCGCGTTGGAACAGAATGGGTGGTGCGCGCGCCGAGCGGCCGGGTAATGGCGCGCATGCCGGAACTGGCTGTGACCTTCGACCAGGCCTACTGGCCATTTCTTGAAGGCGAAGAAGACCTCAGCCGCATCGAAGAGCTATTCCCGGAGCACATGTGGTCCGGAATGGCTGCGCCCCCGGGACCATCGATTTCAGGACCAGAGGAACTGACAGCCGGGGCTCGACGTCTTCGAGCCGGCACCGACCGTGCAATTCACGCGGGCTTTGGTGGGAACCTGCTTGAAATGGGACAGTTTCACTACCGCATGGACAACTTTCTTGTGATGTTGGCCGGCGAACCTGCGCGCGCGCATCGCTTTCTCGACGCCCTTCTGGAAATTCACCTGCGGAAGCTTGAAACGTTCCTTGGTGCGGTTGGCGAGTATGTCGACATCATCCAGTTCGGCGACGATCTTGGCGCGCAAAACAGCCCCCAGATTTCCCCAAGGATGTACCGCGAGTTCTTCAAGCCGCGCCACGCAATGATGTGGGCGCGCGCCAAGGAATTGGCCAACGTCAAGGTCATGCTCCACTGCTGTGGCGCTGTGCGCCCACTGCTGCCCGATCTTATCGAGGCGGGACTTGATGCCATCAACCCGGTGCAGATAAGTTGCCGGGGGATGGAAGCAGAAGGGCTGAAACGTGATTTCGGCAAGGACCTGACATTCTGGGGCGGTGGCTGCGATACCCAGAACATCTTGCCAACCGCCACGCCCGCCCGGGTACGCGAACACGTGCTACACCAGTGTGAAGTGCTCGCGCCCGGCGGGGGGTTCGTCTTTCAGCAAGTGCACAACATCATGGCCAATGTCCCCGCGGAAAATATCGTAGCGATGTACGAAGCGGTCCATGAGTATGATGCCGCGCAGCGAACTTTGAGCCTGGCATAGTCAACTGTTGGGCGGTGCGGCCCGTGGAGGATTTCATACCCCATAGGTAGGAAGAATCATGCCATTTGCATTGTCGATGTTCCTACTGTTTTCATCCAATTGTCGTTGGGATATATCTTGTCAACGTTTTGCGATGTAAGAAGTTCATGTTGGGTGAGAACTGCCGGTGGGACAGTCTTGTGGCTAAGAATATCCGTGGCAAACTGTATAAGTCCTTTTCCATATTTTTCAGGATAATAAGCTACGCTGCACACCAGCCTTGTCGATTCTTTTCGCATCTCTTCCCTGGCTTCAACACAACCGTCCTGACCCGCGATTGCACATTCATCTTCGATGCCAAAGTCGCGAAATGCCTGAAGCGCAGCAAGGGCAGACTGGTCATTTACGCCGCCAATGAGTACCCGGCTTAGCTTGCGAATTCGAATATATTTTCTGACGGTGTCGAGTGTTCTCTCAAATTGGCCTTTGGTGTCAAGGTGGCAACACCTTACCGACCTTAACTCGGGGACAACTTCAATCATCCCGTCATACATGCCGTTCAGCCGTGAGTTTAGGTGTTGTCCCGCGACGTCGGCGCATATTAAATAGATCTCGTTTACAGGCTCCTTCCAATGCTTCACAGACCACCTGGCGAGATAGCGGCCCGCCATGCGACCAGCCTTGTAGTTGTCGGCGCCGTAATAGAAAGCCCCGGGATGAGGAATATCCATCGCAATGAACGGGATGTGCGCATCAGAAAACTTCGCGGCAATCTGCGAGGCTATGGCGGAATCAATCTGAGAGTCAATTACCAGATCGACCTTTTGCTCGATGAGATTATCGGCATTTCGCAGGGCTATGGTTGGGCTGAATTTGTTATTGAGCACGATCAGGTCGATATTCGCGGCGCTGGCTGCCGCCACCAGACCATCTGTAACTGTGGCGGTAAATGGAACTACGCTGCTCTGGGCTGCATAGCCGATCCGGTATCGTCTGCTCGGAGACATATCTACTCGCAGCCGATATCCTTGCTGGCCAACGCGGACAAGCAACCCAGCCTCAACAAGGGTCTCAGAAAGCCGAAAGGCGGTTGCCTTGGTCTGGTGCGACCGCATGGTAATGGTGCGCAGCTCAAGGATCTCGGTCATCGATGAAAAAGCCTTGAGTATATCGGCGGCGCGAATGACGGCTCTTACCGTGTAGGTTCGGGGCGCAGCATCGCGAAGTTTCTGCGCCGTTGATAAGGTGCGTTTCATTGTGCGTTACAGATTACCACGGCCCATCAAGCGTTACAACCTACGCGAATAACCTGTATGAAATGAGAATTCTACGTCGAGAATGACCGGCAGCCAGTACGTAAGGCCCCGACATTTTATGCTCTGTTGTGTTACGCTGCGAAACGCCCCGGGGATAAGAACTGTGGCTCTTGTGGCTTTGCAATCGGCCGCGGATTCCCGGTTGCCGAGTTGTCCCCAGCCATGATCGACGCGGGCCGAAGACGATTCAAATGGAGTAGAATCTGGCAGGCTCCGGAACATGCAGCGATCCCAATCACCCAGGAGAAAGCTGCGGGCTTGAAGGCGAGGATCGCTTAAACATGAACGGCATTGGATTTGGCTTTCTGCTTTTGGTGGCCGCGGGCTTGATGAATGCAAGCTTTGCTTTGCCTATGAAATTTACTCGGCGCTGGGCGTGGGAAAACACATGGTTGGTCTTTACGATCTTCGCATTGGTTGTGTTACCCGCAGCGGTGGCCCTCTATACCCTCCCCAATCTTGGCGTCGTTTATCGAATGTCTGGCTCAAGCCTCTTGTGGCACGTTGCCGGATTCGGAGCCTGCTGGGGTCTTGCTCAGGTCTTCTTCGGTATAGCCGTTGAGGCCATTGGCATTGCGCTGACTTTTTCCCTTGTACTAGGCACTTCGGCCGCCATGGGCGCTCTTATCCCCATGCTGCTGCTTCATTCCGCGAAACTTCATACCGCAGCGGGTCATTCATTATTGTTGGGTATTGCTCTGCTGCTGCTTGGAGTAGCGATTTGCGCAATCGCCGGGCGAATGCGCGAGAACTCGATGCTACTTAGCAATCGGAAGCAGCGGGGAAACGCGACGGGCGGCTTGATTTTGGCTATCGTCTGCGGTTGCGCGGCTTCATTTCAAAATTTCGGCCTCGCCTTCGGCTCACCCCTTGTGGATATGGCAATCAAGCATGGTGCAAGCGTCACAAACGCAGCCAACGCCGTGTGGCTGCCGCTTTTGATGGCGGGCGCAATTCCCAACATACTCTATTGTGCTTACCTGCTCAGGAAGAATTCCAGCGCGGGCAATTTTGTGCGCGCGGGTCTCAATCACTGGATTCTTGCCTTCGTTATGGGCGCATTCTGGTTCGGCAGCCTGATGTTTTACGGTGCGTCCGTCCCCCGGTTGGGATCGCTGGGACCTGCCGTGGGCTGGCCGCTCTATATGTCTCTCATAGTGATTGCGGCGAGTCTGCTGGGCATCGTGACCGGCGAATGGAAACAGACAGGGCGATGGCCCCTTGCCGTTCAGTTGACGGGTGTAGCCGCGCTGGTTGTTGCGATCGTCAGCCTGTCAAAGGCCAGCTAGGGTTTGGAACGCTGCGACCAAACCATTTCGTCTGATGAGACGATGCAAGCGCAACCTTCGCATTCGCGCCCGATGCAGAATCGACAGAACACAAAGACCCGTCTGGCCAAACCAATACGCAAAAGTTTCACCGTGCGACATGCATGGTTCCAAGCACTTTTATCTTGCATGGTTTCAGTTCCAAGCATATATTTCCCTGCAAAAAGGAGTACGGACTAATGGAGCATTGGAACAGGCGTGATGTCCTGAAGTTGGGAGTTCTTGCGTCCACAGCGGCTGTGTCGCCGAAATGGGTAGCGGCCAGCACCGTCGAAGGCAGCGCAGAGCGGAATATCGCGTTGAACCGGGCCGCGTGGGCATCCAGTTCCGTCGATTTCATCAACACGGGACACATGGCCACGGATGGGCAGGCGAGTACAAAGTGGCAGAGCTCGGACGCCGATCTCCAGTGGATCTATGTCGATCTGGGGGCAGTCTGTAATGTCAAGTCGGTGGTCCTGCGCTGGGGCGCGAACCACGCACTGACACACAAGATCCAGGTCTCCAAAGACGGCGGCGCCTCGCCGGAAACAGGATTGGTGGAGAATTGGACTGACGTTCACCAAACACTGGCCGGAGCCGGTGGCGTGGAACTGATCCAAGTGCCTGAGACCAGGGCCCGCTATGTGAGGGTGCTTCTAGAGGGTAAGGCGAAGCCCGGTGGGTATGAATTGTCGGCATTCGAAGTAAATGGTGCTGGAGGCTTTGAAGCAGTTCCCGTACCGGTTCCCGCACCGGAGCCTGACGGAACCATAAGGCTCTCCGGAGGCTGGCGCCTGGTGAACCAGGCAGTGATCACCGACAAAGCGCCCGCTGTCTCCGCCACTGGCTACGATGACAGCAAATGGATGATTGCCACTGTTCCCGGAACTGTGTTGACGAGTTATCTGAACCTGGGCGCTGTACCCGACCCTTTCTACGGCGACGATCTTTCTCAAATCTCGGATTTCTTTGCGCATACAAATTGGTGGTATCGGAACGAATTGGAAGTACCTTCAAGCTACGCCGGCAAACGCGTTTGGTTGAATTTCGACGGTATCAACTATCGCGCGTACGTCTTCGTAAACGGGAAGTCCGCCGGTAACATCGACGGGGCTTTCATCCGTGGCCGATTCGATGTCACCGAGTTGGTTGTTGCGGGAAAGAAGAATTGCATCGCGGTTCTCATCATGCCTGTCCCCAAGCCGGATAAGGTGTTGGGCAAGTCGCTTCGTGGCGGCTATATTTACCCGGTGGACTTTCCGCGGAACGAGCCAACTATTTTGGCGGCCGGAAGTTGGGACTGGCTGCCCACAATTCGCGATCGCGATACGGGTATCTGGAACCACGTAACGCTGACGACAACCAGCGATGTGACCATCGAGAGCCCATTCGCGAGCACACATTTCCCCGAGGCGCAGAATCTCAATCGCGCCGACATCATTCTCAAATTGGAATTGAAGAACCACTCCAGCAAACCCTGCAAGGGTGAGTTGAAGGTACGCCTGGGAGAAATCGAGTTCACTTACCCCATGGCGCTCGATGGCGGCGAGACGAAGGCTCTAAAACTCGATAAGACAACTAGTCCGAAGCTTTCGCTGGTGAACCCGAAACTGTGGTGGCCCAACGGTCACGGCGAACAGAATCTTTACGATCTTACCCTCGAATTCAAATGCGCTGGGAAGGTCTCGGATGTCAACAAGTCCAAGGTTGGAATCCGCGAATACACATATAACCAGAAGTCACTTATCGAGTGGAATATCGCCAAGTTGATGAACGGCGTTGACCCGGCGGCAATGGACAAAGCAGACATCGGAAATCCATTGCAGTTCTCCTGCAACGGGAAGCGAATCTTCGTGCGCGGGGTCAACTGGGGCATGGATGAAGGAATGCTCCGCTGTGACCGCCGGGGGTTTGAGAATCGCGTCGGCATGGAAAAGGAGATGAATTTCAACCTCATCCGCAACTGGGGTGGAAACCTCGACAAGGATGAGTTTTATCAGGTTTGCGACGAGTACGGAATCATGGTTTGGGAAGAGTTCGGCATGGCCAATGGAACAATGCCTGACGATCCTGGGATGTGGCTGGTCAACGCTCGCGATCGATTCCTGCGGCGTAGAAATCATGCATGCATCGTTCTATGGTGCGCGGCCAATGAGTCAATGCCCGAGGACCCAATCCTGAGCGAAATGCCCAAGCTGGCCGCGGAGTTGGACGGGACCCGCCAGTTCCTCGAGAGTTCGATCCAGGTTCCTCCGACCAACGGGGATGGCCCTTACGATACCAGGCCGCCAAGCTATTACTTCAAGGATCTCGCTCGTGGCTTCCGCCCGGAACTCGGATCAGCCACCATTCCTTCGGTTGAGAGTATGCGGCGCATGATGCCGCACAACAAACTGTGGCCTATCGGCGACATGTGGTGCACGCATGACTGGTGGGTGGGACCCGGCTGGGGTGACAGCGTTGGATTCTGTGTGGCTACCCAAAAAGCGATGGCCGCATATGGCGCCGTTACCGGAATCGAAGATTGTTGCCGCAAGGCGCAGATGGTGAACATGGAAGTCTTTAAGGCCATCTATGAGGCCTGGAACGACCGCATGTGGAACGACTGCACGGGTGTGATGATCTGGATGAGCAACCCGGCGTGGCCGTCGCTTACATGGAACACCTACGACTACTATATGGATGCCACCGCAGCTTACTTCGCCTGCCGGAAAGCATGCGAGCCAATCCATATTCAGTGGAATATCGCAACCAACAAGGTCAAGGTTGTGAATGGCTCATCGAAGGAGTTGACTGGGCTGAGCGCTGAAGTTGCCGTATACAATCTTGACGGCAGCTTATTCCAAACCAAGTCCGCGAAGTTGGATTGCCCTGCGAATAGTGTTCACGACTGCCTGTCGCTCTTTGTACCTGGTGAAGACAAGCTTGACACCTTGTCAAACACGCACTTCATCAAGCTTGCTTTGAAGAGCGGCTCGGGAGAATTGCTGTCGACGAACTTCTACTGGCGCAACAAGACCGAATGGAAGTATGAAGAACTGCAAAGTTTGAAAGAGGTTCGGCTCACTGGTAGTGTCGGCGACGTGAAGGACGGGCATTTTTCAGTCGACCTGGACAATCCGACATCGGGCATGGTCCTCATGGTCCGGCTCAAATTGGTCGACGTTGCGACCGGCCTTCTGGTCGCCCCGGTCTTTTATTCAGACAATTACTTTTCACTGGCTCCGAACGAATCCAGGCGCATCGACATCAACCTGAAATCGGTACACCCTCACGGCAACGCTACTCTGATCGTCGAGGGTTGGAATGTAACACCAGTGGAATTGGCTAAATCCATTTCGTCCTGACCTCATACTGCATGAAAGGAATGGAAAGCCAGACACGAAGCTTGGCAGAAAGGAAACCAACACCGAACTTGACCTGGAACTTTCGGTAGAAGATTGGAGCGGGCAGCAAGAATCCAATAGAAATGGGGATTTGTCCGCTCCATAGCCTCAGCGGGCGCAGCGCGAAGAAACGCGGGCCGGCGCTCGTGCCCGCTTTGAGGCTTTAGCAAAGTTAAGGGTATATGCTGTGTGCTTTTAATCAATTTCTTTATGCCGACTTAACTTGAGCAATGCATTGGCAAGCGAGGGTCCCGCTTCGTTCTTGTCGCATTGACGCGGTCACCCTGACCGGAGGATTTTAGATTGAACAGCAGAGAGCGAGTTTCACGCGCCATCCATTTTCAAGGGCCAGACAGGCCTCCCATCTCCAATGCCATTCTGCCTTCGGCGCAATATCACTACGGAGAAGCCTTAAGGGTGATAACCGACGCGGTCCACGAGGATTTTGGCTGGGGCCTGCTTCCGGATGTGCCGAAGGATAAGTTGCCGGCACTCTACAGAGAGGGCACAAACCGCGACGACTTTGGAACCGTCTGGCATGTCTCCGACGCGGGCCGCTGCGGCATACCAGTGGAGTTTCCCATCGCCGAAAACTGGGAGAACTACAAGGACTACCGTTGGCCGGTATTCGACGCTGGCGTTCCGAAGTATCGGCTCTATAGCGGCCACATGAACGGGACGGGTGAAGATTATTATGCCCGAGGCGCATGGATAACTTTTTTCGAGCAGATGCAACAGTTACACGGTTTCAATGCAACTCTGATGGACCTGGCTGAAGATCGCAAGGAAATCTATCAATTGCGCGAGGATCTGCTGCGTTTCAACATGGACTGGCTGGACCGTTGGCTGGTTGGTGGCTATCAAGGTCTGCATTTTGCCGATGACTGGGGATCGCAGACCGGCATGCTGATTTCGCCCGCGAAATGGCGTTCGTTTTTCAAGCCCGTTTACGCGGAAATGTTTTCCAAGGTCAAAGCCGCGGGACTAGACCTTTGGTTCCACAGCGATGGAAACATCACTCAGATACTTCCCGACCTGTTGGAACTCGGCGTTGATGTGATCAACTGCCAGATCAAGGTGATTGGCCTGGAGACACTGAAGCCCTACGTTGGCAAAATCTGCTTTAGAACCGATCTCGACCGGCAGCACGTGCTGCCTTATGGCACACCGGCAGAAGTGAAGCAGCACATTCGCACCCTGTTTGAAGCCCTCGGCACGTCCCAGGGCGGTATCGTTGCATGCGGGGACGTTTTTGAGGACGTGCCGCTTGAAAATATTGCTGCCATGTACGAGGCCTTCCTCGAGTTCCGGTATTAGACCCGGCCGCCACAAAGTTGACCGGCCTTATGGAGAATCCACATTGAATAGTAGGGAGCGAGTTTCGAAAGCCATACATTTTCAAGGGCCGGACCGGCTTCCCATCTCCCACGCCATTTTGCCCTCGGCGCAATACCACTACGGCGAGGCGCTGAAGGCGATCACCGACGCGGTTCCGGAGGATTTTGGTTGGAGCCTTTTGCCGGATTTGCCACCGGATAAATTGCCGGCCGTATACAAGTTGGGCTGGAACCGCGACGACTTCGGTACTCTCTGGCATGTCTCCGAGCAGGGCCGTTGCGGCATTCCCATGGAGTTTCCCATTCCCGAAAACTGGGAGAATTACGAGAACTATCGATGGCCGGTCTTCGGCGCCGGCGTTCCCAAGTACCGTCTCTACAGTGGTCACATGGCCGGAAAGGGCGAGGGGTATTATGCTCGCGGCGGTTGGATCACCTTTTTCGAGCAGATGCAGCAGTTGCATGGTTTCAGCGCCACAATGATGGACCTGGCTGAAGATCGCAAGGAAATCTACCAGTTGCGCGACGACCTGCTCAGCTTCAACTTGGACTGGCTTGATCGCTGGCTGGCCAACGAATACCAGGGGCTGCATTTTGCCGACGACTGGGGATCGCAAACCAGCCTGCTCATCTCACCCGCGAAATGGCGTTCGTTCTTCAAGCCGGTTTACGCTGCGATGTTCTCGAAGGTGAAGGCAGCGGGACTGGATGTCTGGTTTCACAGCGACGGGAACATCACCAAGATACTTCCCGACCTGTTGGAACTGGGCGTGGACGTACTCAACTGCCAGGCCTCGTTGATTGGCCTGGAAGTGCTGAAGCCTTACGCAGGCAAGATCTGCTTCCGGACTGACATCGACCGGCAGCATGTGCTGCCATTTGTCTCGCCGCAGGAAGTAAAGCGCTATATCCGCAATCTCTTTGAAGCCATCGGTACACCGCAAGGCGGCATTATCGCCTGCGGTGAAGTGATTGAGGATGTGCCGTTGGAGAATATCGCCGCCATGTACGAGGCCTTTCTCGAGTTCCGATGGTAGAACCGGGCCATGGCCTGATGCACAAACAAAGAAGGGTTCGAACATGACCAGCAGCAATGATTCTTCACAGAACGCAAACATCCTAACTTCCTCGCGAACCAGCAGAAGGAAGTTTTTGCAGGCTGCGGGAGCATCTGTTGCGCTTCTTGGTTCAAGCCAGGTCGCCAACACACAGCAGGTAGAGCAGGCTACGCCAACTTCCAGCCCTCAACGCGCAGATGGCACCTTTGCATGGCAATTCCCCAGCGCTGACAAACATAAAACCTGGGAGGAGTATTCCTTCAGCATTGAGCGTTGGTGGGGCGATTTCCCCAAGAACCTTCCCGATGCAATGGACATGTTTGCCGACAACGAATGGGCAATTGGCCCCTTCACCAAATTCGATTCAAATCCTGTTCTTTCCCCAACCCCGGGAGCCTGGGATCAGGGGCACTTCGCCGGCGGGGTCCACAACGGGTCGATCATTGTCAAGGACAACATCTTCTACTACGTCTACCGCGGTGAGCGCTCGATAGATATTCCGAAGATTTCAGAGGTCGACTATATCTGCGATATCGGAGTTGCAACCAGCGATGACGGAATACACTTCAAGAAAGACACTGAGCACAGCCCCTTCTTTCGCAAAGGTGAAGATCGTCAATACAGTTATGAGGACGTGAATATTGTCCGGTATGGCGACACATATTTTCTTTTCTGCAATCAATGGCTCTGGGATAAGACCGCGGACAATAAGGTAAACGGAATTTTCCTGGCAACATCAAAAGACCTTCTGACTTGGAAGAAAGTCGGAATTGTTTTTTCCGATGCGAAGAAAACACACAGGAATGGAGTGGTCCTTCAGAACCCGCATAATGAGGCTGTCAAGGTAAATGGCAACTTTGTGATGTACATCGATGACGGCATCGTTGCCTACTCCAAGGATATGCTGAGCTGGGAGTCGCACCAGAACAAGAATCAATTGCCGGGAGGAGAATGCTGCTTTGCTCTCGCGGATTACAATCCGGCAAATCCCGACGAGATTATTCTTTTTACCGGCGGCGCACACACGGGACATTTCTACGGGGTGGGAGAGATCCGTTTATCGAAGTCCGACCCTGAAAAGCCGTTGGGCTGGCTTCCCCGGTCCGCTCTCTTTGCGGAGAAGAAGTATCCCTACGAGAATGGATTCACTGCTGAGGCCCCGCACAGCCCCATATCGTTTTATGCCGATTGCATATTCTTCAATGGACTTACTCAACACAAGGGGAAATGGTGGGTCTATTACGGGGGCAGCGAGTATTACACCTGCCTCGCTACTGCACCGGTTAAATACCACAAATCCAAATAGCTTGCGTATGCCCGTGCCCCCGAAGGCCCGACGCTGCTATCATGGCGAATTGCGGCGGAAGAACGTCGCCGCGAACCGGGCAGGTGCTGGCGGCGCGGAATTCTTCCCCCCGAAGCCACTTACTCTAGTTTGAGGCGATACTACAGGAGGACTTATGCTTACGACACTCACAGAAACCGTTGACCGTTTCGCGCATTCGCCGCTGTTGCACACCATCGGCGGCAAATCCATGCCCAGCCGCGACGGCGCAGTACAGGATATCTATGACCCTTCTACAGGTGCTGTGCTGACTTCCGTTGCAATCGGCGCAGCTATCGAGGTCGACATGGCTGTGGCTGCAGCAGAAGCTGCGTTTCCAGCGTGGGCCAGGTCTTCGCCCGTCGAAAGGGCTGTGGTCCTGCACCGCATCGCCGACAAGCTTGAAAAGCATGCCACCGATCTGATCCAGATTGAATCGCTCGATGTGGGCAAAGCAATCGTCAACAGCGAGAGCTTCGACATTCCTTTCGGCGTCGCCTGCATCCGCTACTTTGCCGAACTCGTGCAGCACACACCAATGGACACACCTCTCGCCCTGCCCAACATCGATGCCCGCACCCATCGCGCTCCCTACGGCGTATGCGGTTTCATCTTCCCCTGGAATTTTCCGTTTGACCTTCTGATGTGGAATATTGTTCCTGCACTAGCGGCAGGCAACACTGTCGTCATCAAGCCATCGTCCTTGACGCCTTTGAGCACCCTGTTCGTGGCCAAATTGGCACGCGATGCCGGGCTTCCCGATGGCGTAATGAATGTTGTAGTGGGTGGCGGCGCAGTCGGCCGTGCAATCTGCGGCCACCCCTCCGTCAAGAGGATGAGCTTCACTGGATCAACGGAAGTAGGCAAAGAGATCGGCGAAATCTGCGGAAAGAATCTCATACCGGTCAAATTGGAATTGGGGGGCAAGGGCGCTGCCGTCGTCTTCGATGACGCCGACCTCGATGCTACCGCTACGCAGCTTGCAGGGGCGATCACATTCAACACCGGCCAGGTCTGTTGCACGGCCACACGCTGGCTCTTTCAGGAAGGCGTGCATGATGCCCTGGTGGCCAAGGTGATCGCGGTTTTGAAAGCCACCCGTCTCGGCCCCGCCCTCGATCGCGATACGCAGATGGGTCCGTTGACCTCAAAGGTGCACTATGACCGGGTTCTTGCGCATCTGGCAAAGGGCAAGGCCCAGGGCGCTGAGGCGCTGCTTGAGGGCAAGGAGGCACACCCGGCCGGCTTCGAACGTGGCTATTACATGACTCCAAGCTTGATGACCGGCGCCCCGGAAAACGTCTGCTGCAGCGAGGAGATCTTTGGGCCCAGCGCATTCGTCCTCAAGTTCAAAAACGAAAACGAAGCGGTCCGGCTGGTCAACAGCTTGTCTTATGGCCTGGCCAACAGCGTCTGGAGCGCGGATTTATCCCGCGCCAATCGTGTGGCCGAGCAGTTGGTTGCTGGAAACAACTGGATCAACGCTCACAACGTCTTCGCCTACGGTTTGCCTTATCGCGCAATCAATCTCAGTGGCTTGGGCGGCGGCGTCAACAGTCCGGATACGCTTCTGGATTATCTACGCCCCTTCACCATCGCCAGGCCTCTTGCATAGTTCGCCGTTGCGCGGATTCAAATCGGAATGGGAGCTACGCTACGAGTAGGAGCTCCCGATCTCCTGGAGGCCAGAGGCATCATCGATAACAACGCACCACCTGCGATTCCCGCCGACTTCCTGAATACGCTCAGGCGCGATGGCGTGCTGCATGGCAACGATGCGAAGATTACGCCCCTGACCGATGGCGTATCCAGCGAGATCTTTCGTGTTGACCAGGATGGGGACACATTCGTTGTCAAGCGCGCGCTGGCTAAACTGAGAGTGAAAGACGACTGGACCGCCAACGTCAACCGAAACCGCTACGAGCAGTTGTTCATTGAGTATGTGGCCCGGTTCCTTCCGCGGGCGGTACCGCATCGGCGCCCTGGCCCAAGGGACCGCGGATACTTCGCAATGGAATTCCTGGGCTCGGAATTTACCAGTTGGAAGCAACTGTTGCTGCGCGGAGAAGCACGTGTTGAAGATGCCGAGCGGGCCGCAACGATACTGGGCCTGATTCACGCGCATTCTGCCGCAGATAGCGAGGCGGCGCGACAGTTCGACACCACTGCGAACTTCATACAACTGCGCATCGACCCCTACCTGCTTACAACTGGCAACCGCCATTCGGACCTTCGCGATCTTTTTCACGCCGAGTCGCAACGGCTGGCCTCCACGCGCCAGTGCCTGGTCCACGGCGACTTCAGCCCAAAGAATCTGATGGTCTCCGCTTCGCGCATGGTGATACTGGATTGTGAGGTCGCCTGGTACGGCGACCCCGCATTTGATCTGGCATTTCTGTTCACGCACCTGTTGCTCAAAGGCCTCTATCATATTCCGCGACAGATCGGATTAGAGGAGATGTGCATCGCATTCTGGAATCGCTATGTCGAGGAGGTCGGCAAGGCAATCGATCCGTGGGTGCTCGAACCCCGCGTTGCCCGCCTGCTTTTGATGTTGCTGCTGGCGAGGATAGACGGCAAATCGACCATCGAATATTTGCGAAAGCAACAAGCCGAGTGGGTGCGCCAATTTTCTCGCGCGGGGATTTTGGCCGGGTACTCACGCTTGGGCGACATTCTGCCGCGATGGTTCACAGATATCAATGAATGCGAGGCGCTGCGATGAAAATCCGATCCGTCAACGCGTATCAGGTCTACGACTCTCGCGGCACGCCGACGGTCGAAGCAGAGATCGAATTGGAGGGTGGTGAGCGCGGCCACGGTATGGTTCCATCGGGTGCGTCTACAGGGCAGTTTGAAGCACTTGAACTCCGCGACGCTGACCCAAGCCGATTTCGCGGCAAATCGGTGTTCAAGGCCATCGCCAACATCTACTGCGAAATCGCACCGGCGCTGGTTGGATGGGATGTTCGTGACCAATCTGGCTTGGACCGCAAACTCATCGAACTCGACGGAACTCCAACCAAATCCCGTTTGGGCGCCAACGCCATTCTCGCTGTTTCCATGGCCGCTGCGGCCACGGCGGCACTCGCACAGCGGCGGCCGCTTTACGACTGCCTGGGACAAGGCCGCGGAACGCTTCTTCCGCTCCCGGAAATTCAAATTGTGGGAGGCGGCGCTCATGCCCATTGGCGAACCGACGTACAGGACTTCCTGCTCGTCGCGACCGGCGCCAAGTCGTTTCAGGAAGTCATGGAAATCACCTTCAACGTCCACCGTGCCGCCGGCGATTTGATGGCCAAGCGCGGCACGTTGTACGGCGTGGCCGACGAAGGCGGTTACTGGCCCGAATTCTCCACCAATGAGGCTGTCCTGCAATTCATGACTGACGCCATTCTTTACGCTGGTTACACGCCCGGCCGCGACGCGGCGATTTCATTGGACATCGCCGCCAGCGACCTGTACGATCCCCAGACTCAACGCTATTCGTTTCGCCTCGAAGACCGATCTTTCACTTCTGCACAGTTCGCCGACCTTCAAATTGGCTGGTGCGAACGCTACCCGATCGTATCGATCGAAGACCCAATGGCCGATACTGACTGGGACGGTTGGAGTGCAATCGCATCTGCCTTGCGTCATCGCATTCAACTAATCGGTGACGACCTGTTCACCACCAACCTGGAACGCATTCGCACCGGCATCGAGCGGAATGTCGCCAATGCAGTCCTCATCAAACTAAACCAGATCGGCACAGTTACTGAAACGTTGGCCGCAATCGACATGACACAGCAAGCTGGTTGGAATCCCGTCGTGTCAGCCCGGTCTGGCGAAACCGAAGATGGCTTCATTTCGCACCTGGCCGTCGCAACCAACGCCGGTCAACTCAAGGTCGGGTCTTTTGTTCGTGGCGAGCGAATGTCCAAATGGAACGAAGTCCTTCGCATCGAGCGGGACCTGGGACCAAATGCCCGCTTCATCGGCAGCTCGATTCTCGAACGCATCGCCAAGTCAGGTGCGCAGGGCCCTATCGAGCTTCCTTTGGAACCGTGAAGTAATCGTAAGTAATCTTCCAGGTGAACTGAGCGCCAGGTTCAATGGTCATGTTGATGAAAGGTTCCAGAGAAAAAACAGACCGTATGCTCCACAAAGCAGCAGCCGCCAGCGGGCGATCCGCAGTAGCCCTGAATCCAAATCCGAGCTTGCGATTTTCGATGCGGAAATCATAGTCCTTGGCCTCGGTGCCAAACCCGCGATATTTGACCATAACCACATCCTGCCCGCTTACAGCACGGGTAAAAGCAATTTCATTGCCGCGGAACTCTACCAGTTTTGAGTCCATCGGCTGGACGGGGTCCACTTGAAATCCTAGCTTGATGGCCAGATCCGGTCCGGGCGCCTGTTTGTCCATAACGGCGAAGTTGTGGTCGTAGACGCTCGTCTCAATGGGCCGCTTACCGGTATTGCGCAGAGTGTGTTCAAGGACCATCTGGGGCTTGCCAGGAGTAAGGGAAACACGTTTGCTATAAACATAGGCAAAGCCGCTGGTCGGGTCGGATAACTCCTGTTTGAATTCAATTGAATTGGAAGCGCGGTGCACCGTCCACTTACCGCCATCCACTATGTCGTAAAGTCTGAAGTTGCTGTAAGGACGCTCATCCGGCTTGCGCAACACGCCTACCCCAATCTTTATAAACGTGCCACCAACCTTAGCCTCGTCCCATCCCAGCGGAAGGCTGTTGGTGACGAACTCCTCCGGTACGCCAGGGACCGCATTGCACGGGTTAGTTACAATGTCCGCGCCCTCAAAGCTGAAGTCACGCACTTTCGGGTCCACTCGGTCGAACCATTTGCCGTAGTAGTTGTGGCCTGCATACTGCAGACTGTTGACTACGCCCGACCAATCGAAGCGCGTGCCGCGATAGTAGCCGTTTTTGTTGTCAGGCAAATAGAGCTTGGCAGTTACCACGCCGTTTGAGATGGTCGCGGAAGGATTCTGTGCAGAACAACTGAAGCCAAGTGCGACCGCCAGCGCCAGGCAGACGGTCCAAACGGTAATTCTCGTCATACGATTCCAAGGTCCCTTCTCAAGCCAGCCTATCATTGTAAGAGTCTGTAAGTTGTTCTTTCGGTCGAATCATTCGAGGGTACCGGGTGTCTCACACAGCAATACGAGCAAGCATCCCTGTCTTTCCTTTCAATTACCGTGGTGGCCTACCCTTCTTGCACATATCTCCGAGAGAAGAGATATACTTCGTTGGGCGGAATTCTTCGCTAACGTGCTGTCGCAGTTTCGACGAGCGAAACATTCCGTCGCCGCGCAGATCCTCCTTTCTCAATGCAGCTCCGGAGAAATAGGGTAAAGATTTACATGTGTGGACTTTTGGAAGGGGTCACAATTGAATTCGTACGAGCGGGTGCGCAACACGGTTCTTGGTAAGCCGGTCGACCATCTTACATGTCAACCAATGTTGATGCAGTTCGCGGCAAGTTACTCGGGGATGCCGTTTATCGATTACACGCGCGATGGTCGCAAAATGGCGGAGGCGCAGTTACGGGTAGTGCGGGACTTTGATGTCGATGTCCTGCTCACATGCTCGGATCCGGCGCGCGAAGTCATCGACATCGCCGGAGAGGGAAGTATCGAGTGGTTCGAGAATCAAGGCCCGGCAATCCAGGAGGAGCGGGCCGCACTCGCCGATAAGTCGCGCCTCAAGGAGTTTCGTATTCCCAGCCTTGATCCCGCCGGACGTATGTACGACCGTATTCGCGCCATCGAAATCATGCGGCGCGAGGTCGGACAGGAAAATACGATCTGCGGCTGGGTGGAGGGTCCGCTTGCGCTCGCGGCGGAGCTCCGGGGAATCAATCGCATCATGACAGATTTTTTCGATGACCCCGGGTTTGCCCATGACCTGCTGCACTTCTGTGCTGACGTCGCCATCATGTACGCTGACGCCCAGATTGCCGCCGGCGCCGACACCATCGGCATGAGCGATGCCGCCGCCGGCATGCAAGGGCCGGTCCTTTATAAGGAGTTTGTCCATGGCGAGCAGATGAGGGTTTACCAGCACATCAAGAAGAATCACCCCGGAGTGTTGACCCGTTCGCACATGTGCGGAAAAACGACGCGACTGGTTGCGGATATGAGCGAACTGCCCGTCGATATCTACGAGATAGATTTTCCTTCAGACTTGGCCAAGATGAAAGCCAAGCTCGGAGATCGTGTCATCAGCGGCAATGTTTCTACCATTTCGGATATGCTGGAAGGCACGCCGGAAAGAGTGTACGAAGCGGTCGCACACTGTCATGAAGTGTGCGGAAAATACTTCATCGCCAACTGTGGGTGTGAGGTGCCGCCGGCGACACCAACCGAAAATCTGCAGGCGTTGGTTCGGTACGCAAAGGAACATTGATCGTAGGGAGTCCATCAATGAGTACGGCCAGACAAAGCTCCTGACACAATCCTTCACTATGACGATACGCTTGATGGAAGGACATCGGTAGACAGGACAACGAAGGCTAGCTAGGTCTATAATTGCCCGGTTCCTTGTAAAAAGCTGAGGCAGTCAGCTAATCGCGAGCGGCAATGAAATCCCAAGTTATTCACAAGGAGGAAGAATGCAAGCAATTTCGAGGAGAGAGTTTGTGAAGACCTCGGCGAGCGCAGTGTTGGGCGGTGTCCTGGCGTCGGGAACGCGCGCGATTCACGCCGATCCTCTTGGTTTGCCTATCGGTTGTCAGACCTGGCCTGTGCGGGAAATGATCGCTAAGGACTTCCCCGGCACTCT
>OBLU010002176.1_pt1 | contig 18158 bp, 13 predicted proteins | sample 1518681 | NCBI WGS metagenome assembly OBLU01 (sample SAMEA3539304, study PRJEB22396) | soil metagenome | biome: tundra; feature: field; material: soil | place: USA | collected 2010-05 | depth 0.15 m | reverse complement strand
CAGAGCCATTGCCGCCGGCACCCTCGAGCGGGACGCCGTTGTCAGCGCCGGCACCGCCGGTTCCGCCGGCACCGCCGGTTCCGCCCGTGGCGCCGTTACCGCCCGCGCCGCCGTTGCCGGCCACGACCGTGCTGGCGTTCTGCGCACTAACGCTCGAGCCTCCGTTCAGGTAGATACCGAACGAGCCCCCGGCGCCGCCGCCGCCACCACCACCGGCGCCGCCGCCGCCGCCGCCGCCACCACCACCACCACCGTTGCCGGATCCGTACACGACCGTGGCTCCCGCGATCTCGACGTTGCCGATGCCGCCGCCGCCGCTTCCGCCGCCGCCACCACCGTCACCGGGGACGCCCGCTGCTCCGGTCGTGCCGTTGCCGGGTGTCCAGGCGTCCGCCTGGCTGGTGGGAGTGGAGCCGTCGGCGCCGGCGCCACCGGACGTGCCGCTCGCCCCGGGGGTTCCGTTCTTGCCATGGTTTCCGTCGCCGGTGGGGTTGGAATAGCCGGGAGCTCCACCCGCGCTGCCTGCGCCGAGGAGCTTCACGCCGTTTGCAGTCGAGCCGTACCCGCCGTAGAACAGAGCCGTCAGCTCGCGCTTCTTCGAATGCGGCGCGATGCGCTCCGGCCCGCAGGCCTGCGTCGCGCCCGAGCCGGTGCAGCCCTGCAGCGCCGCCGGGGAGCTCGTGCTGCCAACACCGCCGAAGCCACCGTCGCCCGCGGACGGGCCGGCCTGCGGCGTCGGGAACGCCGTCAGACGGGCCAGCAGCAACGGGATCGTCCGGTAGACCGGATCCTTGAGGTCGGTCTTGTCGTTGCCGTTCACGCCCAGGCCGGCAGCGCCGCCTCGGCCACCGACCGGCGTGCAGGTCGAGCCGCCTGAGGCGAGGCACGCAGCCACAACCTGCGCCGCGGTCTCTCCGGGGCCGCCCGCGCTGCCGTCCGCGCCTGCAACCCCTGCCGTCCCGCTCACGCCGACTGCGCCGGGCAGCGCGCTCGCGGCTCGGACGCCGACATCAGAAAGGGTCAGCTGCGATCCGCCGATCGCACGGATCCCGTACACGGAGGTCGAGACGCCCGGTGCGGTCTGTCCGAGCAGCTCGACGCCCTGGATGAAGATCGACGTGGCCTGATCGGCGAGCACCGCCTGGGGAGCCCCCGAGATCGTTGTCTGCGTTGAGGGATTGAGCGTGGCCGCCCAGGTTGTCGGGTCGAAGCCGCCGTAGATCGAAACGCCGTCGTCGCTGCCGGTGAGCGAGATTCCGCCGCCATAGCTCCCCTGCGCGAGCCGCAGCTGATTCAGGCTGCCGTGCGAGGCCTCGATGAGCGCGAGGCCGTGCTGCGGTGTCAGCACCGGCGCTGCCTGGGTGCCGGGGTTGGCGTCGCTGCCGGCGGGAGAGACGAAGACCGCCGAGCCGGCGTTGCCGGACACCGGCAGGGAGAAGGTGACGCCGATCGTCGTGTCGGCCTGCACGTTGCTCAGCACGCACGACGTCTCCGTGCCCGCGCAGGTCCCGCCCGTCCAACCGGCGACCGCAAACCCGGCGTTCGCAGTGGCGGTGACCGTCACGCTGTCGCCGACCGGGATGAGGCACTTGCCCTGGTTGGTGCAGTTGTCGGCCGGGTTGCCCGCGTCGGTGATGCCCACGGTTCCCTCGAGCCCGGCCGTGGCGACGACCGTCGCAGTCGGGGTGACGGCGAACGTGGCGGCGTCGGTCTCCGTGACCGAGGCCGTGAGGTGGCAGGGGTTGTCATCGCCCGGGCAGCTGCCGCCGGACCAACTGGTCAGCTGGTTGCCGGAGTTGGGGCTGGCGGTGATCGTGATCGCGTCGCCGACGTCTGCGAGACAACTCGCCACGCCGGAGGGCGTCACGTTGGTGCAGTTGGCGACACCCGGATCGCTGATCGCCACGCCCCCGTTGCCCGTGCCGGCGGTCGCGGTGATCGTGACGGTCTTGGCGAACGTCGCCGTGTCGGTCTCGTTCGAGGTGGCCGCGAACGGCGCGCATGCCGTGCCGGTGCAGGTGCCGCCACTCCACTTTGCGAGGCGGCTGCCGGATGCGGCGGTCGGGGTGATCGTGATCGTGTCGCCGACATCCGCGAGACAACTCGTCACGCCGGTGCAGTTGGCGATCCCCGGATCGCTGATCGTCGCGGTGCCGCTGCCCGTACCGGTCGTCGCGGTCGTGATCGTGACGGTCTTCGTGAACGTCGCGGTGTCGCCCTCGGCGGCCGAGGCGTTGAACTTGCAGGGGTTGGTGGCGGCGGTGCAGGTGCCGCCGGACCAGCCGGTGAGACGGCTGCCGGACGCCGCCGTCGCGGTGATCGTGATCGCGTCGCCGACGTCTGCGAGGCAGCTCGTCACGCCGGTGCAGCCGGCGATCGCGTTGGCGTCGATGATCGTCGCGGTGCCGCTTCCGCCGCCCGTTGGCGTCGGGGCCGTGATCAGGACGGTCTTCGCGAAGGCCGCCGTGTCGGTCTCGTTCGAGGCGGCCGCGAACGTGCAGGGGTTGGTGGTGGCGGTGCAGGTGCCGCCGGACCAGCCGGTGAGGCGGCTGCCGGACGCCGCGGTCGCGGTGATCGTGATCGAGTCGCCAACGTTCGCGAGGCAGCTCGTCACGCCCGTGCAACCGGCGCTCGCGTTGGCGTCGGTGATCGTGGCGCTGCCGCTTCCGCCGCCGGCGGTCGCGGTCGCGATGGTCACGGTCTTAGAGAAGTTTGCGGTGTCGGTTTCGGCGCCCGAGGCGGTGAAGGTGCACGGATTGGCGGTGGCACTGCAGCTACCGCCGGACCAGCTGGCGAGGCGGCTGCCGGACGCTGCCGTGGGCGTGATGGTGATCGAGTCGCCGACGTCCACGAGGCAGCTCGCGGCGGCGGTGCAGCCCGCGAGCGGGTTGGAGTCGGTGATCGTGGCGCTGCCGCTGCCGGTTGTGGCGGCTGCGATCGTGACGGTCTTCGCGAAGTTCGCGGTGTCGGTCTCGCCCGAGGCGGCGTTGAACTTGCAGGGGTTGGTGGTGGCGGTGCAGGTGCCGCCGGACCAGCCGGTGAAGCGATCGCCGGATGCCGCGGTCGGGGTGATCGCGATCGCGTCGCCGACGTCGGCGACGCAGTTCGTGACGGCGGTGCAGCCCGCGAGCGGGTTGGAGTCGGTGATCGTCGCGGTGCCGCTGCCGCTGACCGCCGTGGCGAGCGTGACGGTCTTGGCGAAGTTCGCCGTGTCCGTCTCGGTCTTCGCGGCTGTGAAGGTGCATGGGCTGGCGATGCCGGCGCAGGTGCCGCCGGACCAGCCCGTGAGCCGGCTGCCCGACGCAGCGGTCGGGGTGGCGGTGATCGAGTCACCGACGTAGGTGAGGCACTTCACGCCGTTCGTGCAGGCGGCGACCGGATTCGAGTCGCTGAGCGTCGCGGTGCCGCTGCCGGCGCCGCTGGTCGCGGTGGTGAGCGCGACGGGCGTGCCGTTCAGCGCGTCGACCTGCGCGGTGCTCAGCGCCGCCTGGTAGAGCTGCACGTCGGACACGCTGCCGTTGACGAAGTCGGTCTGCGAGCCGTCGAAGACACCGCGGCCGATGGCCAGATTGCCGGTCGCCTGCCAGGCCGAGGTGTAGCTCGCCGAGCCGTCCTCGGTTCCGTTGATGTAGATCTCGAGCTCTCCGGCCGTTGTATCGTCGACCGCGACGACGTGGTACCACGTCCCCACCGCCGGCTTGACGCCCGAGTTGGCCCACACCGGTCCATCCGATGAGTTGTCAGCCGTGTACCGGCCCAACAGGATCGTCCCGCCGGACGAGGCATTGAGCTGAAGGTAGAAGCCACTGACGCTGGTGCTGCTGGGTGAGCTGCTGGGGTCGATGCTGACGAACGTTTGATAGCCGCTCGTCGAGTTGAACTTCACCCACGCGGAGACGGTGAAGCTCTGGGCGGTGTTCACGACCGGCTTGGAGAGCGACAGATACCCGCTCGAGGTACCGTTGAAGGCGATTGCCGGAGCGCCGCCCGGGCCGCTCGTCCAGGACGCGCCGCTCGCCAGCGTGGCTGCGTTCCCCTTGCCGGAGCTATCCGCGGTGGTGCTGCCGCTGCCCTCGTTCATGGCCCAGTGACCGGCGAGCGCCGGTAGCGTGACGGCAGCCTCGGTGATGGCCACCGCCGTGAAGACGCCAGCCAGCGCCGTCGCGAAAGCAAGGACCACCGCCGCCTTCCTGATGGCTCGCGGACGAGCGGTTCGCCGCCCGGACGTCGTGGATGTGCCCCTCACAAACGCTGCGATCGCGGCGAAAGCCGCCCTCAGACCTCTGATCCCGCTCATGAACATGCCTCGTCCGTGTGCACAGCGCCTCCGTGAAGAATTCGTGCAGGTTAGCCCACCACCACCCTAGGGCGAGAGTTGGGGTGCTCGGCGGTTGAAACGTCACCCTGGTTGGGGTGAAAACACCCCCCTTGGGGGCGCCGCCAAGGCGTAAGCGAACGCTAATCCGCGCGTCAGAAATCCCCAGTAGCGTACGGCGGCGTTGACCTCAAGCGTAGTCACAAGCGCGCTCACCAAGCGCTACGGTCCACGACTCGCCGTCAACGCGGTCGACATCGAGCTTCCGGCCGGCGTCGTCAGCGGCTTCGTAGGACCCAACGGCGCCGGCAAGACGACGACGATTCAGCTGCTGCTGGGCCTCTGCCGACCGACGAGCGGCACGGCGCAGGTTCTCGGCCGTCCGATCAGCGATCCGGCGTCCTACCTCGGCCGGGTCGGCGCGTTGATCGAGGCTCCGTCTTTCTATCCGACCCTTTCCGGTCGACGCAACCTTGAGGTGCTAACTCGGCTCGGCCGCATCGACTCGGCGCGGATCTCCGAGGTGCTGGCGATGGTGGAGCTCAGCGATCGCGCAAACGACTTCGTGCGCGCCTATTCGCTTGGCATGAAGCAGCGCCTCGGCGTCGCGGCGGCACTGCTGCCCAACCCGGAGCTGTGCATTCTCGACGAGCCGACCAACGGACTGGACCCGGCCGGCATCCGCGAGATGCGTGGGGTGATCCGCGGCCTCGCTGACCGCGGCATCTCGGTGTTCGTCTCGAGCCACCTGCTCGCCGAGATCGAAGCGGTCTGCGATCACCTGGTGATGATCGACAACGGCCAGATCGTCTTCCAGGGCGGTGTGGACAAGCTGATCGGCGCGCAGCAGTCGGACATTGTGGCGACCCCCGAGCACGCCTCCGACGTAGCGGCGCTGGCCGAGCTGTGCATCGCGGCCGGCAAGCCGGCACGCATCGAGCAGGCAGATGTCCACGTCCAGGCGCCCGAGGACTGGGCGGCGGAGTTGAACCGACGGGCGATGGCCGCGGGGATCACGCTGCGAGGCCTGGCGATCAGTCGTGCATCGCTCGAGCAGGCGTTCTTCGCGATCACCGAGGGCGCGGCGGCCACCGAGGGTGCGGCGGCCACCGAGGGCGCACCGGCCACCGAGGGCGCACCGGCCACCGAGGGCGCACCGGCCACCGAAGGCGTGGATGACCCCGAGGGCGCACCGGGCGAGCACTGATGTTTGGCGCATTCTCCAGCGAATGGATCAAGATCCGCCGCCGAGCGATGCTGCTGTGGGGCCTCGGGGGCGGCCTGTTCTTCGCCGTGCTCGCGACGATCTTCACGATCGAGCGCGCGGTGAGAACGCCGTCGCTGTTCCAGCAGGGTCGCGGAGTGCGCATCTCCTTCGCCGAGCTGGAGTTGCCGGATGGCCTGGTGCACGGCGTGGTCGACGTCAGCACGCTGATCGGCATCGTGGCACTGTGCCTGTTCGCGGGCGCGTTCGCAACCGAGTTCAGCCAGGGCACCATGCGCAACCTGCTTGTTCGCGAGCCACGACGTGTTCGGCTGCTCTCAGGCAAGTTTCTCGCGCTTGCGGCGTTCATCGGGATCGCCGTCCTGCTCGAGATTGTCGCTTCATGTGCCGTCGCGCTGCTGCTCGCTCCGGGTCGCGGAATCACGACCGCGGCGTGGACGAGCAGCACGGGGCTGAACGACCTGCTGCAGGCGACGCTGCACGTCTTCCTCGCGTCGGTCGGCTACGGCATGCTCGGCGCCGCGCTTGGGGTGCTGCTGCGCTCGCCGGGCGTGGCGATCGGCGCGGCCGTCGCCTACGTGATTCCGGTCGAGGCGATCATCGTCGGCGCGATCTGGTCAAACGGCGACCGCTGGCTGCCCGGCCAGCTGCTCAGCGCGCTCGCGCACGGCGGTACCAGCGATTCGTCCTACCACCACACGCTGGTCACGCTCGCCGTCTACATGGTCCTCATCGCGGTGGGTACGCTGACGGTCTTCAGGCGGCGCGACCCGTAGAGCGTTCGCGCGCGCGGCGGGCCGCGCGTCGCGGTCAGGCGGTGATCGCTACGTGGCCCGGCTCGGCGACGACGCGTTCGATCCAGCGGCCGATCGCGGCGTAGTTCGACAGGTCAAAGCCGCCCTCCGGCGCGACGTGCGTGTACGCGTAGAGCGCGATGTCGGCGAGCGTGTAGCGCCCGCCGACCAGGTAGCTGGCGTCGCTCAGGGCGCGCTCGAGCGCGTCGAGCGCGCGGTAGCCGGCACGTCGCTTCGCGTCGATCTCGGCAGCCGGGGGAGGCGAGGCGGAGAACGCGACCCAGAAGCGCACGACGGCGACCGTCGGCTCGAGGTCGTACTGCTCGAAGCACAGCCACTGCAGCACCTTTGCGCGCTCGAAGCGGTCCTCGGGAAGGTATCGCGTGCCTTCGGCGAAATACCAGCTGATCGCATGGGACTCGGCGAGCGCGCGGCCGTCGTCGAGGATCAGCGTCGGCACTCGCAGCGCCGGGTTCAGCTCACCGAGCACCTGCGGGCGGTTCGAGCGGTCGACGACACTCAGTTCGCGGCGCTCGTACGGCAGGCCGAGATGCGCGAACAGCAGTCGCACCTTGTAGCAGTTGCCGGAGACGGCGGAATCGTAGAGCAGCATCGGCCGGCAGTTTAGGCGTGTCGGCAAACCTGGCGCCGACGCCGCTCCGATCGCTCGGACCGCTTCGCAGCTCGACGGTCGGCGATACTGCTGCGATGGCAACCGGCCATCTGCTCACGCTCGCCCCGCGTTTGGTGGCGCACCGGCGGCGCCGGCGGGCTCGCCGGTGAGCTCCGTGTCCTGCTCGACGACGGTGGACCGCAGGTGAGTGGCGGGCAGCCGGCGATTTGCGGCGGCTGTCTCTGCGGCGCCGTGCGCTTCGAGTTGGGCGAGCTGCCCAGCGACGCCGGCTACTGCCATTGCACCCGCTGTCAGCGACGCACCGGCACCGCGGCCTCAGCTCAGGCGCGAATCGACGGGCGCAGCTTCCGGCTGAGCGCCGGCGAGCAGGCCCTCGGCGTCTGGCGGCACCCGGACGGTGGCTTCGAGAAGTGCTTCTGCGTCCACTGCGGCGCTCATCTGTTCAGCCGCAATCCCGACGATCGGAGCCAGATGAGCATCCGCATGGCCGCGTTCGACGAGGATCCGGGCGTGCGCCCCAGCTGGCGGGCGTACGTCGCCTACGCGGCACCGTGGGAGCCGATCCCCGACGACGGGCTGCCACGCCATCAGGAGGGACGGCCGCGCTGAGCCTCCGAGCTGATCACCACGACGACGGCCAGCACGATGATCGCGCCGCCGAGCAGGGTCGCAGCAGTGATCTGCTCGCCGAGCACCAGCGCGCCGAGCGCGACCGCGACGACGGGATTGACGTAGGCGTAGGTCGAGATCTGCGAGATCGGTGCGTGCTGGAGCAACCAGACGTAGGCCGTGAACGCGAGGATCGAGCCGAACAGCGCGAGGTATCCGAGCGCCAGCAGCGAGTCGGCAGAGGCGTGCATGGTGAGCGCGCTCCAGCGTTCGCCTGACAGCGGACCGATCACGACCAGCACCGCACCGCCGATCAGCATCTCGATCGCGGTCCCCGCAGCCGCATCGGCGGGCATCGGTAGGCGGCCAGAAAGCCACGAGCCCATTGCCCAGCACGCCGCCGCGCCGACGACGACCAGCATGTGCGGCACGCTGACACCCTGCTGCGCCCCGCCGCGCAGCACCAGAAAGCCGACTCCGACGAAGCCGATCGCCAGACCCGCCAGCGTGGCCCGCCGGGGCCGATCACCGGCGAGCGTACGGATGACGAGAATCCACAGCGGAACCGACGCGACGAGCAGAGCCGCGAGGCCGGATGGAACGTGCCGTTCGGCATACGTCACGCCGCCGTTGGCGGCTGCCAGCAGCAGCACGCTGACGACCGACAGCGAGGCGAGCTCGCGCAGCGCGACACGCGGCATGCGGCCGCGCCAGGCGGTGATCGCGACGAACATCACCGCGCCGGCGGCGAGGTAGCGGACGCCGGCGCCGAGAAACGGCGGGATCGTGCGGTCCATCACGCGGATTCCGAGATAGGTCGAGCCCCACGCGACGTAGACGATGCCGAGCGCGACCCAGACGACTCGCGCCGGCGACCGCAGCTCGCCCGCAGCCGGGTCGGCTTCGCCGCTCGCGGCGTCCGCCGGCATGATCCTCTGACTCACCCGTGCAGCATGCCGGAGCCCGCTGTCGGACGAGCGTCACGTGGTCGATCATGCGGGTCGCCGATGCGGCCCGCCACTTGACGCATGCCAGCGCGCAGAGGCCCGCCGCGACCCCCGGGCACGATCGGAAAGTGGTGGTTTTTCTGACCAACCGGCAATTAGACGCTGGTGCAGGCGTTATCTTGCCAATGCTTAGTTCTAACGACACACGTTGTTGCGCACCGCCCGGGGCCGTTGGCGGCCAACGGGGCCCAAGGTCGCGCGGCATCGGCACCGACCATCGAATCAGGCTGCATAGCCGCGGAGGTAGCACCGGATGAGCGTCACGGATACGACGGCTGGAGCTGCGGCACTGTTTTCTCGAGGCAGGCGGATGAGTCACGCGACGGCCACGCCGTCGGCGGCCACGATCAGCGTCGTGATCCCCACGCTCGACGAGGCGGCGAACCTGCCGCACGTCATGGCTCGGATCCCGGCGATCGTCGATGAGGTGATCCTGGTCGACGGCCACTCGCGGGACGGCACGATCGATGTTGCCCGCACGATCCGCCCGGATGTTCGCGTGGTGCTGCAGGACGGCCGCGGCAAGGGCAACGCCCTCGCCTGCGGTTTCGCCGCGGCTTCGGGCGACATCATCGTGATGCTGGATGCCGATGCCTCCAACGATCCGGCCGAGATTCCGCAGTTCGTCGGGGCTCTGCTCAGCGGAAGCGACTTTGCCAAGGGCTCGCGTTTCGTCGCCGGGGGAGCGAGCACCGATATCACGCCGGTGAGGGCGTTCGGCAACCGCATCCTCGGGCTCACGGTGAACCTGCTGTTCGGCACGCGCTACACCGATCTCTGCTACGGCTACAACGCGTTCTGGCGCCAGTGCCTGCCGCACATGCACGTGACCTGTGACGGCTTCGAGGTCGAGACGCTGATCCACGTTCGCGTCGCCCGCGCCGGCCTCGAGGTGACCGAGGTGCCGTCGATCGAGCACGAGCGGATGTACGGCGAGAGCAAGCTCAGCGCCGTGCGAGACGGCGGGCGCATCCTGCGGATGATCGTCAGAGAGCGTGTGCGGCGCGGCCCCGCAGCGCGGCACGCGGATGGCTGGCGGCCGTCGTTTCGGGAGCTGCCGCCGGTCGCCGGCGACCGGCGGTCGATCTCGGCCGGCGCGGGCGAGATGATCAACGGCGACGAGCGTCATTCCCATCTGTCGCGTCGCCATGCGCCTCACGCCGATCTCTCGCCCGCTGGCTGAGTCGACGTCGACCGTGCCCGAGCGCTCGCTGCGCCGAGCTCAGCGCCGGACCGCTTTCAAGGTCGGCATCGACCTGGTGTCCGTCGACGACGTCCAAGAGTCAATCCGCGTCCACTCCGGGCGCTATCTTAGGCGCGTGTACACCAGCCGCGAGCTGCGTGATTGCGCGGCGGCGGGCGGCGCTCCCGATGCTCGCCGGCTTGCCGCTCGGTTCGCTGCCAAGGAGGCGGCGTTGAAGGTCCTGCGCGCCGGCGACGAGGCGGTCCCATGGACGACGATCGGCGTGCGATCTGACCGCTTCGGGAGTCCTTCGATCGAGCTTACCGGGGCTGCCGGGGAGCTCGCTCGGCGGCGCGGGCTGGAGGCGCTGGACGTGAGCCTCACGCACGAGGGGCCGTTCGCTGCCGCGGTAGTCGTCGCCCGGGTGCGTGGAGCACGTTGACCGACGAGCGGCGCCTCCTGATACGAGACGTGCTTCGCCAGCACGCTCGCCTGCCGGTCGAGGTGGACACGCTGGGCGACGACGACGACCTGTTCGCGGCCGGCATGACCTCCCACGCGAGCGTGAACCTGATGCTGGCGCTCGAGGATGCCTTTGACGTCGAGTTCCCCGATCGGATGCTCACCCGCGGCGTGTTCGACAGCGTGACCGCGATCGCCGCGGCGATCGGCGAGTTGACCGCGACGACGGACGGGCAGTCGCCATCGAGTGGCGGCGAGACATGATGTTCGGCGCAGTCCGATGAACGTCGGCGCGGACTCCGGGCGGGTTCTGCTCGACGAGGTACGCCGGATCGCTGACGAGGTGGCGGCCGCCGCGGCCGAGGAGGTCGATCGCGACGCCCGCTTCCCGATCGAGGCCGTCGACGCGTTGCGCGGCGCGGGCGCGCTGTCCGCCGCCGTCCCCGAAGCGCTCGGTGGCCCGGGAGCCTCGCTCGAGACGATCGCGCGCTGCTGCTTCGAGCTGGGCCGGGGGTGCAGCTCGACGGCGATGGTCTTCGCGATGCACCAGATCCAAGTGCTCACGATCGCGCGGCACCTCGGCGGCGCGCCCTGGTTCGAGAGCTATCTTCGCGACCTCGATCGCGAGCAACGCCTGGTCGCCTCGGCCACCTCGGAGGTCGGGACCGGCGGGGACATGAGCCGCTCGATCGCCGCCGCCACGCCGACTGACGATGGCGGGTTGGCGTTCGAGAAGCAGGCGCCGACGGTTAGCTACGGGGCGCACGCCGACGACCTGTTCACGACGCTGAGGCGGGCTCCCGACGCTGAAGCCGGCGACCAGATCCTCGTGCTTACGAAATCCGGCCAGGCCGAGCTCGAACCGGCCGGCGCCTGGGACACGCTCGGCATGCGCGGCACCTGTTCGCCCGGCTTCACCGTGCGTGCACGATTCGCACCCGAGCAGGTGCTCGCGGCGCCGTTCGCGGAGGTCATGAACCAGTCGATGGTGCCGCTGTCGCACATCCTGTGGTCGCACGTCTGGCTGGGCATCGCCACCGATGCGTTCGAGCGAGCGCGCGCGTTCCTGCGTGTTTCGGCGCGCCGCCGGCCCGGGGAGCCGCTACCCGCCGCGCAGCGTCTCTCGCATGTCATGGCGCAGCTGACGCTGCTACGGGGCGAGGTCTCACAGGGGCTGCATGATTTCCAGGCCGATGACGCCGACGGTCGCGCCCGTCTGATGACGATGGCGAGCGTGCTCCGCTTCAACAACCTCAAGCTCGCTGCTTCCGAGCACGCGCCGAGCGTGTGCGGCGGGGCGCTCGAGGTCGTCGGCATCGTGGGCTATCGCAATGACACGCCCTACAGCGTCGGGCGTCATCTGCGTGATGCGCTGTCAGCTCGCCTGATGGTCGCCAACGAGCGCCTTCACGCGACCGACGCAGCGCTTCTGTTGATCGCAAAAGAGGTCTGATGACCGAGCTGCGTCGGGCCAGCGCAGATCAGGCGGCCTTTCGCGACGAGCTGGTCGTGCGCGGGCTCCTGATCGCCAGCGGGGCTCCCGGGCTCTACGGCTGGGGGGCCACGTTCGAGGACGTCCGCATACGCGTCGACGAGCTGGTCACGACGGCAGCGCAGGCGGATGCTCCGGAGGCGATGCGCTTCCCGCCGCTGCTGCCCCGCCGCCAGCTCGAGTCGATCGGCTACCTCCATTCGTTCCCACACCTGGCGGGGACCGTGTTCTCGTTCGAGGGCGGCGAAGCCGAAGCGCTGCTCCAGGGCGAGCGCGCCGCTCGCCATGAGGACTGGAGCGAGTTCCAGCAGATGACGGAGCTCGCCCTCCTGCCGGCGGCCTGCTATCCGGTCTACCCGGCGGTCGCCGCCCGAGGTCCGCTCCCACCGGGCGGCATCGTCGTGGACGCCGGAGGTGCCTGGGTGTTCAGACACGAGCCCTCCGAGGATCCGGCTCGCCTGCAGGCGTTCCACCAGCGTGAGATCGTGTGCCTTGGTGCGCCCGAGGACGTCCGCGAGTGGCGCGACGGTTGGTGCGAACGCGGTCTTGCGCTGCTGCGAGCACTCGGACTGAACGCCGAGCGAGATCGCGCCACGGACCCCTTTTTCGGCCGCGGCGGACGAATGCTCGCGGCCAACCAGCGAAACCAGGAGCTCAAGCTCGAGCTGCTGGTCCAGATCGCCGGGGACGAGCCGACGGCGCTCGCCTCGTTCAACTATCACCAGGAGCACTTTGCCGGGACCTACGGTCTCACGCTCGCAGACGGGGCGATGGCCCATACCGCGTGCCTCGGCTTCGGCCAGGAGCGAATAGTGCTCGCGCTGCTGCGCACCCACGGCCTGGAGCCGGCGGCGTGGCCGGCTGAGGTCCGTCGAGAGCTGTGGGGCGCATGAGCGCGACCCGCACCGGGACGTATCGCAGCCTCTTCGGGCTCGACACGGCCAACTATCAGCCACACCCGGTGCACGCCGGCGGTCGGACCTACATGGAGACCAACTGCTACACCGACATCATCATCGAGTTGCTGCATGCGCGTGGCGATGAGCCGTTGGCGGCTCTCGGGTGTCTGGTGCGCACGGACTTCGAGGGCGATCAATGGACCTTCTTCAAGCCGCCGGCGGAGGATCTCGAGGCCCTGTTCGGCATCGACATCCACGAGATGCAGCCCTACCGCGCACTGCCGCAGCAGATCGCCGAGCAGATCGACGGCGGCCGCACGATGATCGTCGAGCTCGACTCCTGGTATCTCCCCGATACGGCATCCACCAGCTACCGCACGGAGCACGTCAAGAGCTCCGTCGTCGCCGAGGCGATCGACCTCGAGCGGGGATGGCTGCGCTACTTTCACGGCCAGGGGCTCTACGAGCTCGAGGGCGACGATTATGTGGGCATCTTTCGCCTCGACGGCGAGCCCTCGCCGGAGATCCTTCCGCCCTACACCGAACTCGTGCGCTTCGACGCCGGCCCCCGTCTGGCGGGCGCCGAGCTGCGCGAGCGCGCTCGCGCTTCGCTGCGGCGCCACCTCGACCGCCGCCCGCGCAGCGATCCGTTCGAGCGCTTCGGCGCCCAGCTCGTGCGTGATCTGCCCGTCCTGGCGGAGTCCGGCCCCGAGGCCTACCATGCCTACGCGTTCGCGACCGTGCGGATGGTGGGCGCGGCGTTCGAGCTCGCGGCGACACAGGCGGAGTGGCTGCTGGGGGCCGCGGCGAAGCCGGCCGGCGATGCGATGAGCACGATCGTGGAAGGCTGCAAGGTGCTGGGCTTCCGCCTGGCGCGCCGGCGCGAGTTCGATCCGCAGCCGATACTCGAGTCGCTCAGCGACTCCTGGCGCCAGACGATCGCGGTGCTGGAGGAGGTCGTCGGATAACGCCGGCCCACGACGAATCCGTCAGGCTCGCGCACACGCGTCGGATCGCGGTCGACGGACACGACGTCGAGGAGCTGCGTGACGGCTGGGAGGCGGCGGCGACCGCGCCGGGAGCATGCACGGATGCCGGTAGGATCGAGCGGCTCGACTGGCACGGTGCCCGCGTGCCGGGAACCGCGGCCGACGTCGTGCACGCCGCCGGGACGCCGCACTGGGAAGTCGCGGCGGCCGCGATGGACGAGCAGGATTGGTGGTTTCGCCGGCGGATGGAGGTTCCACCCCTGCAGCCCAACGAGCAGCTCGTCCTGGTGTTCGACGGGCTGGCGACCGTGGCCGAGGTCTATCTCAACGGTCGACGGATACTCGATACGGACTCGATGTTCGAAGGCGTGACGGTCGACGTCGGAGCGCTCGCGACCGAGCAGAGCGAGCTCGCGATCTGCTGCCGGGCGCTTGGACCGCTGCTGCGCGTGAGCCGGCGTCCGCGGGCGCGCTGGCGGACCCGGCTCGTCAACGACAACGCTCTGCGTTTCTTTCGCACGATGATCATCGGACGCGCCCCGGGGCTCGCGTCGGGCCCGCCGCTGGTCGGTCCGTGGCGCCCGGTACGGCTCGAGCGCCGGCGCGTGCTCGTTGTGAGCGAACTGGAGCTTCGCCCGCGGATCGTCGACGATCAGGGCGTTCTCGCCGTCGCCGTCCGACTGGCGCCGCTTGGTCCGGCGGTGCCCCAGCGGGTGACCGTCGAGCTCGACGGAGCGCACGGGTCGTGTCGCGGCGAGCTCGATCTGAGCCCTGCGGACGAGCAGGGGTTCGAGGCTCGAGGCGTCCTCGCCGTCGCCGACGTGGCCCGCTGGTGGCCGCATACGCACGGCGAACCGGCGCTGTACACCGTCACGCTGCTCGTCGAGTGCGGGGGGCAGACGCTCGCGATCGACGGCGGTCGGATCGGCTTTCGCACGCTCGAGGGCGGCGAGCGGCTCGCCGCCGAGGGCCTTCAGCTGCGAGTCAATGGCGTGGCGGTGTTCGCTCGAGGCGCAGTTTGGACGCCGCTCGAAGCGGCAGGGCCGGCGCCCTCCGTGGCGAGGATGCGCTCAGCGCTCGAGGCGCTGCGCGCCTGCGGCATGAACATGGTGCGGATACCTGGAGTCGGCGCCTATGAGTCGGCGGCCTTCCACGACCTGTGCGACGAGCTGGGCATCCTCGTGTGGCAGGACTTCATGTTCGCGAACCTCGATTACCCCGAGAGCGACGCGGCCTTCCTCGCTTGCGTTCGACGTGAGGCGCACCAGGTGCTCGCCGCCGTGGGCGGTCGCCCGAGCCTCGCTGTCCTGTGCGGCTCGAGCGAGGTCGCCCAGCAGGTTGCGATGCTGGGACTCGATCCGCAGCTCGCCAACGGGGCGCTGTTTGGCGAGCTGCTGCCGACACTTGTGCGCGACGCCGCGCTCGACGCCATCTACGTGCCATCGACACCGTGGGGGGGTGACGCTCCGTTTCGCCCTGACTGCGGGATCGCGCACTATTGGGGCGTAGGCGGCTACCGGCGCCCGCTCGAGGACGCGCGCCGCTCGAACGTGCGCTTCGCAGCCGAGTGCCTCGCGATCGCCAATGTGCCCGACCAGGCGACGCTCGACGAGCTCGCCCTGGAGGTGCCTGGCGCGGCCATCGTGGTGCACCCGCTCTGGAAGGCAGGCGTGCAACGCGACAACGGGGCTGGCTGGGACGCCGACGACGTGCGCGACCACTATCTCGGGTTGCTGTTTGGGGTCGATCCGGTCGAGCTCCGCAGCACCGACCACGAGCGCTACCTGGAGCTCTCGCGGGCGCTCAGCGGCGAGGTCATGTCGGAGGTGCTCGGCGAATGGCGGCGGACGGCGTCGCCCTGCGGCGGCGCGCTCGTCCACTGGCTGCGCGACCTGCGTCCAGGGGCCGGGTGGGGACTGCTGGACCATCGCGGCCGGCCGAAGATCGCCTACCACCACGTGCGGCGCGCTCTGGCGCCGGTTGCCGTGTGGAGCACGGACGAGGGTCTGTGCGGCATTGCCGTGCACGTGGCCAACGACGGCCCAGCCGGTCTCGTCGCGCGGCTGCGCGTGGCGCTCTACCGCGACTGGGAGCTCCCTGTGGGCGAGCTCGTTCACGAGCTCGAGCTGGCGCCGCACGCCGGCTGCGAATACAACGTCGAGGCGCTTCTCGGGCGTTTCGTCGACGCCTCCTGGGCCTACCGCTTCGGAGCACCCGCCCAGGACGTCATCGCATTCAGCCTCGAGCTCGCGGACAGCGACGGCAGCCGGCCGCTCTCGCAGTCGTTTCGGCTCCCGGCCGGTCGCCCCCTGGAGCGGGAGCCGGCGCAGGCGCTCGGACTCAGCGCCACAGTCGCGGCAGGGGCTGACGGCGTCAGCATTCTGTCCATACGCACGCGGCGCTTCGCGTACGGTATATGCGTGCACATTCCCGGATTCCATCCGGCCGACGACGCGTTCTCGCTGGAGCCCGGCGGCGAGCGGCATATCGAGCTGAGACGGGCCGGAGAAGAGGCCCAGGGCGCCGGCGGAACGATCACGGCGCTCAACCTCAGCGGGCGCGTGCCGATCATATCTACGGACGCGCAATGACCGATCTCGTCTCACACGCCATCGCCGGCGAGTTGCCCGCGGTTCGCGGACGCGCGTTCTACCTCGCGCTCCAACCGGACCCGGTCTTCGCCGTCCTGCACCTGCCCGAGGGAGCGACCCGCGCGGGTGGCGTCGGCGTCCTGCTGTGTGCCCCGTTTGGGTGGGACGAGCTCAGCGCTCACCGCAGCCTTCGCGTCCTGTCCATGGAGCTTGCCCAGGCCGGCTTCCCCGCCCTGCGGTTCGATCTGCCTGCGACCGGCGACAGCGGTGGGTCGCCGCGTGATGGGCAACTGCTGGATGCCTGGACCGCCGCCGTCGACGGGGCTGCCCGGTGGCTGCGGTCGGTGGCGGCCTGTGAGCGGATCGTCGCGATCGGCATCGGACTCGGTGGCATGCTCGCCTGCCGAGCGATCGCGCTTGGCGCGCCGATCGACGATCTCGTACTGTGGTCCGTGCCCGCCCAGGGGACGCTGCTGGTCCGCGAGATGCGCGCGTTTGCTCGGCTCGCCGACGCCGAGATGAACCGCGCACGCGTGACGAAGGCGCAGGCATCGGCTGGAGTCGACGCAGCCGACGGCGACGTAGACGCAGACGGCGACGACCTCAACGTCGTCGGCTTCATCCTGACCCCCGAGACGGTGGCAGCGCTCGAGTCGCTCGATCTCACCCAACTTGAGCTTCCCGATCCATCGAGGCGTCGCGTGATGCTGCTCGGGCGCGACACCCTGGCTGCGGATCGGCGGATGCGAGAGCACTTCGAGCGCAGCGGCGTCGCGCTGACGGTCTCAGACGGCGGCGGCTACGGCACGATGATGGTCGACCCGTATCTCTCCCAGATCCCGCGGGCGCTGTTCGCCCGGGTGCTTGCCTGGCTCCAGGAATCCGAAGCGCCCGCCGGTCTTCTCGATGGCCCCGCGAGCGCGCCGCCGGCGGCCAGCGAGGGGATCGAGCTGACGGTCGGCGAGGCGGTGGTTCGTGAGACGCCGCTCGAGTTCGAATTCGACGGTGGCCGCCTGGCCGGCGTGTTGACCGAGCCAGTGTCGCTCGACGAGGCAGAGCTGTGCGTCGTCCTGCTCAACGCGGGGGCTGTGCGGCGCATCGGCACGCAGCGCATGTGGGTCGAGCTCGCGCGGCGTTGGGCGGCGCGCGGTGTTCCCACGCTGCGCTTCGACGTGGTCGGCGTCGGCGACTCTGACGGCGAGGAAGAGCTCTACGCACGGCGCGGGGCCTTCCAGCGGCGGGAGGTCGCGAACCAGGTGCTCGCCGCGTTCGACGAGCTGGAGCGTCGAGGCCTGCCGGGCGCCTTCCATGTGATCGGAATCTGCTCAGGCGCCTACTGGGGCCTGCACGCGGCACTCGCGGACGAACGCGTGCGCGGCATGTCGCTGCTGAACCTGCTGGCCTTCTTCTGGAGCCCGGAGCTCGGGGCGCTTCGCGACGCTCGGCGGACGCGTGTGCTGCTCGCCGAGCGTGAGCTGGGGACCGTGCTGCGCATCGTCGCGACCGACCGCTGGCGGATCACGCGGATGGCGCGCACGAAGCTGAGGAGCGCGCGCTCGATTCGTCGCCGCAACGAATCGCAGACGCGCTTCGACGAACAGGTGATCCAAACGCTGGACCTGATGCGCGCCCGCGGCCTGCAGGTCCAGCTGCTGCTCTCGCTGGAGGAGCCGCTGTTCGACGACTTCGTGGCCAACGGACTGATCGACCGCCTCGATGAGTGGCCGAACCTCCAACTCGAACGGATCCCCACAAACGAGCACATCTTCCGCCCGCTGTGGTGCCAGCGCTACGTGCACGAGTTCTTGGACGGCGCCATCGAGCGTACGCTGAGCCACCGCGCGGCCCGCTCGACCTCCGACTAGCGCAGCACACTTGCAGCGCGCGCCGGCGGCGGCCCCCGCCATTGGTGGGTTAGTGTTGCCAGATGCGGATGTAGTCGATGCGTAGGGTGGCTG
>OBLU010002175.1_pt1 | contig 18158 bp, 18 predicted proteins | sample 1518681 | NCBI WGS metagenome assembly OBLU01 (sample SAMEA3539304, study PRJEB22396) | soil metagenome | biome: tundra; feature: field; material: soil | place: USA | collected 2010-05 | depth 0.15 m | reverse complement strand
GCTTTCTGCTGGCTCGGCGAGGGAGCCATGAGCAGCGTGATGTAGCTTAGCTTCAATGACGGATCGGCGACTCCCAGATCGTATTGAGGCTGCGCCTTGGGGTGATGGCTCTTGGCCAGAGGAACTGCCTGGCTGGAATCAATGGGTCCGGCGATGCGGTCCGCTTGCGCGGCGAAGCACAGGGTTGAGGCTAGAAGCGGCAAGAAAAACTTCCAAGATCGCATGAATACTCCGTAGGCCGGCTGGGGTTGAGTGCCGTGTTCCTTAGCTTATACGGCTTTCTTGCAGTCTGATCAAGTTTTGCGGGGGGAAGGTTGTATGACCGGGGGAAAGTTACAAAGTCAAGCGGGGCGGGCGAAGGCGCGCAACGACGGGTTGGTTCACAGTCCGAGCAGGTTGGGATGGAGTTTGGCGTATCCGTGCTCTTGCGCCCAAAGGTTGAGCGGGACGGAGGCGAATTCGTCGACCAGGGGGTCGGCGAGGCCGTTTTTGGTGAGGTCGATGGACTTGATGTAGGTCTGGCAGGTGTCGCAGCACTCGACGCGGATGTGGGGGAATGCTTCGGCAGTGTAGACGGGAAGCTTGGCATGGTCCTCCTGGCCGCAGCCGGGACAGACGACGCGGCGGAACTCCCATTCGGTGAGGCAAAAACCGCAGAGCAGGCTGCGGCGGCCGCCGTCGCCCTGTTGGCGGAGCACGCCGAGCGCGGGTTTGCGATTGCAGAAGGGGCAGAGAGGATGAGTGTAGCCATCAAGTTGCAGCGGAGCGCGGGAACGAACGAACTCGGCGTAGGGCTGCAAGAAGGCGAGGGCGAGGAATTCGTGAGGATCAGACGGCGGCTGGCCGGTGGCGGACCAGCAGGCGTTCAGCAGATCGGACCACGAACTGGAAGGCGCGTGGTGCAGATCGTGCGCGACTTGGGCGAGGCGAGCGGGACCATTCTCTTCGACGACGGCAAGAAATGGCGGGAAGCTGGTGAGGAGTTCGGGCAATTCCAGGGTGTTTGTAGCGCCAGCATCCTGCTGGCCGGGGAGCGGGCGGGACGCCCGCGCTTTTTCCCTCAAGACAGCCGGCGGGACGCTGGCGCTACTATCCCGAGAGGCGCGTTCGATGAGCTGGTAGAGGCCTTCCTGGAAGCGGGCGACGTGGATGTAGAAGCCGAGGATCTCCGCGGCGAAGGGATGCTGGGCGGCGAGGTGCTCCGCGCGCCGGATGCGGTGCTGCCAGGGAGTGATGGCCACCGGGCGATTATGGGGCTTTGCCTGGCGGCAGGCAACTGCGTGGAGTTTCATCGGGGATCTAAGTTCTCCGTTGACTGTGATGGAGCCGAGGGATTATAGTCTTCCAAATCTGGGGTGCAGTCCGTCCGGTGGGTGATCGAAGTAGAAGTAGTCGGAGGATGCGCAATGGAATTCTCCCGCAGAACCTTCCTCAAGGGCGCGCTCGTTGGTGGAGCGGGCTTCTCTCTCCTGGGATTTGATCTGACTCCCGCGGTGGCACAACTGAAAGAACTCAAGATCGCGCGCGCGACCGAGACGCGATCGACCTGTCCGTATTGTTCCGTGAGCTGTGGCGTCCTTATTTACACGATCGGCGACAAAGCCAAGAACGTGACGCCGCAGGTGATCCACGTCGAGGGCGACCCGGACCATCCCATCAATCGCGGCACGCTGTGTCCCAAGGGAGCGTCGCTGGAGCAGGACATTATGAACCCGCGGCGGCTGCTGAAGCCGCAGGTGCGGCGTCCCGGCTCCGACCACTGGGAAGACATTGCGTGGGCACAGGCCATCGACGAGATCGCTCAGCGCGTCAAGAAAACGCGCGACGACACCTTCATCGAGAAAGACGCGCAAGGCCGCACCGTGAACCGCTGCGAAAGCATCGCATTTACCGGCGGCTGCACCGACACCAACGAGTTCAACTATCTCGTGGTAAAGACCATGCGCAGCATGGGCCTGACCTATATAGAAAACCAGGCCAGGGTTTGACACGGCCCTACGGTCTCAAGTTTGGGACCAACATTTGGACGCGGGGCCATGACGAATGGCTGGATCGACATCAAGAACACCGACATGATGTTGATCATGGGCGGCAACCCCGCCGAGAACCATCCTTGCGGCTTCAAGTGGGCCATTGAAGCCAAGCGCACGCGCAATGCGAAGATGATTGTGGTCGATCCGCGCTTCACGCGCACAGCGGCCACATCCGATTTGTTCTGTCAGATTCGCGCCGGGGCCGATATTGCTTTCCTGGGCGGGGTGATCCGCTACGCGATCGAAAACAACCGCATCGCGAAAGACTATCTCATAAATTATACGAACGCGGCGTTCATTGTGAAGGAAGGGTTCCAGTTGCCCGAGGATGGATTGTATTCGGGCTTCGATGCGGCGACTCAGACCTACGACAAGTCCACTTGGAATTATGAAGAAGGCGGAGACAAGAGCGGCGAGGCGGCCACCGCCTCGCCGGTAACTGGACACTCGGGCGGCGCTTCCGCTGCCGCTCCTTCCGGGGGAGCGGGCCAAGGGCAGCAACCGGGCACCGGCTCGGGGCCTGGGCTCACGGGACAGGGCTATCAGGGCGCAAGTCCGGCCGGCGCGAAGGCCGCAGAGCCCGGCAGTAAACCCGCGTCCATGCTGCCGCCGAACGTCGCTTATGACCTGACCCTGCAGCACCCGCGATGCGTCTTTCAGTTGTTGAAGCAGCAGTATTCGCGCTATACGCCGGAGATGGTCGAGCGCATCACCGGCATCCCGAAAGATCAATTTTTGAAGGCCGCCGATACGTTCACGTCGATCCGCAAAGATGGCGACATGAAGAAGGTAGCCACCATCCTGTACGCCGTGGGATGGACGCAGCACAGCTTCGGCACACAGATCATCCGCAGCGCGGCGATATTGCAACTGATGCTCGGCAACATCGGACGCGCTGGAGGCGGCATCAACGCTCTGCGTGGCCACTCGAACATCCAGGGCGCGACCGACATGGGCGGAGTCTTCGACATCTGGCCGGGTTACTTGAAGGCGCCGAATCCCGCCGATGTTGACCTGGCCACCTACCTGAAACGGGTCACGCCCACGCCATCCAAACCGCAGCAGTGGGACTCGTTCAATTACTGGTCGAACACGCCGAAGTTTACGGTGTCGTTTTTGAAGGCGCTGTACGGCGACGCGGCCACGAAAGAAAACGATTACGCCTTCCAATACATGCCGAAGGTGGATCGCAATTATTCCTGGACGCAGATCTGGGACAACATGTATCGCGGCACGGTGAAGGGGATGTTCGCCTTCGGCATGAATGGCGTGGCCATCGGGCCGGACTCGCAGAAAAATATTGACGCGCTCAAGAAGGCGGACTTCCTGGTGGTCGGCGAGATTTATCCCGATGAGACCAGCGAATTCTGGAAGTCGCCGGGAATCACAGCGGATGAAATGAAGACCATCAACACCACGGTCTATCGCCTGCCCTGCGCTGGCTTCGCGGAAAAAGACGGTTCCATGACCAACTCGGCGCGCTGGCTGCAGTGGAAGAACGTCGCCGTCCCGCCCCCGGGTCAGTGCCGCCTCGATCAAGACATCATCGCGCAGATATTCCTTAAGGTGCGCGATCTGTATCAGACGCAGGGCGGCAAGTTCCCCGACCCGATTCTGAAGCTGACGTGGGCCTACACCAGCCCGCAGCATCCGGCGCTCGGCGAGTTGTTAAAAGAGTTGAACGGCAAGGCGCTGGCGGACCTTACCGATCCGAAGACGCAGGTCACCATCAAGAAGGGCCAGCAGTTGCCGGGCTTCGCGTGGTTGAAAGACGACGGCACTACCTCGTGCGGGAACTGGATTTATTCCGGAAGCTGGACCGAGGCCGGAAACTTAACCGCGCGCCGCGGCACCGAAGACCCGGCAGGTCAGGGCATTTACCAGAACTGGGCGTGGTCGTGGCCGGCGAATCGCCGCGTTCTGTACAACCGCGCGTCGTGCGATCCGGCCGGTAAACCGTGGGATGCAACGCGCAAGCAGGTGTGGTGGAACGAGTCAGCGCAAAGCTGGGTCGGCAACGATGTGCCTGACTTCAAGCCGGATTCCAACCCGAAGGATCACATGGGTCCTTTCATCATGAATCCGGAAGGAGTCGGCAGGATATTCGGGCCGTTGGCCACTTTCGCCGATGGGCCGTTCCCCGAGTTTTACGAACCCATCGAAAGTCCGGTGCAGAACGCGTTGCATCCGAATCAATCCAGCAATCCCGTGGTGCAGAAGTTCAAGACGCCGGCCGATAAGTACGCAACACCCGGCGACGGCTTCAATATCATTTGCACCACCTACCGGCTTACGGAGCACTACCACTATTGGACCAAAAACAACCCGATGAACGTGCAGCTGATTCCAGAACCGTTCGTCGAGATTCCAGTCGAACTGGCGGCCGAGTTGGGGATTAAAGGCAACGACAAGGTGAAGGTCACCAGCGCGCGCAGCTACTACGTCGCGAAAGCGTTCGTCACCAAACGCATTAAGCCGATGAACATCGACGGCAAGAAGGTTTATCAGATCGGCATTCCGATTCACCAGGGCTATCGCGGCATTCAGGAAGACGAAAACAAGAACGCGAGGACGCTGCTGAACCGGCTGTCGCCGACGGTGGTCGATCCGAACGCGTACACGCCGGAGTTCAAGGGATTCATGGTGAAGGTGGAGAAAGCTTAAAGGATTTAGTAATTGGGTAATTTAGTAATTTAGTAATTTGAAAACCGGGTTGCAGTTTCGACGGACGATTTCAAATTACTCAATTACTAAATTACCAAATTACAAAATGATTTTATGAGCCAGGCAACGTTAGCAATTCGCAGGATTTCCGGCCACGCTGGTCCAGCGCCCGGCGAAGACGTCGAGCGCGGCGAACTGGTGTGCAAGCTGGTCGACACTACGACCTGCATCGGCTGCAAAGCCTGTGAAGTCGCCTGCCTGGAGTGGAACGGCTACACCTTCACCGACACGGTGTTCGACAACAGCTACCAGACCATGCCGGAGACGGCGTGGAATTACTGGAATCTGATCAAGTTCAACGAGCACGAGCGTGAAGACGGCAGCATCACGCTGCTGATGCGCAAAGACCAGTGCATGCACTGCGCCGATCCCGGCTGTCTGGCGGCTTGTCCCGCCGACGGCGCGATCGTGCAATACACCAACGGCATTGTCGATTTTCAGCAGCAGAATTGTATTGGCTGCGGATATTGCGTCAGCGGCTGCCCCTTCGATATTCCCAAGTTCAATCCGAAGACCAAGAAGATGTTCAAGTGCACGCTGTGTGTGGACCGGGTGAGCGAGGGACTGGAACCAGCGTGCATCAAGTCGTGCCCCACCGGCTGTCTGCACTTCGGCACCAAAGACGACATGAAGGATCTGGCCGAAGCTCGGGCCCGGCAGCTTCGCGAGAACTATGGCCTCGAGAAGGCGGGGGTCTATGATCCTGCGGGCGTGAGCGGAACGGGCGTCATCTATGTGCTGCACGATGTAACCAATCCCGAGGCCTATGGCGGGTTGCCGAAAGATCCTCACGTTCCCTGGGTGGTCCGCTTCTGGAAAGGCCCCGCGAAGTGGATCGGAAATCTCGCCATGCTCTTTGGCGTGGTTGGCGTTACCCTGCACTACTTGCGCTACGGCCCGAAGGAAGTGCATGAGGTGAAGGATGGGAACGGAGGACAGCCGTGAGCGTCTCGCACGTCATTTCATCCGCGCGCACCATGGGCGAGGCTGGGGGCAAGATTCTTCGCTATACGCTGAGCGAGCGGGTTCACCACTGGCTGGCCACGTTCTCCTACGTCTATTGCCTGATTACCGGCCTAGCCTTCTGGTCGCCGTACATGTTCTGGCTGGCCGTGCTGGTCGGGGGCGGAGCGGTGGCGCGCTTCTGGCATCCCTGGCTTGGTCTGGCCTTCACGGCGTCTATGTTGTGGATGTACAGGATGTGGCGCCGCGACATGCTCTTGACCGATGCCGACCGGCGCTGGTCGAAGGCGATCAAGCACTACATTGAGAACGAGGACCAGCATCTTCCACCCGAGGGACGCTTCAACTATGGACAGAAATTGTTCTTCTGGCTGATGTTTTATGGCGTGATCCTGCTGCTGATTTCGGGCGTGGGGCTATGGTTTGTTGAGTCCATTCCGTGGAGTCTGCGCTGGCTGCGTTATCTGGCCGTCACGGTACACGTTATCGCGGCGCTGGCGACCATCGGCGGCTTCATCATTCACGTTTACATGGGAACGGCCATGGTGCGCGGCGGTTTCACTTCGATCATTCGAGGGGAAGTTTCCACGGCTTGGGCGAAAACCCATCACCGGCTTTGGTATGAGCAGGTCACGAAAGGGACGTCCGCGGAGAAATAACGGGCGCGATCCGTCTGAAGCGCAAGCCAGGCTAAAGACCGACGTACTTGGCACAATCCCAGCGCAACCCAACTGCATCCAAAGTCTCAGGTAAGATCCCAGGAATGGGAACAATGCTGAGAGGATTCATGCGCTCGTTTGCCAGTTCATCCCCCCTCATCGCAACGGCGATTCTGCTGCCTGTAGGGCTGCTGCGCGCAGCGGATGTAGACACGAAGTTCCACAACGCGCCGGACTCGGCCCATGCGGCGAAGAATCCTTATGAAGGCCAGGAGCCGGCCGCGCTCACCGGAAAACGGCTGTATGCGCGCAATTGCCTATCGTGCCACGGGAAAGCGGGAAAGGGCACGGGCAACGTGCCGTCGCTGGTGGACGGCAAGCTCGATTCCGTTACGGCGGGTGAAGTGTTCTGGTTCATCACCCGGGGCGACAAAGATAATGGGATGCCTTCTTGGGCGATCTTGCCGGCGAAGCAGCGGTGGCAGATTGTTACGTATGTGACGTCGGTCTTGCCGGCGCAAAATGCGCAGGCGGAAACCGCGATTGCGCCAGTTCCTCCCGAAATGAGCACGTTCAAGCTGAAGGCGCCGCCGCCGATGCCGCCATTCACCGACTTCCGTTACGAGAAGCCGGGAACCGTTCACAAGATAACGGTGAACGATCTTCCGCAGCCGTATGCGACCAAATCGTCGTACAACGATCCGAAAGTGGTAGCGCGGCCGGAGAACGTGTGGCCGGTGGCGCTTCCCGGATTCAAAGTGGAATTGTATGCCACAGGGCTCGACAGTCCGAGGACGTTGCGAACGGCTCCGAACGGTGACATCCTTGTTGCGGAAAAGGACCCCGGACATATCCGTGTATTCCGCGGGCTGACGAGTGACGGCAAGGCGGAACAGACCGCCATCTTTGCCAGCGGCTTCAAGAATCCGTACGGCTTGGCTTTTTATCCGCCCGGACCCGATCCCCAATGGTTATACGTGGGCAGCGAGGGCGAAGTGGTTCGCATCCCGTATCACAACGGCGACCTGAAGGCGAGCGGCGCCCCACAACACATCGCCGATCTGTCATGGACCTGGATGGGGCACTGGACGCGGGCGGTGGAATTCTCGCGCGATGGCAAGAAGATATTTGTCGCGGTGGGCTCGGGATCGAACGTGGATGATCCCGACACGCATCCGAAGGAAACAAATCGTGCCGACATTCTCGTCTGCGATCCCTCCAATTGCAAGTTGAGCGTGTATGCCTACGGCATTCGCAATGCCGGCGGCGGGATCGCGGTGAATCCGCAGACAGGCGAGCTGTGGTGCTCTGTGAATGAACGCGACGGGCTGGGCGACAACTTGGTGCCCGACTACATCACCCACGTGCAGGAAGGCGGTTTCTACGGCTGGCCGTGGTGGTACATCGGCGGGCATCAGGATCCGCGGCATCAGGGCAAGCATCCCGAGTTGAAAGACAAAGTGATCGTCCCGGATGTGCTGCTGCAGCCGCACAACGCATCGCTGGAGTTTACTTTTTATCAAGGCCAGCAGTTCCCTGCCGAGTACAAGGGAGACATTTTCGCGTCCGAGCACGGCTCGTGGAACAAAGCGGTGCGCGTGGGCTATGAAGTGATCCGCGTGCCGCTGCACCAGACCGGCCACGCCAGCGGAGAGTATGAAGACTTCCTCACCGGCTTCGTGCTCCCGGATGGCAACGTGTGGGGACGTCCGGTGGGCATAACCGTGGCTCCAGATGGATCGCTGCTGGTAAGCGACGACGGGTCGAACTCGATCTGGAGGGTCAGCTACAAGGGGAAGTGACGGGAAACTTGGGGCCGGGGAAACTACCGGGTAACCAGCTCTGTGGGTTGAGCCTCCGCCTTCTTCACCTTAAAAAAGAGTGTCTTCGCAATTGCCATACAGACCAGCACGGCCCCGAAGGTACAAACGATGGCCGCGCCCGTGGGCAGGTCGAAGTAAACCGAAAAATAGCAGCCCAGCGCCGAGACCAGAGTGCCCATAGTCCACCCGATCGCCAGGCGAGTGCCGATACGGTCGGCAAAAAGCATGGCCCCAACCGAAGGCACGATCAAGTAGCAGAAGACCAGCAGCACTCCTGCGATCGCCACCGAAGACGTTACGACAAAGCCAAACGACGCGTAAAAAAGAAAGTCCCACAGTCTGAAGTTCAAATCCGGCAGTTCAGAGGAATCATGGCTGAGCGAAATCGCCAAAAACTTCTTGCGGAAAATAAAGTGGAACAACCCCACACACCCGTACAGGCCGGCAGTCTTGATGACCTCGTAGCGGGAGACGGCCAGGATATTCCCCACCAGCATGTCCTTGAGTTGCTCGGTCTCGCCCGTGGCCTTGCTCATGGCGAGAATCGCCGCGGCGGAGGCGACGGCATAAGTGATACCGATGAAGGCTTCCAGAGGGATTCGTTTCTGGCGCGATCGAACCATGGTAAAGATCAGGGCGCCGATGAAGGTGAAGCCCAGGCTCATCCAGTAAGCCCCAACCCCGTGGGGGTCCATGCCGATGAGAATCGCCATGGTGGCTCCCAGGGCCGCAATCTGCGCCAGGGCCAGATCGACGAAGATCACTCCGCGTTCGACCACATGCACGCCCAGATAGGCATGAATTCCGGTAAGAATCAGGCTGGCAAGAAACGGAAGAATGAGGAATTGAACAATCTCCATTTGTGTCCTTACTGGATCTGCTGAAAAGCCTGCGTCAGGATGCCAATATCGTAATCGAATAGTTTAAAGTAGTCGGCGATCTCGGGCTTGCCGCCTACGGAGGGCATCATCACCACGACCTTTCCTCCGGTCATCCTGGCGATGCTCTCAGGTGTCTTTACATCGAAGTAGGGCTCAATCAACTCGATCTTCGTGTTCTCGCGCTTCATCAAGTTGACTAACTCGATGGTATGCGAAGGCGTAGGCGGAATTCCCGGCCGCGGCTCGATGTAGCCGATCACGTCGAGTCCGAAGTGCTTGGCGAAGTTGGGCCAGGAACGGTGGTAGGTCACGATTTTGCGTCCGCGGTAGGGCGTCATCTGTGCCTGCCATTTCTTATCCGCTTCCGCCAGGCGCTTTTCAAAGTCTTGCTCTCGCTGCTGGAAATAGGCGCGATCGGCGGGATCCATGCCCGCCAGCTTGGCCGCAATACCTTTCGCAATCCGGCGACCATTGTCGGGATCCAGCCAGTAGTGCGGATTGCCCAAAGGATGGACATCGCCTTCGGCGCGAGTAACGGCACCTTGGGGGATCTCCAGTATTTCGGCGAACTGGGACGCGTCCAAATACCCGGACGCGGCGGGTTGTATATTCCCGTTCCCGCTTTGCGTGATCAGCGGCGGCAGCCAGCCGATCTCCAGCTCCAATCCCACACAGATCAAGAGATCGGCATGGCGCAACTTCAGCAGGAAGCTGGGCTTGGGATCGACAAAATGCGGGTCTTGATAACCCTTGGCCAGCGCCTCAACGTCGACCTTGTCGCCGCCAACCTCCTGCGTCAGCGACGCAAGGTCGGTAAGCGTGGCGACTACCTTCAGGTTCCGGGCGGCCGCCGTAGGCGGGATGAACAACGCGATACCTAACAAAGCAGCCAAAGCCACACAGACGTTCTTCGACAGCATCATGCGTATCTCCTGGAAACTATACAAGCCTCTGTGCCGGCGGACGCGAATGCCCGCGCCACAAGCCTAGAACGGATGCGCTCCGTGCGCTCCCAAAGCGAACTGCAACTGGATAAACGCCTCGTGCGCATCAAACTGGTCAGCATAACGCGTGAACCGGTATTGGCCGCGAATTTGCGCAAACTCGCTTGGCCAATAGGTCAATACCAACGACCCTCCCTTATCGTTCAGGTGGGCGTTAAACGCCCGATCCGACCGGTCGGCGCGCACGCCCGCGAACCAGCGCCGGGCAAACTGGTAATCGCCGGAAGCATAGAAGCCGAACGCGCGCTGATATCCCGGGGCAAAGTTAAGCGGACACGAGATGGTCTGGCACGCGGCCAGCGAGGGCTGGTCTTGCTGGCGCCAGATAAACTCGCTGCGCGCGATGAACGACTTATAGATGGAACGCTGCAACGGCTTCCAATGGTAGGTTGCGTCGATGCCGTACAAGTTTGTGATGAAGTCGCTGCCGAACAGGTTGTGTCCTCGCGAGTAGGAAACGCCCAAGTCAAGATTGGCATTGTCGGTCAGGTCCCGGTAGCCGCGCAAGTGGCCGACCACGCTCATGTCACTCTTGTTGGACGACGTATAAATATCTCCGGAATCGCCCCGGAAAGTCTGTCCGGTGAAATCCAGAAACCAGTTCCGCGGGGCTGGAATAATGTGCTCAAAGGAGAGGCCGGCATCGTCGATCCCATCTTCCCCGCCCACCAGATTCTGCGTGACCAAGGGACGATCCACCCAGGGCAGCACGTGATTGTGAAGGGTGTTTACCTTGCCAAAAGCGGCGCGCATCTTGCCACCTTTGGCCACGAATCCCGCTGGCAGAGCAGTGAAAGTGATGTAGCCCTCTTCGAGTTCAACCCCCGTCTCGGCGAACGAAATGAAGAAGTCCGCTCGCGCGTAAGGATCGACAATGGCTTGCAGTCCGATTTCCGATTCGTGCATTTGAAACGCGGGCGTGGGATTGAGCGGATTATGTCCCGCCCCACCGATAAAATCGCCGATTACGCTGATATCTGGGTTCAGCGCTTTTGCCGCTGCGCCGCCCGCTCCGCCGAGCCGGACATTGTCTCCCGCCGCAGCGTAACCGGCAGATCCTTGGCTTGTGCCCGGAACCTGAGGCACCGGCGCCGCGGCTGGAGCGACTGGAGCGGCATTTTGTGATGGCGCCGTCGCGCCTTGCCCTTTGAGCTGCCGAACCTGCCCTTCCAGCATGACCAGGCGATCTTCCAGGTCCCGAATCTTCTGTTCCAAGGCAGACGTGTCACCGCTACTGGCTGGCGCGGGGGCGTTTGCCGACTGCTGAGCCGGTGCACCGCAGGCGAGCAGTAGCAAGCCGCCGACTAACACTCCCAAATGTCTCATGAAAAAGCTCCTCTTTCGCGAGTGGATAAGTCATCCCACAAAGGCACTTTGTTCTCAGTTTGTCATGAAAACGCGAATTGCGGGGAACCCTCGGCTCTTTGATGCGGGAAAGACAACCAAAGACAAAGTCACACGGCCTGGGGTTGAATGGTGGGCGCTATAGGATTCGAACCTATGACTTCCACCGTGTGAAGATGGCACTCTACCGCTGAGTTAAGCGCCCACTATGATGCGGTAAGTTCATCATTATACACAAGTTCCCAGTCCACGATTTTGCTACTGAATTGCTTCCGGCCCCCGTTGCAGCCCCCGTTCTGATCCGAGAACCGCTTCGAGAATCCGGCCTTGTGCCTCGAGCTTCTGTTTCTTTCGGGAGTGAGCGTAATACATTGTCATGTCCAACCGGCTGTGACGTAACGTCGCCTGGATCACCGCCGGGTTCTCACCCTCCGCCATCAAAAACGAACAAAGACTGTGGCGAAATACATGGAAACCGAAGCGTTTGATCTCGTTGCCGTCCGAGTCGAAAGTTCGACCTTGATCGTCAAGCCTAATGACTTTGGCTTTGATCGCAGCCGGCCGCAAATAGTCTTCCACGATCATCGATCCTAGATCTGATTTGGGCCCATCTGCCTGAGCATCTTCTTCCCAAGTCGTAACCCCTTGATCCTGATGGCAATGCCTCATCCACTTCTGTACCTTCGCCAGCTCTGTACTCGCCCAGATCGCCCAACTACGTTCGTCTCAGTAAGTCCGCAACTGCACAAAGAGGTTTGAAGATGACGCATACCATACTGAGACTTCCGACGCTCAAGTCCGAATCTGGACTCTCGCGCTCGACGATCTACCTTCGCATTGCACAAGGATTATGGACAAAGCCCGTAAGCCTGGGCGGTCGCGCTGTCGGCTGGCCCGCAACTGAAGTAACGGCGCTGAACGCTGCCCGCATTTCAGGGAAATCAAACGAGGCAGTCCGCGATCTGGTGGTGAGGCTGGAAGCGGCTCGCAAGATGGTCGGGTGACTACATGGGAAACCGTCATCCCAATCATAGGAATGTCGATGTACGCGACAGGTGCGACTTCGCGATTATTCCCAGTCCGAGCCCCTTAGACGTTGTTTCTGATGTCCCTCCGCAGTCTCTCAATCCGACCGTGATGAGCCACCTGGGAGAGCGTCCGGTAGTTCGTTCCCCGCAACAACTGCGGCTGCATCGGGCGTTGGAAGAGCTTGGCTGGACCGGCATGATCGACGAGTTTAACGAGGCAACCCGACAAACGAACGCCTTTGTCCCCGAGCCGATCCTGATCACGACGGACGGGACAATTCTCGCCGGCTTCGGTCGCTGGCAGCTAGCGGTGTTCGAGGGTAGACGCGAAATTTCCTGCATCGAATGTGCCCTCAACGAGGACGACTCTCTGCAGTTTATTCTCACTCACCATCAGATCCGGCGGGGTTGGAATGACTTCGTCCGTATTCGCTTGGCGCTGACAATGAAGTCCGGCCTTCGGGAGAAGGCGCTGGAGAACATGCGCGCCGGTGGCAAGTACAAGGGTTCGGCAAACTTGCCAGAAGTTCAGCGCATTGATGTCAGCCAAGCGATTGCCAACATCGCGGGAGTTAGCGCTCGTAATGTCCGTAAAGTTGAAACAATCCTCGAAACCGCGCACCCACGGCTGATAGAAGCCCTGCAAAGCGGCACGCTAAAAATCAACCGTGCGATGCACTTCTCCAACCTGCCCAGAGCCGAGCAATTGGAACAGTTCATCCGTTACAGCGCGGAACGCGCAACCAACAAGGTGATCCGTCGCACTATTCCTCAGCCGAAAGAAAAAAAGGCCAGCCTCGATGTTGTCGCAGTACTGGACGCCCTACAGCACCAGGAAGCACACCGACCTGGATCGGTCGCGGTACGGGTCGGACGGCATAAACGCACGGTCGTTCTTGTCGGTCGAGATCTGTTTGCCGAACCACATTCTCAAAGGAAGTTGAAATTGACATGAAATACCAGAATCCGCTCAAACTGATTTTGGCGCGGACGATGCCCCATTGGGGCCGGGCGGAAACTCGCCCTTCTGTTCACGAAGTTTTTGACAAGGCGATGCAGTGCCGAACGGCAGAGTTGGGCGGCGAGGTTTTCCGTTCGGAGAACCAAGAACTCGTTCTCTATCACACGTGCAAGTCGCGAGCCTGCCCGAGTTGTGGCTACCGCGCCAACGTACAGTGGTTACGCGAGCGGTGGGGCGCTCTGCCAGACGCGCTTTATAAAGGGATTACATTCACAATGCCGGATCTACTCTGGCCATTTTTCCGCGACAATCCGCCTTTGGCGAAGGCTTTGTCAGCTCTAGCCGCAGAAGTCATAAAGGCACGGGTGAGTGCGAAGTATGGTTTGCGTGCTGGCGTCATTGCCATTCTCCACACCTTCAACGGGAAGTTGGAGTACAACTCGCATGTACACACCATGGTCACCGGGGGAGGGCTGAACGGGTCCTCAGACATCTGGGTTGCTCGGGTCTACTACGACCGCGACGCGCTGATGGAGGCTTGGCGGAGGGCTGTGATAGCGCTTCTCCGCACAGCCCTGCGAGCGGGACAGCTCCGAACAGAGCTAACCGCTGACCAGATGGAGGACCTGCTCACTCATCTGGAGAAATGCTGGTGGAGCATCAAGATTCAGTCGTTTGAGGACAAATGGCATTTCCTGCAATACGCCGCTCGTTACGTAAGGCGACCTCCCATTGCCCAGCGTCGCATCACCTGGATTGGGAACCAAACTGTCAGGTTTTGGTACAAAGACAAAAAGCTGCGTCGCCGTGCAGAGGTGCAGTGCTCACTGGAGGAGTTCATTGACCGTTGGACTCAGCACATTCCGGAACGCTATCAGCACGCTGTTCGGAGCTTTGGGCTGTTTGCTCCGCGTGCGCTCAGCCAAACATCGGCAGCTATCTTTGTCATTCTGGGGCAGAAGCGAAAGCCACGCCCCAAGCCTCGCCGTTGGGCAGACTCCGTAAAGCGAGACTTCGGACGCGATCCACTCCTCGACCACACTGGCAAAAGGATGAAATGGGCGCGGCGAATAAAAGCGAAGGCGACTCCCTAGTCCGAACGAACATAGCCGAAAAGCTGATCTCTGACTGCGCGATTCCGAGACACAGAGATACCAACTACAGAAGGCGCGGCCCGTCGCCTGCCTCGAAGCAGCCACCTTCGCCCACCCACAAACAATATGCATTACTTGTTTCGATGCACGACGTTCACCGACCAGTTCCAAAACCGACATTCACACCCAGCACGAAATTTTGATTTTCCTATACTTCGAGTCGCCCGGCACGCCGGCAACGGTAACCACTCGACCTCCACGGAATGGGCCAATGAGTCGCCATTTTAGGCCGCTCATCAGTTGGGGAGGAACCGACTGCGTAACGGCGGAGCTAGTAAGTAAGAGAAAAAGCGCGATGAAACTGCGGTGGAAATAGGACCTGGGTTTCTGCAAATGAATCCCTCGCTGGGTAGCCAGTTTACCGGAAAGATCTCGGCCTGGGATCTTGATCAATTTTCCGCTGAGACATTCCTCGTCAAATTCAAAATCGAGCCGGTTGGGCAGAGATTTCACGGCCTTGCCGCGGAGGGCGCGCAGATTCCCGATTCGGTCCTGTCCTGTGTTCTTGATCAATTTGGGAATATGCACCTTCAGCCATAAGAGTTGCTGTACCATTGGAATCTAGCCCACATGCCCCCAGGTCTTCAGACTGGAAGGCATGCGACTGCCCCAGCATACCCTCCAGTATTTCTCCGTCCGCACCGTCCACTTTCTAACCATTGGCGTGGCTTTTGCGCTCCTATGTGGGGTTCCCGTCAGTGCCGGCGCAGCCACCCAACAACTAACGTGTGCACCCGCGAGTCTACGTTTTGGCAGTGTTGTCGTTGGCCAGACTGAAGCTCTGCTCGTCACCGTAACGAATAATGGCGAGACGAGCGTGACAGTCTCGTCCGTTACAGCAAGCCCCGAATTCACCCCGTCTAATTTGGGCCTGCCGCTGGTCCTGCCTCCGGGGCAGAGTTTCGAGGTGAGTGTGATGTTCACGCCGACTGCAACTGGCTGGAAAGGAGGAAGTGTAGTGTTCGCCAGCACTGCGTCTAACCCGATCCTTGATCTTGGAGTTGGGGGTATGGGCGAGAACAGTGAGGGCTTGACCGCCAGCCCGGCGAGTGTGTCGTTTGGCCAAGTGACGATCGGAGCCAAATCCACCCTCCCTGTCGTGCTTACGAACGATCGTTCCTGGAAAGTGACACTGACGGCACTGCAGACCACGGGCAGCGGATTCTCGGTCAGCGGGCCCAAGGTTCCTTTAACTCTGGACGTAGGCCAAAGCACTACCGTGGACGTCACCTTCGCCCCACAAGTGGCCGGTACAGACGGGGGGAGCTTGTCTATTTCGGGTCCCATAGCGGCGGCCATACCTCTCACAGGTACCGGCAGCGCGACGCAGTACAGCGTCAGCCTCTTCTGGAATTCCACACCGGGAGCAACGGGCTACAACGTTTATCGGGGCACCAGCGAGAATGGCAGATATTCCAAGATCAATTCCACCTTGGATGCCAACACTGCGTACACCGACAGCACCGTCGTCTCCGGCCAGACCTATTACTATGCCGCCACCTCGGTGAATTCCGGCGGGCAGGAGAGTGCTCTATCGACGCCCGTCGTGGAGGCCATTGTCCCATAGCTTGCTCGCAGGGATTTCAGTAGATTTGCGCTGGAAGGGTTGGTGTATCCCTGCGCACAAGGGCAATCCCGCGCGGCGTACCGGCGACCTGCCGGCAGAGTCCTTTTGGGGCTTCCCTAGCATGTCCTTTCGGTACCTTACGAAAGTGAATGAAAAAGGGCACACTGGCCTGTCACTTTGGAACCCAAAAGAACACAACCTATTCGATTGCGTATGTGCCACTTGCATGCTCGTTGGAACGTGCTTGCAGTCGTGTTCACCATGGCTGCCATGTTGGGCTGCCAGGGAGTCAGTACGGGCAAGTCTTCGCAAAGCTCCGCGCCAGGCCAGCTTATTCCCGCACCGCCCAGCATCACCTTCGGTAATGTGGAGGTTGGCACCAGTCAGACCCAAACTGACACTCTTACCAATACCGGTGGATCGAACATCACGGTCACACAAGCAAGTGTCAGTGGGAGTGGTTACAGCATTACCGGATTGACCCTACCATTGACCTTGGCGGCTGGGCAGAGCGCCACCGTCAGCGTCATTTTTGCGCCGACCACTTCAGGGAGCGCAACCGGCAATCAATCTGTCGTGAGCGACAGCGGTACCGCAGTCATCACGCTCTCGGGGACGGGAGTTGCAGCGGGAGACTTAACCACGAGCCCCACCAGCTTCGGCTTTGGCAACGTGCTGGTGGGCGACACGTCGACCCAAACGGAAACGTTGAAAAACACCGGTGGCACGAGTCTGACCATCACTGCAGCGACGATCACGGGTTCGGGTTTCAGCTATGCCGGGTTGAGCCTGCCGATTACTCTGGCGCCAAATCAGGCTTCGACATTTAGCGTCAGCTTCGCGCCTACGACTGCGGCAACTCGCAATGGCAATCTATCGCTGACCGTCAGCGGATCGACGACAACGGTTGACATCGCATTGTCCGGCGCAGGAGTGACGCCGGCCACTTTGACGGCAAACCCCACGAGCCTCACCTTCACGAACATACAAGCGGGCCAAAGTTCGACGCAAACGGAAACTGTGACGAACACAGGTGGCTCAAGTGCGCAGATCTCTCAAGCTTCGGTTGCCGGTACAGGTTTTAGTATTTCAGGATTGAGCACCCCGGTAACTTTGACACCCGGACAGAGTGCGTCTTTCAGCGTGACGTTTGCACCGCAGTCTGCGGGCAGTTTCAGCGGAAGCGTTGCAATCACTTCGAATGCTTCCAATCCGACCCTGAGCATAACGCTGAGCGGCTCCGCAATTTCGCAAAGCCAAGGCACATTAAGTGTTAGTCCCGTCAACGTCGGGAGTGTCACGGTCGGGACCAGCGGAACCCAAACCGGAACACTGAGTGCGACGGGTGCGAGCGTATCGGTTTCCTCAGTCAGCTTGAGCGGCACGAACCCTTCCGAATTCTCTATCAGCGGTCTCTCGTTTCCAGTGACTGTGACCACGAGCCAGCCCGTATCTTTCACCGTGACGTTCACGCCTGGCGCTACTGGCGCCGCGTCGGCGACGGCCTCGTTCGCCAGCAATGGCTCCAGTTCGCCAACCTCCGCGGCGCTGACGGGCACTGGCACGGCTGCGCCAGTTCATAGTGTCAACTTGTCATGGAAGGCCAGTAGTACTGAAGGCATCACCAGCTACAACGTCTACCGCGCCGTCTACGGCACAACCTCTTGCGGTTCTTACTCGAATATCGGTTCCACGGCGAATTCCATCACGACGTATACCGACACTGTGGTGGCCGACGGCACGATTTACTGCTATGCGACCACTGCGGTTGATCCGAGCGGCGAAAGCGGGTATTCCAATATTACCCAAGCCGTGATTCCACCTCCATAGGCACTCACCGCTCGGAGGTTGGCTCGGAGTAGGACACAAGGGCTCTCGGAAGCATGCTCCGAAAGGCATGGATGTACTTCTGGGGACCTTCCACAGTTCATGTCCAAAGGTCACACTAACCTTTTTAACTTTTGGAGCCGTCAGAACAAGACTGATTCAGCCCCCCATGGGAAACCTCCCCGCTCAC
>OBLU010002173.1_pt1 | contig 18163 bp, 15 predicted proteins | sample 1518681 | NCBI WGS metagenome assembly OBLU01 (sample SAMEA3539304, study PRJEB22396) | soil metagenome | biome: tundra; feature: field; material: soil | place: USA | collected 2010-05 | depth 0.15 m | reverse complement strand
ACAGGCGTCCAGACAGGTGGAGTATGGACTGACGGTTCGACCTTCGCAACATCGCGCAGTATTACCCATAGGACGATGCACGCACTGGTCCCCGATGCGAACTCATCTTTGCCGTCTTCCGATATTGCGTCGGGCCTCCATCGCTCACAACCGTCAAACCTCAGCAGGAACTCTCCGCTCAGCTCTCCGCACAACTTCCGCTCTTCCTCAAGCCAGCCTTCAAGAGGCACTGGCATTGGGGGTGGTCCTGTGTTGAAATCTTCTGGAATGAGGCGACCTGTGGGCGGATCGCAGGGGGGAAATCTTTTGCGGGGCGCGGATGCCGAAGGTCGAAAACCAAAGACAACCTCCAGTATCGCTCCTGGGCTGACAAAAGTTCCGCCTGCTGGGGACCGGGTAGCGAATCCATTCCTGTTCACCCAGCCGGAGACGGACTTGAGGAAGCCGCAAACGATCACGTTGCCTTAGTTGGCGATCCATTATGCACCGCGTTTTGCCTTGTGAGACTTTGTGAGTGTGAATCTGTCGATCATCACGACTGGCCAAGGAAGAGCATTGATGCTCCTCAATCGACGATCCCTGAACCAGGGCAGGCCATATGGGCGCCCGTGATTTCGAGGGTGAAATGTCACGATGGGCAATGGACGATACTCATTCGGGTTTGGAGCCGCCAGCAGTCTCCCATCCTTCCAGAAACAGATCCGAGACTGGCTTCACAAAACCATTCGAGGAAATCACTTCTGGACCCCTTTGAGTCGCAAGATGGAGCGTCAGTCAACCGCTTAGCTTAAGTTATGCTCCGAGGAAAGTGCGGTCGCTCTCCGCTGAGCCGTATGACGATTAGTGCGAGCCCCCTTCAGGTTCACCAAGCATAGGAAGTAGGTTACGATATGCGGGGCTCCAGCAATTCAAATGACAATCGTGGCTTTCAACTGAGGTCTCTTGCGTTGCACCTGATTGAAACTCTCCGGTCAAGGGTATTCCGAAGCCGGGCGCAAGTCTGCAGCGAATTTGAGTTAGAGGTCGCACCTTTCCTTTGCAACATACAGAAGATCTCAGTTGACATCGGCGCGGATCAGGGTTCCTACTCGTTGGGCATCTGCAACCACTCGGCGGATTGCCTTGCCTTTGAGCCAAGGTTGCCACAGGCGGAGATGATTCGCGAGTCGGCATACGCCAACGGCCTGCGGATCAGGGTTGAGGCAATCGCTCTTTCCAACACTGCTGGGATGGCTGAGTTGCGGATCCTGACCCAGGATCCTGGCCGGAGCACCATCGACGAAGGCAACGTCCTCGAGGATCCTGACGGAAGCCCTCGAATCTCAATGAGTGTCCCGACGATGCGTCTTGACGATTACGACCTGCAGGATGTCGGTTTTATCAAGGTCGACGTAGAGGGCCACGAACTCGCTGTGTTGCAGGGGGCAGAGAGAACCCTTCGTCGGTCTATGCCGAACCTCCTCGTTGAGATCGAGGAGCGCCATCGAGCTGGCGGGATTCGGGATGTCTCGGCCTTTCTGGCTCGTCTCGGATACGAGGGTTTCTTCATCTTGGATGATCAGGTGCACCCGCTGCAGCGGTTTGATGAAACCGTGCACCAGAGTCCGGCCAATATCGGAAGCTGGAAGCAGGGCTGGAAACGGCGTGGAGTGTACGTCAACAACTTCTTCTTTTTGCAGGCAGGTAGGGCAGACATACTGACCAATGCTTTAGCATCAGCCAATCTAAAATGCCCTTCCTTAATCCCGAAGCCAACCAAGTAAGGCAATGCTCTATGCTTGAATCCTCACTTTCCCCTTTATGGGGCTGTTGAAGACCTCTGGGTCGCGCCACCACTTGAGTTCCAGCGATGCGTATCGTCAACTATCCTTACCTGAGCCGGGAGTGCCAAGCCGCTTGATCTTCAATACGTTTACCTACTACCTCTTCTTCCTGCTTCCATCTGCCGCGCTGTATCGGCTGGTACCCGGGTGGCTTCGTCCGTGGGTCATTGTGCTTTTTGGAGGTGGCTTCTTCCTCTATTTTGCTTATGGAATGGCTGGCTTTTTTGGTGCGCTTTGCCTGGCCATTTTTGTTTGGGAGTCGTTATTGAGTCGGCTCTACCGCCCTTCCTCACGATGGTGCGTGGTGGGCATCATCCAAAGCCTGGTTCTGCTGGGAATCTTCAAATACTGGAACTTCTTCACCGGCCTCATCTTCGAGTACGGCGCCAACCCTCTGCTTTGGCGAGGCGCATTTCTCCCCCTCGGCATCTCATTTTTCACCTTCGAGTTCTACCACTATGCGTGGGACCGTCGCGCCGGAAAGACCGAGTCTGGAACCTTGGGCGAGTACCTGGCCTTTATTCTTTTTTTCCCCACCATGGTGGCTGGTCCCATCAAGCGGTACCAGGATTTTCTGCCCAAGCTGCGTAGCAAGCCCGTCTGCTGGAGTCAGGACTGGGAACGCGGCATCACACGGATCCTGGCCGGCCTCGTGAAGAAATTTGCGGTGGCCGACCTGCTGACAGCCTGGACCAACCACCTCAACGGACACGACATCCTTCTTGCCGACCGTCGGATCCTGCCGCTCTGGGCTTTCGGATATGGAATCAAGATCTATGCAGACTTCTCAGCCTATTCGGACATTGCGATCGGTTCGGCTCGGATGTTCGGCATCCAGGTGCCGGAGAACTTCGACTGGCCGTATGGCCGGCGCAATATCCAGCGCTTCTGGCAGTGCTGGCACATCTCACTGACCCGATGGTTGACGGATTACGTCTACATTCCGCTGGGCGGTTCGCGTGTCTCCACCCCGCGGATCTACGCCAACATCGTTGTAGTCATGCTCGTCAGTGGCCTTTGGCATGGAGCTGGCCTCAACTTCATCGTTTGGGGCCTGTGGCATGGACTGTTGTTGGCAGGCCATCGGCTTTGGCGTCAAATGCGCGGCGAGCCCAGCAACCACCCTGTGGCAGTCTTTCTGAGCTGCCTGCTGACGTTTGTGCTGGTCAACGCAGGGTGGCCCTTCTTCTGCATGGACCTGCACACTGCTATCCTCTTTTACAGGACTCTCCTGGTAGGCTAATGCTCTCTGTTTTCCGTGCAACTCTCGAATTCCTGGGGGGCGAGCGAGACGACGCTCCAGGACTCCTGGTCGGCCGCCTGGGCACAGTTGCGCGCTACGTGGTTTGGGCGTTGGCGATAGTGCTGATCTACTTCTTCTGTGGGCAGTCTTCCAAATTCATCTACATCGACTTCTAGGCCCAGATTATGACAATGCGATCCTTGCTGTCTGCCCTGCTCACTTCTGCGTTGGTGCTAACCGCGCTGAATGTTCTGATTGGTGTTTGGAGCCATAAGCTTCCTTACTATCAGAAGCTGGAGTTCATTCGAAACTCGCACGAACCGGACCTGCTCTTCCTGGGCAACTCGCTGCTCGATCAACATTTGGACGAGAACGCATTCGTGCAGGCGGCACAGAGGGCCCGATTTCGGCCGATTAATGCCGCGCTGGCTGCAACCCAGTCTCCTGAACAGCAATTGCTCTTCGAATATGCGGTTCGGAGTCACGCAGGCATCCGAACCCTTGTCGTAGGGATACTTGATTCGCAGCTAACGGGGGAGGATCACTCCCGGGTAGTCGACCTGATTGGTAATCGCATGGTCGGCGTCGACCGCCGCTTTCCCGTCTCCGAGGTTCAAGGAGTCTATGGATTCAGCACGCTGGACTGCGCAGAGCTCGAGGCATTGCGGGCGTTCCCGGTGGCGGCTAATCGCGCCAATGCCTGGAGGCAGGTGGAGCTGTTGCGCCGCTCTATGGAATCGATGGGCATGCCCCAGACGGCCGCCAACTCAATGGGAAGGGCGGACGACTTTGCAGAGGCAATGGAATTCGGACAAATTGACACACTTGATGCCCAAGCCCGCTCGTTCCTGAATCATCGGGACAGATTCAACGCGAGCTACGAATCCATCTTCAGCCAGGCGCGTCGCACCGAAATGAAAGTGGTGATCGTGCTCATGCCGATATCACCTGCCCATCGAGCGCTTTTCTATGACCGACCGCTCTGGCGGCAGTATTTCGCAGCTCTCGAGGATTTGGCCTTCCGACGCGGCATCCAGTTCATCGATGCAAGCCAATGGATGCTCTTACAGCAGGACTTTAGCGACCATCTGCACATGACGCCGCTAACTGCCCACAACTTTTCAGTTCGACTAGGAGCCGAGCTTGCCCGGGCCGTCAATCAATAGAGATGGAGGCTTCGATTTGTTCGCTCTTGTCGGCTCCTTGAGGTCACTCGTGCGTTCTGAGAAGTCTCTGCGTAGGAGCCGGGTCCTGCTCGTCTATTTGACCGGGCAGGGGCTGGTGCAGCTGCTCAGTCTTTCTGTCGGCCTGCTGCTATTGCGTTGGCTCAGCGTCGACAACTACGCGCAATTCAGCGTTGCCTTTGGTTTCCAGACAACTTTGAGCATGCTAACGGACTTGGGCTTCGCTGGAACCATTATCGCTCTGGTCGGAACGCGCGGCAACGATCTCGAGGTAGTCGGGTCATATATCCGCTCAGGACGGCACTTGCGGAATTCAATGCTGTTTTGGCTCACGCCGATCGCCGCTATCGTTTATATCAGCATCGCCTGGCATCATCATTGGGACAAACTCACGAGCGCCCTCCTTTTCGTTTCAATTATCGGATCAATCTACTTCACCGGTATGGTTTCGTATTATGGTGCACCCCTGTTGATCCGTGGTAGGCTTTCGCACTATTACCGTCATCAATTGGCCGGGGCGGCGTTTCGGCTTGTAGTGTGCGGAGTTCTGTACCTGATGGGTGGTCTGTTCGCTTGGACCGCGAGCTGGGCCAATGCGCTTGGCTTCCTTCTCATAGGCTGGCTTAATGCCCGTGAATCGCGGCCTTTTGTTTCTCTTCCTGTGCATCCCAATTCAGAGGTGACGCGGCAGATGGTGCGTTACGTGATGCCCAATCTGCCGGCCCTGATCTTCTTCTCCCTGCAGGGACAGATCTCGCTCTTCTTGATTTCTTTTTTTGGCCAAACGCACAGTATCGCTGAAGTTGGGGCGCTCGGCCGCCTGGGACAGATCTTTCTTTTGCTTTCTGGATTCAACGCTGCGGTAATCGAACCATTCATCGCCAGACTCCCCAAAGAGCGGGTGCTCAGGAGTTACTTGATCGTGCTGGCAGCCGCTTCCGCAATTTGTGTCGTAATATGCTTGGCAGGTTTCCTCGAGCCGAAGTTGTTCTTGCTACTCCTTGGCGCCAAGTACGCGTCGTTGCGTCAAGAAACTGGATGGGTGGTACTTGGCAGTTGCATGAGCTACTTGGTGGGTGTGACCTGGACGATGCATGCCGCGAGGCGCTGGATATTTTGGACGACCAGTTGGTTCACGATCGGAATGATCCTCTGCGCCCAGACTGCGTTTCTTTATTTTTTCAAAGTGGACAGCACCATTCACGTGATCTACTTTGGCGTTGTTACTTCGGCGGCAAACCTGGTCTCAAACCTGTTCAACGGAGCTTATGGATACGTGCGTGGACCAAAAATCGAGATCCCCGAGGTCGTCCGTGTCACACAACTCGTCGAATAGATTGATTCCATCTCAGCCAAGCACCGTTTAAGTTCTAAAAGAGTCATGTGCGTAAGTGAGGATTTGTGCTTTTCTCAGCAATAATCGGGGGAATGATCGGATCCTGCCATAAATGAGTGGATGGAGTCGCAGCCTGAACAGCATGGAGGGTAGAACTTTCTTGCGAGTGGGGCATGAAAACTCCACAATGAGACAATCAGCCCTAACTGGAGACTCTCCCAAATCTGGAATGCCAGCTGACCAGGATCCTTCATATTCCGCTTCCAAAGATGCAGCCCTCCCCTCCATACCAGGTTTCTGGCAGCTTGGCGCAGAAAGTAAAGTGAGCTCTTGTTGGTAGCCTTTGGGCCATGGATATGCAAGAAGAGCAGGACGGAAAGGGCGTGGTGCTGGACAACCCGCCATCCGATCCGGCGTTCGATCTCGTGCCAGACCAGTGCATCGGGCAAAAACGGTACCGCTGACAACGACTTGATTCTTTGATGAAGGTCAACGTCCTCCATCGCGGCGAAGGGATAGCGGGGGTCGAATCCTTTGACCTTCAGAAACAGCTCTCGTCGGATGGCGAAATTGCAGGACCACAGATAGCCGCCGGTTTCATTGGTTACAAATGCGTCCGCAAAGCTCGAGAGTTCGCCCTTTGCACTGATCCGGCCCTCAAAGACTCCGATTTCCGGGTTTCTCATTGCCGCTTCTTGGTATGAGCCAATCAAGTTTTCACTTGGGATACAGTCGTCGTCGAGAAAGACGATCAGGTCTCCCGTCGAATGGGAAGCTCCGCAATTTCGGTTGGCAGCCGGACCTTGGTGCGGTCCCTGGATCACGGCAACGATTCCGAATCCCTCCTTCAAGACTGCTCTAGTCTCCGAGGCGTTTCCGTCATCGCTGACTACGATGGAACATTCCGGATGCGCACCGACGTACGCGATGAGCCGGCGCAGACATCGCTTGAGCAATTGGTGCCTGTTCCGCGTGGGAATGACAATTGCAACACTGGGCAAATTCATGAGACCGGTCCAATTCAAGGTCGATCGGAAGAAAGCCTCGTCACGACCAGACAAGATGAAATTGCTTCCAAGGCGGGCTGTATTCCAGTTGGCAACGCGGCAAATTTGGACTTCGGGGGCTCGATGTGCTGGTTTGGATAATCAGGTTGAGCAATGATCACCATTCTTGTCTAAATACTCAACCAAACTAGTATATCCCCCATCCCGCGGCAGTTCCAGGATTGTTGCGAATGTCGGCATGGTTCGCCTGCGCCAGCTGCGAAGAACACGCGGCTCAGGTCTGGGATCAATGGTGGCTTATCGCGCCAGGCGGAATCAGATCAGAGGGGCAGGCCACGATCGTCTCCGATTGGGCATCTCCGAGCATTCAAAGCGACCAAGCCTGTCCCGCTTCGCCTGCTAGGATGAATGGGGAAAAGGATTACGGCCGCTAAAGAGATGAGTATGCCTGAACTTTCCAGCCTTGGCGTTGCTCAAGACCGCAAACATGCCATTTGCACGCTCTTTGAAGGGGATTACCATTTCGGACTGGCAGCCTTTGTCAACTCTCTCGTGCGAGCCGGCTACGCTGGGACAGTCTGGGCGGGATATCGAGGGGCGTTGCCGCCCTGGCTTTATCAACTCAAGCGTCTCGAAGATCGAGATTGCGAGTACATGGTGGACGACCAGATCCGGCTTGTTTTCTTGCGGGTCGAAACGGACATGCACCTTACCAATTACAAGCCCCAATTCATGCTTAGACTTTTTCAAACGGTGAACCCCGGGTGCGATTACCTCTGGTATTTTGATCCGGATATCTTTTTGCGCTGCGGGTGGTCATTCTTCGTAGACTGGCAGCGCTACGGAATAGCGTTGTGTCAGGAAATCGTGAACAACATTCTTCCAGAGGATTCTCCCCTGCGGCACAAGTGGATGGAAATTGCTGCTAGCGCGGGACACCATAACCCGCGTCGTCTCAATCACTATTTCAATGGCGGAATGGTCGGTGTATCCGCCGACCATATTAGTTTTCTTCATTTGTGGAAGCGCATGATCGAAATGGCTGAGGCGACAGGCTGCAATCTGAAGGGTTTCATGGCTGGTGGCCGGGAGATGCCCTTCCATGCTAGCGATCAGGATGCGCTCAACATTGCCGCCATGTACACTGAGCATCCACTTACCACCATGGGACCGGAGGCGATGGGATTCGTTCCCGCCGGGTTTACCATGCATCATGCCGTAGGTCCCAAGCCCTGGAGGGGATCGCTGTTACTCAGTGCGTTGGCGGGTAACCGGCTCTTCCCTTCGACCAAGTTCTTTTTCACTCAACTTTCGTCACCTATACATCCTTACCCCATCCTGCAACTGCGATCCAAGCAACTGGCTTGCGGGTTTGCTGCCCTGATTGGACGCTTCTACTGCAGGCGATAGGGATGCTCAATCCTTCGGTTGTCGGAAGCTAGCAGTTTCGCAAGTCCATCGCTATGGAAGAGCCGCGGTCAAGTTCGACCTGCAGATCATTGGATCCCAATCCGACGGCCGAATGAAACCCAATCGCGAGACCACAATACCGGGCTAGCCAATCCTTCTGGAACACCTGGGGCGCGAACAGCAGATGGTATATTGTCGATAACCTCGAAGCGCTGGATCGGATATCGAAATCATGGGCCGTAGACTGAACCTTCTTTTCCAATACTTTTTGGAGTTGATTCCCTTCGATGTTTGCTGGCGGTTGCCAACCATCACTCTGGCGCCGGTTGACCTTGTTCTGGCAAACTACGAAGCCCGCGGCGACGCCATCACTATCCTGCAAATCGGTGCCTGCGACGGTGTTACGAATGATCCTATTCACCGGCACGTGGAGAAGGGATTAAACCGTGCAGTTCTAGTTGAACCGAATCCTTTGGCTTTTGCTCGATTGCAGAAGACTTATGCTGGATGCCCGAACGTCACACTCGTCCAATGCGCGATCGCCGAGCAGGACGGTGAGGCTCATCTTTACCGGCTAAAGCGCACTGGCATGAAGGACGCGGAAGTCGATTTAACACTTCAAATATCGTCCTTTTATCGAAAGCACCTGGAACGCCATGGCAAGAAGGATCACGAAATTGAGAGGATTGCGGTGTCCTGCCGATCCCTCAGCTCACTCGTGGCGGAACTTGGCCTGACCAGGATTGATCTCCTGCAGGTCGACGTCGAAGGGTTCGATGCTCAGGTAGTGCGCATGGCTTTGAAGTTGCCTGTGTTGCCCGACTGTATCCATTTTGAACACTTCCATCTGGGCAACGCAGATCGAAAGCCGCTCTTTGACTTGCTTCATTCCAGCGGTTATCTGCTCGGATATGACGCTTGGAACGTTCTCGCGCTCCAGACGCATGTAATGGACGAGTTGAGAATTGGGAAAGCATAGCTTCGATTACACGATTCGTGCTTCTCCCTGACCGGAGGTGACTTCAGCAGAGAGCCTCCGGTCCGTGGAGTTGTCTGCTTTGTTTCCCGCTCTTGGCTCTCCACTCCCGCTTTCATTTCCATCATTCGTTCTTGAGCAAGTATACTGGCGGCGATGTCACTCTTTCTCTTGGATCACAGCTTTGCCTGGTGGGGGAAGCACGCCGGCTTTGGGCTGCTCGGTCAAAACCTGAGTCTCAATGGCTGCCCCAACACCGTAATTCGGCCCAGAAGGGGATTTATCGCAAGAATCGCCGGCAAGGCTTATTCGACCTGGATGCGGCGTCCAAATCGCGATCAGGCATTGGCTGCGTCCGAGTGCGAATTTGCACTTCGTATGCGCCTCGCACGGAGCCCAGGCCATGTCATGATCCTGGAGGATCATCTACGGTTTCTCTCTCCACCGACTAAACACGCGCGCTGGATTGGCACGATGCACCTGCCGAGGAGATGCTGGAAAGATTCCGACCTTGAATATCTTCGAGCGCTGCCTGAGGTGATCGTCTTGTCTGAAAACATGCGCGATGAGTTCAGTGACATCTTCAACCGCTCTCAAATCAAAGTTCTGCCACATGGAGTCGATACAAGCTTCTTTAAGCCCTGGGCCACATCGCAAGAGGCGCGCCCACGCAAATTCATTTTTGTTGGGGCGTGGCTGAGAAATACCGCCATGCTTGCTCGGGTAATACCCGAGATCAGCCGCAGGTTCCCGGACGTGATCTTTGATTTGGTTGTACCGCTTTTTGCAAGACAAGACCCGGCAATCAGGCAACTTAGTACTGAACCTTCAGTTAGGTGGTATCACAACCTGAGCGATGAAGATCTCAGAACGCGATATCAAACGTCGACGGCAATGCTCATGCCGATGGAAGACAGTGGAGCGAACAATGCCGTCGTAGAAGCCCTCGCCTGTGGCCTCCCCATCATTACAACCGATACTGGTGGAATCAGGAGCTACGGCGGAGGGGAGGTGTTCCCGCTTGTCAAGAACAATGATGATGCGGCTTGCCTGGAACTGGCTGAAGCTTATCTCAATCAGCCGGAGTTTGCGGCGAGGATTGGGAGGGAGTGCAGGGCGTTCGCTGAGACCAGGCTTGCGTGGGAGATTGCGGCAAAGGAATACATTGGCGCATACCAGTCACTTGGATTCGTATGATTGAGGAAGTTCCTCATCTTGAATGTCGAAGGCAAGCGAGCGATGGGGCGGGATTGAGAAAGGCTACCGATGTGTGACCGCAACGTTGAAAGTTATGGGGCGCGATGAAAAGGAAACACTTGCTCTCTTGGGGCGGAGTGCTTACCCGATTCTTTACGATTCAATTGCTTGTCCAGGCTGCCACTGCGGTGACTGGCATCGCAATTATCCGCGTCCTCTCAAAGCAAGACTACGCATTCTATTCGATTGCTACCTCATTTATGTTCTCCGCTGCGGCCCTGACTGATTGCGGCATCAGCGCCGCGCTATCGGCGCTGGGTGGAACAGTGTGGGAAGATGGGGAGGCGCTGGGAAAGCTCATCAATTCTGCCCTCAGCATTCGACGATGGCTCGTCGCCATAGTAGTCCTGGGAGTTGGCGTGACGGCGCCTCTCATGTTCCTTAGAGATGGCGCCTCTGTAATCTCTGCGTTCTCCGTTACCGGCGTTCTGATCACTTCGTTGTTGTTTCAATTCGGGACCGGCGTATTCGGCATAGTTCCCCAATTGCGGGCGAACTACCGGTTGCTTGAAGGAGCAGCTATCCTTTCAGTTGTTACAAGGCTGGCGATTCTCGCACTCTTTTACTTTACGCTCTTGAATGCCACAACGGCGCTGCTCGCAAACTGTGCTGGATTTGGAGTGCAGCTTTGGCTCTACCAGAGGTATGCGGGCAATCAGGTCAACTTGCGCGCAAAGGCCGAGAAGCAAACCGTGTCAGCCATTCTTGCGATCATTCGGAAGCAGATCCCCTACGAGCTTTACGGCGTGCTTTCAGGGCAGATAGGCGTCCTTCTCATCAGCTTGTTTGGGAATAGCGCGCGGGTAGCCGATGTGGGCGCTCTGGGAAGGCTCGCTATGATCTTTACGGCCATGTCAAGCGTCTTGGCCAATATTCTCGTCCCCCGCTTCGCGCGCTGCCAGGACCCCAGGCGTTTGCGTGCCCTTTTCATAAGGATCATAAGTCTGTACAGCTTTGCTGTAAGTTCTGTCCTGGTCATCGGCTGGCTCTTCCCGAATCAGCTGGTAAGCATTCTTGGGCACCGCTATGGCGGATTGGGGGGGGAATGCCTTCTTGCTCTGAGCTGTTCTGTGAGCGCAGCGATCCTAGCGGCGATCTGGGGACTCAACGTAAGTCGGGGCTGGATCGTGCCAGCGTGGATCGGTCTGACTGCTGGCCTGTCGGCTCAGATTCTTGGAATACTGATCTTTGATATCCGGTCCGTCCATGGTGTGCTAGAGATGAGTCTCCTCACAAACTGCGTGGGACTTTTCGTTAATCTGATTGCGACAGCCCTCTTTCTTCGCTCCTCTGAGCTTGGATTGGTCCAGGCGACGTCGCAATCCTGAAGGCTGAAATCCGGCCGCTTGAGCCGTGCGGGCATCCAAAGTTCCTGGCCGGAGCGTGCGGCGAAAGCCTGGCAAACTGATTCACTCCAATGGCCTGCGCAGGGCGGCGACCATCTGGGTATGGAATGCCTCGAGGAGAACTCTAGGTAGCTTTCTGGTTACCGTCTCCAATCCGCGGACTAGGGGAACGGGCAGGTAGGGCAAGAGATGGCCGAGCTTGATGTGGCCGTTGGTAAGAGGGTTTGTCATCAGTTCGAGGCGTTCAGTCTTGAGGCCCACGTTCGAGGCCAGGGAGGTGAATTCGGCTGCATCGAGCAGGAAGATGTGGCCATCTGAATTTGGTTTGAACTGCACGGCTTCGTAGACAGATGGATCAGGACAGTCGCTGAACCGTGGAAGATGAGAGCGGAAATACCTTCCGTTGGGAGTGGTCACAAAGAGAACGCCGCCGGGCTTCAGCAGCGTCGCCATTGCCGCCAGAAAATGGTCAGGATGGGCCATGTGCTCAATGACTTCAAAGGCCACCACGGCGTCGAAACGGTCGGCCCAGCTCTCTGCTAATTCAAAGATATTCCCGGCGGCGAACTCCACGCTGCCAGACTCATATTTGAGCTTCACAAACTCCGAAAGCTCACCGCGCAGGTCATTCCAGGTGACCCGGTAGCCCATTTCAGCTAGCGGGAGGCTGAAGTTACCGCTCGCGGCCGCAACGTCGAGTATAGTTCCGCCGGCTGGGACCAGTTCCTCGATCGCATGGAGAGCCCACTCGCGACGATTTCGATACTGATAGGTGTAGCCGAGATCTTGTCGATTGCCCCATAACTCGAGCTCGTCATAGGAGTAGCTGAGTCTGAACGACTCGGGCCAGGCTTCGCTGTATTGTGGTCGCAACATGATTGAGTCCGGAATCGCGCCATCGCGCACCCGCAATCATTGTAACCGAAGACGCTTAACCGAATATCGTCTCAGTCAATCCGGCTTCTTCCGGAAAGGGGGAAAGGAGCCGCACGCGAGCGAAGTCCTGTAAGCCCCTTTCAATCTGCCGGCGGGCTGTCCGAACACAACGAATGAAAGCTGAAATTGCCGGGCGAATGAGGGAAGCGGGATCCGAGATTGGAAGCCGATTCCGGAGCTTCATTGGATTGGAGCCAAGCCTTAGCTCAAATCAAACCCTGGCGGTCGGCGTTGCCCTCGCTTGACTATCCAAAATGGCCAATGGCACCACCCGCCGAAGGGGGACCTGGCAGCTGCTGTTCCGAGCGCCTTTCACTATGCGTGACCTAGCCAATTGGGCAGCTGCCCGTTCAGGCAAGTTCCTTGCAGATGACGCATGGCTAGCTGGGCGTCGACTATAATGTCGACTGCGACGTGAATTGGGGTGCGATGCCCGCGTTGTCGCTGGGGGAATTCAGGCGGTCTTTCCTGGTGAGCTTCAGGGACGCTGGAACGCTGTGGCTTCGGCCCCAAACGAATACAGTTGATGAGGCAGGTTCATGGGGAAAGTCGCTTTAATTACTGGAATCACTGGCCAGGACGGCGCTTACTTGGCCGATCTGTTGTTAGCCAAAGGATACTTGGTGCGTGGCATCAAGCGGCGTTCGTCGTCTTTCAACTCGGCGCGCATCGACCATATCTACGAGGATCCCCATGTCCCAGATAGTCATTTCCAGATTCACTACGGAGATATGACCGACTCCACAAATCTGATTCGAATCATCCAGGCGGTAAGGCCGGACGAAATCTATAATCTTGCTGCACAGAGCCACGTGCAAGTCAGCTTCGAAACTCCCGAGTACACTGCCAATGCCGATGCCACCGGCGCTCTCCGTATCCTGGAGGCGATCCGAATCCTGGGGCTTGTCGACAAGACGCGGTTCTACCAAGCTTCTACCTCAGAGCTGTATGGAAAGGTACAGGAAACACCGCAAAAAGAGACCACTCCATTCTACCCTCGGAGTCCATATGGCGTGGCCAAGTTATACGCTTACTGGATTACGGTAAACTACCGCGAAGCCTACGGGATGCATGCCTCGAACGGCATCCTGTTCAATCACGAGAGCCCTGTGCGCGGCGAGACGTTTGTGACCCGCAAGATTACGCGCGCGGTGGCCAGCATTCATCTGGGTGTCCAAAAGACGCTTTACATCGGCAATCTCGACTCCAAGCGCGACTGGGGCCATGCGCGAGACTATGTTGAAGGGATGTGGCGGATCGTTCAGCAGCCCAAGCCAGACGACTACGTGCTCGCTACAGGTGAAGCCCACAGCGTGCGCGAGTTCATCGAACTTGCGTTCTCTAAAATTGACCGCAAGATTGACTGGAAGGGTAGAGGCATTGACGAAGTCGGGATCGATGCCAGCAAGGGCGAAGTGCTGGTCAAGATCGATCCGCGCTATTTTCGTCCCACAGAAGTTGATCTGCTGCTCGGGGACGCTTCCAAGGCCCGCCGCGTCCTCGGGTGGAGACACACAGTCGAGTTTCCCGAACTGGTTTCGGAGATGGTGGCTTCGGATTTGAGAGTGATTGCCAGGGAATCGCACCGGAGAGAGAGTGGTCATGACTAGCTTCGATCTGACCGGCAAGCGCGTTTGGGTTGCAGGGCACCGCGGGATGGCAGGATCTGCGATTGCTCGCCGCCTGGCGCGTGAGAATTGCGAAATAGTCACGGCCACGAGAAGCGAACTCGATCTACTGTGTCAGGCGCATGTAGACGCGTGGATGGCGGATCGAAAGATCGACGTGGTTTTTCTTGCCGCCGCCACCGTGGGTGGCATTATGGCCAATGCAACGCGACCGGCGGAGTTCTTGTACGACAATCTCACCATCGAATCAAATATCATCCATGCGGCGTGGCAGACGGGAGTCAAGAAGCTTCTCTTCCTGGGATCCTCTTGCATCTTTCCGCGTCTCGCCGAGCAGCCCATGCGGGAAGAGGCTCTGCTGACCGGGGCATTGGAGCCGACAAACGAGTCGTATGCCATTGCCAAGATCGCCGGCATCAAACTCTGCCAGGCTTTTCGCCGCCAGTACGGCTGCGATTTTGTCTCTGTGATGCCCACCAATCTCTATGGCCCCGGTGACCGTTACGACGCTGAGGGCGGCCATGTCGTGGCTGCCCTGATCATGAAGATCCACGCAGCAAAGGCCGCCGCCAGCCCGACGGTCGAATTGTGGGGAACAGGGAAGCCACGGCGAGAGTTTCTGTATTCAGAAGATCTGGCAGATGCCTGCGTTTTTGTCATGAAGAACTATTCTGAAGAGATATTCCTGAACGTGGGCACTGGCGTCGATATGACGATCCTGGAACTCGCTCAGCGCATCGCGGCGATCGTCGGATGGACCGGGACGTTCACGTTCGAAACTTCGAAACCCGACGGAATGCCGAGAAAAGTGATGGATGTCAGCCGCCTCCGCAACATGGGTTGGGTTGCCCCGACCAGCTTCGAGACAGGAATGAAGGAGGCCTATGGCTGGTACGTTGCGAATGTGCTCGGTTCCTCTGCCATGACAACGTGAATGGATGCAATGCCTGCTTTCGGTCCATCAAGTTGTAAAACCTCATCGCGATTGCGTTCGGCCTGACCTTGCCCCGGTTTCTCATTGGAAATTGGCGCCTGAAAGTTGATAGAGTGAGCGTATGAATGAGAGCGTTTTTTTTGTCACGGCTCGGGTGTATTCGAGGGTCTTGTTGTTATCGTGCCTTCTCGTTTTGACGGCGTTTTCATTGTATGGGGAAGACCCTTTGGCGTCTGGGGTTGTTTCGGCGGGGGACTGGCCTTGGGGCCATAGCCGTGACGCCAGCCGTCCGACGCCGGTGTGCGAGCCTTCGGTTCTGGATTCGCCGTACATTCCGGTGGATAGCTGGATGTATCCGGCGGTGCTTCGTCTTTTCTCTCTTGGGTTTGTAGACAGCGCGTATCTGGGCATGCGGCCGTGGACGCGCTCCAGCGTGGAGCACATGCTCGAGGAGGCGGGGGCGCGGATCGAGGACGCGGATGCGGGTGCGTCGACGGATGAGGCCGAGGAGATCTACGAGGCTCTGATTCATGCGCTGCGGGACGACATGCAGGGTCCGTGCCTTATGCATGAGGGCAACACGCGCATCGAGTCGGTGTACTCGGCCATGCGTGTGCTCAGCGGCACGCCGCTCCGCGACAGCTACCATCTCGGCTCGACGGTGATCAACGACTACGGCCGGCCCTACGCCAGCGGCTTCAACAACTACACCGGCGCCAGCGGGTACGCCTCGGCGGGCCGGTTTCTTATGTACGCGCGGGGCGAGTTCCAGGGCGCGCCCTCGGCCGCCGGCTATTCGACGGCCCTGGCCGAGACGCTCGCCGCCAATGACGGCACGACAGACTTCTTCAACCCCGCCTGCTGGAGTTCTGGCGTCTCATGTACCCCTATTCCGTACAACCAGCAGGCCACCATTCCAGGCGGACCGATTGCGGCCACCACCGATCTGCGCATCATGGAGGCCTACGTCTCGGCCCACTACCTGAACCACGAGATCTCGTTCGGCAAGCAGGACGACTGGCTGGGACCGGGGCTGGGCGGGGGCATGGCGTACTCCAACAATGCAGAGGACATCTACTCATTCCGCGTCAACCGCATCGAGCCGCTGCGCATTCCGCTGCTGTCGCGGCTGACGGGCCCGTTCCGCTATGACTTTCTGGTGGGCTCTCTGAAGGGCCACACCTATCCCAACGATCCCTGGGTGCATGTGGAGAAGATCAGCTTCAAGCCCACGGAGAACCTGGAGTTCGGCTTCGAGCGCACCGTGATCTGGGGCGGCAAGGGACACGAGCCGATCACGCTACACAGCTTTCTGAGAAGCTTCTTCAGCTTTTCAGCCCCCACTCCTGCGGTGAAGAACAGCCCCGCGGACCCGGGAGCACGCTTTGGCGCCTTCGACTTCACCTACCGGCTTCCCTTCGTCCGCAAGTGGCTCACGCTCTACTGCGACTCAGAGGTGCACGACGACGTCTCGCCCATTGACGCACCGCGGCGCGCCTCCTGGCGGCCGGGCCTGTACCTGTCGCATGTGCCTGGAGTTGCGAAGCTTGATATCCGCGTCGAGGGCGCTTCCACCGATCCGCCGGTCTCGCGCAGCGTCGGAGGTCAGTTCATGTACTATGAGGCCATTCAAAGGCAGGGCTACACCAACAAGGGCCAACTGTTCGGCGACTGGATCGGCCGCGAGGACAAGGGCGGACAGGGATGGATCACCTATCACCTCTCCGGCAACGAGTGGGTGCAGGTGGGCGTGCGCAATCAGAAGGCGGCCAAGGACTTTATTGAAGCGTCTCCGGGCGGCACTCAGTACGGCACTACGCTCAACGACATCAACTTCCAGGTCGTAAAGCGAATCGGAAAGGAATTCGAGATCAACGGAAACTTCACCTACGAACGATACAAGGCGCCCATCTACCTCACAGGAGTCCAGACCGTCACAAACACAACCATACAACTCACTTGGTTCCCGCAAAGAAAAATCAGCTTCTGAAAGAGTTGCTGATAACAGGCATACTCTCCCAAGAACAGGCGCCGGTCTGGAAGTGGGGACACATATTAGAAGCAAGGGCTCTAAAGCCCTCATGCTTAGGTGAACCCATGCGAATCCTTCTTGTGACGAATTATGAGCCGGATGCTCAGGAAAGCATGCTGCGCTATGCGTTCTGGCTTGAGCGCACCCTGAAGGAGCGAGGCCATCAGATCACCGTGACGGCGCCAAAGCCGTTCTTCTCGAACTTCGCGCGGCGCCAGGGGCTAAAAAAGTATCTCGGATACCTGGACAAATTCCTGCTCTTCCCGCGGCAGCTGCGCCGCATGGCGAAGACTTGCGATCTGGTTCATGTTCTGGACCACTCTAACTCAATGTACTTGAGTGCTGTTCGCGAGAGGGCGAGTCTCATCACCTGCCACGATGTGCTCGCTATTCGTGCTGCGAGAGGCGAGTTTCCCCAGGTGTCTGTAGGCTGGTCAGGCCGATTGCTGCAGCGATGGATCCTTTCCGGGCTGCGGAGCGCGCCTCATATAGTGTGCGATTCGGCCAAGACGGCGAATGACTTGATGACTCTCACCGGAAAAGAAGGTGACAGGTGCCCGCAGATCGGCCAGCTTCGAGTCATTCACATTCCTCTTAACTGGGGCTATCGGCCCGGCGCTCCGTTTCCTCCTGGACTTGTTCCCCGACTCGGATTGAAGGCTGGCGAATGCTACTTCTTGCACGTCGGCGGAAACCAGTGGTACAAGAACCGGGCGGGTGTGCTCCGCATCTTTGCACGGCTGGTCGAGCAGGACGCTTTTTCCGCTGCCAAGCTGGTCATGGCCGGCAAGGCCTGCTCAGCGGATGTGCTCGAATTGACTCGCGACGAGGGCATTGCCGATCGCGTCATCCAGGCCGTTGGCGTTTCAAACGAGGAGTTGCAGGCTCTCTATGGCAACTCATTGGCATTGCTGTTCCCTTCGCTGGAGGAAGGCTTTGGATGGCCCATCCTCGAGGCGCAAGCCTGCGGTTGTCCAGTGATCACCAGTTTTCGCGAGCCTATGTCCGAGGTCGCAGGGGATGCTGCGATTCTCATCGATCCGGAAGATTC
>OBLU010002170.1_pt1 | contig 18176 bp, 18 predicted proteins | sample 1518681 | NCBI WGS metagenome assembly OBLU01 (sample SAMEA3539304, study PRJEB22396) | soil metagenome | biome: tundra; feature: field; material: soil | place: USA | collected 2010-05 | depth 0.15 m | reverse complement strand
CGACCACCATGTTGCCGCCTGGCTCGGTGATGGGCAGGCCGGCGCCGATGGCGGCCACCATGGCCTGTTCCACGAGATAGACTTCGCTGGCCTTAGCGCGGTACGCAGAGTCTTCTACCGCCCGCTTTTCAACCTGCGTGATCTCAGAAGGCACACCGATGACGATGCGCGGATGAACGAGCATCTTGCGGTTGTGCGCCTTCTGGATGAAGTAGTTGAGCATCTTCTCAGTGACTTTGAAGTCGGCGATCACGCCATCCTTCATCGGCTTGATGGCCACGATGTTGCCGGGCGTGCGGCCCAGCATGTCCTTGGCTTCCTTGCCTACCGCCTCCACCTCGCCGGTGTTCTTGTTAATGGCCACAATGGAGGGCTCATTGACGACGATGCCCTTGCCGGCCGCGAAGACCAGCGTATTGGCGGTGCCCAGATCGATCGCCAAATCGCTGGAAAACATGCTGAAGAGCGAGCGCAGGCCGTGCGACCGCGAGGAGCGGGATGGGTAACCGTTCAATGACATTTGAAAGTTGGATTCTACCTCAAGCAGTATTGTACGGCCAGCCGGCGATGAAAGACGAAGCATGAAAATGCGCCTGACTATGCGTAGGTAACGTCTATGATCGGGCCGTTCAATTTCTTACACGGGCAACGAGGCAACGGAACGTGGCTGCGATGCGGTAACTGCCGTCGGGCTGGCGGAAGGGACCCAAAGCTTCGGCATGCGCACGGTCCAGTGCTTCGTCGCCGGCCGCAAATCGAGCCCTTGCAGCCACACCGGAGGATGCCAGCCCGCGGAGGCCTTCGTCGAGGCTTGCATAGGTCCAGAGGCACTCCACATCGAACATCGTCTCAGGCTCCAGCCCGGCAGCCGTGGCAAATCCGCGCAAAGCGGACTCATTCGACAGCGCGAACGATCCCGGAGCGCCGGGTGGCGGAACCGGCAGCAACGGCCTCAACGCTGCTACCAGCGCCGCCGCGGGCATCCCCTCGGGAGGGCCCCATGTGACGATGGCGACTGCCCCATTCGGCCTGGTTACCCTGCGGGCCTCGGCCAGCGCCTCGCCCGGATTCGCCGCATATTGGAAGGAGTTGAACCCTGTGACCACGTCAAAGGATCCGTCGGCAAAGGGCAAGGATTCCAGGTCTCCGGATTGAAAGTCGCGGGCCGGCACCCGTTCGCGGGCGACAGCCAATAACGCCGGAGACGCGTCGAAACCAGTGACGTGCGCGCCGCGTGCTGCCGCCAATTGCGCGGCCATTCCGGCGCCGCAGCCAGCATCAAGATAGGCGGTCTCGGGGCCAACGGACAGTCGCTCAAGTACGGCTTCGTACACCGGGCGGCACTGGCCCTCTTGCAGAGTGGCCCAGTCTGTTGCCCGTGTTCCCCAGAGTGCGCCGTTCACTTCGGCGGTTGGTTTGGCGTCGGCAGGCATCTAGTTTTCTCCGTCTTTTTTGGAATTCGAGGGAATCGCGCACCCAGCGTAGCATCGGACCCAAACCCGGCGAAAGAGAGAAACGTGTAAGTGTCCGCCGCGCGGCGGTCGGCGCGGATTCCGCATGATCTTGTACCCTGATAGGTTGTGCCCAGTGGCCAGGCGATGGACGGTGCAGGCTACAGCGACTGAACGAGGCAAAGATGACTTATCCGACTTATCAAAATCTGATTGGCGGCGAGTGCATGCCGGCAAAGAGCGGCAAGACGAGCCTGAACCTGAATCCAGCGGATCACTCCGATGTGGTGGGCGCGTTTCCCTTGTCGCAGGCTGAGGATGTGGACCTGGCTGTGGCCGCGGCGAAGAAGGCGTTCGCCTCATGGAGACTGGTTCCGGCGCCGAAGCGGGCAGAGATCCTGGTGCGCACGGGCATGCTGCTGCAGGAGCGCAAAGAACAATACGCCCGCGACATGACCCGTGAAATGGGCAAGGTGCTGGCCGAAACCCGCGGCGATGTGCAGGAGGCGATTGACGAAGCCTTTTACGTGGCCGGCGAAGGGCGGAGGCTGTTCGGGGTCACGACTCCGTCGGAACTTCAGAACAAATTTGCCATGAGCGTGCGCATGCCTGTGGGCGTTGTCGGCCTGATTACGCCGTGGAATTTTCCCATGGCGATTCCGAGCTGGAAGCTCTTTCCGGCGTTGGTTGCGGGCAACACCTGCGTCATCAAGCCGGCTTCGGACACCCCGCTCTCTGTTTACAACCTTGTCCAGGCGCTGGTGGATGCGGGACTCCCGCCGGGGGTAGTGAATATCGTAAGCGGCAGCGGTTCGGCCACGGGAATGGCGCTGCTGGAGCACATGGATGTGCGCGCCATCAGCTTTACCGGATCGAGCGAAGTGGGTTCGCTGGTAGGCCAACGCGCTGCGGCCACGTTCAAGCCGGTCTCGCTGGAGATGGGCGGCAAGAACGCGCAGATTGTTCTGAACGACGCCAATCTCGACCTGGCTTTGGACGGCGCTTTGTGGGGATCGTTTGGAACTACAGGGCAGCGCTGCACAGCCACCAGTCGCATCCTGCTGCAAAAGGGAATTGCCGCCGGTTTCACCAGGAAGTTTGTTGCGCGAGCCAAAGCGCTGAAGGTGGGCAATGGGCTGAACGAGAAGGTCGAGGTCGGTCCGCAGGTGAATGCAAGCCAGATTGAAACCTCAAAGAAGTATGTGGAGATCGCAACGGCCGAGGGAGCGAAGTTACTCTGTGGCGGTCATCCACTTACCGGGGGAGCTTACAGCAAGGGAACGTTTTTCGAGCCGACGGTGCTGGGCGGAGTGAAGGCGACCATGCGCATCGCGCGCGAAGAGGTGTTCGGCCCAGTGGTGAGCCTGATCGAGTTTGACACTTTCGAAGAGGCGATTGAGATCGCCAACTCCATTGACTACGGGCTCTCGACGGCGCTCTATACGAAGGATGTGAACCGCGCCTTTACGGCGATCCGGGACCTTGAGGCGGGGATTACGTACATCAACGCACCGACGATTGGGGCGGAGGTGCATCTGCCGTTTGGCGGCGTAAAACAAACAGGCAATGGGCACCGCGAAGGGCTGGGCGCGATTGATTTTTTCACCACGTGGAAGGCGGTGTACGTGGACTACTCCGACAAGCTGCAGAGGGCGCAGATCGATAACGCGGAGTGAGCTGGCGGATCCAGCGATTGTGCAATGTGCTCCCCTTGCGACCTATGCAAAGCTAACTATCGAGCCGGGAAGTTACTGAGCACTTATTCATTGATGCGGCCGGTGATGACGGTTGAGGTGCCCGCGCGCTGCAATGCGCAGGTTGCGTGCTGGTCGCATTTGTAATGGATATGGGCGAAACCGGAAGCCCACGCTGCTGCGGCGGACTGATCGCTTTTTCTCCCGATATAGAAGGTCCTGTTCTCGCTGGTTTCGAGAGCGCCGCTGGATGTGTCATAGCCCGAAACTGTATCGTCGCCTTCGATATAAAACGCGGACTGAGGCTTCGCGGCGCGGCGGGCGGCAGCCCTGCGCTCTTCAAGGGCTTGCTGCGCCCTTGCATTCCGCGGGTGTTTGAGGAGCTCTTCCTGCTCGGCGAGAGTGGGAAAATCTGTTGAGAAATCCCAATAGTCGAAGTGTTTGTATTGGTCTGCGGAACAGGGAAGCACGCCTTGCGCGCTGATCGATGCGACTTGACCATCGGATTCTAGCTTGTTTTCAAACACGTCCTTCCCGCGCTCCCGGTCCTGCTCCTGCACCTGCATGAGCTCCAGGTTCGCCTGCCGGTCTTCCAATTCTTTTCGAGCTTTGCTGCCGAGGGCTGCTTCGGCAGCAGGCTGCAGGCTGGCGGCGGCCTGGGGGCCCGATCCGCCGGGATAGTAGGCGAGCAGGATTTCTTTGCCGCACAAGGCAAAGCCGGAAGAGTCGAGAATGCGTATGTTGATGGAGAGTGGCTGCGGCGGGTCATCGACGACGCGCGCGAACCCGGGGCCCTCTCGCGGATCAATCGGTCCCAGATCGAGTTGATATTGCGCGTTGCCCTGCCAGCGGGTGATGAGATGTCCTTTCAATCCGGATGAATTGGAGATCCCCGCGCCCAGGTCGTCATAATCAAGTTTTGGCTTGGGATGATAAGAGAACAAGAAAACGACGACGATCGCCGCCAGAACCGCACCTCCGATCAAGAGCGTGGAGCGATCCAGTTTTTTCTTGCCCTGCGGCGCCGGGGGCGCTTCCGCGTCGGGATTCGGGGTTCCTTCCTCGGGGTGGGCGATGTACCGCTCTTGCAGATCCGTCCATGTCTTCTCGCCGTTCGGCGATTGGCCGTCTGTCGACTGGCTATCTGTGGACTGGCGTTCGAGAGAGGGGCCTTCGGGCGACTGGCCTTGGGGGGGCTGGGGCTCAGAATCCGTCATAAGTGAGTGCCTTTCCGATGATCATAGATTCTGGGCCCAGGAACTTACATTGAAAATGGAACGCTTCCACTCGCCAACTTCAATGTACCGCCGCGCCGTGCTGATCGTACAAGACCGGGCTTGACTAGATAGGTTCGTGGCGCGCTGTGCCTTAGAGCCATAACTCTCGGCCCTCACGCCTTGACTCGATCGAGCACGTCTCGCAGGGCGAAGCTGGTTTCAAGCCGGGTGACGCCGGGCAGGTGCGACAACTCGTTCTGATGGAGGCGGCCATAATCGTCGATGCCGGCGACGCGAGCTACCAGCATGTAGTCGTACTGGCCGGCCATGAGATGGCAACTGACGATCTCGCGGCAGCGGCGAATGGCCGCTTCGAACGCGCCGAGGACGTTGGCGGATTGCCTCTCAAGGGTGACCCGGATGTAGACGGTCATGCGTTTGCCGAGCAGGCGGTCGTCGATGAGGGCGCGATATCCGCGAATGGCTCCCACTTTCTCTAGTGCCAGAATGCGACGTGAAGCGGCGGAGGCGGAGAGTCCGATGGCTTCGCCAACCTCGTAATTTGTGGCGCGGCCATGGTGCTCAAGATAGCGCAGAATCGCGATGTCGAGGTCATCCAGTTCGCTGGAGGGCCATTCATCGACGTTTTCCTGCGCGGATTCGGCATTTTGATCACGAATCGTTCCCATTTGGCATTTTTATCACGAACTTTGCACACATTGGAAGCCATTTGCGCCGTAGGATTCTTTTCAGTTGAAAGCGAAGAACCAAACCGCGCCGGAAAGCCTTCCCTCTGATGAATCCATTACGGCGCGGGCGCCTCTCACAAAGTAAAGCCTTCCCCGAGGCATCAAACTTCGCGAGTAGTGTCCAATGGACAAAGGAGCAAGAGCGATGATCATCGGCGTTCCCAAAGAGATCAAGGACAATGAGGCGCGCGTAGGGGTAACTCCGGCTGGTGTGAAGGCGCTGACCGAGGCCGGTCACACGGTTCTGGTGGAGACCCTGGCGGGCGCGCAATCGGGCTTCGAAGACGCCGAATACCAGAATGCCGGCGCGGAGATTGTGGGCGGCGACGCCGGTTATGCGTGGGGCAAGGCCGAGATGGTGGTCAAGGTCAAGGAGCCGATCGAGAGGGAGTACGTCTTCTTCCGCGAGGGCCTCGTGCTGTTTACCTATCTGCACCTCGCTCCGCTGCCGGATTTGACCAACAAGCTGATGGATTCCAAGGTCATCGGCATTGCCTATGAGACGGTGCGCGACCGCCAGGGAACGCTGCCATTGCTGACGCCGATGAGCGAGGTGGCGGGGCGGATGAGCGTGCAGGTGGGCGCGACATATCTTGAAAAGGAACGCGGTGGTCGCGGCATTCTGCTGGGCGGCGTACCGGGTGTCCCCCCGGCGCATGTAACGATTATTGGCGGGGGCGTTGTGGGCACCAATGCGGCCAAGATCGCGCTGGGGTTTGGCGCCAAGGTGACCCTCGTCGATGTGAACCTGAATCGTCTGCGCGAGATTGACGACATCTTCGGCGGGCGCGTGTATACGCTGGCATCGAACAGCTACAACGTGGCGCAGGCCACGCGCGAAGCCGATTTGGTGATCGGCGGGGTGTTGATTCCGGGGGCGACGGCGCCCAAGCTTGTGACACGCGCAATGGTCGCGCAGATGAAGAAGGGCGCGGTAATCGTGGACGTTGCTATCGACCAGGGCGGATGCGTGGAGACGGCGCGACCCACGTCGCACTCAAACCCCAGTTTCGTGGTGGATGGCGTAGTGCATTACTGCGTGACCAATATGCCGGGCGCGGTGCCGCATACTTCAACGCTGGCGCTGACCAATTCGACGTTCCCCTATTTGCTGCGGCTCGCCAACCTGGGCGCGCGCGCGGCTCTCAAACAGGATGCGGGGCTAGCCGACGGGCTGAATACGTGGCTGGGAAAGCTGACGCATCGAGGCGTGGCCGAGAGCCAGCAGCGGGGGTGGACTGCTCCTGCCGACGTGCTTGCGTAAGAGGATCAAATCTCTTCGCCAACAAAGGATTTCCAGTTTCTCAGCCTGCGGCCAGTTTCTCGCGCAGGTGTGCGTTCCTGCATTCGAAGATCTATTCCGAATTCGCCAACCAAAGGTTTTGATTGACAATATCACCCTATTAGACATATATCTATTAGGCATATGGCGAAACGTTCGAGTTCGAGTATGGAAGTTCTGCTGGGCTTGCTGACGATTGAATCCATGTCCGGCTACGACCTTGGACTCACCATCCGTGGATCGGTCGGTCACTTTTGGAATGAGAGTTATGGGCAGATCTATCCCAACCTGAAAAAGCTGGCAAACGACGGACTTGTGAGCTGCAAGACCGAGCGGCAAAAAGGCAAGCCCGATCGGCGCATCTACTCGATCACGAACAAGGGTCGGGAACGCCTGCAGAAGTGGCTGGCAGTCCCGCCGCAGCCGGAGATTCCAAGGAATGAATTGTTGCTGAAGCTATTCTTCGGCACGCAGGCTTCCCCAGACATCCTTATCAGATATGTAGAAAGCATGGCGGAAAAAGAGCGGGCATTACTCCAACAGTTCAAGCAAGTGGAGCAAGAGGAAATCGTACCGAACCAGCAATATCCGGACGCACCTTACTGGAAGATGGCGGCGCGCTTCGGCCAGTTCGAATTGGAAGCGCACGTGCGCTGGGCGGAAGAGACGTTGGCGGAGTTGCGCAGCCTTGCCAGGAAGCAGCGGAATCACGCGGAAAGTGGAAAGGAAAAGAAGCATGCGGGCAGATAACTCACCCATAGCTACTCGTATCGCGGCAACTACGAAGGATGGGCGGGGGACGCCGCAGATTGCCTCATGGGGACACTTGCTGGGCTTCTTCCTGATTGGAGCCGGCGTGGTGGTCTTGGGCTTTCTGGCACAACACGCGCCCGCTGGAAGAGGGGGAGCGGCGCCCGGTCAGCTTGCCAGCCACAGTCAAGCCATTCCGATTTATCTGACCGCAATGTTCATGGACCTGGCGCTTTTCTATTATTGCTGGGCCGGTGTGCATCGCCGCGGCGGCAACCTTGAAACGTTGTCGGGGGGAAGGTGGACTTCGTGGAAGAGCCTCGGGGTAGACCTGGGTATCGCTTTGCCGTTCTGGGTGCTGTGGGAAGGTACGGCCTACGGTGTTCACCGGTTGCTGGATCCGAAGCTGGTCGGTCCGAGCGGCGTGAAAACTGTCGCCAGCCTTCTGCCGCAGAGCCTGCTTGAGATTCTCATCTTTATTGCGGTTTCAATCACCGCGGGGGTTTGCGAGGAGTTGGCTTTTCGCGGCTATTTGCAGCGGCAGCTTCATGCGCTCAGCGGGAACATGGCGGCGGCGGTGCTGGGGCAAGGATTGGTCTTCGGCTTGTTCCACAGTTACCAGGGCTGGACGAACGTGATCGTGATCAGCGTTCTTGGAGTTCTTTATGGCGTGCTTGCCGTATGGCGCCGGAACTTGCGCGCAAACATGATTGCCCATGCGTGGAGCGACATTTGGGGAGGCTGGCTGCAAATGCTGGTTTGGCATTAGGGTGCCGCATGTGCCCGGTTCGCAATTCTGCTCCTTGCGTGGGTCCAACTCCCCAGTCACCGCGAACCGCTCTATAATCGCCCCATGCTCTTTGGAGGCGATTCCAGGCGGCGGTCGGTGGTTCTGCTGGGCGCGGGCGTGGTGTTGTTCTTCGCCTTGCTGGGTGCGCTGCAAGCCTTCAACTTCTCCAATGTGCGTTTACTGAATCCGGAGACGGCCGGGGAAACGCTGGCATTCACGGGGCTCAACGTGGTGGTGTTTCTGCTGCTGCTTATGCTCCTGATTCTGTTGCTCAGGAACATTCTAAAAATCTATGCAGATCAGAGCAGCAGTGCACTGGGCGCACGGCTGCGTACGCGGATGGTGCTGGGCGCGGTGCTGATTGCGCTGACGCCTGCGGTCTTCATGTTCCTTTTCAGCTTTCAGTTGATGAACCGCTCCATCGATCGCTGGTTCTCACCGAACACGTCGGAGCTGCGCGAGGACTCGACGCGGGTGGTGCTGGAACTGGCGCAATACGTGACCAACAATGCGCGGGTGGAGGCGGAATCGATTGCCGCATCGGGTGCGCCGGATCAGGATTTGGCTGTCCTGAAGGATGTGTTGAGCTCGCACCGCATTACGCTCGCCGGTGGATTTGCCGTGGTCTATGACAAGGACCTGCACGTGCTGGCCAGCTTTCACGCTCCCGCGGAGTCAGCCCCGGCTAGCCTTCTTTCGTGGTTCAACGAGGGCGAGCAGGGAACGGCCACTCCCTTGAAAGGGCCGCTCTCGACCAACCTGCTGGCGACGGCGCAGACCAATGGCGAGCCGGTTTTGAAGGTGGCCGGGCAGGATTACGCGCTGGGAATGTCGGGCACAGCCTCGGGAAAGGTGGTCGTGGTGGCGCTGCCCATGCCGCACGGGCTCAGCCAGACGACCGCGCGCATCCGCGCCGGCGCTGCAGCGTATTGGGATTTGTTCCGTTCGCGCAACAGCATCCGCTCTACATTTTTCCTGATGCTGCTGCTGATCACGGTTGTGGTCTTTTTCTCGAGCGTGTGGTTGGCCCTGTTCTTATCAAAGCAGATTACGCGGCCGGTGGAAGCGCTGGCCGATGCCATGGACGAGATTGCCGACGGCAAATACGATCACCGCGTAGCGCTGATTACAACCGGCGAGATGGCAGACCTAGTGAGCTCGTTCAACCACATGGCAGCCGATCTCGAGGCGAGCCGCCAATTGGCAGAGAGTTCCTCGGCGCAACTGACCGCGGCCAACTTATCCATCGAAGAGCGACGCCGCGAGCTGGAGACGATCGTGGAGACGATTCCCAGCGGCGTTGTGACCCTGGACGGATCAGGCACTGTTCTGCAGGCGAATCGCGCATTCGCGGTGCTGATGGGTCAGCACAAAGATGCCGGGCTGCGTGGCGAGAAGCTGGATTCGCTGTTGCCGGCGGAATGCGTGGATGACCTGGCTGGAGTGATCCGGCGTGGTCAGCGCATGGGCGCGGCTTCAACCGAAATTGAATTTCATGCGCGCGGACGCACCATGCACGTGGCCGTGACCAGCGCGCGGCTTGATCTGGCGCACGGCAAGGTGGGCACCGTGCTCGTGGTCGAAGACACCTCAGAGCTTTTGCGCGCGCAGCGGCAGTTGGCGTGGAAAGAAGTGGCGCAGCGCGTGGCTCACGAGATCAAGAATCCGCTCACGCCAATCGCGCTTTCAGCCGAGCGGATCGGCAGACATCTCGATCGCAGCCTGCCCGATTCGCCGGCCATCATTCGCAAATGCAGCGAGGTGATTCTGGGCTGTGTGGCCACGCTGCGCACGCTGGTTGACCAGTTCTCGGCGCTGGCACAGTTTCCAGCGCCGCAGCCTCGCGCATGCGACATGAACCAGGTGGCCGAGGAAGCTTTAGGTTTGTTTGCAGGCCGGCTCGATGGCATTACGGTGACGCGCGCATTGGAGCCGGGTTTGCCCATGGTGCTGGCGGATCCCGAGGCGATTCGCCGCGCACTCGCCAACCTGATCGACAATGCTGCCGAGGCGATGCAGGGCAGCCTTCTTCGTTTGCTCGACATTCGCAGCGCACTGAGCGAAGACGGCACCGCGGTTGAAGTCACCGTCTCCGATACCGGCCACGGTCTCACCGATGAGATTCGCGAGCGCCTGTTTTTGCCCTTCTATTCCACCAAGCAGCGGGGCACGGGGCTTGGACTTTCGATCGCGGCCAAGATTGTGCAGGAGCATGGCGGCTCAATTCGCGCCGAGAGCAACAGCCCCAAAGGGGCGCGTTTTCTGGTGCGGCTGCCGCTGATGGAGCATGGGGTGCAGCCCACATCTGAGTCGAGTACATCCACGCCGCTCACGGGGACGCGCTCATGAATCACATCCTGGTGGTGGATGACGAGGCAGAGATTCGCTCGTCGCTCGAAGAGATTCTGCGCGAGGAGGGATACGGCGTCGCCACGGCTGCGACTGCGGCCGAAGCACTGGTACTGGTTGAAGACACTCCGTATGACGTGGTGCTTCTCGATATCTGGCTCCCCGACCGCGACGGTCTCGACGTGCTGGCCGACATTCACAGGCTGGCGGCGGAGATGCGGCCCGAAGTGGTTATCATCTCCGGGCACGGCACCATCGAAACCGCAGTGAAAGCGACCAAACTGGGCGCATTCGATTTTCTCGAGAAGCCGCTCTCGCTGGATCGAACGTTGATTGTGCTCAAGAATGCGGTCGAGGCACGGCGTCTGCGCGCGGAGAACCAGGAATTCAAGCGCCAGTTCAGCGTGGGTTCGGTGCTGACAGGCGAAAGCGTGCCGGTAAAGGCGCTGCGGCAGCAAATTCGGCTCATGGCACCGAGCAATGGGCGCGTTCTCATCTACGGCGAATCAGGAACGGGGAAGGAACTGATTGCGCGTGCAATTCACGCTGAGAGCCTTCGCCGCGACCGCGTGTTTGTTGAACTGAACTGCGCCGCCATTCCCGAAGCGCACATTGAGGCCGAGTTGTTTGGCTACCGGCATGGCGCACAGCCGGGCGGTCCTCCTGAGCAGCGCGGCACGCTGGAGCGCGCCGATGAGGGATCGCTTTACCTGGATGAAGTCGGCGACATGAGCCTGAAGACGCAGGCCAAGGTGCTGAGCGCCCTCGACGACCAGATGTTCACGCCGGTAGGCGGCACGCAACCATTGCGCGTGGACGTGCGCCTGATCGCGTCGACCAACAAGGATCTCGAAGAAGAGATTGCCAAAGGGAATTTCCGCGAAGATTTGTTTTATCGGCTCAACGTGGTGCCGTTTTTTGTGCCGCCGCTGCGCGAGCGCAAGCAGGACATCCCGCTGCTGGCGCGGGAGTTTCTCGCTGAGTTTGGCCGCCAATACGGACGCCCGCGCATGGAAATCGGAGAGGATGCTCTGGAGGCGCTATCCACGTATCACTGGCCCGGCAACGTGCGCGAGTTGAAGAATGTGATCGAACGTGTGCTGATTCTCAACCCGCGTACTTTGCGGATCGAACGCAAGCATCTGCCTCCACTGATGCACAAGGCGGGCGCGCGTTCCACTGAGGAGTTTTCAACGCTGCAGCAGGCGCGCGATGCCTACGAACGCGAGTACATTCTGAAGAAGATAGAAGAAGCGCGCAACAACGTGAGCCGCGCCGCGGAGATGCTGGGTCTGGAGCGCAGCCACCTCTATCGCAAGATGAAGGCGTTGGGAATCGGCGTGCGCGAATAGCTGCAGCGCAGTAAGCTGAAAGCGATGGAGGCACTGCGATGCCCGTCATCCTGAACCGGCCGAATCTGCTCCACCTGAATGGGTTCACGCGCGTGGAGCGCCTGAAGAGCGTGGGCCGCCTGCGCGAAGCCATCGTCAGCAGCCGTGGCTGGGTGACCGACTTCCACCAGTTTTCGAATCTCTCGATATGCCTGCAGTTTGAAATCCCCATCGAGCACCTGCCCTTGCTGGCCGAGTCGCTGCTCGATGCCGGCGTCAAGTTCAACACGAGGAGCGAGGCTCTGCTTTATAGCGTGGGGCCGGAGATGGCGACCGGACCGATCCAATGCACATTGCAGGTCCTGTTCATACACAATGAACCGGACCTGCGACGCAAGGTGCTTGCGGTCCCGGGCTGATGCAGTCAGGATCTCAGGTTAAAGCAGTCAGAATCTTCTCCGACAAAGCTAACCGGAAACAGTTTCCGTATCGGCGATCGGGGACACCCTGAGTTCACTGACCTGGCTGACCTGAATGACGGGCTCGATGTCGGTGTAGTTGGGGATGTCTCCCTTCAACTCGGCGGCGTGCGGCAGGAACGCGTCGCTGAATGCCTTGACCGACTCGCATGTGAAGGCTGCGACCGCGCGGAAGGGAGGTGGTTGTTGCACCTTCGCACCGCTCACCCCGATTTCGACGGAAACAGATCTGACAGCGGATACGAGCGACTTCATCACCAGCGGCATGTGGACGTTGGTGTAGTAGTCCACGTCGAAACGGCTGCCGGGCATATTCGGAAAGTAGATGCTGACCTTGACCATGGTTACCTCACATTGCAGGCGCATCGTTCAGTATTTCGGGATGGATGGGTCAATCTCGTCGCTCCAGGCATGAATGCCGCCGGCGAGGTTGGCAACGTTGGAGTAGCCGGACTGCTTGAGGAATTCGGCGACGCGCTGGCTGCGTCCACCGGTCCGGCAATGCACCACAACTTCGCGATCGCGATCGATCTCGGCGAGCCGTTGGGGCACATCGTTCTGAGGAATCAGCTTTCCACCGATGTTAGCGATCTGATACTCGTAGGGCTCGCGGACGTCGAGCACGAGCACATTGTCGCCCGCGTCGAGCTTCTGCTTCAATTCTTTCACCGTCATCTGCGGAATGCCATTCTTCAATTTCTTCTCCTCTTGGGTTTCAGGGGCAATTCCGCAGAACTGCTGGTAATCAATGAGCTGTGTGATCGTGGGATTGAGACCGCACACGGGGCACTCGGGATTTTTGCGCAGCTTGAGCTCGCGGAAGCGCATGTTCAGCGCGTCCACCAGCAGCAGGCGGCCCGCAAGTGAATCGCCCTTGCCAAGGATCAGTTTGATGACCTCGGTGGCTTGAATCACTCCGACGAGGCCGGGCAAAATGCCGAGTACGCCACCCTCCGCGCAACTGGGGACAAGGCCCGGCGGCGGCGGCTCGGGGTAAAGGCAGCGATAGCAGGGACCATCTTTGGTGGCGAAGACGCTGGCCTGCCCTTCGAAGCGGAAGATAGACCCGTAGGCGTTCGGTTTGCCCAACAGCACGCATGCATCATTGACGAGATAGCGGGTGGGGAAGTTGTCTGTGCCGTCGGCAACAATGTCGTAATCCTTGAGAATTTCGAGCGCATTGGCGCTGGTCAGCATGGTCTCGTGCTTGACGACATGGAGCGCAGGATTGAGCGCCTTGAGTTTCTCCTCGGCAGAGTCCAGTTTCTTGCGGCCGATGTCCTTGGTGGAGTGGATGATCTGGCGCTGCAGGTTGCTCGCGTCGACCACATCAAAATCCACAAGCCCCAGTGTGCCGATGCCGGCCGCAGCGAGGTAGAGGGCCAGGGGCGATCCGAGTCCGCCTGTTCCGACGCAGAGCACGCGCGCGGCTTTCAGTCTCTGCTGGCCCTCCATCCCTACTTCGGGCAGGATGAGGTGGCGCGAATAACGCGCGAGATCGTCGGTGGTCAGTTCGGGAAGCGGGATGGGCTCAGTGATGGTTGCCATATTCAATTCTCTGGTTCTCTCCGGTTGAGTTAGATCGTGGTCCCTGTCAGAGACAGGCTCTGCAGCGAAGTTCTCTGTTTTTATGTGCCGGGACGCAGATCGCCGGCTGGGCGATTCGGGTCGGCTTACAACCCCCGGCGGGCTAATAGCCCCCGGCGATTGAGGGGATGATGGAGAGCGTGTCGGCGGCGGTCACGGTCGTGGACTCTTTCGCCGGGAGATAGCGCACGTCCTCGTCGTTCAGATACAGGTTAACAAAAGCGCGGAGCTTGCCTTCACTGGTGAACAGGTGTTTGCGGAGGTCCGGATGCGCCTGGGTCAGGCTGTCGAGCGCTTCGGAGATGGTGGCCGCGCTGATTTCCACGGCGTCCTGCCCGCCCGCAAAAACCCGCAAAGGTGTGGGGATAAAGACTGTCATGTGAAAGGATTTCCTCGCCTGCACTATTTTAGATGGCTCAGGCGGTTGTTTGGATGATGTGAATGTCTCGCCATCCTGAAGCGGATACGGGATTCTCGGGGATATGCGTGATTTCCTTTGGGCAATCAACCTTGGGAACAGATCCGCGGCAGGCAAAGAAGCGGCTCCGGCAATGCCGAAGCCGCTCACTGGCGGGAATTGCCCGACGCTGGTCAAAGCAGCGCTGACGGAAGCCGCTGTTTATGTTTGCCTTACTGAGTTGAGGCCGTGCTGTCGGACGACGGCTTCGGCTTCCAGAAATCCGGATCGGCCTTGATCCATTCATCGGAGACGTAGCTCTGCTTGGGGTTGACCGCGAACAATTCGCTGCGCGAAGAGTCCACAGCTGCTCCGAAGAGCGCGTCGAATTTGGCCATCGCTTCTTCGCCACCCATGGCTTCGACAAACTTCTTGTCGTTGGCAAAATCCTCATCGATCACCGACATGTGTGGGTCGCCGCTGATGGCGATATAAGTGCCGTCTTCGGTCCCAAATGCGGCCTCATACATGCCCCAGTGGGCGTTGTCTTTCATCTTGTCGTGGGCAGCTTTCACCATCTTCGCCAGTTCCATCCAATCCTTGCGGTGGCCGGGACGGACGTGGAAGACCGAAATCTGGTAATAGCGATGATTCATCAGGTCGCGGTGAGAGTGGTAGCTGAGGTCTTCATCGTATACATAGACGACCGAATCCACGCCTTCGAGCAATTCGCCATCGGCCACGCTGGCACCCTCAAGATCGGCGGCGAGAGAGGCATTCTTGTCGACGATCTTGTTGTCCTTTTCCCACTCGTCAAAAGAGGTATACCGCGTCATGAATAAAGCACGCGACTTGCCCGACATGGAGTCCATTCCGACGTAATAGGCGGGAAACTTCGCCTTGGTCATCGCGGTAATGAAGGCGCTTTCGGTCTTGTCGTGCGCCATGCCGTTTTTGTAGGGTTTGATGAATTCCCGTGTGATCTGCAGGATCTTGGGTACTGCATTGGTAGCAGATGAATCCTGCTGCGCCGCGGCCATCGTGCTGCCAGCAACCGCGAGGGACAGTCCTAGCACAAAAGGGCTGATCTTTCTCATGTGGAATAACCTCCTTGACGTGCTCAGAGACCACTCGCGATGGGGAAGGGGAAAACCGAGGGATACGCGTGCGTCCTAAGTCAGATGGATAGTAAGCCACGCCTGCGATGCTGTAAAGAACTTCCGATGAACTGTGGATAAAAGCAGGGAGGCCTGTTCGCACAACAAAAGCGGGACCACTCAGCTCACGTCGTCGATGCGAATTGTTTCCAGCTCGAAGCGCTTGTCTTCCTCGGTCGCGCCGGCCAGCAGGAAGGAGTTGGTGACGGCAGCCTTGCCCTGGGCCACATCGGTGATGACGTATGAGCAGCCGAGCCAATGCGCTTCGGCGAAGTCGGTGGCTGACCATTGTGCCGGATGGTCGGGGTGTGAGTGATAAAAGCCCGCGATCTCCAATCCGCGGTTGCGTGCCTCGCGCTCGATCTTTACCAACTCAATGGGAGCAATCTGATAGCGGTTGTGGGCGGAATCGGTACGGGTGTTGCCGGCGCGCAGTGCGGCTGTCACAACCCAGCCCTCAGGGCTGGGCCGTCCCAGCAGCGCCCCGCAGCACTCATGCGGGTAAGTCTCTTCGCCATGAGTGCGCATCGCTTCGTAGACGGCGCGAGGCAGGTGCAGCTTGCTCATGCTTCCTCCCAGAACCGCTCGCTCAGATACTTGTCGGCCGAGTCGGGCAGCACAGTAACGATGATGGCAGGTCGGCCTGCCGCGGCTTCTTCTCGGGCGATCTGTAAGCAGGCCACGACAGCGGCGGCTGCCGAAATCCCAACCAGCACGCCTTGCTCGCGGGGGAGTCGCTTGGCCATCTCATAGGCCGCTTCGGTCTCCACCTGCAACCCGCGATCGGCAAGATGCGGATTGTAGATGGCCGGCACCATGGACGTGGCAAGATACTTGAGGCCCTCGAGGCCGTGGAAAGGCGAGTCAGGCTGCATGCTGATGACTTGGATGGCCGGGTTGTGCTCCTTGAGGCGGCGCGACGTGCCCATGAAGGTGCCGCAGGTGCCGAGTCCGGCGACAAAGTGCGTGACCTGGCCGGCGGTCTGGGCCAGGATTTCAGGGCCGGTAGTGTGATAGTGCGCCAGCCAGTTGGCGTCGTTCGAATATTGATCGACATAAGAGAAGAGCTGCGGGTCGTTGCCGGCCATCTCCCGCGCGCGACGGATCGCGCCGTCGGAGCCCTGGTCGGGATCAGTCCACTCGACGGTGGCGCCGTAAGCCCGGAGAATCCGTTTGCGTTCCGGCGATACATTGGCGGGCATGGCCAGTTGGACTGGAAAACCGAGAGCGGCGCCTAGCATGGCGAGGGCGATACCGGTGTTGCCGCTGCTGGCATCCAGCAGAATCTTGCCTGGCACGAGCAGGCCGCGTTTCAGAGCGTCACGAAGCATCGCCGCGGCGGCGCGGTCTTTCACGCTGCCGCCGGGGTTGGCCCATTCCGCCTTTCCCAGCAGGGTAATTCCTTCCAGGTCCCGGACGAGCTGATCGAGCCGGAGAAGCGGCGTGGAGCCGATGCGGTCAGGGAGGGACGAACCCAGCGCGGCTTGTTCAATGGCGCTCTTCATGGCGGAAACACAGGATTTGCCTCAGGGTGTGCGAGACTGAAGGCAGGGGAAATTCCGCACTCCCTGGGACCATCTTCTCAGAAAGAAAACGGCCATGACTCGAAAAACCAAAATTCCAACCTTTGATCAGATACTTGAAATCCTGCGTGCCCACTCGTTTGAGGTGACGCCTTCGGCCAAGGTGCCGGGCGGCGTGATGGTAAGCAAGTACGGTGTTGCGGCGGTTCTTGCACCGGCAAAGGAGAAGGGCGCGCCGCCGGTTTTGGCGGTTCACCCGGGCGTGCTGGTTCGCGGCGAGGTGGCCGAGCTGCTCGACAGGGGCTATCAGAAGTTCATTAAGACTTCCCAATTTGAACTGCCCGCGACGGCCAAACAATTGCATGCAATCCACCAGTTCTCTGAGGAACTGAAGCAGTTGACCGGCGGCACGAGCCTTTATAACGAGTCGCTGGGCACCACCAGCGATGTATATGAATACGACCGTTTGCAGGGCCGGGAAGCGGCTCAGCCCGTACCCGCGCAACCCTGGCAACTGGCCTCGGGTCACTGAGCTTCGCCTGGGACTGGACGGGTAGCGCGATGGACCTTGAAGGCACCTCGGCAGATCATCGGGAGCGTCGCAAAGAATTCCGGCACCCGGTGGATACCGACGCGGTGATCCACCTCATCGACCTGGCGGCGAAGGTGCAGGGACGCATTCTCGACGTGAGCCTGCATGGCTGCTGCATCCGCACTTACCAGCAATTTCCTTTGGGCATCTTCAGAAGAGTGGAGACGGAATTCTGCTTTGAGGGATTGCCCTTTCGCCTCGGCGGCGTCACCCAGGCCCTTTACGACGCACGCACGGTGGGCATCCGGTTCCTTGACATGAGCGAGCGCAAAAGGGAGCAACTGATGCAGCTGATCGAGGAGATCGACGAGCTTCAGGAGCGGGAGAAGGCCGCGGCCGCGCTCAACGGCTCGCCCGCGCCTGACCCGGCGGACGAACGGTCCCCGAGCGCAAGCTGATTCCTCAGGCCATGGGCTCCGCATTGTGATAGCGCGGGTCTGGGGCGTGGACGATGCGCATCAGCTTGCCGTGATCGAGCCAATTCAGCTCGCAGGTGTCGCAATCTTCAATGACCACGTTGCCCGCGCCGGAATAGAAATGCGTGTCCATGGGCTTGTGGCAATGGGGGCAGTCGAGTTTACGGTGCAGTTCGTTGGGGTCCGGCGGCGGTGGAACCAGGGAACCAGGCTGGCCGGCGCGCAGCTCATCCACAAGCGTCATAAACACACCCATGGGTACCAACATGCCGCGGCAGCGCGTGCAGTATTCCATCTGCACCTTGGCCAGAGAAGCGTGCATGAGCGGAAGGGCACAGACGGGGCACGACTCGTCCGACGCTTCAGGAAATACACTGACCCCTTCGCCATCTTTTTGCGGGAAAAAGATGTT
>OBLU010002169.1_pt1 | contig 18185 bp, 21 predicted proteins | sample 1518681 | NCBI WGS metagenome assembly OBLU01 (sample SAMEA3539304, study PRJEB22396) | soil metagenome | biome: tundra; feature: field; material: soil | place: USA | collected 2010-05 | depth 0.15 m | reverse complement strand
CGTCGGGCGCAGGCTCCAGCTTGTGCACAAGAACTACACCATTGTCGGCGTCCTGTGCCCAAGGTCCGGCGCACCTGTAGCATCTGCCGCCCAGCGTCGATGCTGGCTAGTAGGCCCTGCTCCCGTAGGCGCTGGCGAAGCGTCTGCTCGCTCACCGACAGCCGTGCGGTCCCCGCTACGGTCCGCGCCACTTCATAGCTGGCCGTCGATTGCGTATCGGTTTGACGACGCTATACAGCTTCTGCTCCCAAAGCAGGTAGCGCAAACCCCGCCCAGGCGGGGCTAATCCAGGCCACCAACGGGGACTTCTACGGGACAACGGATGGCGGCGGGGCATACGGCAGCTATGGCACGGTCTTCAAAATCACCCCGGGCGGCAATCTGACGACGCTACACCGATTCTGCTCCCAAAGCGCGTGGCCTGACGGCGGACTCCCCAACGGCCTCGTCCAGGCCACTAACGGGGACTTCTACGGGACAACGCTTGTTGGCGGGAACAGCAACTCCGGTGGGACGGTCTTCAAAATCACCCCGAGTGGCACGCTGACGACGCTATACAGTTTCCGCTCCCGAAGTGGGTGCACGGACGGCTTCGGCCCAGCAGCGGCGCCCGTCATCGAAATCCTCGCCGGCCAACTGGCCGGCGTCAGCAGTACCCAAGGGCCGTCTGTTTTGATTGTGCAGCACCGGGCCTGCTTCTGTCGGCTGGGGTGTGCCGCGGCGATGCTGTCAGTCCGCAGCCAGGACCAGCGCGACCTACCGCGCCTCAACACGGGCGCGATCACCTAGTAGGGCCGCTGGAGCAGCGGTGGTCGAGCCGTGCGGGGAGGCCAAGATGACTCCCCAGCAGATTGCAGAAGCCCAGCGCCTAGCTCGGGGATGGAAGCCCAAACCGAATTGGCGGTAGGATAGGGGACGGAGCAAACTTTCATAGTCATTTCACAGTGGATGGAGAGGTGAAGAGAAACGATTCTGGTTTGAATCAAGCGCGTTGGATGCTTGCCTGTCCTTTACTTCGAGTTTGGATGCAGGAACTCCGCGACAACTTGCTCATTCACGCGAGGGTAAGAATCAGACCGGTAGCGTATTCGTTGCTGCGACGCTATCGGGCCGCCGGTTGAGGAACTGGCCTCGGCGCCTCCCCGGATCATCGTGGTTCTGTGCGTCCGGTGGTATTTGAGCCATCGGCTGTCGGAGCCCCCAAAAACGGGTTACAGACCGGAATCTGTAACCCCTTGATATTACCTGTGTGGGTGGGCGGCAAATCCACATGAGAAGCATGCGTCCCCTTACCGGGCGGGCTGTGTAACTGAATTCTCTTGAAGAGTGACCGCAGTCTGTGCTAACAGTCTGCCGTTTGCCGATGCGCTCGTCTTCATGGCGATCCTTGTTTTAGCCAGCATTACTCCCTCAAAGTGCGCAGTCGTTCCAATGGCCACGGCACCGGAAATCTGCCAGAAGATGTTCTTGGGCAGTGCGCCTCCTTTAAGGGTCACCCTCGTAGCGTTGGCCTGAGTAAGAGTTCCCGCTACTTGGAATATCCAGACATCGTTTGGGCCACCTGAGAGCGTGACATCCGTTGATATTAAAACACGGGTATTCCATTTGTAGAGGCCGGGAACGAGGGTTAACCCGCCAATCAGTCCGCCTCCCAAGTCGATAAAATCGGGCAACATTCGTCCGGCGGCATCGGTGTACGCTATTTCCATGTCGCCTACAGCCTTTGTGAGTAAGGCGGGCGCAGTCACTCTGCATGGAAGAGGACCCGCCGCATTATCGGAGTAAATTCTCCCTGTCATCATTTCTGCGCACGTCAGATGGATAGCAGCCCCGGTGATTGGGCTAGCTCCAATATCCCCATTGATAGCAGATGGAAAAACGTCTGTGATTCCCGATTTGGTCAAAATCGCGAAAATACCTGCTTCTCCAAGGGGCACTGGCGTCTGTCCCGTAAACGCGACGGCGTTGGTCGTAAAACTCCATGCAATGGGATTGGCCATTGCAACTCCACCTGCGTTCTTCGCCGCCGTCGTAACCGTAGCGGTATAGCTGGTATTCGGGTTGAGAGCGGACGAGGTTGGCGTAAATGTTGCCACGGTGTTTACGGCATTCATGACGACGGTACCGGGTACGTTGTTTCCGGTTGTCTCCTTGACCGTGAACGTGAGTACATTTCCCGCCGAGGACGAGTTCACCGTTGCCGAATCCATCGGCTGGCTGAAGGTTGCGGTCGCTGCTGTGCCAGTTACAACGTTATCACTGGTATTTGTGCTGGTCGGTACGGTCGTGGCCAAGTTACTTGGGCTTGACGAAATCACTGTGGGTTCTAAAGCTGCGCCGGCAAGAGTGCCGGGAGCAACGGTAACACCGGGGTCAACGGCAGCAAAGACCCTTCCGATTCCGCCACCTGCAAGCAAAGCGGCGAATAGTAACGCCATGAACATCGGCGGTTTGTATGAGCTTTCGAATATGGTCACTTTCTTTCCCTCTTTCCAATATAGAAGGTTACAGACCGAAATCTGCAACCCTTTGATATTACCTGTTTGGGTGGGCCGTAAATCCACATGAGAAGCATGCATCCTTACTGGGCGGGCTGGGTAACCGCATTCATCTGAAGAGTGACCGCGGTCTGCGCCAACAGTCTGCCGTTCACCGATGCTCCAGTGTTCACGGCGATCATGGTTTTTGCCAGTACTCGCTGACAGGCTGGAAATCAAGGGCCCACCCTGAAGAGCAAATGTGGCACTCCGTTCACGCGCCCTGCGCCCGGAACGTAAGGCTCCCCAACTTCCCCCCCGTCCCATTTGGTCGGAATTGCACCCTCAGCGCTTCCATCCTGCTTTGAATCGCTACAATCAGGGCTGTCTTATACGGCGAGTTCGGCATCCGTTCGACCACCGCCATTCTGTACCGCAGGAAAGCCTCTTCGGTCATATCCGCTCCGCGCCATCATTAGAAGAGTGATTTGAACCACACGCAACGTTACAAGGCCGTTGCCAAGTTGCCGCAACCGCAGAGAGGGCGACCCAGGGACCCACCTGTGTGCGGCCCCGTCCTCCGAGACAAACCGCGCAAAGGTGCGTCATCCTGGGGCCGCAGTATGAATCATAGAGCCAGATAGGCACCGCCACAAGCACCCTCAGTACTGCTTGGGTACTGGAACCGCTGACCCATTGCAGCCATTAATCGCCCATTTTCGACCGGACCTGCTCTAAGAATCCCGTATGCCATTCCCAATGCCGCAGCCGAGCCAAGTCCACGGACCCGTCGCACCGCAGCGGCGGTAGCGCCATCTCGGCCGGAGTTGCCGCCCAGGCCTCGACAGCGCTGGTCTGGTTGCCGTCCCCGGCGATCAGGTAGTTGCGGCTGTCGATCTGGGCGTGGCCTTCGAACGGAATTCGCAGGGCGCCGATTTGCCGGATCAAGTCCGCGGCCACCGGTCCGTTTGGCGCGTGGAGGGAGATGTTGATTGCGCGCCCGATGGGCGTCCGGCCCTGGGTTTTCTGGTGATCGCTAACACCAGCAATTCGTAGAGAATGACACCGAGCGAGTAGACATCGGTGCGCGTGTCGATATCCTCACCCGACGAATTGGCCTGCTCCGGGCTCATGTACTCCGGAGTCCCGACCAGCGCACCTGCGCGCGTGAACATCGTATCCGCGGTCAGCCCCGCGAATCAGCTCTCGAAGCCGGACTGGTGAAGAAATTCGGGTTGTGCCTCCAGTGCCAAAAGGAAAAATTCCTGATTTCCACGCACTGAAGGAGGCGGGACAACCGTATAGCAACTGCGGGGTCCACTCGGTGGTGTGGATCTTCGCGTGCGTGCCGCGCTCCAGCACGCACAATCCACGCTGTTAACCAAGTGCCTGTGCGGAAGAGACAAACGGAGAACCAGAGCCGTCCGGCTCCACGTTTGCGCCCCAAAGGCAACAGCCCGGCCGCCGTTGCTCGGGTCTCGCCATGCGCAAAAAGCCTCTATTGTGGCCATTTTCCGCGCTTTTCGGGGGCCTGTTAACCGGGTTAACAGCTTTCCGTAACGATTATTTGCCTCGTCAGGAACTGCGCACCTCGGAAAACGTCTCTGGAGGGCGTCTCAGACGGCGGCCAGGCCCCCAAAGCCCCATTGCCGCGTCCTCCTCATTGCGTTAAGCTCTTCCAAGAGTGAAGGCCTGCCCCACTTGCGCCGCCACCTACGCCAACGACGTGGCCTTCTGCCCGCCCGTATTTTGGAGGAGGCAGAGCTGACCTCTTCCTGGGCTGCCGGAGTCGGTCGACATGAAAATGTAATGAAAATGTTTGCAAAAAATCCTCCCACTGAGGCGGTTGGATGTATAATCGCGATGTCGGCCGGGAGGGCAAAACGGAAATTCTGGAAGCCCGGCTTGCAACAATTTACTGGCCTGGAGGTTGTTCATGAAGACATCTTGCGCTACCCGGCTCAGTCGGAGAACCACCGGAACGCTTCGTATTTCTGCGTTGCTTACCCGAGCCGTTTTGGTGCTGTTGGGAAGCCTTTTCGGACTGGCCGTTTCGTTCGCCCAGGTGGATGCCGGTGCAATTCTTGGCACCGTCAGGGACACCTCGAACGCGGTGATTCCGGGCGTCAAAGTGACGCTCACCAACGAAGATACGGGAATCAGCCAGTCGACGACCAGCAGTTCCACGGGCGAATACATTTTCGCTCCGGTCAGAATTGGTACCTACTCCCTGGTGGCAGAATTCCAGGGCTTTCAACGGGTGGACCATCCTCACGTGACCGTCAACGTGCAGCAGCGCGTGGCAGTGGACGTTGTGCTCACCCCTGGCGAGATGACGCAAACCGTCTCGGTCACTGGCGAAGCGCCGCTGCTGCAAAGCGAAGACGCTGCGGTGGGACAGGTGATCGGGGCACGCGCTATAAACGACCTGCCGTTAAACGGGCGGAATTTCACTTTTCTGGCGCAATTGGCGGCCGGCGTAACCTTTGACCAGCAGGATACGCGCGGCCTTGGCGCAAGCGGCAGTTTTGCGGCCAACGGATTGCGGCCGGCGCAGAACAACTATTTGCTCGACGGAATCGACGATAACGCCAACCTCGTCGATTTCCTCAATGGTGCGGCCTACGTGGTGAAGCCGCCTGTTGACGCCATTGCGGAATTCAAGATGCAAACGGACAACTACAGTGCGGAGGCCGGCCGATCCGCTGGCGCCATCTTGAATGCGACCATTAAATCCGGGACCAACGAATTCCATGGCAACGTCTGGGAGTTCCTGCGCAACGACGCCTTGGATGCCGCAAACTTCTTCGAGAACTCGGGCGGCGTTCCCAAGGGAGAGTACCGCCAAAATCAGTTCGGCTTCACGATCGGCGGACCCATCCGCAAGAACAAGACTTTTTTCTTCGGGGACTACGAAGGCACGCGCATTCGCCAGGCGGTACCTTTTATCGACACGGTCCCAACAATGCTTGAGCGAGACAGCGGCTACACCAATCTCTCCGAGCTGCTCACGCAAGGCGGCACGCGTACCGACTTGCTCGGACGCACGACTGCCCTTGGCCAGGTTTTTGATCCTTCCACCACGCGTGCCGTCACATGCGGCGTAGCGGACCCGGTTACTGGCATCGTGGCGCCATGCCCGAGTGGCGTTTCTACGGGCAGCCAAATCGGATTCGTTCGTGAGCCTTTCCCGGGAAACATCCTTCCCGCCGGCAGGCTCGATCCGAATGCGATCAAGCTGCTCAACCTTTATCCTCTTCCAACGAACTCCGGGCTCTTCAATAACTATGCGGCTGACCGTGTTTTGAGCGACACTGCCAATCAGTTCGACATTCGAGTGGACCAGAATTTCAGCGAGAAGGACAGCCTATTTGCCCGCGCGAGCTATGTCGATAACCCTGAATTCCTTCCGGGCCCATTCCCCGGAATTGCGGACGGGGGCGCTTTCGCGCAAGGCAACCAGACCGCGCTTTCGCACAACGATGTATTGAGTGAAACTCACAGTTTCTCGCCAAGCCTGGTCAATGAAGCCCGCCTGGGCTTCAACCGTATCGCCACAACGCGGGAAGCGCCCGACGCCAACCAGCTCGGTATTCCCCAAGAGTTCGGCATCCAAGGCGTTCCCCAGGTCCCTAACAACGGCGGACTCGGCCGTATTTCCCTTGAGGGCCTCACGGGTATTGGTAGCAACAATTATCTGCCTTCCGTCGAATTCAGCAACACTCTGCAATTCACGGACAATCTGACTAAGAACCTTGGAAGGCAGTCGATAAAAGTCGGATTCGAGCTTCAGCATCTCAGGTTTTCGATCCTGCAACCACCCCAGGGCCGCGGGGCATGGGATTATGGCGGCGTCTATACCGAAGTGCCCACCACGAGTGGCGGCAACACGGGACTGGCCCAGATGCTGCTGACCCCCATTCAGGGCACGGTTGCGGGCGCGTCCGACTATGTGGGTGGGGCCGACAACGTTTCGGCCTCCAACATTGCTAACACCGACATGGGGCGCAACTACTACGGCGCCTATTTCCAGGATGACTTCAAAATCACTCCCAAGTTCACGCTGAACCTGGGTTTGCGTTGGGAATACTTCGGGCAGATCGTCGAACGTTACGGCGCGCAATCCAATTTTCTCCCCTCCGGGACCAGCGCTCCGTCGCAATTTCTGCTGACCCAAAAACGGTGCAGCACGCCGCTTTCGCCGGATTTCCTGGCTGCCGCCGCGAAGGATAATATAGACATCGTCTGCTCCAGTCTGCCGGGTTTGGGGCACTCGCAACTGACCAATTTTTCGCCCCGCGTCGGCTTCGCGTACCGAATCTTGCCGAAACTGGTGGTGCGGGGCGGATACGGCATCTTCTATGGCGGTTTTGAGAACTCCGTAGTCGAAACTTATGTCGACTTTCCGTTCCAGTTCGGACTGGGGTATCCGAATCTGGTGCCCAATGCGCCCATCATATTTCCGAACGGCAGCATTGCAACGCTGGAGACTGGATTGACCGGTATCCCCTTGACACCGGCCTCCGTGGAGCCCGCCGGCGTCTCATTTACGGGCGAGGACTATCACACTAAGACGCCTTACACTCAAGGCTACAACTTTACCCTCCAGTACCAGATCACCCCCAACCAGACCGTGCAGATGGGCTACGTGGGGAACACCGTGCGCCACCTCGGAATCTACATAAATCCGAATGAACCGCATGAAATCCTCCCTCCCGGACTCAACGTATACAATTACTCGCCATATCCGGATTTCCAAAACGGCATTACGTATTCCAGCTATGCCGGAGACAGTTATTACAACTCGCTGCAGGCCAATTACGAACGCCGGTTCAGCGCCGGCCTCAGCGTGCTCGCGAATTTCACTTGGTCTAAATGCCGAACCGATGCAGTCGACGTGCTCAACAGCACGGCGATCAGTGGGCGGAACGCGGCTTTACTACCCGGTTTCGGGGTACAGGGCGACTACGGACTCTGTGATTTCGACATCCCGAAAGTGGTACATGTGAGTGGAAACTACGATCTGCCCTTCGGCCAGGGCAGGCAGTTCCTCAACGGCGCTAAAGGAGCCGTTGAGGCCGTGCTCGGCGGATGGAGCACCAACTGGATTCTGACCCTGCAGGATGGCCAGCCGTATACCGTGTCCTGCGTGATCAGCACTACGTCCGACTATGGCTGCAATGCCCTGCTGGTTCCCGGCGAGAGCATCACCGCGGGTCCGCACAATGTGAATCAATGGATCAATCCCGCGGCCTTCGCGAGCCCACCGGTGGCAACTACCATCGGGCAGTCCAACTATGCTCCAGTGGGCGGCGCCCCGTCGCAATTCCTTGGTCCCGGTTATCATCGCATGGACGGCTCGTTTTTCAAGAACTTCCGCACGACCGAGCGCACACACCTGGAGTTCCGCGCAGAAATTTTTAACCTGACGAACCATCCTAACTTTTCCCCGCCCGGCTTCAGCGGTAATGGAGTCACGGCCGCGCCCGGCTCGCTCGACTACACCTCGCCCTCGACTTTCGGCAGGATCACGTCCACTCGTGATGGCCAGAACGATCAGCGCGAGATTCAGTTTGCGCTGAAGTTCTACTTCTAGCGCTCGGATGCGGCCAGCCCAGCGCGCGATATTCTGTCTCGGCCAGTTGCCAGCGCGCGTTGGCACGCTCGTAGTGCAAGCCGGCGAAGCGGCGCTTGAGAGGCACCGTAAGGCGAGCGACCACGGCATAGTGCGCCCGGCGATCCTCCAACTCGTGCAACACCGGTTGGTAGCCGAACCCGGCATCCCCGCGAATGCCGGCTTGCGTCGGGGCTGGTGGAACCGGCACAAATCCCTCCCTTGCCCAGCAGTCTGTGGTGCCGGCTGTTCACCGCACCCCATCCACGCTGTTAACCACTCCGCTGGTCCTCCGCTGCTCCAGCGGTCGTCGAAGGCGCAGCCGCGGCTTAGGATCGCATACGGCGTGGCCATTGCAAGTCGCTGAAAAGCAATCGGACGGTATATTTGCGCACCTCAGGTGGAGGGAACTTCGTGCCCCAGGAGAAAGTGTCCGTGCGAAAAGTCAAAGTGGGATGGCCGCAAGTCTGCAAGATTGCTGTCCTCCGAACACCCGGAATTGCGCTTAAATTGATATATGCCCAGACACGATGAGGAAGGACACGGAAAGCTTCGCACAGCTTTCCTCAAGAACCGCAGCGACTCCGCCGGACAGCCGCGGCCCGACCTCTGGAGGCAGGGCCTCCTCGATTACAACGAGTTGGATGTCGACGCCAGCATCCTGTGGAAGTCGATCGGACCTGCGCCCTTGTATATCGATTCCCAAGTCAAGTGGACCAATCCCGACGGCTCCACGACTCCCGACAGCGTGTATCAGGGAGAAGGTCCCGATTCCGGCGAAGTGACCGATATCGCCATCGATCCCAGCGGCACGGCCGACACCAACCTGTACATCGCCACGAACGATGGCGGGATCTGGAAAACCACTGATGGCGGCTCGAACTGGATTCCTACCATGGATTCGATGCCTTCGCTTTCGATGGGCGCTGTGGCGGTGGATCCCGCCAACCCGAAGATTGTGTACGCAGGCAGCGGAAACCCGTACGATGGCGGCCGGGCGTTCAACAAAGGCGTCGGGGTGTTCCGCTCGACCGACGGCGGGCAGAGCTGGGCAATCGTGGATGGCGGAATGCTCGACACCGTCTTCGCCGGGCAGATGATCAATCGAATTGTGGCTCCGGCTCCCGGCATTTTGCTGGTAGCGGCCGGCGCTGGCCTGTTTCGCTCCGCCGACGGAGGCCAGAACTTCGGCTCGAACAAGCCCGACTTCAACGACCGCCGGCCGGTTTTAGAGGGGTTCATCACCTGCCTCCTGGCCGATGTGCGCGATCCGGCGAACACGTTTTATGCGGGAGTGCAAAGCGGCGGCGTCTTCAAATCGACGGACGGCGGAGTCACGTTCAAGAATCTGTTCCTGAATTTCGGGGCTCCGCCGCAGCCCTTCGGAAATCTGGAGATCGCGCAATCGGAAATGTCGCCGTGGAGGTTTTTGGTGAGCGTGCAGTATACCGTGGACGGACAGGGGCCGATTTATCGCGGCCTGTTCGAAACCGCGGACGATGGGGCCAACTGGAGGTTGTGCTCCTATGTCGATGCAGCCTCAGGCGATGGGTTTGGACAGACCGACTACGACCTGACGCTGGCGATCGACCCGCAGAACGACCAGCTTGTGTATGCAGGCTTCCAGGAGTTATGGCGATCGACCGACGGCGGGCAGCAGTTCGAGTATCCGGCGTGCACCTGGAAACATCTTCACTGGGATCACCATGCGCTGGTGCCGAGCCCGCCCGGTCATCGCACGGGCGCGCCGACGCCCGTGTATGTGGGCACGGACGGCGGGATAACGAAGAGCACGGACGGAGGCTTCAACTGGACCTCGATCAACGGGGCAATCTCCGCGAATCTGTTCTTCGGCATCGGGATCGGGCAAGGCGCGGGCAATGCGTACACCTATGGCGGCTGTCAGGACACCGGGACGAGCGCGCATCGGGCCTCCGATGCCGGTACGACCATCTGGCACCAAGGCATCGATGGAGACGGTTATCAAGTTGCCGTGGATCCCATCGATCCAAAGGTTGTTTACGGATTCGACAACAGCATGTTCATCAAGTCCATTGACGAGGGCCAGACGTTTCGGAACAGCGGCGGCGGCCAGCCTGACTCTGCGCCAATCGGGAACGGACTACCGTACTCCTTCGACGGGACCCCAGCGCGTTCGATCGCGTTGGAACAGAACGGAAAGAATACTGGCGAGCGGGTCGTGTACGTGGGCCTGAATCAGGTGCTCTATAAGAGCCAGGATGCGGGAGAGAATTTCACCCAGCTCAATACTCCGGCCAGTGACAATATTACGGCGCTCGCCACGACCACGGCGAACTCCGATCACGTCTGGATGGGATGCCGGGACGGCAGAGTGTATTTCTCCGGGGATGGCGGCACGAACTGGAACCAGCCTCGAGGCTTCAACTCAACCCCGCTTTCCGGCGCCACCGTTCCCCCCGTGACCGCCATCGCGGTGGATCCCGCGAACGCGGCGCGCGTCGCGGTTACCTACGCGGGCCAGTCGACCATCGACGCGACATACCGCACCCACCACGTGTACCTGACCGCGGACGGCGGCGTTACCTGGGACGATGTCAGCGGCACGGATGGCGCCGGCCCAGTGGGCAATCTCCCGGATCTTCCACTGCACTCGGTCGTCTTCGATCAAAGCGCGACTCCGTCGGCGATCATTGTCGCGGGCGACTCGGGCGTGATGCGTTGCAGCGACGCGAGCGTGACGGGGCCGAACGTCAAGGCGACCTGGAAGATTTACGGCGCGGGACTTCCCAATGTCTCGTGCATGTCGCTGGCGATCGATAATACCGTGAAGCCGCCGGTGCTGCGCGTGGGAACCTACGGGCGCGGCTGCTTCGAAGCCACGCGGCCACACGGTCCGGCCATGAGCGTGGAGTCGAGCCTGGGCTTCGGTTTCGCGCGGCAGGGGACCGGCAACAAGCAGCCGCTTTATATTTACAACTCGGGCGATGCGGCGCTCACCATTTCGGCAATCACCAGAACGTTCGGATCGGCCGATTTTGCGATCGGCGCTGTAACGCTGCCCGCCACGGTGGCGCCGGGCGCGACTCTGACGGTTCCGGTGGTGTTCACGCCGTCCAGCGTGGGCGACCTGCAGGCGGTGTTCCAGATCGCCAGCAACGATCCGCACTCTCCGTACGCGCTGGTGGTTTCGGGCACGGGGTGCCCGGATGGTCCGGCGCGTCTGGCGACCAACCCGAGCCGCGAGACGGGCTTCGGCGATACACGCTTGGGGACGCAGCGCAAGATTCAACTGCAGATGATGAATGCGGGGATGTCCGATCTGCACATCACGTCGGTTCAGGTTGACGGGAGTTCGGATTTCAGCGTGGGTCCGGCGCGGCCAGTCACGGTCATTCGAGGAGGCGAGGCGGACGTGACGATCTTCTACCAGCCGAGTTCGGCCGGGGATACGAACGCGACGATTCAGATCTCGAGCGACGATCCGCGAAAGCTGTGCGAGGTGCAGGTCAGCGGCCGGGGCGTCTAAACGGGGCGCGATCGCCCTCATCGCATATTCCGCGGAGCAATTTGCGCGAGCCACCGCTGGAGCAGCGGAGGACCAGCGGAGGAAAGGACGATGGCCGCGTTCTGGTACAGAGGGCACCACCGTTGCCGCGGGATCGGCGCCCGACACTTAGAAAACTACCAAAGCCGAGCTCTCTTGCCCACGTGCCGTCTGTTTTGATTGTGCAGCCGCGGGCCTGATTCGGTCGGTCGTCGCTAGACGCACAAGTTTCCCAAAATCAAGGATTTGAGGTGCTCTCACGACGCTGGGCAAGCGTTTTTCATCATAGCTTCACGAGTCAGAATGGCGACGGCTCCATACCTGCGGCGGGTCTCACGCTCAGCCCCAGCGGCGTGCTTTACGGCACGACCTCCGCCGGTGGGATCGCCGGAAACGGTACCGTATTCGCCATCAAGCCGTGAATTGCGGATTCCGGCGAAGGAAATCGCTCATTCCGATCTGAACCGACTATTCCACGACGAAACGGAAGAATGGGTGGTCAGGTTGCCAGTAATTTCCAAGGCAGGGGTGGAGCCGAATCTGGGCGCGCGTCTGGATGCGGCCTGTGATTCCGCGATGATCTCCCACCAGGAACAAGGTGCCAGGATCGGGATCGGGCGCAGCACGTATTTCGAGGTGAAGGCGGGGCGCGGAGGCAAGAAGGCCCGGCGACGGGCGGAAGAATACCTCCGCAGTCTACAGATGACGCAAAAACCGGACTGAATCGGGACTGTTTCGGGACTATTGCCTCAGCCCATTGCGCGGCCCTGATCGCAGCGCCAGCCGCCGCCGGACACGATGCGGCGGAGGATAGGCAGCGAGCCGCGCGCGAGGTGCGCATCTGGTAGCGCGGTTGCAGGCCGACGCCGGCAGGGCGTGGGCCTACCACGTATACGCGTGGTGGGGTGATTGACACCCGAGTTCCGCTGGAGCAGACTATAGCGGTGCGGTTTATTCTGCGTGTCCTGAGGGCGATTCCCCGAACACCGTGGTGGGCGCGTGCGCGGCGGCGGCAAAACCGGCGCGAGACGCGGGCACATCTCAATCGCTATTACGCGAACGGTCAGTAGGGCTGGCAGCGAAGAACAACGCGGGCCGCTGCGCGCTGCCATCCACCGCGCGGCGGCTGCCTTGGCCGCCCTACCCAACCGCGCCAATCTCCGCGGCCTGCCACTATCATCAGCCGGCGAAGCGTGCGATCCCGCATCGCCGCGCCTGCAGCCGCCGGACGCGATGCGGCCGAGGAGCGGCGGCGAGGCGCGCATGGCGTCCGAGGCGCCGAGAGGAGCAGGTACATCGCAGGCACCATACGAACACGTCCCGCGCATCCGCGTGCCGTGCGGCGACCGTCGCGTCCGGCGTGAACGCGCCCGAACAGCGCCCATCGGTGAGCGCCGCCACCGCGGGCCGGCGGGGCGGACAGGGTGAACAGTGATAGGTATTCACTAGCCATCAATGCGAACTGAAGCGTGTGGTACTTTAAGCGGATCGGGGCTAGTTCCGAGCGTCCAGGCCAGTCTGATCCGCGTTTTTCCAATGGGCCAGTCCTTGCATTGTATGAACGGAACCTCCCAAAAGGGGTCGGCTGTCGAAAGAATGGTCAGCCTTCGGATGCAGGGCGCCATAGATATAACTTGCGTCATGGGTGATAGCCACGAGCATGATCGCCGAGATTGCCGTGTTGTAGGGTACGATTTCGTTGTCATCACCCTGTCGCAAAAAGGCCGACAGGGTGAAGTTCACCGACATTTCGTCGCTTGCTACAGTCCAGAAGGGTTCGCCGGTAATCAAGCTTGCCGCCGCATACTTGTCGAACAACAGCGTGGCGCCACGGAATTTCTCGCACAACCCTCCATGACCCTCCATCCCTCCGCACCCGAAAGATCGTAGGGGTCGTACGCGAAAGGTCGCAGTTGTGGGGAGGATGCTGCGCCGGTATCCGTACCAGATTCTGGTACGGATACAGGCAACCTCACAGCACCCCACCGGACAATTTGACCGGTGCGACTCACGGGCGCCCGTCCGGAAGCCCTTTGTTTGTGGGGAGGCGCAAATAGTATTGGTCGCTAACTAATTTGCAACAGTCTGTTGGTGAAGACGGGCGGGCGGCGTGATTGGCCCGTCCTTTCGCTTCCATGCTACGAGGCGGGTTTTGGGGAGGCCGGTGGCAATTTGCGCAAGTGGTTGGAAACAGGGGCGGAGAAAGTTGCCGGAGGCTGTGACTGAGAATTGGCGAAGGCTGGGAGGGGGGCGGTCCATTTTGGCAAATCAAACTCATTATTGTCGAAGACACAGCCTCGGAAGACTACGATCTCTAGGAATTCCTTTCCCGTGTCCGACCTTTCAAGTGGCGGCTCCGATCACGACGGCCAACTCGCCAGAATACGCCGCCACAAGCGCACAGTGCCGCCCAGTTCGCTCGAAGCCCACCCGCCAGACCCAGAGAACATCCCCATCAAGGCCGCACCCGCACAACGCCCCGCAGCGCCGTCCACCGGCCATCGCCCTACCTGATCGTCGCCGCCTTCCCAACCATCTTCTTCGTTGCTGCCTTCCCCACAGCGGCTTTCTTGACGATAGGCTTTTCCTTTGCCGCCAACCGTTTCGCAGCCGCAACCTTTTTCGCAGTCCATTGTTTCTTCAAGTCCGCTACTACACTCCGGGTCAAAGACCCTCTGTAGTCGTCCATCCTAACAATCACGTCTTGCCCTACCCACTTACGGCGTTTCTGGTCCCGGCGAATGCACTCGTTAATCGAAACATCCGTGAAGCTGACAATCTGAAACCTATAGCCATACTCTTCAGCAAGGTCTCGATACTGCCATTCGTGAATTGGGTTGAAGTGGGTATTGTCGATAATGACATCCAACCCAGATTTCATTGCCTTCGTGACCAGTTCCGTCTCCCGTTTGATGACCTTCCCCTCACTAGCAGAACCTTTCGCAACAAGCCTCACCCGAATCTCATCCTTGTTTACACGGACGGCCCTGCGTTTGCCGTCCTTGTTCATCACGGCCAATTTCTTCTTAGCCCATGTAGTCTTTCCGGAAGCCGGAAGACCCCGCAGAAAGTATAACGTTTTCATGTGAACTTGCCCCACCGGGCGCACGTTACACAGTGTCCATCCAAGCAGCGAATTTGGACCACGGAATCGGAGTTGGCTTCTGTTTGTTCTTGCCGTACCAACGGATTGAACCTTTGCCGAGTTCGACCCTGCCAATTTTCTCCTTGTCGAAGAACACGTCTAGCAAAATAGAGGTGCCAGCCTTCGTCAGATCGATGTTGGACACGGAAGCCTTTACCGTGTGCTTTCTGAGAGGTCTCTTCTTAGGCATTTACTGATTTTAACATGATTCCAGAGAGCAGCGTCGTTTTAGCCAGATGTGTTTATTGCCAAGCGGCGTGACGATTCCTGACGGCCGTCTCGCTCGCCCACAAGGCGTTTGTCAAAGCCAAAGGCAAGAAGCTGAAAAAGCTGTCGCCGCATTTCCCAACGCTGCTGGGTGCGGCTTTCGTGGACGATGCGCTGGTCGGTTACTTGGCGACGCCGGGATCGCAAGACATAGCGAATGAGTTCGGAGTGAAGCCCGACCCCAGGCGCAAGGAATGGCAAGTGATCACGGCGTGGCTGAACGACTCTAACTTCAACGGTACGACTGGGGCGCAAAACACCCTGCTGGCGGCGCCCTCCTGGGACGTGGTCTGCAGAGAGCGGATGATTTTCTATGCCAACTTCAAGCGTGCCGCGAACTAAAGCATGGCTGCTTATCGTTTTCTCGGCGGTCTGCGCGGCGCAGGATGCGGCCCAACGGCCGTTGTTCTGGCATCGCGCACTGGTGCCGCCCGGCGATAGAGCGCGGGTTCTGAAACTGCTCGACCCAGATATCCGGGGTCCGCAATTCGATCAACCCCTCCGCGAAGCATACGGCCAGATCGAACCTGAGCGAAGCCTGCTGATTCACGATTGCACCATCGGAGGCAGCCAGCGCAACCCGGACCCGAGGTGTATTGTACCTTAAAGTATGGAGGTTGGAGGGCCTTGGGTGCGCGGGCGCAGATATCCTGAAGGAGATGTGAAGAGGCGCTTCGCGATCCGGGGTGATTGGGCCGTGGGCCTATCGTGCCGACTCCGGCAGTCCATGCGAGAATTGGGCCCACACCCGAACAGCGCCTTAACACCGCAACCGAACGCGAACCACATGCCACGAGCAAGGACACCGAAATCGACGAGCGAGAATCCAACAACTCTCGGAGGTACCAGCCGTACGACGGAGCATCCTACGAGGGCGAAGGCCAGGTAATTGACGATGGCTCAAATGCATGACCAGCACGCGCCAGAGCTGGAGTTCTTTCGTTCAACCCCGCCGGACCTACTTGCGCGCCCACCGTTGGCGAGTTCGATGCAGCACTTCGAGTCAGTGCTCTTTCTCGTCGGACTGAAACGCTATCCGCATGCGCTCACGACCTGTGCCAGCGCTATTGAGAGCACCATCAAAGCCGGTCTGCACCTCGAAGTCGCAACGCGTGACACCGGACGAAAGCTCTTCGCAAAGGCGTACGCAGCAAGGCCGGAACTAGAGGCAATCCCCGACGTGATCACATTTCTGGATGCGCGCAACAGGATGGTCCACTATGGATTCACCCGAGCGGACGAGGAAATAGCGGCGGGCCTTCTCTTGCGCACCGGAGTTCCACTAATCCTGGCGTGCCACCAGGCGTTCTTCAAGTTCGACCTGCTCGGCGCACTGCGGACGGAGTTCGGAGTCCACTTACAATTCGCGCTGACCACGCAACATCGAACTGGCGACAGGCACGCATGTACTCCCACACTGTGCCTTTCCGCTCTCGCACACCTCGTCCGGTGGACAATGCGCGAATCGCTCATGGCCGATTGGGAATACGACGCGTCGCGCGATGCGCAAGAAACGACGGTCCAGATTGAGCACTGCATTCGCGAACGTCAACGGATGGAGCGCGAGTTTGGTACGGCAGAGGCTTTCGATTGCCCCGTGTGTGACAACCCCGATGCCTTCGTGTGCGAGTTGGACGAGGAACTGCTGTGTGCGGGTCAGATTGTGCTACGGCAGGGCCAGTGCGTCAACTGCCGCTTCACGATCCCACCCAGAGGGGCTCTCTTGCTGGAGGTTCTCTGCGAAGAACAGGTCGGTGCTCGCAGATCGGAAATCCTGGACGCCTTCGGATTTCGGGACTAAAGCAGACCGCGCGACATACTATAGGCACCATCAAGCCGACGGCATTATTCCCCCATATCGCTAGCGGTCCGCTCGTCGAGCGAGTGTTGGGCTCTGGGGCGCGCCCGCGCCACCGGGTGGCGACCTTGGTCGCAGAGGGCGCCACGGGCGCAACGTCCGCGAACGTGGCGCGACGGTAGCGGCTTTCCCTGGAAACCGGCGTCGTGGTCCTGCGGCGTTCACCGCCATTGGCCTGTCGAGCGTCGCACACCGACTTCGTGGCGGCCCGGGATTGTCTCAGGGCATCTGTTGTGCGGTACGAATGGCGTTGGCCATGATCCGCTGCATTTCCTCGGTACCGACCAGCGCCTTCAAGAACAGGCAAAACTGAAGCGGGCGGTATTGCAGAAGTTCCAGCACCTTTGCGAAATCCTCGGGCGTCAACGTTTCTTTATCCACCCTGACATTCACATCGTCAGAATCTGCGAATCCCCACTTGAGCGCCGACGCCACTCGCCAAACGTATCGTTTTTCGAGCGGCAACTGACGTATCGCTTCGAGTTCCGGCGCGCAATCGGACTCCTGCAACGCCGCCTTTGCCAACCGGAGGTAGGGCCGCATCTCCGGCGAGGTTGCGAGATCGTGCGCGCTGTCTTCGGACATCAGGTCCTTGATCGGAATTCGCTTGATTGGATCGTCGCTGTTCACGGTGGCCTCCGGTTGGAGTGTAGCAGCGAATCAATCATGCTCCATGGGTGGTACTCGATAGTAGGCCTCCCACGGCCACCTTTTGTTCGCGCCTAGATGCCCTGTGGCGCGCTGTCGGGCGCCTCCGCGCCAAGGGTGGCCCGTGTACCAACCCGGCCTAGAGATTAGCCAGGCTTGTTGGGCGACGGCGAGCATACGCCGGGTGCCCTGGACGTTGATGCGGTCCCAGGCGTTCGGAGGCCCGCACTGCTCGACGAAAGCGGCGCAGTGAATCACGATCTCGGCACCGCGGAGATCGGCCGCGGTCACCATTTCAAGGTCGCACCGGACCGGCTCGGCACCGATAGCGCGGATCTTCTGGTCGCTGGGCGATGACCGCGACATGGCGCGGACTCGATGCCCAGCGGCAGCCAGCCGCCGGGCCGCCGCACCGCCCACCGAAGCCCGAGGCGCCGGTGATGAAGATATTCAAAGCCTTCACCGCATTCAAATATACGACTGAAGTATCCGGCTTAACGCTGGATTGGGCCGACCGCGAAAAGTGCTGACCGCGCTCCTTCGCTGGCCGAGATCGTGGACCCTAGCAGAACCCGTCGGGGCCAGTCTTGGGGTGATTGGGGAGTACCGCGTTCCTCACAAACGGCGGTAAGCTCGAAGTGGCACAATAG
>OBLU010002168.1_pt1 | contig 18186 bp, 14 predicted proteins | sample 1518681 | NCBI WGS metagenome assembly OBLU01 (sample SAMEA3539304, study PRJEB22396) | soil metagenome | biome: tundra; feature: field; material: soil | place: USA | collected 2010-05 | depth 0.15 m | reverse complement strand
CAGCGTCGGATGTGGCGACATCGTGCCGCACAAGAAACCCGCACCGGACATTTACCATTGGGTGCTGAATGACCTCGGGCTCGCCCCAGGTGATTGCATTGCGCTGGAAGATTCCAATAACGGCCTGCGCTCCAGCCTCGCCGCGGGCATCAAGACTTACATCACCATCAATCACTACACCCGCAATCAGGATTTCAGCGGAGCGGCAGCAGTGTTCGACGATCTTGGCGACCTAGATGCGTTTTACAAGGCGACCGGCTTGCTACTTACCAAATAGCCCATACGCGTAAAATCTTTTTGGCTGCGGCGGATTCAAGAACCAACGGCGACAGTTATGCGTAAGTGGTTTTTCACTGCCCGACAACGGACCATCGCGAACGGCAGTAATTGGCCGATAGCACCAATTCCGGGTTCAACTGTTGATTTCAATATTTTGTGTCAGTGAATTCGCCGAAATGGGGAATTGACGGCTTTGGCCGGACATCGATCCAGCGATGACGGCGGTAAAGAAAACACTTGTGGTAAAGTGTTTCTATCACGATTGAGGCCTTTGTGTTTTATCAGTTCATGAATTATTGAGGCTAGATCTGCATGACACTCAAGACCACAGCCGAGCTCGATCGATCAAATATCGAGGCGCTGCTCGACGCGCGCCACGTCGACCCCTTTGCAGTGCTGGGTCCACACAAAGTGTCGGGCCGTACGGTCTTGCGGGCCCTGGTCCCGCGCGCTGAAAGGCTCGAGGTATTGGATTCCGCCGAAGGTACCGTCATCGCGACCCTGGCCCGGATTGACCCGGCCGGATTTTTTGAAGGCGTCATTCCGGGGAAACCCGAGTGGTTCGCCTACCGACTACGGGCTGCCAATGCCGCAGGCGCGTGGGAATTTGACGACCCGTACCGGTTCGGCCCGGTGTTCGGCGAACTCGACGATTACCTGATCGGGGAGGGTACGCACCGCCAACTCTGGGAGAAGCTGGGTTCTCACGTGATTGAGCATACCGGCGTAACGGGTGCGCACTTCGCCGTCTGGGCACCCAATGCGATGCGCGTGTCCGTCGTCGGCGACTTCAATGAATGGGACGGTCGTCGTCACCCGATGCGCAGGCGCACGCATACCGGCGTGTGGGAGATCTTCATTCCCGGCCTCGGCGAGGGAACGCTCTATAAGTATGAGCTACGAGCGGCGGACGGCACGGTGCTACCGCTGAAAGCCGATCCGCTGGGCACCGGCGCGGAGTTGCGGCCCCAAAACGCCTCGGTCATCCGCCGAGTAGACGATTTCACGTGGACCGATGATGCCTGGCTTGCGAGGCGCGCGGCGGCTCAATCCGTGCGGTCGCCAATCAGTATTTACGAGGTACATTTAGCCTCCTGGCGGCGCGGCGACGGGGAACGCTTCCTGACGTATGACGAACTCGCCGAGCAGCTCATTCCCTACGCCGTCGAGATGGGTTTCAGTCATCTCGAGCTGCTGCCCATAAGCGAGCATCCATTCGACGGCTCGTGGGGTTACCAGCCAATCGGTCTCTTCTCGCCGACCAGCCGTCACGGACAACCGCGCGACTTCGCTCGCTTTATCGATCGCTGTCATGGCGCCGGACTCGGCGTGCTTCTCGATTGGGTGCCGGGACATTTCCCGACGGACGCTCACGGTCTCGGGCGCTTCGACGGGACCTGCCTGTACGAGCACGACGATCCACGCCAGGGCTTTCACCAGGACTGGAGTACACTGATCTACAACTTCGGGCGCACTGAGGTTGTGAACTATCTCTTGGCCAATGCGCTGTTCTGGCTCGATCGCTACCGGATCGACGGTTTGCGTGTCGATGCCGTGGCATCGATGTTGTATCTAGACTACTCGCGCAAGGCAGACGAGTGGATCCCCAATAAGCACGGCGGTCGGGAGAATCTTGAGGCGATGCAATTTCTGCGACTCATGAATGAGCGCGCCTATGGCGATTATCCGGGAATCATGACGATCGCCGAGGAATCGACTGCGTGGCCGGGCGTATCGCGCCCGACCTGGCTCGGAGGTCTCGGCTTTGGTTTCAAGTGGAACATGGGCTGGATGCACGACACGCTCGCCTACATGAAACAGGCGCCTGTGCATCGGCGTTGGCATCACCATCAGATGACGTTCGGGATGCTTTACGCGTCGACCGAGAATTTCGTGCTGCCGTTGAGTCACGACGAGGTGGTGCACGGCAAAGGATCGATCCTCGAACGGATGCCGGGCGATGCGTGGCAGAAATTCGCCAACTTGCGCGCCTACTACGGGTTCATGTGGGGCCAACCGGGCAAGAAACTCCTATTCATGGGACAGGAGTTTGCGCAAGGCGCCGAGTGGAATTACCAGGCTTCGCTCGATTGGCATCTGCTGGACGTTCATTGGCACCGTGGCGTGCAGCGCCTCGTCCGCGACCTGAACCATCTCTATCGCGAGTTGGCGGCGCTGCACGAATTGGACTGTGATCCCTCCGGATTCGAATGGATAGAGTCCGACGACGGCGAGCACTCAGTCTACGCGTGGCTGCGTCGCGGCGCGGATAGCCGATCGTGCGTTCTTGTGGTGTGTAACTTCACGCCCGTGCCCCGGCACCAATACCGGCTGGGCTTGCCCTACGGCGGCGCGTGGACCGAACGGCTCAATACCGATGCGACGGATTACGGTGGTTCGGGAATGGGGAATCGCGGCACGATTTCGGCGCGAGCGGAACCGTACCGCGGGAAGCCGTTCTGCGCGGATATTTCGCTGCCACCCCTGGCCACCCTGTTTCTACAGTGTGTAGTCAATTAACTGAATCTCGGCACGACACGTAAAAATATGTAATTTTCGGGAGACAACTCATGCAAACGCGAGAACGTGTTGGTTCAATGGCGCGACACACGATGGCCTACGTGCTCGCTGGCGGACGGGGCTCGCGACTCATGGAATTGACGGACAAACGTGCCAAGCCGGCCGTCTACTTCGCCGGCAAGAGCCGGGTCATTGATTTCGCATTATCGAACGCGCTCAATTCGGGCATTCGTCACATCGGTGTCGCGACTCAGTATAAGGCCCACTCCCTGATCAGGCACCTGCAACGGGGTTGGAATTTTTTCCGCGCCGAGCGCAATGAGAGTTTCGACATTCTGCCAGCCAGCCAGCGTCTCTCGGAGACCCAGTGGTACGTGGGTACCGCGGACGCCGTGTACCAGAACATCGACATAATTGCCGACTACGGACCCGAATACATGATCGTGCTGGCTGGTGATCACATCTACAAGATGGATTACGAAATCATGCTCCAGCAACACGCTAATAGCGGGGCCGATGTCACAGTCGGCTGCATTGAAGTGCCGCGGCTGGAGGCGAGCGCGTTTGGCGTGATGCACGTGGATGCTTCCGCACGGATCCTCAGTTTCCTGGAGAAGCCTGCCGATCCGCCCGCGATGCCTGACAAGCCAGACACGGCGCTGGCGAGCATGGGAATCTACGTTTTTAAGACCTCGTTTTTGATCGAAGCCCTACAACGTGATGCCGCCGACCCAAAGTCGAGGCGCGACTTTGGCAAAGATATCATTCCCTATATCGTTCAGCACGGCACGGCGATTGCGCATCCTTTCGGCAAGTCCTGTGTGAAGAGCGATGCCGAGGCGGAGGCTTACTGGCGCGACGTCGGGACGGTCGATTCCTTCTGGGAGGCCAACATCGAGCTCACCGACGTGATTCCAGCGCTCGATCTCTATGACATAAACTGGCCGATCTGGACCTACGGGGAGATCACCGCCCCAGCAAAGTTTGTACACCGGGAAGCTGGCAGGCGCGGAACCGCGGAAGGATCGCTTGTTTCGGGTGGCTGTGTAATTTCGGGGGCCGCTGTTAATCGCTCCCTGCTCTTTACCGGCGTGCGTGTGCATTCCTACACTTCGCTGGAGGGCGCAGTGATACTTCCCTACGTCGACGTGGGTAGAAACTGCCGCCTAGAAAACGTAATCGTCGATCGCGGGGTCCGAATTCCAGCCGGCCTCGTCGTCGGCGAGGACCCAGACTTGGACGCGAGGCGGTTTCGGCGCACCGACAAGGGGATCTGTCTCATCACGCAACCGATGATCGATAGAATGGCCATGAACGTTCAGCCGGTAACGTGACTGCACTCAAAGTTCTGGCGGTAGCCTCCGAGCTGTACCCGCTCATAAAAACGGGCGGGCTTGCCGATGTGGCCCGCGCGCTGCCGAATGCTCTGGCAGGGGAGGGCGTTCAGTAATTCTTGCGTGCCGGCATGCAGCGGGATGTAGCGGGTCTTGTTGCCTTTGCCGTGGACCCGCAGATGCTGGACGCCGCGGAGGGGATGGGTGTCTTTAATTTTCAGTTGACACAATTCTTCGCGTCGCAATCCGTGATTTGGAAGAGTGGCCACCGCGCTCGGTCGCGCAGTCCTTTGAGGGTCTTCTCGGGCGGCCGGTTCATCAGTTGACAGGCATACAACGGCCACGCGGATTGTGCAGTATTGTCGCTTTCAGAGGATCGTGTCGGTAAATGTCAGCGGCACTGAACCTGGCATGAGCCATTGACTCAGGTCGACCCACCGATCGGCGACGTAGTCAGTGCGCCAGGCGTCCATGCGGGCGTGCGACCGCGCAGAAAGTGTTGTTGTCGATCGCGGGGATCGCGGCGTAGCTTGGTGGCCGGATGGCCCTGCCCCATCAATGCGTAAGCCCACCACAGCGCGGCGCCACACTGCGATCGGCGGCGGCTTTGTGCACGCGCTGATCCAGTGTTCCGTTTTCATCATCGAGTAACTGTTGAAGCAACGCGAAATTGTCCAGCGCGCGCTGCCACTCGCCATCGCTGCGTTCGTGTACCAGCTCCATACGCCGGTTGAGTTCGGACTCGACGACCGACGGTTGCGCACGCAAGTCCTCTAATCGCACGCGCAGAGGTGCGCCGGTAGCGAGGTCTCGAGCTTGAACAAAGCCGTCTTCGGGACCGCCTTCAAGCACCACTAAACGGTCGACGTGCGCAGCGAGCGTGCCGGGCAGAATCTCCAGCCGCAGAGGATGAACCGCTCGATCGGATGGCATCGAAAGCATCGACGGAAGGTGACGCGATCCCATAACAATTGACGGCTCCCTGAAACGAAACGGCTAAAATTTTTGTCTCACCCTCTCTGGGGGAGGGCGGCCAGGCCATCGACCGTAAATGTTTTACGGTCATTATAAATCAAGTGCTTCGTTTGAAATGACCACGCCCGTTTACTGCCACCAATCTTTGATGAAACTGACACGATCCTCTGAAGGCGACAGGCGGTTGCACGGGCTCAGGCGACGCACGTTGCTCGTTCAGGAGGGTCTTCAACTCCGGCAGGCAGAACCACAACTTATGCCGGCACGGAGTCGCAGTCGTACCTGTTGAAGCGCCAGATTTCTTAGTGTTTGGTGCTTTGGTGCGACTCAAGGCCTCGCGTCGGAGCAGGGGTCGCGGGCCGGAGTTGCGACGCACTTCGCTGTACTGAGACCAACCCTGTGATGTCGTCGCCATCCTTCCGTATGGCCACATAACCCATAATGGGGCCCCTTACCAAAGATACTTGGTGCGGGAGCGCTTAATTTTGAGAATCGCGTCACAGTCAACGTCGGGCCTATGAACCCGAATCCCACCATTTGTCCGCCGGCCGGGCAGGGCGTAGTCGCGCGCGGCGTTGCCATAGCCGACTCTCTGCAGCCGGTCTTTGACGGCCTCGTCCGTCTCGCCGCGAGTGTGTGCCAGGCGCCACTTGCTTCCGTCCTGCTCACCGGGTGTGGTGAAGCCTGGTACGGCTTAAACGACGCGTTGCCACTAACCGCCAAGCCGCGGCATAAACCCTTTTTCGCGTATACCTCTCAGGCCACGGAGGTGTTCGAGGTCCCGGATACCGAGCTGGACAAGCGCTTTCGCGACTCCGAGTGCATGGTCGGCGCGCTTGCCATCCGTTCCTATGCAGGATGCAGACTCCGAACCGCCGCCGGCGATGTGCTGGGCACCCTCGCGGTGTACGGTACGACCGCGCGCCAGCTCTCGCCTGAGCAGCGTAGGTCCCTCATGCTGCTGGCTCAGCAAGGCGTTGCACAAATCGAACTTCGCGTACGCATCGCCGAGCTTGAACTGCTTTCGGGAGTGCAGCCCGTCACGCCGTCGCCGCCCGCCGACGCCACCGGCGTCACCGGCCTCTTCGGTACAATTGGCAATGTCACTGACCTGGTCAGCCATCGCGGCGATCTGGAAAGGGCGGAGACCTTGTTTCGGGATACGGTCGAGCAGGCGCCCGTCGGCATTGCTTACGCGGATCGCGGCGGCAGATTTCTGCGCTGCAACCAGGCATTCTGCGCAATGCTGGGCTTCAGTCTCGGTGAACTTCAGGGCCGCTCTATCGCCGATCTCACGTACCGCGAGGATGTCGCGTGCACTTCGAGGGAACTCGAACGCCTGTGGAGCGGTGAGGCTGCCTTCGTGGACATCGAGAAGCGGTACACTCGCAAGGACGGGAGCCTCCTTTGGGTCCGCGTCACAACAGCGTTGGTTCGGGAAGGCAATGCTACACCTGAGCGCTCGGTCGAGTTCCTGCGCGATATCTCCACGCGCAAAAGGCTAGCGGCCGAGTTGCTGCAGCAACAGACCCTGCTCGAGGCGGTCATCACCGATTTGCCCGTGGCCTTGCTCGCGTGCGACGTGGCGGGGCAGATCACGCACTACAATCGCGCCGCGGCAGACCTCCACTGCATACACACACAGGAGCCTTCGGCACAAGGATCACCGGAGCCTCATCTTCTGGCGGCGGAAGTATATCTCGCAGACGGCGTCACGCCTGTGAGTGAGGCCGACCACCCTCTGGCGCGGGCTCTGCGCGGGGAGACCATCAGCAATCTCGAACTCGTGATCGTGCCGCGGGCCGCGACCCCGCGCACCACCCTGTCGAGTGCTCGCCGATTAATCGGCCCGGACGGCCAGATTCTCGGCGCCGTAGCGGTGATCCAAGACACGACAGAACGCAAGCTATCCGATCTAGAGCTCGAGCGGGTCCACAAGCAACTGATGACTGCGTCACGCCAAGCGGGGATGGCCGAAATCGCAACCAACGTTCTGCACAATGTCGGCAATATCCTGAACAGCGTCAATATCTCGCTGAGTCTCGTGGCCGCGCGCGTCAAGCAATCCAAAGCGCCCGGCGTGTGCCGCGTGGCCACTCTGTTGCAGGAGAAAGGCCAACAGGTGGGGACGTTCATCACTTCCGACGAGCATGGCAAGCGAATACCGGACTATCTTGCCACCCTAGGCGAACAACTGATGACGGACCAGAAGATGGCCCTGCAGGAGCTCGCATCGCTGCGTGACAACCTGGAACATATCAAAAACACCGTGGCGATGCAGCAGAGCTACGCCAAGCGCTGCGGCGTCACCGAGACCATCGCGGTCGTGGAGCTGGTGGAAGACAGTCTGCGCCTCAACGCCGGCGCTTTTGCGCGTCATGGCGTTACGCTTCGCCGCGAATTCATCGACGTGCCCCCGATCACCGTCGACAAACACAAGGTGTTGCAGATATTGGTGAACCTCGTGCGCAACGCCAAGTACGCCTGCGACGAATCGGGCAGAACCGATAAACTTCTCACGCTGCGTGTCGAGCGCGCGATCAACGCTGTACGCATCTCCGTCGTCGACAATGGCGTGGGGATCCCCGCAGAGAATATGGGCCGCCTATTCACTCACGGTTTCACGACCCGCCAGTCCGGCCACGGCTTCGGTCTGCACAGTTGCGCGCTCGCGGCCCAGGAGCTCGGCGGATCGTTGCACGCCGAGAGTGACGGTCCCGGCTGCGGAGCGGCGTTCATTCTTGAGCTTCCGTGCGTGCCCCCGGAGGGTCGACGTGCTTAAGTCCTCCACCGTTGTTAGCAACCACCGCATTCTCATCATCGATGACAACGCGGCGATTCATCACGACTTTCGCAAAGTCTTGAGCGCCGATGCCGAGCTCACCGCCAAGCACGCGCTAGACTCCTTGGAAGCAGACATCTTCGGCGAACCCGCGACCGCCGCCGCTCGCCCAAACTTTGAGATCGATTCCGCGCATCAAGGGCAAGAAGGTGTGGCAATGGCGCACCAGGCTGTCATCGAAGGCCATCCGTACGCGATGGCGTTCGTCGACATGCGCATGCCGCCCGGTTGGAATGGGCTGGAAACCATCGAGCACCTCTGGGCAGAGGATCCCGATGTGCAGGTCGTCATCTGTTCAGCCCATACCGACTACGACTGGACGGAGGTCGTCACCCGGCTCGGACATTCCGACAAGTTGCTGGTGCTGCGCAAACCGGCCGAACCGATCGAGATTCTCCAGTGCGCCACCGCACTGAGCCGAAAATGGGAAAATGACCGGCTGGTCAGAGATCAAATGGTACGTCTCGAGGACGTGATCACGCTGCGCACGCGCGGTCTGGAAGCCGCGAACCGACAGCTCCGCCATCTAGCCACCCACGATGCGCTTACGGGTCTGCCGAATCGCGTCTTGCTTGACGATCGGTTGGCACAGGCCATGGCGCACGCTGACCGGGACGGCCGGTCGTTCGCACTGCTGGTGTGCGACCTCGACCGCTTCAAGCTCATTAATGACTCTTTGGGGCACCGAGCGGGCGACGAGCTCCTGCAGGAAGTCGCGCGTCGACTCAGCGCGGTCGTGCGGACCGGGGACACCGTGGCTCGCTTCGGTGGCGATGAGTTTGTGCTGGTGAGCAACTCCATCGCTGACCCCGAGGACGCGACGGGTCTGGCGGGCCGCGCCATTGAAGCGTTTCAATCCCCGGTGCGGATCGCAGGGATAGATGTTCATACCTCCCCGAGCGTCGGCATCGCAATCTATCCCGCCGATGGCAACTCCATAGAGAAGTTGCTCGCGCATGCGGACGCGGCCATGTACGCCGCCAAAATTCGGGGCCGCGGAAGCGTACAATGCTATGTAGCGGGAATGCATGCCGGAACGGAAGACAAAGTGCAGCTGGAAAGTGATCTGCACAGCGCTGTCGCGCTGAAGCAATTCGAGCTGTACTATCAACCGAAGGTGGATGCCCGAAGCGGCGTGGTCCGAAGTGCTGAGGCGCTGATCCGCTGGATGCACCCGATACGCGGAATTGTTCCACCGACGGAATTCATCCCGCTGGCGGAAGACTGTGGTTTGATCGGCACCATCGGCGAGTGGGTCATCCGAGAGGCATGCCGGCAAGCGCGAGTCTGGCAGGACCACGGTGTTCCATCGCTGCGTGTGTCGGTGAATCTGTCGGCATCACAGTTCCGCGACAGCGGCTTGGTCGACAGCATTCGGCGTGCGCTCGACGATGCAGACCTGGAGGCCCGATATCTCGAGGTAGAGATCACGGAGAGCGCCGTGATGAGCGATCCCGAACAGTCGACTGCAGTGCTCGAGCAATTGAGCGCCATGGGAGTGCTCGTCTCAGTCGACGATTTTGGCACCGGCTATTCGAGCATGAGCTATTTGCGCCGCTTCCCGATCGACAAACTCAAGATCGATCGCGTGTTCATCAATGAAATCGTGAGTCGTCCCGAAGACGCGTCGATCGTCCGCGCTATCGTGTCTCTGGCTCACAGTCTTAACCTAAAGGTAGTCGCAGAAGGCGTCGAGACCCCTGCACAGCTCGATTTCCTGAACGCCGCCGGCTGCGATGAGTACCAAGGTTATCACTTCAGCCGGCCGTTGCCCGCGGCCGACTTCGAACGCCTGATCCGCGAATCTCGAGCGCTAAATATGCCGTTGAGTGAAGATGATGCAATTCGCACCCACAGCAAACTCGCGGCCTATAGGCGCAAGTAGTCTCTACAACCGTCTCCGCAGCCTCTGGCCGTGTCATAAACCGGAAGCGGTAAGCGTCGATAGTAGCCTCGCAGCCGCCGGTCCCGCACATTCGGCGTTGGACCTTGAGGCTCTTTCCCGGCTCCGTCGAGTGACAAGCGGACCCCATAAATGACCTTACTCCCTAACATAGGGCGACTAAGGACTTGCAGTCAGTCGAATGCTCGTCGGGAGCAAAACCCAGGTAAGGCGCCGCATCCACTCACAAAACATCGGATCGTCGAACTCATAGTGGCCGTGTGAGCCGGCGGGCTTTGTCAAAACATGTAAGTCCGCCAACGATCTCAACGCACTACTGATAGAGCCGGACGATATGCTGGCCTTACCCAGAGCCTTCGCGTAGGCGCTTCGCGCATCACTCGACGAGACATCTCCACCGGCCGAGGGCGGTGTACGCGGGGCGGATCGATGCGCGTCCATCTATCCGGCCTCCATGTGGGCGCGTTTGTCGCGTGCTGACGATCACGGTAAACCGCACGTGTCCGAACCAATTTCCCAAAGACATTTCTACTTGGCGCAATGGGGACATTTCTATACAGCCTCTACACACGACGCGACGCATAATATTAGGCACCCGACAAACGCTGCATCGGCACCGTCATGCAGGTGTTCTTCGGCAACGGATCCGCCACTCGGCGGGTGCAGGTGGACGACCTGATCCGGCACGGAAAGCGTCGCGCGGAAGGCTTGCCAGTGCTCGAGAATGAAGTTCCAGGCATCGATCGATGGGCACTTCTTGGCAAAGCGGTGCGAGGGCACTAAGGCGCTGTCCCAGGCAGGCGCCGACCGCCTCCACAGGATGAGCGTCAATGAGCTCATGGACGCCCTCGTCACAGCGCAGGCTATGCGTGTTTTATCAGAAAATCATCAGCACATGATTTGCCGAATCGATCCGACCTCTGCTAGGCTCTGTCTCGTCAGCCTCCGATGCGTACGCATCGGCCCCCGCTGAACCGGCGATTTCGAGTGGGTCACCACAGTGGGATGCGGGGGAAATTAACGCCGATCGCCTGGGCAGCCGACATCTTCGTCGGTCCATCATATTGAGATGGAGTTGCCCATGGACGTTGACCGTGCCCCGCTTGCCTCGACCGCCCCCGAGAACCGTACCTCACCTCCGGCAGTATCCGAACGCACCTTCGGACGCGTATTCAATTTCGCCGCGGGGCCGGCAATGCTGCCCCTCGAGGTACTCGAACAAGCTCGCGAGGAACTAACGGATTGGGGCGGCTGCGGGATGTCGGTCATGGAAGTCAGCCACCGCAGCAAGGCGTTCGTGGGTCTCGCGCAAGAACTCGAAGTGCTACTGCGCGAGCTCGCCGCCATTCCGAGCCATTACAAAGTTTTGCTTATGCAGGGTGGAGCGACCGCGCAGTTTGCGGGTGTACCACTCAATCTCGCGACAACCGAATCGACGGTAGACTATGTAAACACCGGCTCCTGGTCCAAGAAAGCGATCGCGGAAGCCAGACGCTACTGCAAGGTGAACATCGCTGCCGACCGGGCGGCCTCGGGCTACAACACGGTGCCCGATCCTGACGGACTCCAGCTCACTGCGGACGCCGCGTACGTGCACTACACGCCGAACGAGACGATCGGCGGCGTCGAATTCCCGTACGTACCGAACACCGGCTCGGTACCGCTGGTCGCGGACATGTCCTCGAGCATTCTGTCGCGGCCGCTCGATGTCACGAAGTTCGGCGTCATTTATGCGGGCGCGCAGAAGAATATCGGCCCCGCGGGGCTCTGCGTCGTCATCGTTCGCGGGGACCTCATGGGTCACGCACGTCCCGGTACGCCCTTGGTGCTCGATTACAAAGCGATGGGCGATGATGCCTCCATGCTCAACACACCCCCAACCTTCGCCTGGTACATCGCCGGACTCGTCTTGAGATGGGTCAAGTCTCAGGGCGGGCTCACCGTGATGGCCGAGCACAATCGCGCCAAGGCCGAAGCACTCTATCGAGCGATCGACGGCACAGGTTTCTACCGCAATCCGGTGGCCAAGCGCTGCCGCTCCTGGATGAACGTCCCGTTCACACTCGCCAACCCCGAGCTCGACAGGAAATTCCTGTCGGAGGCGCATACCGCTGGGCTCACGAACCTCGAGGGACATCGCTCCGTCGGCGGCATGCGCGCCAGCCTCTATAACGCGATGCCCATGGCCGGTGTACGAGCCTTGATCGATTTCATGAGGGAGTTCGAGCGGTGCAACGGTTGAGGCCTCATCACACCATGCGCCATCATATCCTGACTCTGAACCACATCAGCACCCGCGGGCTCGAGCGCCTGCCGCAAGACCGCTACCAAGTTGGCCCGGACGTGACCGCCCCCGAGGCCATTCTGGTGCGTTCCGCGGATATGCACAGCATGGAGATCTCCCCTTCGGTGCTCGCAATCGCTCGCGCAGGCGCGGGCGTCAACAACATTCCAGTCGCCGAGCTCAGCAAACGTGGTGTGCCGGTGTTCAACGCACCGGGCGCGAACGCGAATGCGGTCAAAGAGTTGGTCCTCGCGGGCCTATTCGTGGCGGCACGCAATATCTGCCCCGCGTGGTCGTTCGCGCGCTCCCTCGCGGGCGATGACCAGGCGATCAATGAGGCGGTGGAGCGGGGTAAAAGCCAATTCGTCGGGTTCGAGTTGCCGGGCCGGACGCTCGGGGTGTTGGGGCTCGGCGCGGTAGGTGTCGAGGTCGCGAACTCCGCGCTCGCGCTCGGCATGAGGGTGCTCGGCTACGATCCGCAAATCACCGTGCAGCGTGCATGGCAGCTGTCCTCGAGCGTCGAGCAGGCACTCTCTCTGGACGATCTCTTTGCGCGTGCGGATGTCGTCTCGGTTCACGTTCCCTTGAATCTCGAGACCCGTAATCTCGTGAACGAGTCGCGCCTCGGGCTCATGCGCAAGGGCGGTGTCCTATTGAACTTTGCGCGAGCACCCATCGTCGAGACGCAAGCCATGATCGCCGCCCTCGATGGCGGACGGCTGCGCGCCTACGTATGCGACTTCCCCAACAACGCGCTGAAGGACCACCCGAAGGTCGTCACGCTGCCGCACCTCGGTGCCTCCACCAACGAGGCAGAGGACAACTGCGCCATCATGGCGGCCGATGCGCTACGCGAGTTCCTGGAGAACGGCAACGTGCGCCACTCCGTAAACTACCCCGAGGCGGTGTTGCCGCGTGTCGCGAACACGACGCGCATCGCCATCGCCAACAGCAACGTGCCGAACATGGTGGGCCAGATCTCAACCTGCCTCGCGACGGCTGGGCTCAATATCGCAGACCTCCTCAACAAATCCCGCGGCGAATACGCCTACACGCTCATCGACACCGACGGTGCGGTGGACGAGGAGCTCGTGGCGAGCCTCAAGCGCATCGAAGGAGTGCTGTCGGCGCGGGTGGCCTGATGCGCGCGGCAGCGTGCAAATAGGCGAATCTAGTACCCATGGCGGGAACGGCTCCTCGCGGCGCTCGTCCGCAGATGGTGTGCAGAACCCGGTGGTCGTCGATGGCTCCGCCTCGCCTGCTCAAGGGCGTACCAAGTTCGCTTCCAAGGACCTGGAGATCCTAGGGATGGACCTCCGGGAGGGGCTCCTCATCGCCGAATCTGGCGGCGAGCTGCTGCTGCCGAAACCCTGGAACATACTCGCACGGCAGATGCAGTTGCCCGTTGCACCGCTCGGCGATACTGACCTGCTGGCCGATTTTCGGGCCTGATTAAACTTTGGGAAAATGGCTCAGATGAGGGCTTTTGCCGAAACGTACAGAGCGTGGCGGTTTGTTGTTGATAGTTTTCCAAGTTTTGCGGGAAAACAATGGCCTATTGATTCGGGGAAAAACCAAGCTGAAGGGAAGAAACCGGTGTTCAGCAACTGCCTGATTTAGGCGGGAATTATTGAAAACTGTCCACAGGAAAGCGCTAGTAATTGCACGTTTCGGCAAAAGCCCCTCGTTTCCCACGCTTGATCAGGACAATTACCGATGGCGAAAAGCGCCACAGCGGTCAAACTAGCCATAATCGGGAGCGTTTTAATATTGCTTTCAGTTCATCTTAATTTGCCGCGAGTAACGTCGAGTTTGTGGAACTCCCGTCATCGCTGCGAGGCAACATTATGAACACACGATCTTCTCTCAGAGGCCTTGGAGTCTTCGCAATCGTACTGATGGCAGCGTTCGCTGCGTTTCCCGCAGGTGCGCGTGACGGTGGACACGGCGGCGGTGGCAGCCACGCTGGTGCATTTCGCGGGGGCGGGCGTGCCGGATACGGCTTGCGCGGGGGCTACGGTTATCGTGGCGGCTGGCGCGGTTATGGTTACTATGGCGGATGGGGCTGGGGTGGCCTGGGGTACGGCCTGTTCTTTGGAGCACTGCCGTTTTACTACTCGACGTTGTGGTGGGATGGCGTTCCGTACTATTACGCGCACGGCGACTACTACATGTGGAACGGTGCCGTCGGTGAGTATGAAACGGTGCCTCCGCCGCCTGAGTTGGAAAGCCAGGCCGCCGCGCAACAGCCGAGCGTTACTAATTTATTCGCCTATCCCAAGAACGGTCAGAGTACCGAACAGCAGGCGCGCGATCGATACGAGTGCCATCATTGGGCCACAGATCAGACTGGGTTCGATCCGACGCAGCCCGGTGGTGTCGCCGCCGCGGATTCGACAAAGCCGGGCGCCGCTACGCCTGCACTCACCACGGCTGCGTCGCCAGCGAAGCGTCAGGACTACGTGAGGGCCCAGACGGCGTGTCTCGAAGGGCGGGGTTACAGCGTGAGGTAACGACCGGCAAATCTAATTGTCGCCGACCAACAGCCGGTCATCCCCGACTCGAACCTGGCGGTGGCGCAGTCTCGCGATCGGCGGCGCGCCCGAAGTCGGCCAAGCTGACTTGTGGGAAGTACAGCCCCTCCGGCCGACGTATCCACCACTGACCTGTCACGATGTGTGTGCGTCGATCCGCGAAGCGGTAGTCGTAGAGCTGCGCTCGCACATATTTTGGGGGACCGTCGGCAAACGGATTGGAATCCAACAACGCTAGCACGGACGGACTTCCTTCGAGCAGGCGCCGCATCAGGCTTACGATCCAGGGATTATCTCTTACGCTGCCGAGCGAGGCGAACCACATTTGCCAGTCAAGCCGCGGCTGGTGCGGGACGTTCCACAGTGCAGGCCTGAATAGCGGCCCCGGTTTGTAGCGGAAAACGTATTCGCGCCAGACTCGCCCGTCAGTCGAACCCTCGATCACGATCTCAGGTCGGGTGGTTGTCATGACGGCGAATAGCCCGTAGGGATTGACGATCAGCAGTGGCGAGACTGCCTGCGTAAGAGCACCGACCACAGGTAAATCGGTACGCGTAAACGCCTGCCAGATCCGGTTTAGGCCGACCGGCACCACGATAAGTGCCAGCGCCGTTGCGGTCACGGTTGCCGCGCGCCCTCGGAGCGGGGCGCGGGCTTGCGCCCACGATTCCAAACTCTGTGGGATTAACCGGCCCAGCGCGACGTCATCGAATAGAAAGACGCACAACAGCATGGTGAGCAGATTGAAGAAGTTGTAGTTGCCGGTAAGCACGATCAGTGATTGCAGCAGCAGCACGCAGCAGGCAGCAACGGCCCGCAGACGTCGTGGCAGGAAGATTAGAAGCACACTGCCGAGCTCGATGATCAGAGTGGCGGCTGTTCCTCCGATGAGGAGCCAGGGCGGCAGTTGCGCGGCATACCACGCGAGCGGGGTCGGCAGCGGTTGCGTCCAGAAGTGATATTCGAGAGCGGTCAAGCCGTGCCACGTAGGGTCACCGGACAGCAGCTTCATGATGCCCGCCAGAAACAGGTAGCGAAAGACCAACCAGCGGTAGAGCCAGACGACGATCCTCGATCCACCCGTAAGAAATATGGCCAAAAATCCCGCCTCGAGCAGCAGCACGTCCCACTGAAAGCTCATGAAATCCTGTCCGGCATAGACGTAGCTCAGGTAGAGCGCGAACAGACCGATGAGCGCAGGTCCAGTCCACCTGTCCACGACGACGAGCAATCCCAGTAGTGCGCCGACGACCGTGCCCAGGACCAACGCGGTATCGCTCGAGTTCACCCAGAACAGCGAAGGAAGCAATAGATACGCCGAGTTACCGAGGGCCCAGTGTGCTGCCCCAAGATAGTCGCCCAACGGAAGGATTCCGGCATGGCCGATCAGTCCCAGGATCTGCACCCCGAGCGATGCGAACGCTGCAACATAGATCGCACCGAATAGCCGCAAGAAAACCCAGCTCACGAGCACATAGCGCTCCACCTGTAGCGCAGGTCCCCAAAGGAGTTTCGTGACGCGGTTAAGGAGGCCTCGACGGCGAGCGGCGCCTTCGTAGGCCCATTCGCTCGTCCCCGCGAAACCGGGTAGGTGTGAATAGCACCACCACCACGCTGCGCGCCCCGGCGCCTGGCGCAGAACGCGGAATATTGCGGCCGCGCCTGAATACACGTGCCCGTCGGGCTCGATAAATTGAATGGCTCGCTGAAACGCCTCCAGTGGGATCGTTGGGAAATCCGTCGCGGCCTCCTGGTACGGGCGGTAAACGACGCGCTCGTTAGTCAGCCCCTGCCAATAGGTCACCCAGTAGCGGCAGATGGCGCAGTCGCCGTCGTACACCAGTGTGGGAGGCCCATGTGACATTCGTCGCGCTCAGATACCGATGGATCGCTCTTTTCGCCCAGGTTTCGATGCATCGGCGGACGATGCACCCAACCGACAGATTCTCGCCGACTAGTCCATTCTCATGCAATCGCATCGGGCGTTCGCAGTCGATGGTGCGCCCGCAGTGCCGCGGCCTCCAGCAGAATGTCACGACTGACCGGCTTTAACTCCAGGTTGGGAAAATATTCCAGCAGCAAGTGAGCCACGGCCGCGTCGGATATCAGTGAAGCTGAGCTCGTTAGTTCAGGGCGCTGAAGTCGCATCTCACCGTTTGTGGCGAACTTGAATCGGAGAGGTCCGGGGACAGATCCGCAACGCCACGCGCAAAGGCGCCGTCACATCGATTGTGTTAGGTTATTAACATAAGATATATTATTCGCGCAATTAATTGATTGTTAAGTGATTGTCTACTTTGCGCCCAGTCGCGCGTCAGCATATAGCGACCAAGCGGCTAAACTCAATTCCCATCTAGCCCATACGCTGATCAGGCAAATTATCGTGTGAGTTTCCCGTCCAAGTTTTTCTCCCGCGCATCAACGCCGACAGTTGATGACGTACAGTCCGCTGGTACCACGGTTCCGCGGAATCAACCGCCGATTGATTGGCGCACATCGGAGGGCCACCAGTGGCTGCTGCTGAACTTCTTCGTTCCGAATTCCGTCGATAGCGTTCCGACAAGCCTGGATTGGAAAACTCCTCTTCTTCATGAACCACTTGCGTCAGCGATCGAGAGATTTCGGTCAGAAGGCGCACTCACGCCCGTCAACGATCCCAAATGGCGAATTCTTCACGGAAGAGGCGCGGATGAGCTCAAAGCAATGTGCAAAGATCGCGGCTTGGGCACTGTAGCCCTTCCATAGCCGGGGAAGGATCGTGATCTTCGGCCGCAAGACGCCAGGCATCCAGAATCGACGTTCGCAAACATCCGAGGGGAGGCAACGTGTCGAAATCGCTTATCACATATCGCGGTACGGTCTACCCTTGGCACTGCGATCATGTCGGCCACATGAACGTCATGTGGTACGTGGGAAAATTTGACGAGGCCACATGGCAGTTCTTCAGTGCGCTCGGTATAACCCCCCAATACCTACGAACATCCAAGCGCGGCATGGCCGCGGTAGATCAGCACATTTCATACATTCAAGAGGTGCGCGCAGGAGATGTTGTCACTGTGCGAACAAGCCTGCTCGAGATCAAGGAGAAGAGCTTGCGGTTCGTGCACGAAATGACAAACGACGAAACAAATGAAGTCGTCGCGAGGACCACGCTAAAGGCGGTGCATCTGGACACCGAAGAGCGCAGATCTTGTGTGTTCGCTGGGGAAATTGCGGCGAAAGTGGCTTCGATGCTTCCAAACAATTCAAATCAATAAATCTGCAATGTCCAATCGCTTCATGAAGCGGGACGTCCAGGCTGATTCGCCGGTTGGCCGGCGCTCACGTCAAACCTTGAGCGTCCGCTGCGTAACGTTGTGCTGACTGGGACTGTGCTGGCAAAGTTGCCCGGTCCTGGCAGCTCTATAGCCACATGAACGACTCGATTGCTACCGAGGGCCCCGCCGCGGCGGGCGAGCTTGCCAAAGTCGACGTGGCACCGAATAGAGATTTCCGCATTGTGCCAAGAAGAAATG
>OBLU010002167.1_pt1 | contig 18189 bp, 17 predicted proteins | sample 1518681 | NCBI WGS metagenome assembly OBLU01 (sample SAMEA3539304, study PRJEB22396) | soil metagenome | biome: tundra; feature: field; material: soil | place: USA | collected 2010-05 | depth 0.15 m | reverse complement strand
GCGTTGCTTGCTATGCTTGTGGCGCGGGGATGTTCTGCATGTTTCAACAGCCACCTGCGACCGAACAACCACAATTTAGGACTGCCAGGTTGCGAAATCTGCCGAGCAAATAATGAGATCTGGCGGCTGTTTTGGTGGCTGTTCTTTCCAACTTTTGTGCTTTTTCATGCAACGCATTGCAAAGACACTACGAGCCACGCTTCAAAGCGTCAGCAGAGATGTTGTCAGAGGGCGCTCGAGCAGGGATGATCGCAAAATCTATTGTGTGTGTTGTTGCCCATCCATTACTATTGCGGCAATCGAGCCAAATGGTTACTTTAAGACGATTTATTTTGATACCTGAACAAAATCCAGAATCAATGGGGGGGCTGGACTAGAATGGCTAGGAGATTGAAGATTTGGCCTTTGCATGTCAGCCAGTTCTGATCTAGTGATGATTGCGTGTATCCCCAAGGTGACAACGAGGTAAAGTATGCTGCCAGAACAATGGGAAACGTTTAAACGAGCGGTGCGCCGCGAGAAGATGGACAAGATTCCGATGGCGCTGATCATCGATAGCCCGTGGATTCCCGGGTACCTTGGAATCAAGCATCTGGACTATTTTTTGGACCCTGAACTATGGTTTCAATCCAATCTGAAGATCATGCGCGAGTTTCCGGATGTCATCTTCATCCCCTCGTGGTGGATGGAGTATGGGATGGCGGCTGAGCCCTCGGTACTGGGTTCCAAGATCAAGTTTTGGCAGGATAATACGCCGAGCGAATATCACACACTTTACCGGCTCGAGGATATCGACAACTTTCCCGAATACGAAGTGGAGGCCGACGGCTTTGCCGGGCTGACCTTGCACCGGATCGGCATGGCCCGGCAACGGATCCTGGATGCGGGCTACATTCTGCCAATGGTCACGTCGCGGGGACCACTCTGCACGGCGGGATTTGTTCGTGGCACCACGGAATTCATGATCGACCTGGTAGAGGATCCCAAGGGCGCACACAAGTTGATCGACTTGTGTACGCGCGTGGTCATCGACTGGCTGAAAGCGCAGCAGAAGGTCATGGGCGACACGGTGGAGAGCATTTTCATTCTCGACGACATCGTTGGGTTCATCAACGAAGAGCATTACATGGAGTTCGCGCATCCTTATCTGAAGCGCATTTGCGACGCTTTTCCAAAAGACTGGGTCAAGCTCTATCACAATGACGCGGAAGTGGACGCCTGTCTTGATCACCTGCCGGATGCGGGATTCAACGTGCTGAATTGGGGCAAGCAGAAACACATTACCGAGGTGAAGCAGCGCGTGGGCGACCGGATGTGCCTCATGGGTAACGTGAATCCGCTGGAGATTGCGGTTCGCGGAACGCCGCAGGAAGTGAAAGACGAAACACTCGAAGTGCTGGAAGGTTCCGGCGGCGAAGGCATTATTCTCTCGGTCGGTGGCGGCGTCAGTCCGGGAATGCCTCGCCAGAATGTCTGGGCCATGATTGAGGCACTGAGCGAATTCAATGGAAGGCGGCCCGGCAGCGCGGTTTCAAGCGCTCGCTGAGTGGAGGATGGATGCCTGACTACGCCTTGATGAACCAGTACCTGTACGAGGGGAATGCCGACCAGATCAGCCGCCTGACGACTGAGGCCCTTGCAGAAGGGCGGTCCGCACAGGAAGTGTTGACCGAGGGATTGATCGCGGGCATGAGCGTGGTGGGGGAGGACTTCAAGCACAATGTGCTGTATGTTCCCGAGGTGCTGATCGCGGCGCGTGCCATGAAAGCGGGCCTGGCTGTATTGAGGCCGCTGCTGACCTCAAAGGACAGTACCACCAAGCCCAAAGGCGTATTGCTGATGGGCACTGTCCGCGGCGACTTGCACGATATTGGCAAGAACCTGGTGGGCATGATGGCCGAGGGCGCGGGCTTTGAATTGCACGACATCGGCGTGGATCAAAGCCTTGAGAAATTCATGGCCGCAGCCGAGAAATGCAAGCCAACAATCATCGGCATGAGCGCACTGTTGACGACGACCATGATGTACATGAAGACCGTAATCGACGGCTTTGACGCTGCAGGCTTGAGTCATATCAAGATGGCGATCGGCGGAGCTCCCATCAGCCAGATGTTTGCCGACGAAATCGGCGCCGATGGATACGGAGCGAACGCTTCCGCTGCGGTGGATCTGTTTTTGCGGCTTGCAACAGAGGTGTAACCAGAAGTGGCGACTTACAAGATTCTGTATTGGCAGGAAATCCCCGTTCAGATCAAAGCCGAGGATGAGGCGGAAGATGTGACAGTCGCGTTGGATGATAAATTCATGCAACAGGTCGATATTCTCGCGGCCAAACGGGGCCTGCAAGGCTCCGACGACTACCTGGCCCAATGGAAATGGACCGAGGAAGAAGAGCGCGAGGGTTCTGCTCACATAGTGGCGGAAGCACTGAAAGCTGAACTCGAAGCGAAGGGCTGGTAGGACTTTCCCGGAATGCCTGTGACCCTGACTATCAACGGACAATCAATCCAGGCGACAGGCGGGCGATCGCTGTTCGAGTACGCCGAAGACTTGGGCATCGACGTGCCCACATCCTGCCGCAAGCAAGGCAAATGCAAAGAGTGCATGGTCGAAATCGTTGAAGGGATGGACGCCCTCTCGGCAATTGCTGAGCCGGAGCGGCATCTCAAGGGCAACTTTCGCCTGTCGTGTCAAACCAGCGTTACCGCAGCAGAGGGCCAGGTTCGCTGCCACACCATGCGGCGCGGACACATGCGGATCGAGCGGCACGCATTCGGACTGCCGCTAAGCAATCGGGAGTTCAGACTCGATCCTGCAGTGACTCGTGATGGAGATCGCATCCTTATTGACGGAGTAGAAGTGGAGCGCTCCACAGGCCCGATTCTCGGCATCGCCATGGACCTGGGCACCACGACGGTTGTGTTGCGGCTGGTAGACCTGGAGAGCGGCGAGCTGATTGCGGACACCTCGTTTGAGAATCCGCAACGTTTCGGCGGCGCGGAAGTGATGTCGCGCATCTCCTATGACACCGAGCATCCGGGAAGACTGCTGATGCGCACGCTGGCCGGCTACCTGACTCATGCGATCGAAAAGTTTCCCGCCGATCCAAAGACCATCTACGAGATGGTGGTAGTGGGTAACTCGACGATGCGGGATCTTTTCTTCAGGCAGAGCGTCTATTCGATTGGGCAAAGCCCTTACCTCTCTATCACGGAATTTGAGATGGCCGAAGGCAAGCGCACCACTACCAGCCTGCAACAGACTGGGCTGCACAGCCTTTTGCCGATTCATCCCAAAGCTCGCGTGTACGGTGCTCCGATCATCAGCGGACACGTGGGAGCGGATGCGGCGGCATGCATGTTGGCGGTGGACCTGGCGCATGAAGAGCGCCTGGTAGCGGTGATGGATATTGGAACGAATACCGAGTTGATCGTGGGGAACAAAGACCGCATCCTCGCGGCATCTTGCCCGGCCGGCCCGGCGTTCGAGGGTGGGGCGATTGCCTGCGGGATGCCCGCCCTGGACGGGGCTATCGAAGAAGTGGCGATTGCCGACGACGGTTCCTTCCGCCTGCGTGTGATTGGCGACGTAAAGCCGGCGGGCATCTGTGGGTCAGGCCTCGTGGATATGCTGAGCGAATTGCTGCGCACTGGACGCATGAATGAGATGGGCCGGTTTGAGGATGACGTTCGGCGCGTCACCCTCCACAATGGCGATACTCCGGGAGAAGACGTTTTTCTGTTGGAGAGTGACGTAAATGAGTTGGCGCAAGCAAAGGGCGCTAACGTTGCGGGTTTGCACACTGTGTTCAGCAGCTACGGCATCTACTTCGCCGACATCGAAGTCTTTTATCTCGCGGGAGGGTTCGGAAGACACCTGAACGTGGAAGCGGCGCAGCGCATCGGGCTGGTTCCAAGCCTGGATTCGACAAAAGTGGTGCAGGCAGGCAATACCGCAATCGAAGGCGCGACGATTGCCTTGCTGAGCAAGTCGAAGCGGCAGGAATTGGAAGAGATGGTGAAGAAAGTACAGCACTGCCGCCTGGAGACCCATCCAAACTTTTTCGAGTTCTTTGTTGAGGGCTGCCAATTCAAGCCCGTGGAGCCGATGCCATGCGCGAGGTAGCTGAAGCCATCGAGCTTGCCAGCACGGCTCCCGATCTGGATGTGTTGCAAGAGGAGTATGTGCGTTTGCTCGGTTATCCGCGCGGGCGGATACTGGAAGGCCGGGCGCTGGAATTGGCGGACTGGGCACGAGGCTGGTACGCGAAGAACGGCCGGCCGTGGATATACGCTCGGCAAGCGGAGAGCTTCGAGATCGCAGGCAATTCCATTCAGATTGACCGAACGTCGTTCTTCAGTAAGCGACTGCAGAGTACTCTCGAAGACGCGGAAGCGCACAGCGTGATATTGGTCGCCGTTGGAGCGGGGCCAGAGGCCGAAGAGGAAAGCCGGAAGCGCTGGGCGGAGGAAAAGCCTGACGAGTATTTCTTTCTTGAGATATTCGGATCGGCGGTGGTGGAGCAATTGGCCACGTCAACCGGAGCTCGCCTGTGTGACTGGGCGGAACAGCACGCCATGGCTGTGTTGCCGCACTACAGCCCTGGGTATCCCGAATGGGACGTTGCGGAGCAGCCCCGGCTGCTGGAACTGATGAAGCAGACGCGGAGAGAGTCCTTTCCTTCAAAAGTGGAGGTGCTTGACTCGGGCATGTTGCGGCCTAAGAAGACGCTGCTGGCGGTATTCGGACTGACGCGTCACACGGAGAGGTTGCGCAGGCTCACTGACCTTGTTCCGTGCGAGAACTGTTCGTTTGGCCCGTGCCAGTATCGGCGTGCGCCTTACCGGCGAGCCCCGCGATCATGGGGCGAACAGGTTCCGGCTCGGGTTGCAGTGCTGGATCAGGAAGCCCAGTACAGCGTCAATCGAAAGGCTTTGCAGCGATGGGCTGAGGAGCGTCTCTCGATGCAAACAAACCAGGATGGTTCGCGCGACGTTGTGTTCCGCTATGAAGGGACCACCTGCACCAACATGGGCCGGGCGCTGACATTCGATTACCACGTGAAGCTGGGTCCGCGCTCTGAAGGGTATCCTATCTGGGAGCAGCGCTGCGCACCAGCCGCCTGCGACACGGGCCACACAAAGATGTGCCAATACCTGGAGAATCCTGCGGGCCTGATAACGGCCATCGAAAGCGAGAAGCCACTGAGCGGCGAACGATTGAACACTGTCTTATCATGGGCGCGCAAACCCAGCGTCGCAGGTTGCTATTGTGAGGCTTCAAGCCGTGATCACAAATGGGGACTGGTGCTGGAGACGATCCATTACGCGTTAGCACAAAAAGAATTGGCACAAGATACGGAGACCCAATGAAGAAACTGCTGCAGGATGCGATCAGAGAGCGGCCCCTGCTCGGCGACGGGGCGATGGGCACACAACTCATGTTCGCCGGATTGGAACAGGGCAATTGCGGCGAGGCATGGAATCTGACGCATCCGGAGCGAGTGCTCGCAATCCAGCGGCGCTACGTGGAGGCCGGGTCAGAGTGTATTATTTCCAACACTTTTGGCGGGTCACGCATCATGCTCAACCGCCATTCCGAGACAGGGCGTGTGGTTGAAATCAACAAGGCGGGAGTGGAGATTGCACGCCGGGCGTTTGGTGACAGGGAGGGATACGTCCTGGGAGATATCGGGCCGTTCGGCGGCCTGCTTGAGCCCTTCGGCGACTTCACCGAATCGCAGGTTCGCAGCGCATTCGAAGAGCAAGCAGGAGCCTTGGTGGATGCGGGTGCGGACGCCATCATCATCGAGACGCAAACGTCACTTGAGGAACTTTTGATTGGCATCGAGGCGGCCCAGGTGGCAGGTGCAAAGTGCATCATCGGTTCAATGGCGTACGACGTGACTCTCGACGGCTCGACCTTCAGGACCATGATGGGCATTGAACCCGAACGAGCCGCCGCATTCATGGACGACAATGGCGCGCACATTGTGGCGCTGAATTGCGGAACCGGCATGGAGATGCAGCGCGCCCGCGATGCGGTGGTTCGCTACAAGAGCGTAACCAGCTTGCCGGTGATGGTTCAGCCCAACGCCGGAAAGCCCCGCCTGGAGAATATGAAGGTTATTTACGACGAGACACCGGAGCAAATGGTGCAAGGCCTGATTCCGCTACTTGAGGCGGATGCAAATCTTGTAGGCGCCTGCTGCGGCAGCACACCGGACCATATTCGCGCGTTCAGAAAAGTAATGGACAATTTTCTGGAACTCAAGGGAACTGAAGTGATGGGAGGCCAACGTGAAAGTCAAGCTCTGTGATGTGAACCTAGCCGCCGAAAGCAAACTGCCGGCGCTCACCGAAGATAAGTCCGGCATTGGAGTTCACTACGTTGACGCCTACATCAAGCCGATGAATGTGAAGCTGGAAGATGGGACGGCGGTAAAATGCAAGCGCCGCGGATTGAAGATCGTCCTCTCCGCAGGCGCAAAAAAGGGAGAAGGCTTGATGCGCAGAATCGACGTCAGCGCCGATCCGCAGGTGATGCTGCCTGCAGCTCTGCAAGAGGCCGCCAAGGCCGCGGGCATTGAGCTGACAGTGGAAGACGGGGCTATTTTTATTGCTCTTTGATTGGCGATTCAATGCGATGAGCAGCGCAACGAATCTACAGCCAGGCGCTGTGTGCCAATCTACTTAAAACGAGAAGAAGTCAGTCTTGAGCGTCGCAACAACCTGCGAACCGGCATCCATGACAGGAGTGGCCGGCACACTTGGGCTCGGACCAGGCCGGAGCTCAATCCTCATCGTCATGCGCTTCCGGCCGATGAAGTCCGCGCTGACGATATGCAAAACTTTTTGCACACCGCCTGCATTGACCGTAACCCGAACCTCATTGACCCCGGGAGGAGCGTAGAGGTTGTCATAGTCCGCCTTGCTCGCAATGGAGCCGGTGAAGAAAAGCTTGCCATTCATCTCAACAGAGAACGAAGCGGCCGGCGTGAATTGCTCGAAGTCAAATTTCAAACGCGTGTTCTGCTTTGGATCAAGTCTTTTGGGATCGAATGCGACGGAGGCCAGCTTTTCAGCTTGCGCGGCAATCGGCGCAGCAGCCGGCGTTGCGGCATCGGGCTTCTTTGCCGCTTTTGGGCTCGTAGCCTTGTCGGACGCGGCGGCCTGAGGTTGCTGGGCTGAAGTCGGCCGCGCTGGTACCGATGGAGCGGGCGTCGACGGCGGGGGTGCGGGCGTGACAGACGCTGTGGCTGCCGGCTGAGGCGCGGGTGGCTGTGCAGTTTGGTTGCGATGCAGAAACCAATAACCACCCCCCACTGCGCAGGCGGCAAGAACACCAGCCAATGCGAGTATCGCTCCGCTTCGACTCTTGGCCGGCGTTGGCGGTTTCATTAACGGGACTGGTTGAGGCGCCTGGAGCGTTGGCGCAGATGCTGCCACCTGCACAGGTTTGGGCGGGAAGCTGGAGGTGGGAAGGATTGTTTCGTCAGAAGCTGAAGCGGCCGCGAACTGCGTGGTCACGGTATGCAGAGAGCCGCTCTTCGCATGAGTCCGCAACTCCGCAAGGGTACGCGAGAGCTCTTCACCGGTTTGAAATCGGTCAGCGGGATTCTTTGCCAGGCATTTGAGAATCACCGCTTGCAACTGGGCAGGGATGGCGGGATTGAGTTTTGCGGGCGGAACGGGCTCAGTATGGACAATCTTGTAGGACACAGCCGTCATGGTCTCGCCGGGAAACGGCTGCTCTCCTGTCGCCATCCAATAGAGGATCACGCCAAGCGAAAACAGGTCGGTGCGTCCATCGATGGGGGCACCGGTAAATTGCTCGGGGGGCATGAACGCCGGCGTTCCGAGGAGCTGCCCGCTGGTTGTGACTTCTCCGGCGATTAGCTTGGCAACGCCAAAGTCAGTAATTTTCGGCCGCTCTTCTCCATAGACCTGGCGCGACGTGAGCAGAATGTTGGCAGGCTTGATATCGCGATGAATCACACCATGACTGTGCGCGTACCCGAGGGCATCGGCGACCATTTTCCCGATCTCGCAGACGCGGTCGAGCGACGCTCGCTCACCCCCCTTCATGGCGTCGGCAAGGGTCTTGCCATCGACATATTCCATGACCAGAAACGGCATCCCTTCATGCTCGCCTACGTCGAAGACAGGCACAATTCCGGGATGCGCAAGAGCACCCGCAGCTCGCGCCTCGCGATAAAATCGCTGGCGAAATTCGGCGCCTTGTTCGCTTCCCAATACCCCCGCAAGGATGGTCTTGACGGCTACGATACGATCCATGGCGGGGTCACGCGCTCGGAAAACACTTCCCATCGCACCGTGGCCAAGCTCATCGACGATCTCATATCGCCCAATATTCTTTGGAATGCTCATAACTGGATTCGTCTCACTCTAGCACACGGATGGACGGCCTCGGAACAGCTATCCTCATGGCGCCGGAGCAGCGTGATGGACGGGTTCGAAGCGGGTAGCGGCTCGCGCCGGCATGCCGTTTGAACGGGAGTTCGCGAAGCCAAGAAGCCTCGACAACTGCGCGACAATGCGCCATAGTTTTATTCATGCCGAAACCGCCTTTACGTTTGCACATGATTCTCGTTTGCAGTTGCCTGCTTGTTGCGCCGGCCACTATCTCCGCGCAGCAGTCGGCGCGGACGCTCATCGTCCTCCACGCGGCCCGGTTGCTGCAGGTGGACAGCGGAACGGTGCTCCAGCCCGGCGAAGTGCTGGTGGAGGGCGAGCGGATTCGCGCCGTGGGCACCACTGTGGACCACCCGCAGGGCGCAAGGATCATTGACCTTGGCGACGTCACGCTGCTTCCCGGCCTGATCGACGCACACGTCCATCTGTTTCTGCACCCTGGCGCCGAGGATCTACAGACAGTGCAGGAGTCGATTCCGTGGCGGACAATTCTTGCCGAGCAGGCGGCGAAGGCGGACCTGCTCGCGGGATTCACGGCAGAGCGCGACATGGGCACGGAGGGGGCCGGCTCGGCAGATACAGCTGTGCGCAACGCCATCAATGAAGGCCTGATCCCCGGCCCACGGCTGCGCATCAGCGGCAATGCCATCGACATTTTGGGAGGGCACGAAGACGCGCTCAACTTCAATCCTGCTCAGCATGTTCTCTCGAATGCGGACTACGCCAACACTGCAGCGGAGATGGTGGCAGTGATGCGTGCCCAGCACAAGGAGGGGTCGGACTTTGCCAAAGTCTACGAGACGGGGCCGGACAGGATGGCAGATGGCGTGCTGCACACTCCCTACCAGTACACTGAGGCGCAACTTGCCGCGGCCGTTGAAGAGGCGCGTCGTTTAGGCGCTGTAGTGGCCGTGCATGCGATGGGCGAGCCGGGAACGCTTTACGCGGCGCAGGCTGGCGTTGCATCGATTGATCACGCGACGCAACTGAGCGACGAAACCATGAGGCTGATGCGCGAGAAGCAGATTCCGGCAGTGCCAACCCTCACTATCTTTGAGTACTTTGCGCAGCGCGCGGAATCCCCGGCGATTGCCGCGCGCGAGGGGGCACTGCTGAACTACAAGATCAGCGAGTTCAAGAAGCAAGTGGCGGCGGGGATTCCGTTCGCTGTGGGATCGGACGTTGGGCCGTTTCCGCATGGGACGCAGGCGAAGGAACTGGAGCTGATGGTGCGCTACGGCATGAAGCCGCTGGCGGTGCTGCAGGCGGACCTGATCAACGGGGCAAAGCTGCTGGGGTGGGAAGGGCAGATCGGGCAACTGAAAGCCGGTTATTTTGCTGATGTGATTGCGGTGCCGGGCAACCCGCTCGACGCCATCACCGCCGTGCAGCATGTGAGCTTTGTGATGAAAGGCGGCGTGGTGGTGCGGCCGTGAAGAATCGCCAACGGCTCGGCAATCGACAAAAGGGTGGTTAGAGTGCGGCAGCCAATTCGGCGAGTTTGGCGACGGTGTTCATGTTGCGGGCTGTGCCGTCTTTGGCGACGTGAATGTTCAGCCGGGATTCGCCAGCGCCGTCCGGATAGAACACATAAATCTCGCGCTGGCCCAGCGTCAGCTTTTCGCGGGCCTGGTTGGTAACAGCTCGCAATGCATCGGGGGCCGGGGGCTTGTCGAGGAAGTGAGCGTGGGTGCGGTTGCCGGGCATCTGCTGGAAGGGATTGGCGGCGAGGACGACGGCCATCTCCGCGGCGGTGCGGATGTGGACGCCGACGGGCTTGCCGCAGTGTTTGGCAAGGGCGGCGGCGAGCACGGACTTGACCTGAGCTTCAGACTTGGCGGATTTGAACACGACGTTGCCGCTTGCAATGTAGGTGCGCACAGATTGGAAGCCAAGGGACTCGCAGATGGACTTGAGTTCGGTCATGGGCAGCTTGCCGGTGCCGCCAACGTTGACCGCGCGAAGAAGAGCGATATACGCGTTTGTCTTCACCAAACAAAACTCACTTCGGCGCGGAGGCTGCTGCCTGTTGCGCGCGACGAGACTCGATTCTCTTGAGCGCTTCCCGGAGACGCTTCGACTTGGTCGGCAGGAGAGAATCTTCGACGGCCTTGCGGTATCCGCCAAGATAGATGGAGTACATAATTGCGAGTGAGCAGCCTGTGCCCCACATGAAGCCGAGGCAGAGACCGAGGATTGCTGCAGGACCAAATGCACTCATGGCAACCTCATTCCCTTTTCCAAGGCGCCTACACGGCCACCGTAAAGCTGTCTTCGGTGCGGGTGACGGCGTGGTAGAGCGTATCCCGCTCTACGGGGACTCGGCCGGCCTCGGTGATGAGGCGGCAGAGTTCCTTGCGGGTCATGCCTTGCGGCGTGGTGGCGCCGGCGTCATGATAGATCTTCTCCTCGATGACGGTGCCGTCCAGGTCATCGGCGCCAAAGCGAAGCGCAATCTGCGCAATCTTTGGCGTGAGCATTTGCCAATAGGCCTTGATGTGGGGGAAGTTGTCGAGCAGCAGGCGGCTGACGGCGATCTGGCGAATGTCGGTCAGGCCCGTAGTGACCGGCAGATGGTCGAGCGGCGTGTTTTCAGGATGGAAGGCGAGCGGGATGAAGGTCTGAAAGCCACCCGTCTCGTCCTGCAACGCACGCAGTTTGAGCAGGTGGTCAACACGGTCATCATTGTTCTCAATGTGGCCATAGAGCATGGTGGCGTTGGACTTGAATCCAAGCTTGTGAGCCAGCCGGGCGGTTGTCAGCCACTCTTCGCCGTCGATCTTGTGGTCGCAGATGATCGAGCGCACGCGGGATGCAAAAATCTCTGCGCCGCCCCCAGGCATTGAGTCCACGCCAGCTTCGCGAAACTTGACCAGCGTTTCTTCGATGGAGAGCTTGGCTCGCCGTGCCAGGTAGGCCACTTCCACCATGGTGAAGGCCTTGATGTGCACCTTGGGAAAGCGCTGCTTGAGGCCGCGCACGAGGTCGAGGAAATATTCGAGCGGCAGGTCGGGATGGAGACCGCCGACGATGTGGAACTCAGTGACCGCCTCAGAGTAGCCGGAGGCTGCAGTTTCCCAAGCCTCCTCGAGGGCCATCATGTAGCCTGCCGGGTCGCCCTTCTTGCGGCCAAAGGCACAGAGCTTGCATGCCGCGACACAAACGTTGGTGGGGTTGATGTGGCGATTCACGTTGAAATACGTGATGTCGCCGTGCATGCGCTCGCGCACGTAGTTGGCCAGCCAGCCCACCGCCAGCACGTCTGTCGAGTTGTAGAGTGCTAGGCCATCGTCGAAGGCGAGGCGCTGGCCGGCCAGCACCTTGGCCGCGATCGGCTCAAGCCGGGGATCATAACTCCGAAAGGCAATCTGTTCGCGAGAATCCAGCGTGTCAGCCCTCCTGTATCTATGATACAGAAATCCATTCGTACCCGGTCTGAAACGGGCTCCAATTCCCTGTTCTCAAATCACTTCTGCGCGGTCTTGGCCAGCGCCCTTTGCGGTTCTATCAGAACTCCGTCAAAAAGTGACGCTGCCACCACACGCGATCCTGCCGTCCGAACCAGCCCGATGCGGTATCCAGTCTGCCACCACTCCCACTTGAGCGTCTTGGCGTTGATCCCGTAGATCTGCTCGCTGGTCCGCGAACTCACAAGCACTCGATCCGATGTCGCATCATAGTACAGGTCATCCACGTCGCTGAAGGGAAGGCGGCCGATCCAAAGCCAGGTCTTGCCCTTGTCGTGAGAAAAGTAGACTCCCTCACGAGCACCGAGCCAGAGAGTGCCGTCGCCGGAGAAGGTGACGGTGCGGATGCGGGTGAGCGTTGAAGGAATGCCCATCGGCATCCATGTGGAACCGGTATCGGTAGAAAAGACCACGCCATCGGGACGGGCCGCGGCCATCATGCCTCCGTGCGAGGCAACGGACAGATATCCGTTCGAGCCCATGACCGGGCCTCCCTGCCAGGTAGCGCCCTGATCGCGGCTGGTGAGCAATCCAAAACCCGTAGAGGCAAGCCAGGCATCGCCCGAGACGTTGAGCGCGTTGACCCGGCTCTCCAACTCAAAAGCGGGATCGGTCATCCGCTTCTCCACATCGACGTGCTGGCCGTGGTGCGTTTCGATCACGGCCTTTGAGCTCGTATTCGCAATCGTGTTTCTCGGCTGCCAGAGTGGTTTGTCGATCGCAGGACTCGCGGCGTCTGACGACTGGGGTCCGGGAGATGCGGGCTTTTCTTCCTGGGGTGGTGAGGACTGGTCCTTGTCGATGCCATGATTCCCTGCGACCAAGGCAAAGATGCCGTGACTGGTCCCGGCCACCACGATTCCATCCTGTGTCTGAGCCAACGCAAACACATCGCGCCCGGCCAGGCCGCCACCGGGGCCCTCGCCAACCTGATCCCAGCTGGCGCCTCCATTGGTGGAGACAAATGCACCGCCATAGCTCTTGTCGTTCACGACGCCCGCATAGAGGGTGGACGTATTGCCGCGGTCCACGAGGAGTGCCTCTACCCTGCGGCCGGAGAAGCCGTCGTTTGAGGGCGTAAAGCTGACCCCGGCGTCCTGGCTCGCAAGCACGCCGCCGCGATCGATGGCCAGAAGCACATGATTCGAATTACCCGGATCAACAAAGACGTCGTTTACCACCACGTCGGGTCCGGTCATGCGCTGGAAGGTCTTGCCGCTGTCCTGAGTCTTGTACAGCCCCTCAGTGGTTCCGGCATACACCACTTCGCGATTCGTCGGGTCTTGCATGAGGACGCGTGTCCGCCGCGCGGTGGATGGAATGCCCTGTATCTTGTGAAACAGCTCACCTGCGTTTTCGCTTTTGTAGATCCCGCTGCACGCGCTCAAATAAACGATATGCGGCTTGTCCGGATCGATGATCATCGAAAACACGTCGGAGTCCTCGATGACACCATTCTTGATGTTGTGCCAATGTTGGCCACCGTCGAGTGTCTTCCACGGCAGATGCCATGTACCTGCGTAAACAATGTTCGGGTCTGCTGGATCAACCGCCAGCGACTCAACCTCATGGATCTCGTGGCTGCCCGGCGGGCTGATCAACGTCCACGAGGCGCCCGCATCGGAGCTCCGGTAAACTCCTTCGAGCGTTCCGACAAAAATCATGTTGGCTTGCGAAGGCGATTGCGCAATGGAGAAAATCGACTGGCCACGCAGGCCTTCCACTTCGTTCCAGTGCCTGCCCCCGTCGTGGCTCACCCAAAGTCCTCCGGGGTGCTGGTCGGCCTTCCATCCGCCCGCGTAGATGACCGCGGGATGGGCGGAGTCTACCAGGATGCTATCCAGAACGATGTCCTCTTCCGGATTCAATTTCGCGAGCCGGTGCCATGAAGCGCCTTGATCCAGCGATTCGTAGACCCAGCTGTTGGTAGTGCCCAGGTAGAGATGATTGGGCTGCCCAGGAACCATCGTAAAAGCCCGGGCATCGCCCCCGGCTGGGCCTACGGCGTTCCAGAGCGCTTGCGCCGCCAATCTCTGTCCGCAAAAAAACAACAGAACGATCGCGATTGCAAGCGGGACACTTCCGCGCCCAATCAGGAAATCCAGACAAATCCGCGAACGGCTCATTGAAGAAATGAATCTCCCCGATTTCAAAAAAGATTCAGATAAAGAAGGAATGCCCATAAAAGTGAAGAGGCCAACCAGCTTCCCGGTCAGCCTCAAAGGATTGCAGCAGAAGTCTCTACGCGTTGTGTCCGTCAAGCCTTCGAAAACTCATGGAAGGCTTGACGAACCGGTTCACTTTCTTAGCAGGTCCGCGGACTTAACTCGCCGACCGGCGACCTTTACGCTGCAGACTTCTTCTTGTGCGTCTTCTTGGGCTCAACCATCCCGATGGGCTTGCGCGTGACTGTCTTGATCGCGCTTGAATCCACCGCGGTGGTTCCTGTCACATCGTTATCGAAGGTTGCTCCCGCGGGCACCAAGTAGTCTTCCACAGACTTGCTATCCCCGGTGCCGGTGCGAACGATGATGCGAGAGGCATCGATGCCGCTCTGTTCTTCGTTCACAAGGTAGTCCTTCGTGTTGACAGCGCGCTCCGCAGCGAAGTCTTCAGGAGCCTTGGCGTGTTTGCCCTGCTTCGGTGTCTTCTCCTTCGCGGTCGATTCGCCAACAACCACAACGGTTGCTGTCGGATCGTTCTTGAGCGCGTCGGTTACCTGATCGAGGCAAGCCTTGGCTTCGTTATCCACTCGAGTCGGACGCTTGAGGTCCTTGTCGAAGCTGATTGAGCAGAGTGCGGTCGCGTGCGGCAGCGGCGGAGGCGGAATGGCCACAATCGTCACCGAGGTGCCACTGGATGCAGTGCCGCCCTTGTCGTCCGCAGCGTTACACGTTATACCGACGGCACCGGTTGGAGCGCCCGTGGAATTGAAGCTCGCGGTGTTGCCGTTGCCAGAAACTGTGCCGGCGGAAGCCGAGTAAGAATAGGTGAGCGGACGGTTCTGCGGGCTGATGCCGATCGCAGTAATCGTGCTCGGGTCGCCAGGGTGGATGCTCGTCGGGTTGGCCGTGCAACTTACAGTTGGCGGCTCAAACGCCTTCACATTGAAGACAGCCGAGCAGTCGGCTGTCTGGCCGGGCTTGAGGCCTTCCTTGCCGGGCTTGCCTTCCTTGACTTCACCCTTCACGGTATAGGTGCCGGGAGCGAGAGATCCCGTGGCCACCGTGGCCGTGGTTCCTGTGCCGGATACGCCCGTACCCGACCAGGAGTAGATGGCGTTCAGTTTCGGATCGAGGTCGGCGGTGGTGGCGGTGACCGTAACCGGGTCGCCCTGGAAGATGGTGACGGGGTTGGGGGTACATGCCATGGTCACCGGCGGAGGAGGCACGACGGACCCAATGCTGTACACAACGCCTGCGCTCAACTTAACCGCGTTGACGCTCTCGTTGTCGCCCCAGACCCACACATGGCTCGGAGTGAAGTGGGAAATGCCTGAGTCGACGTGAAGATACTCGTAATCAGCCTGGACGACCCGAAGCGCCAAATGGTGGTGGAACCACGACGTGTTGTAGTCCAATCCGCCGCCTGCCGTAGCGCCGAAACCCCAAGTGTACGGTTCGTGGTCCGGACCGTCCACATCCGCTGGGCCCACCAGTGCATGGACAAATGGAGTGATGTGTCTATACGGGAAGCGAAAGATCAAGCCGGGTTCCAACGTGAAAATTCCGCTGTTGCTCGATCCAGACGTCGCCGCTCCTGTATCGGTAAACAGATCGTGCTGGCCGCTTTCAACTTGTACACCGACATTCCGATTGAAGAAGTAGGCAACACTCTCTGTCAGGCCCCTAGACTCCGGCTTGAAGCTGAACGGCGCAGTCCCGCCGTAAAGTTGAATCGGATACACAGTGTCACGGGGCGAGACGTAACTGTAACCTACGAAAATATCCCATTTTGACGGGGGGGTTTCCGCAGGAGTTCCCTTCGCAGCCGGAACCACCTGGGCAACCAGTGAAACGGGCACCAAAGCCGCAAATCCCAATACTAGAACTAGGCAGACAGATTTAAAAAATCGAGCGTACATGCGTTTCTCCTCCGCAATCAAGCTGGATGAATAGAAGGTTTTTGCCGTTTGCGAGCGTAAGGTTCGCCCCGGACTGATTTGACTCCGCAAAACAAACAGACCGTAAACCGCCCATAAAGCACAACTAAACTTACCATAGGAGCGTTCCGGCAGAGTACATTTTTCAATGGATGCACACTCCCAGTACCTCCTTTGAACCAAATCGGATAGGTTACTTCAGTAACCCTCGGCTTGGAGGATTAAACCAATCACCCCAACACTTAGCCGACATTCAAAGTCTTCATCAGGCTCCGTGGTTCCCGTTGAATCTTCTCTTGTAGAAGCGTAATCGCGTACAAGAGCTGCTCGGGGCGCGGAGGACACCCTGGAACATACACATCAACCGGTATCACCTGATTCACGCCCTGCATGAGCGCATAGTTGTTGAAGACTCCGCCAGAGGTGGCGCAAGCCCCCATTGAAATCACCCATTTCGGCTCCGGCATCTGGTCGTAGAGCCGACGGATCACGGGCGCCATCTTCTGCGAAACACGCCCGGCAACTACCATCAAATCCGACTGTCGCGGAGAAGGTCGAAAGACTTCTGCTCCGAAGCGGGCAAGATCGAATCGCGACGCGCCCATCGACATCATCTCGATTGCGCAGCAGGCCAAGCCAAACGTCAAGGGCCAGACCGAGCTCTTGCGTATCCAGTTGACCGCAAAATCCATCGACGTAAGAAACACGCCCTCAGGCTCTTCGAAGCCGTAGGTCACTTCCTTGAGCTTGGTGCGGTTCTTGGCGCTGCTCTCCAGCGCTCCGAAAAGATAATGGTCCCGTTCAACCGTCGACGCCATGCTTCTACTATACCTCCACTGTGATGAACATTGCATGGTCACAATTGCACGGTCTCGTGAATTGCGCACGCAGCATCGACACTTGGAGAAGTGGGCTGGATTGTCATGCGCGCTCTTTTTTTACTCGGCGCAGGCTGCTCGCACTGCGTGAAGTTCTGGAGGCGACTTGAAAGCAGCAGGCAGCCACAGGGTGACGGAGAATCGAAGCCAGTGCAACTCGCCGAGCGCGGCGGAGCTGGGCCCGGTGACTGGTTCGATTGTGTGCGGCGTTCGAGGCAATGCAAGTGCCCAGTTCTCAGCGAACGGCGCCGCATCTGAAGTGCCGGGCGCGAGGCGGGCGTCGAGAATGCGAAATTGACCTGCCGAGGATCGATGCAACAGCTCCGTCAGCCACGCGTCAAGTTGCTCGGCCGCTCCAGTGCTTGCAGGCTTCTGCTTTCCCGCTGGCGCGCTTAGAGGCATTCCGGGCTGAGCGTTGCGGTGCATGTGCTGGAAGTGTTGCTGGCTTGTCCGAAACAACGCGGGATCGGTCAGAAGATGAAAGCTGCGCGGATTCCAGCCAATCGCATCCTGGGGCGCGCAGCTCGAACGTCGTACCAACTTCATGCTCATCGATCGAGTCATAGAGCGGCGTGGCAAGAAACAGCGCATCGGGAAATCCGGCTGCCTTGTCCCGGTCTACGACCGGATCCCATCCGCTGAAATTGGCCTGAGCCGGCTGAATGGGAATGATCCGGAAAACCCATCCCTCACCGATCCGTCCACTCCACTTCTGCCCCTCGTTCACTTCACCCAAAAGCACTACCTTCTGGCAATTCGGCGTCGTCCGCGGGTCGGCGCGGCACACCGCAGAGGCCAAGACGAGGAGGCCAACTCCGAAAGAGACGATGATTTTGCGCCGGTTCAACCTTGTGAGCCCCAGTGGCTCCAACCCTTGCACAAGTTGCCCCCCAAAAACCAGCAATCCCATGCGGAAACACACTTTTTCCTCATCTCACTACCACATTTTCCCTCATGAATCCATGTATGTATCCAAAAATACTTGCGTAATTCAGTCGTCTTTACGAGAATCGATTCAAGCACCAATTCAAACTTTCCGGCATTTACTTGAGGCCGGAGTATGCCGACCACAATTGCGTTGCGGCCTTTGGCCGAATCTCAGCAGACCGACAGCCGGCAATCCAAACCTTCCACCTGTTCCTCGTCTCTGCAATCCACTCGTGGACGCTTATTTTGGAGCGGAAAGAAAATGTGTAAGCGCACGTTGAAACTGATACTTCTCTCACCCTTGCTGGGAATTCCAGCCTTATTGCCAGCCCAGACCCCCGCAGCCCCAGCCACCCAAGCCCAGATTGCCGCCTTGCAAC